>Ga0136620_10001272_pt1 | contig 11939 bp, 11 predicted proteins | sample AntDrymUQ4162106_2_FD_104806 | JGI IMG/M metagenome (GOLD analysis project Ga0136620, IMG submission 104806) | Polar desert sand microbial communities from Dry Valleys, Antarctica - metaG UQ416 (21.06) | ecosystem: Environmental > Terrestrial > Soil > Desert | place: Antarctica: Dry Valley... | reverse complement strand
GTCGGGCGCAGGGCCCTGCGCCGCCAGCGCTCCCGGAGCCACGGTCAGCGCAGCAAGAGCGAGCAGCGCGAGCCGGCTCAACAGGTTCCCGAGGGTGGCGAGGGCGACCTCACGCTTTCCACACGATAGCCCCGAATCGGCCGGGCTGACGGTGTTCGTGCCCGCTCCTCGCCTCCTCGCCGCGATGGTGAAAGGCGCCGCTACGTCGCCGCCGAAGTCGGCTAGTCCTCGCCGAGGTAGGTCTTCCGGACCTCCTCGTTCTCACGGAGCGACTTCGCGTCGTCGGCGAGCGCGATCTTGCCGGTCTCGAGCACGTAGCCGCGCTCTGCGACCTCGAGCGCCATCAGTGCGTTCTGCTCGACGAGGAGGATCGGCGTTCCCTGCTTGTTGATCTCGATCACGATCTCGAAGATCTTCTCGACGAAGATCGGCGCCAGGCCCATCGAGGGCTCGTCCAGCATCAGCAGCTTCGGCCGGGCCATCAGCGCCCGCCCGATCGCGCACATCTGCTGCTCGCCGCCCGACAGCGTCCCGGCCTTCTGGGTACGCCGCTCGGCCAGGCGCGGGAAGAGCGAGAAGACGCGGTCCAGATCCTCCTTCATCCCGGGTCGGTCGTGGCGCTGAAACGCACCCATCTGGAGGTTCTCGACGACGCTCATGCGCGGGAACAGGCGACGGCCCTCGGGGGACTGCGAGATGCCGCGCTTGACGATCTCGTGCGCGGGCCGGTCGGTGATGTCGGCCCCCTGGAACCGGATCTTCCCTCGCCGCGGGCGATTGAGGCCGTTGATCGAGCGGAGGGTGGTCGACTTGCCGGCGCCGTTCGCTCCGAGCAGCGTCACGATCTCGCCGTCGTAGACGTCGATCGTGATCCCCTTCAGCGCCTCGATCGCACCGTAGTAGGTGTGCACGCCTTCGAGCTCGAGGACGGGCGTCCGGCCGGCAGCCGAAGGGGTGCTCACCGCCGCCCCTCAGCGAGCGCGCCGGTCCCGAGGTAGGCCTCGATCACCCTGGGGTCTCGCTGGACCTCCTTCGGGGAGCCCTCAGCGATCTTCTCGCCGAAGTCGAGCACCGTGACGTGATCGGAGACGCCCATCACGACCTTCATGTCGTGCTCGATCAGCAGCACCGTGAGCGAGAGGTCCCGCTTGAGCACGCCGATGAAGTGCCTGAACTCGTCCGACTCCTGCGGGTTCATGCCCGCAGTCGGCTCGTCGAGGAGCAGGAGCTTCGGCTCGGTCGCGAGCGCGCGCGCGACCTCGAGGCGGCGCTGGTCGCCGTAGGGCAGGTTCCGCGCAACCCAGTCCTCCTCGCCTGCAAGTGTGCACAGCGCGAGCAGCTCGCGGGCCCGCTTTTCTGCCCGGGCCTCCTCCCGGCGCAGGCCCGGAGTCCGCAGGATGCTGCGGATGATCCCCCCGTGCAGGCGCGAGTGCATGCCCACGAGGACGTTCTCGAGCGCCGTCATGTGCTGGAAGAGGCGGATGTTCTGGAACGTCCGGCCGATGCCGCGCTGCGTGACGGCGTGCGGCGGCTTCCCCGTCAGGTCCTCGCCCGCGAAGACGACCCGGCCCGCGGTCGGCTTGTAGACCCCGGTGATCATGTTGAAGAACGTCGTCTTGCCGGCGCCGTTCGGCCCGATCAGGCTGGCGATCGCCCCGCGCCGAACGACGAAGTCGACGCTGTCGACCGCGACGAGCCCGCCGAACTCCTTGCGTAGCCCGTCGACGACCAGGAGCTCCTCTCCCGCAGCGGCGGGGGTGGAAGCGGGCGCGGGAGCCGCCGTGCTCACCGCCCCTGCGCCTGGGAGTCGTACAGCGGCTCGTCGTGGACGCCCTGCTGCAGCTCCTGCTTGCGCCGCGAGCTGCCGATCAGGCCCTGCGGGCGGAAGAGCATCACGATCAGGATGATCGCCCCGTAGATCCCGAAGGTGTACTTCGGAACGTCGATCCCGCCGCTCCAGACCTGGAACCACTGGGCGTCCGACGTCGAGAAGCGGTCGTTGATCCAGCCGCCGATGTTCGCGATCCCCTCCTGGTTCAGGTAGGCGAGCACGCAGGCGCCGACGATCACCCCCCAGATGTTGCCCATCCCCCCGAGGATGACCATGCAGAGGATGAACACGGAGATGTTGAAGAAGAAGTCGTCGGGGAAGACACCGCCCTTGAACGCCGCGAAGAGGGCGCCGGCGACGCCGCCGAAGAATGCGCCCGTCGCGTAGGACCAGGTCTTCGTCCGCATCAGCGGCACCCCCATCGCCGCGGCCGCGACCTCGTCCTCCCGGATCGCGATCCACGCCCGTCCGAGCCGCGAGTCGCGCAGGCGCCAGCTGCAGAAGACCGTGATCAGGACGAGCACGACGGCGGTCCAGAAGAAGAGCTCCGTGCTCGAGATCTGGTGATTCAGGAAGGAGGCGTTGCAGCAGCTGAGGTAGCTCGAGGGCAGGAAGCCGCCGGTGGCGTCGCTCAGGGTGTGCCCGAAGCCGGGCGTGTCGATCGGATTGATCCCCTGCGGGCCGTTCGTCAGGTTGAAGCTCGTGCCGAAGAGACGGTCGCCGTTACGGGCGACCTGGGGCATGATCTCGCCGAACCCGAGCGTGACGATCGCCAGGTAGTCGCCGCGGAGGCGAAGCGTCGGCAGGCCGATGATCACGCCCACGAGCGCGGTGAAGCAGCCGGCGACGAGGAACAGGATCCAGAGGTTGATGTGGAAGCCGCCGATCCCCTCCGGGACGTCGATCGCGCCGAAGACCACGTTGCGCTTGTACGAGCCGTCCGGGTTCTGCCCCGCGAACTGCGGCGAGGCGAACCAGGCCGCCGTGTAGGCACCCATGGCGTAGAACGCGACGTAGCCGAGGTCGAGCAGGCCCGCGTAGCCGACGACGACGTTCAACCCGAGCGCCATCACGGTGAAGATCGCCATCACCACGACCGTGTCCATCGAGGGGAACGGCCCGAACAGGGGCAGCTTGAACAGCTCGCCGAGGTAGAACGGGTAGGCGACCACGAGCAGGATCGCCGCCGCCGGCAACGCCACCTTCCGCGCCCGCGAGGGCAGCAGGTAGAGCCCGTAGGCGATCGCGAGCGCGGCGAGGAGCGAGGGTCTGGGGGTCGCCCACACGGGCCACGCGATCGCGAGCACCAGGAGGCCGATCGCGAGCGGTGGCAGGGCTCGCCGGAGCAGGCTGGGCTGCCGGTTCCAGCGCTCCTTGGGGCGCTCGACCCCGACCGCCTCGAGCGCCCGCCAGAAGCCCTTGCGCGCACGCTCTCGCAGGTTCAGGTGGAGCCTCATTGGCCCTCGGGCGTCCGCTCGCCCATCAGCCCCTCGGGGCGGAAGACGAGGATCAGGATCAGGATCGAGAAGACGATCGACGTCGTCCAGCTGGAGCCGGGCGCGCCCCAGGTGAGCCGCTCGTTGAAGGCCTGGATCATCCCGATCAGGAGCGCCCCGAGCACGGCGCCCGGCAGGTTGCCGATCCCGCCCAGCACCGCGGCCGTGAAGGCGATCAGCCCGAGCGTGAAGCCCGTGTCGTACTTGACGCTCGTGAAGTAGAGCGCATAGAGCACGCCGCCGGCCCCGGCGAGGCCGCCGGCGATCGCGAACGTGAACGAGATCGTCCGGTTGACGCTGATCCCCATCATCGCGGCGGCGTCCGCGTCCTGGGCGGTCGCGCGCATCGCCTTGCCCTGGCGCGTCCCCTGGACGAGCCACATCAGCCCGACGAGGACGGGCACGGTGACCATCAGGACGATCAACCGGTTCCAGGTGTAGTCGACGCCCCCGATCGAGAAGATGCTGCCGTTCGGAAGCAGCGGGCTCGGCAGCTCGACCGGACGCTCCTTGTAGATCGCGAGCGCGATGTTCTGGAGGATGAACGAGGTCCCGATCGCGGTGATCAGCGGCGCGAGCCGAGGCGCTCCCCGGAGCGGCCGGTAGGCGATCGCCTCCACGGTGACGTTGATCGCCGCGCACGCCGCCATGGCCACGATCAGCATCAGCGGGATCGTGTAGAGGAGGACTCCGACCGACTCGCTCTCGTGCAGCCCGAAGACCGAGCCGACGAAGGTGGTCGTGATCATCCCGCCGAGCATGAAGACGTCGCCGTGGGCGAAGTTGATCAGCTGGAGGATGCCGTACACGAGCGTGTAGCCGAGCGCCACGAGCCCGTACACGGCCCCGTTCGAGAGCCCGATCAGGGCAGCGTCGTAGAAGGCATCCGGCGTCTTCGCCAGGTTGATCACGAGCCAGAGGACGATTGCTCCAACGAAGAGGAAGCCGATCGTGGGGATCACCCCGGGCAGCCGGCTCAGGGGGAATGCAGGCTCTCTGCGCGCTTGGGTGGCCATCGGCTGATCGAATGCTCGGGGGAGGGCCTGAGCCCTCCCCCGAAGCACTAACGGAGTTGTCGGTCTCCCGCCTAGCTCACGGGTAGATCGTCGAATACGTCTTGCCGTCGCCCTTGGTCATCCGGTAGATCGTGATGCCCTTGAGCGTCGTGTCGCCGTTCTTGTCGAGGTTGAAGGTGCCGAGGATGCCGCCCTTCACCTTCGTCTTGTAGATCTGCTGCGCGACGGACGGGCGCGTGCCGTTCGAGCGCGCGATCGCGTCGAGCAGGATCTGCGTCGCCTGGGCGGCGTAGACCGAGTACGGGTCCGGCTTCCGGCCCTGGAACTTGACGAAGTCCTTGATGAACTTCTTGCCGGTGGCCCCGAGGGCCTCGTTGGGAATTCCCGCGACGCTGATGTACATGCCTTCAGCAGCCGAGCCGGCCTCGGCGACCGCCGAGAACGGCGTCCACCCGTCCGGGCCGATGAGCGGCACGGCCTTGCCGAGGCCTGCGCGCAGGTCCTTCAGCAGCTTCGCGCCGTTGTTGCAGACGATGCCGCCGAGGAAGACGCCCTTGGCGCCGCTCTGCTTGATCTTGTTGGCGAGCGCCTCGTAGCTGGTCGCCTTCGGATCCCAGGCCTCGAAGCCGAGCACCTTGATCCCACGCTTCTTGGCTCCGCCCTGGAACGTCTGCGCCACGCCCTTCCCGTACGTCTCGTTGTCGCTGAGGATGTAGACGCTCGTCACCTTCAGGCGCTTCGCGAGCTCGGCGTCGGCCGGGCCCTGGAAGTCGTCGGTCGCGACGACGCGCGAGTAGTTCCGTTTGCCGGTCGGGTAGTAGATGTTCGGCTCGCCGGCCGCGTTCAGCGGCGTCTTCTTCGTCAGGCCGGGGTACGTGTTCGCCGGGCTGATCATCGCCAGCGGCCCGCCGGGCGCCCGGTTCAGGATCGGGACCACGAGCTTCGCGCAGCCCGAGTTGAAGGTGCCGATGACGCCAAGCACGCTCCGGTCGCTGGAGTACGCGCGGGCGTTCGACGTGCACTTGGCCGGGTCCCACTTGCCCGCCTGGGCCGTCGAGTCGTCGCACGCCTGGTAGCCGATCGAGTAGTTACCGGCCTTGTACTTCTTGCCCTGCAGGATGAACTGGATCGCCTTCGTCATCTGCGTCGTCTGCGGGCGGTTCGAGCCCTGCAGCGGCAGGTCGGAGGCGATCAGGTACTGCGGCTTGCCGCTGCCGCCGTACACCACCTTGAGACAGGACGCGGACGGCAGGACCGTCTTCCCCTTGGGAGCGGCAACCTTGTCCGTGCCGGCGGCACCGGTGGCCACAACGATGGCCAGCGTCCCGACGGCTGCGGCAAGGGTGCCGGCCAGTAGTCGCTTCTTCACACTCTCCTCCTTCTTTGCAAAACCTGCTATTGCCCTGGGTCTACCCGGCCCGAGTCGAGCCTAAGCGCACGAGGAATCGTAAGTATCCGCGTAGTCGCCCCCCTTTTCAAGTGGTAAGACGCGTGGAAGGGCTCGGAGTTGGCGCCGCGCGCTGCGTTCCCGGGCTCCGCGGGCCGGATGCCGAAGGTGGGAATCGAACCCACACGCCCCGAGGGGCACCGGATTTTGAGTCCGGCGCGTCTGCCAGTTCCGCCACTTCGGCCGGTGCGAGACAGAATAGAGCCGTCTTGACGCAGCGAGTTGGGCTTCTGACCGGGGGAGGGGACTGCCCCGGGTTGAACGCGGTCATCCGCGCCGTCGTACGGCGTTCGCTCGAGCGGGGCTGGCAGGCAATCGGGATCGAGGACGGCTGGCGCGGGCTCGTCGAGCCGGCGACGCTCGAGCTCGGCGCGGCCGAGATCTCCGGCATCCTGCCGCGCGGCGGGACGATCCTCGGCACGTCGCGGACAAACCCGCACAAGCTCGAGGGGGGCGTCGATCAGGTGCTCCGCAACTTCGCCGCGGAGCGGCTCGACGCGCTCGTGGCGATCGGCGGCGAGGACACGCTGGGGGTCGCGGCCCGGCTGCACGCCGAGCACGGGCTCCCGGTCGTCGGCGTGCCCAAGACGATCGACAACGACCTCTCGGCGACCGATTACACGTTCGGGTTCGACACGGCGGTCTGGGTCTGTACCGAGGCGATCGACCGCCTGCACACGACCGCCGAGTCGCACAACCGCGTCATGGTCGTCGAGGTGATGGGCCGCCACACCGGCTGGATCGCGCTGATGAGCGGGATCGCGGGCGGGGCGGACATGATCCTGATCCCCGAGCAGCCGGTGACCGTCGAGGCTGCCTGCGCAGAGCTCCAGTCCCGCCACCGCAGGGGCAAGGACTTCTCGATCGTGGTCGTCAGCGAGGGCTACGAGCTGGCCTACGGATCCGGAGAGCGGCGCGAGGTCGCCCAGGCGGCGCCGGAGGACGAGTTCGGCCACGTGCGGCTCGGCGGCGTCGGTGCCGAGCTGGCCCGCGAGATCGAGGAGCGGACTGGCTACGAGACCCGCGTCACCGTGCTCGGCCACGTCCAGCGCGGGGGCTCCCCCACGCCGCGCGATCGCGTGCTTGCGACCCGGTTCGGCCTGCGCGCGGCCGACCTCGTCCACGAAGGGCGGTTCGGACGGATGGCGGCCCTCCAGGGCGACCGGATCGTCGACGTCTCGCTCGAGGACGCGACGCGCGAGCTCAAGCGCGTACCCGCCGAGTGGTACGAGGTCGCGCAGGCCTTCTTCGGCTAGGGCGGCTAGAGCAGCTCGGAGAGCGGGAACGACCGCCGCCGCCGGGGCGGGACGAGGAAGTTCTGCCGGTGGGTCGTGCGCAGCACGGAGTTCAGCCCCTGCCCCCGGGCGCGGGGCTCGAACTCGAGCCTGGTGCCGTCCGGAAGCCGACCGTCCATGGCGAGCCGGTTGCGGTGGAAGTCGTCGCTCGTCGGGTTGAAGCTCGCGAAGTGCAGGCCCGCGGCCGGGCCGTCGGCCTGCCCGTCCCGCTCCGGGTCGGCGCTCCAGAAGAACGGGTTGTCGAGGGTGTTGAAATCGGCCCGCAGCGGGATCGCCGTCCCCTTGCGGTACAGGTTCCCGTCGGCGCCCTCGACATCGTGCTGGAGCCTCGAGGACGGCATGATCGAGGCACTGTGGCCGATCGTGCCGTGGCGTCGGTAGTCGGCGACGTTCCCGGCGATCGTGACGACGTCCTCCGGATCCTGCCGCACCGTCAGCCTCGCCCGGGCGACGCGGAGCGCCGGCCGGAAGGTCGTCTCGACCCGCTGGTCGTGGTCGAAGTCGACGTACCAGGCCTCGAGATCCTCGAACAGGTGCGAGAGGTGCATCGTCGTCCCGCCCGCGAAGTAGCCGCCCGGGCCGCCGTCGGAGAGCCCGAGCGTCTCGAGGTTCGCGATCCGCGCCGGTCCCATCCCCGCCCGCTGGGTCGACGTGAAGCCGAGGAAGAGCTGCGCCGACTCGGGCACGAGCTCCGCGCCGGGAACGCCCGCGGCGAGGGCCATCAGCTTCGGCAGGCTCCGGCCGCCCTCGAAGCCTCCGCCCGCGAACCCCTTGCGCACGCTCGTCAGCTCGAAGAGCCCGCCGACGGCGTCGAAGAGGGCGCGCGCGCCCTCCGCGACGTGCTCCCGCTTGTCGGAGCGGAGGAGCACGGCGAGGTCGTTTCGCTCGAGGACGGTCGCATCGGGGTCGCTCGGGAAGCGGATCGCGTCCACCACCGCACGCACCGGCCGGAACCTGCCCTTCGAGGCCCTGTGGTCGACCGGCAGGTAGCGCTGCGCCGGCGCCGGGACGAAGCGCTCGAAGTACGGCAGGCCCCAGGCGACGGTGAGGCCGAGTCCTGCCGGCGTCGGCTCGAACCGGCGCTCCAGCGTCACGAGCGCCTGCTCGAAGGCGAGTCGCGCCTCACGGAGCGCCCGCGGCGAGTCCCGGACGGACACACGGGCCGTGACGACCTGATGGTGGAGCGGAGGCACGAGCACCTCGACGCCGTCGTCGTCGACCACGCGCAGACCCTGGAGCAGGTGCTGCTCGCGGGGACGCGTGAACACGTGCGCCCGCCGGGGCGCCTCCGTGAGCCGGTCGACGAGCTCGTAGATGCCGGCCGCCCCGAGGGCGCTCGCGCCGGCGCCTGCGAGCAGGCCCCTCCGCGTCAGGCGCATGTCAGCTCCGCGGCTCGAGCAGCACGAGGCCCCGCAGCATCCGATCCAGGTTCTGCACGACGCGCGCGTACGTGAGCGGCGGCGCGATGTGCTCGCTGAGCGTGTACAGCGTTCCCTGACGGCGCCAGGCATAGAGGACGTGCCACATGTCGGCGTCGCGGTTCACGGTGTAGACGGTGGCGACGACACCGCCCGCGCGCTTGACGCCGCGCGCGTCGCTGAAGCACGGAACCGGACGCCGCCGCACCTTGCCGGCCCCGGTCTGCACGTCGAGACAGGTCGGGACCCGTGTGCGCCCCGGGTAGCCCCGGAAGTTGACATGCACCTCTTCGCTTCGCTCCTGCCAGGCGAAGCCGACGAGGTAGCTCCGGTCGGGGTCGACGGAGTTGACGGTGTTCCACTCCCCCTCGAGCTCGGCCGTCAGGGGAGAGGGCACCCAGGAGGGGCAGTACACGGGCGCGTCGATCCGGTTCGCAAGGCGCTGCCAGCCGACCCGCCAGGCCTTAGGGCACGCGGGCCCGCTCGCCTTCGCCGCTGCACTCTGCCGGGCGTCGCCACCGCAGCCCCCGGTGAGCGCCGCGAGAAGCGCGAGCGAAACGAGTGCGAGCGACGTTTTCATAACCGGTAGAGGGCGACCCACGGCCCGGCGAGACCCTTCCCCGACGAGACATAGTAGAGACGCCTTGCCCGCGTCCGGAGGTCGGCATAGAAGCGCGCCTCGCGCGGATACCGATCCCTCGCCGCGAGCACGCGATCCGCGACGGCTCCGGTGACGAGCACGTGCGAGATTCCCTGCTCGCGGAGCCGGTCGACGGCGCGATTCGAGTCGAACCCCCGCTTCGGGCCGGGTAGCAGCAGCGGCAGCACGATGCCGCGGACCGCGGGAGTCGAGGGGTCGGCTGCGACCCGCGCGCCCTGCGGCAGGTTGCGCTCGAGCCAGTCGGCGGCGGCGACTCTCGTATCCGTCCTCGTCAGACGGACGTCGTCGCGGATCGACCACGCGAGCGGGACCGCGAGGAACAGGATCGCGAGCGGGACGAGCGGGCGGATCCGGCCTGCGAGCGCGCCGAGCGCCGGCACCAGCGGCAGCAGGTAGCGGTCGAAGTGCGCTCCGAGCGTCAGCAGGTTGGCGAAGTACACGAGCACGAAGACGGAGAGCGCGAGGTCGGCGCGCCGCCGCTCTCGCAGTGCCACCGCGAGGCCCGCCACGGCCACGAGCGCCACCGGGCCGAACGTCCACCAGACCCGCCCGCTGAAGGCGAAGAGTGCAAACGAGTCATGCTCGAAGCCGAGCCAACCCTCCCGGGCGAGCCGCTGTACCCGCAGTGCCTCGTCGCGCGCGAGCTCCGAGTGCACCGCGACGAACGGGCTCGTCCCGACGAAGGCGGCAACGCCGAGCGCCGCGGAGAGGGCGAGCCGCCGCCACTGGCCCCACGCAGAGACGAGGAGCGGGAAGGCGAGAAACACGCCCGGGTACTTCGCCCCGGCTGCAAGTCCCGCGACGAGACCAGCCCACTCCAGGCGGCCGGAGATCATCAGCGCGAGCGAGGCCGCGACACCGAGCGTCAGGGGCACGTCCGTGACGGCCATGTGCGAGTAGGCGACATGCGTCGTCTGGACCGCCACGACTCCGGCCGCGACCACGCCGGCGGCAGCGCCGTAGGCGCGTCGCCCGAGCCACCAGGACGCGGCCACGGCCGCGACCCCGAGCGCTGCGACGACGAGGCGGGCGGACAGGTACGAGGGCGAGCCCTGCCAGCCCTGAAAGGGGGCGAGCAGGTAGAGGACGAGGGTCGGGTAGTCGAACCACTCCGGATCGAGGCCGCCGCCGTGCACCATCCGCCACGCGCGCGGCACGATGCTCTGCTCGTCCGGGTTGAGCAGGTTCCCGAACGGCAGCCCGTAGCGGATTCCCGGCAGCCTGAGTGCGGCGGCAGCGGCGAGGATGGCGACGAGCGCGAGGCGTGGATCGCCTCGCAGGAGGTCAGACTTCGGGCGGCGTTCCACCGACCAGCTCGGCCACCCGCTCGGCCTCCACGAGCACGGCGTCGATGCCCGCCCGCTCGAGCGCAAGGACCTCGTCGCGCGTCCGCAGCGGCACCTCGGCGATCACGAGCTTGCCGGCCGGAACGTCCGGCAGCAGGCCGAGCACATGGTCGAGCGGATCCTCGTCCTCGTCGGCGGACCGGCCGGAAAGCAGGAAGATCTCCGGGTCCAGCCGCTCGAGCGCGACCTCGAGCTCCTCGTCGTCGTGAACCTCGAGCACGGGTTCCAGCCCGAGCTCAGACACCTCCCGGTGGGCCGTCTCGAGACCGCCGTCGCCCCCGAGGTGGCGGGCGACCACGAGCGCGTACGCGTCCGCGCTGCTGGGGTCGGCACCGCCCCGCCAGAGGACGGGCAGATCGGTCGCCTCGCGCAGGCCCTCGATAGCGCCGACGACCGTGAGGCCCTCGGCGCCCGCCTCCTCCGCCCGCCGGGCGGCATCGGCGTCGCGGACGAGCGCCACCAGCGAGATGCCGTCTCCCTCGGAGATCGCCTGACTCAGACGGCGGGACGTCACCGGTGCATTGTCGCGCACCCGGCCGCGCCATGGTTACGCTGATCGGGGAAGTGGCGGACGACGAGAAGCTGTCGGGCGAGCTCGAGCTGCGCGCGTCGGACGCGGAGCGCCAGCGGGTCGCGGACGACCTCCGGGAGGCGCGGGTCGCCGGCCGGCTGACCCTCGAGGAGTTCTCCGAGCGGCTCGACCTCGTCTACGCGTCGCGCACCCGCGCCGAGCTCGGGCCGATCACGCGGGACCTCCCGGCCGAGGCGGCGGCCGAGAGCGGGCGACGGGCGACACGCTGGTCGATCGCCGTGCTCGGAGGCTCGAGCCGCAGGGGCCGCTGGCGGATCGAGGGGAAGCTCCGGGCCGTCGCCCTGCTCGGAGGCTGCGAGCTCGACCTCGGGAAGGCCGAGATCACGGGCCCGGAGGCGAGCATCACCTGCATCTCCTTCCTGGGCGGCATCAGCATCGTCGTGCCGGACGGTGTCGAGGTCGAGGTGTCCGGCTTCAGCCTCCTCGGCGGGCGCGACGTCGACCTCGGGGGCGAGCGACGTCGACCCGGCACACCGCTGATCCGCATCCGGGGCTTCGCGATCCTGGGCGGGCTCGAGGTCCGGAGCCCGGAGCGGCGGCTCCCGAACTAGAACTCGTCGACCCAGGGTGACTGCGAGGTCACGGTCACCTCGCGGCGCGCCACCCTGCCACGAGGAACACCGCGGGCCGAGCACCCGTCGTTGAACGTCATTTGGGACACTTCGGGTTCGTCGCCTCGGGCGAGCAGAAGTAGCGGATCGCGCGCCAGCCGTTCGATCGTCCGTTGGGGTCGCGCGTCGGCGAGTTGACCTCTGCGGCGACGAAGATCCACGCGGTGGTGAAGCTGGGGTGGAACGTCAGCCGCGCGTTCGCGACCACCTCGAGCTTCCGGTCCCG
>Ga0136620_10001271_pt1 | contig 11946 bp, 11 predicted proteins | sample AntDrymUQ4162106_2_FD_104806 | JGI IMG/M metagenome (GOLD analysis project Ga0136620, IMG submission 104806) | Polar desert sand microbial communities from Dry Valleys, Antarctica - metaG UQ416 (21.06) | ecosystem: Environmental > Terrestrial > Soil > Desert | place: Antarctica: Dry Valley... | reverse complement strand
GTAGTCGCCCACCGACTTGTGCACGATCGACTGGTGGTAGGGGAAGTCGTCAAAGCTCGCGCCCTCGGGGCCGAGGTAGCGAACCGCCACCGACAGCTCCTCGATACCGGTCAGGACGTCGAGCTTCGTCACGACGAGCCCGGTGAGGCCGTTGACGCGCGCCGCGTAGCGCAGCGCCACCAGGTCGAGCCAGCCGCAGCGCCGCGCCCGCCCGGTCGTGGTCCCGAACTCGCCGCCGTGACTGCGCATGTGGTCGGCCATGTCGTCGTGGAGCTCGGTGGGGAAGGGGCCCGAGCCGACCCGCGTGACGTAGGCCTTCGCAACCCCCCAAACCATCCCGATGTCCTTCGGCCCGACGCCGGTCCCGACGCACGCCTCGCCGGCGACCGGGTTGGACGAGGTCACGAATGGATAGGTGCCGTGGTCGATGTCGAGCAGGGTCCCCTGCGCGCCCTCGAACACCACGAGCCGCTCGGCGTCGAGCGCGTCCCAAACGATCCGCTGCGTGTCGGCGATGTAGGGCTCGAGCCGGTGCCCGAGCGTCCTGTAGTCCTCGGTCATCGCGTGGAGGTCCAGCACAGGCTCCTTCTCGAACGGCCGCAGCAGCTGACGCTTGGGCTCCATCGCCGCGTAGATCTTCTGCTTGAGGATCTTCTCGTCGAGCAGGTCCTGCATCCGGATCCCGAGGCGGGCGGCCTTGTCCGCGTAGCAGGGACCGATCCCGCGCCGGGTCGTGCCGATCTGGAGCTTTCCGAGCCGCGCCTCACCGGCCTGGTCGATCATCATGTGGTAGGGCATGATGAGGTGCGCATTGGCGGAGATCCGCAGCCCGCTGACGTCCACTCCGCGCCGGCGCAGGCCGTCGAGCTCGGCGGTCATCACCTTCGGGTCGATCACGACGCCGTTGCCGACGGCGCAGACCTTGCCGGGATGCAGGATCCCCGATGGGATCAGGTGGAGCTTGAAGACGTCGCCGCCACGCACGATCGTGTGCCCGGCGTTGTTGCCGCCCTGAAAGCGGATGACCACGTCGGCCCGCTCCGCGAGCAGGTCCGTGACCTTCCCCTTCCCCTCGTCGCCCCATTGGGCGCCCACGATCGCTAGTCCTGGCATGGCGTCCTCGAGTCTAGGTACCGGCTACGGCCAGCTCGGTGCGCCGAGCTCCGGTGCCGACCGCTGTCGCTGGTCTTCACCCATGATCTGGAGAGGCTCGCCGCAGATGCCGAAGAGACGAGACACGGTACGAGCGCCGAGCTGCTTGCGCAGCTCGTCGTGTGCCAGGTTCGTGGTCACCACGATCGAGCGCTTGTCCTGCCAGCGCTCGTTGACGATCGAGTAGAGCTGCTCGACTACCCAGTCAGTCGGTCGCTCCGTTCCCAGGTCATCGAGATGGAGCAGGTCAACTGTGCAGAGGCGCCGGAAGAGATCCATGTACGAGTGGTTTGAGTTGTCGTCGTAGGTCTCTTGAATCTGAGCTAGGAGGCCGGGAACCGAATAAATCGCGACGGAATGGCCGTTATCCAGCGCGGCCTTCGAGATCAGCATCGCGAGCATCGTCTTGCCGGTACCAACGTCGCCCTCGAACCACCGCCCGACTCCGCCCCCCAGATTCTTGTCGATGTGGCGCGTGAAGCGACGAACCTCGTCGAGGATGAGCGGGTCGAGCCCGCGCACGGGGTTGCGGTCGAACGAGGCCTCACGCAGGAGATCTCGGAACCGTTTGGGGATCCCGGAGCCCATACGCTGAGAGCGCGACCTGGACAGCCGGGTCTCGCGGCACCGGCACGGCTGCGCCGCATCGTCCTCGGCCAGGATCCAGCCCGAGCCGTCGCACAACCCGTGGGGGCAGGACGCCTCCCGCACTCCGGATTGCCCGATCGTCACTACCCAGCGCCGTTCGACGGCGCCGCAGCCGCGGCGTCGTGCTCGCGAGCACGGTCGGCGAACTTGGGGAAGCGGTCAAGGAAGACCACCGTCTCGGTGCCGACCGGTCCGTTGCGGTGCTTGGCCACGATCAGGTCGGCCTCTCCCTGCCTGTCGGTCTCGTCGTTGTAGCGGTCCTCGCGGTAGATGAAGATCACGAGGTCGGCGTCCTGCTCGATCTGGCCGCTCTCGCGCAGATCCGAGAGGATCGGGCGCTTGTCCGGGCGCTGCTCCACGGCGCGCGACAGCTGCGAGACCGCGATCACCGGAACCTCGAGCTCGCGCGCGAGGATCTTGAGGCCGCGGCTGATCTGGCCGATCTGCTCGACGCGGTTCTGCGAGGTGTCCTCGGGGCGCATCAACTGGAGGTAGTCGACGATGACGAGCCCCAGCGGATGGCGACCGGCGAGCCGCCGCGCCTTCGCCCGCAGCTCGTGAATCCCGAGGTCGCTCGAGTCGTCGACGAACAGCGGCGAGCTCGCGAGCTTCTCGGTCGCCCGGATTATCTTCGGCCAGCGCTCCTCCTTGACCTGGCCCTTGCGCAGCTCGTCGCTCGAGAGCTTGGCCTGCGAGGCGATGAAGCGCTGGGCCAGCTCGTTCTCGGACATCTCCAGCGAGAAGAGGACGGTGGCCTTGCCGTACTTGACGGCCGCGTTCTCGGCGATATTCGTGACGAGCGCCGACTTGCCCATCGAGGGGCGCGCGGCGACCACGATCAGGTTCCCCGGCTGGAACCCGCCGGTGCGCCGGTCGAGGTCCTTGAAGCCGGAGGGCGTGCCCCTCACCTCGAGGCCGTCGCGCGAGATCTCCTCGAGGCGGTCGAGCTCCTGATGGAGGATGTCATCGATCCCACGCACGTCGCCGGTGTGCTCGGCGTGGGCGACCTTGAACAGCGCCGCCTCGGCCTGCTCGACGAGCTCGGACGGGTCACCGGAGAAGGCGAGCACGTCCTCCTGGATCTTGCGCGCCGTATCGAGCAGCCTCCGCATCAGGGCGTGCTCCTTGACGATCCGCGCGTAGTGGCGGGCGTGATGGGCCGTCGGCACCGGGGTCGGCAGGGCGTGCACGTACGCCTCGCCGCCGGCCTCCTCCAGCTGACCCGACCGCTTCAGCTCATCGCAGACCGTCAGCGCATCGACCGGCTCGGGGGCCGGCTTCTCCTTGAGCCGGAGCATCGAGCGGAAGATCAGCTCGTGGCGGCTGCGGTAGAAGTCCTCCGGCTTGAGCTTGACGTCGGCGTCGACGAGGATCAGGTCGAGCGCATGCTCGGTGATCAGGATCGAGCCGAGGACCGAAGCCTCGGCCTCGACGTTGTGGGGCGGCAGCGCGTCCCGGGCCTGAGGCGCGGAGACTGCCACCCCTGCCTACTCGGCCGTGACGATCGTCTTGACGTCGGCGGTCAGGCCGCCGGGCAGCTCGACCGTGACCATGTGGGTGCCGGTGCTCTTGATCGGCTGCTCGAGGCGAACCTTCCGCCGCTCGATGCGGATGCCCCGCGCCTGCTCGATCGCGTCCGCGACGTCCTTCGGCGTGACCGATCCGAAGAGGCGGCCGTCGTCGCCGGCCGGCTGGGGGATCGTCAAGACCGTCTTGGTCAGCAGCGCAGCGTGCTCGTCCGCGCGCTCGGCCTGCTCTCGGGCGGCGCGCTCGGCCGCCTCGGCACGGCGCTCCGACTCGGCGATGCTCGCCTTGGTCGCGGGCTGCGCCAGGCTGCGCGGGACGAGGTAGTTGCGCAGATAGCCGGGGGAGACGTCGATCACGTCGCCGCGCTCGCCGAGCGCCTCGACCGGCTTGAGGAGGATCGCCTGGGCCATGGCTACGAGCGGCTTGAACCCAGGAGTGGCTGACGGCGAGGCGAAAACGGAGCAGACCAAGGACGCTGGGTCGACGCCATATGTCGATATGGCGAGACCCAAGGACGCCGGTATGCGACGGTTTGCAGCCTCACCGCTCGCTTACGTAGGGCACGAGGCCGAGCTCGCGAGCACGCTTGATCGCCTGGGCGAGCTGGCGCTGGTGGCGCCGGCAGGCGCCCGTGATGCGCCCCGAGCGGATCTTTCCCTTCTCGCTCATCGCGCGACGTAGCGTGGGGAAGTCCTTGTAGTCGACGACGTCCACCTTGTCGCGGCAGAACTGACACGACTTCCGCCGGCCGCCCGTCCCCGGGCCACGGCGGTCACGCCGCCGGGGCGGCTGTTGTCTTCCTCCACGCTGCTTCGCCACTGAGCTCCTAACTGCCTAGAAGGGAATGTCGTCGTCCCCGCCCTTCGAACCGGCGGGGGCCGACTCGAAATCGCTCGTGTCGGCCGGGACGTCGGTCTGCGGGGTGAACCCGCCGCCGTTCTCGCCACCCTCGCGCGAGCCGAGGAATTGAACGGTGTCGGCAATGATATCCACCGACTGACGCTTGTTGCCTTGCTGGTCCTGCCATTCCCGCCACTCGAGCCGACCGTCGATCGCCACCGGGCGGCCCTTCTGGAGGTACTGGGCGGCGTTCTCGCCCTGCCGTCCGAAGACCGTGACGTCGAAGTAGTTCGGCTTGTCCACCCACTCGCCGGATTCGTTCTTACGGCGCGTGTTGTTGGCGACTCGCAGCCCGCACACGGGCGTGCCGCTGTTGGTGCTCCGCAGCTCGGGGTCGCGGGTCAGGTTCCCAGTCAGGACTACACGGTTGATGCTGGCCATGGTTTGCTCCCTTCTCGGAGGTGGGCTGTGCGACTGATCAGGTCACCGCTCTCGTAGCGCTGGGCGATGCGTTGACCGCTCGCTGCGCGCCTCGTGGGGAGTGCTCAAGGTGACGCTCATGACTCCAACGAGGATAAGGCGACCACCGGCTACTCCTCGCCCCCTACAACCGCGGGAAACTGGGAAACAAGCCGGACTCTGCGCGAACTAGCTGGGCGTCGTCCGACCCACCACGGCCGCGAGCGACAGAAGATGAAAGCTACTGCCGCTCCGCCGGCCGCCGGCCGCCGGTCGGAGCGTCGGCCGCGGCCCTCGAGGCGGCCACCGTAGGCTCGGCGCCGTCCTCGCGCCGCCGCGGGGCTTCGCGGTCGGGAGTCGGCGGCGGCGGCGACCCTGCCTTCAGCCGGATCGTGCGAAACCGCAGCACTCCGTCCATGATCTTGAGGCGCTGGTCGATCCGCTCGAGCAGCGGCCGTTCGCCCTCGAACTGGAACAGGTGATAGCCCGCCTCGCGTCGGTGGTCGATCTCGTAGGCGAGCCGGCGGGTTCCCCAGTCGTGCACCCCGATGAGGCTGCCGTCGGACTCGATCATCGAGCGGACGTCGCGGACGATCTCCTCGTGGCGCTCCTCAGGCGCCGTGGGATCGAGCATCAGCATCAGGTCGTACAGAGCAGCCACGGGCGCGGACCTTAGCAGCGGGTCCATGCTCGGCCCGAGCGTGCCAAGCGCCCGAAAGCCGCTGCGCGAAGCACTTCAAGGGAGGGGGCGAACCCAGGACACCGATGACTTAGGAGCGACATGGCACGGCGGCGAGCGGGCGGCCAGCCCGGTCTCATCGATCGGGTGCGATGGGGAAACGTCGGACGGTTGGCCGCCCTGCTCGTCGCCGGCCTTGCGATCGGACTCGGATCGCGCGGCGGCGACCCCTCCACGCCGCCGCGCTCCGAGTCGGCGCTCGTGCCCGCGGGCGCGCCCCTGAGCGTGCCCGACCACTCCGGCAAGCCGGCGGCGGCGGAGCGGCGCGCGCGAGAGCGAGCGGCTCGAGCGCGCGAGCGCGCGCGGGCCAGGAAGGTCCGGCGCGAGCGGGCGAGCGACCGCAGGCGCGAGGAGCGCCATCGCGGGGATGACGAGAGCGAGGCGGAGCCTGCCGTCGCCGCGCCCGTCCCCGTCACGCCCCCGCCGCCGGCGCCGGTCACTCCGGCGCCTCCTCCTCCGCCACCGCCGGCCCCCGCACCTCCGCCGGCACCCGCTCCACCGGCCCCTGCGCCGCCACCGAGCTCGGGCGGCGGCGGGGGCTCGGAGCCCTCAACGCCGGAGTTCCTCTAGCCTCACATCGTCGCCGGCGCTTGCCCCGCCCGCTTCGCCTCGATGTCGGCGAGCTGGCTCTCCACCCAGTCGCCCGGGTGGCGCGCGGTCACGATCTTGTTCAGGCCCTCGGCGCGCCAGGCGCGCTCGTCGGGCGCCATCGTCAGCGCGCGGTGGATCGCGTCGGCCTGCTCCTGGATGTCGAAGGGGTTCACCGACAGCGCGAACTCGCCGAGCTCCTCGTGCGCGCCGGTGTTCTCGGACAGGAGGCTCACGCCGTTGCGCTCGTTGACGAGCGGGCCCTCCTTGGCGACCAGGTTCATCCCATCGAACATCGCGTTCACGATCAGCAGGTCGTAGTGCTTGTAGCTGGCGATCGCCTCCTCGAGGTTCTCGCGCAGCTTCAACTCGATCGGCATCCAGTCGGTCGTCCCGTGGCGGTGGTTGACCACGGCGACGAGCGCCTCGATGCGCTCGAGGTACTCAACGTACTCCGGCACGTCCTGCCGCGAGGGCACGAGGTGGGCGGTGAAGGTCACGATCTCGCGGAACTCGGGGTGCTGCTCGAGGAAGAGGTCGAAGGCCGCGAAGCCGCGCAGCACGTTCTTCGACAGGTCGGCGCGGTCGACGCGCAGGATCAGGTGCTCGCGCCGGCGCCGCAGGATCTCGCGCTCGTACTCCTGGACGCTCGACCGCTGGGCCGTGCGCCTGAAGCTGTCGGCTGAGATCGGCAACGGGTAGGCCCGAACCCACACCTCCCGGTCGCGGAAGCGCACGACGCCGCGGTCCTCGTCCACGTCGAGGTCGAACAGGTCGCGGCAGCAGAGCAGGAAGTTGCGGCGGTATGAGCGGGTGTGGAAGGCGACGATGTCGTTCGAGAGCAGCCCCTCGTAGATGTCCTCGCGCATGTCACGGGGCAGCACGCGCCAGGCGTCCGGCTGCGTCCAGGGGATGTGGATGAAGTGATGCAGGAAAACGTCCGGCCGCGTCGCGCGGATCTCCCGGGGGGCCGTGTAGAGGTGGTAGTCGTGCAGCATCACGACCGCGTCTTCGCCCTCGATCTCCTCGAGCACCGCTCGGGCGAGGTCGCGGTTCACGGCGACGTAGCCCTCTTCGTAGGCCTCGACCTCGTTGCGGCGGATGTCGGGCGCGTTCGAGAGGTCCCAGAGGTAGTGCTGGATGAACCACAGCAGCGGGTTCGCCACCACGCTGTAGAAGCGCTCGTACGCGTCGGGGTCCGACTCGACGAGCCGGATGTCGTAGGTCGTGCCCTCGACCTCGACCTCGAAGCTGCGCCCGCCGCGGTCCCGGCTCGCCTCGGCGTCCTCGGGCGTCATCGCGGAGGCGACCCAGAGCGCGTCACGATGGTTGACCAGACCGCTGAGCGCGGTCACGAGGCCGCCGCCGCCGCGCTTGGCCACGAGCTCGCCCGACTCCTGGCGCTCGAACGTTGCGGGCCCGCGGTTGGAGACGAGCACGATCGGCGTGCCGTCGCCCGGGTGCGCCGGAGCAGCGCTCACCGCAGCCCTCGAAAGATCCGCAGCCAGTCGCGCAGCAGGCGCGGCATCAAGAAGTTCACGCGGACGTGCTCCTTGCCGGTGCGCCCGAGGCGCATGCCGAGCTCGGGCTCACGCAGGATCTCGAGCGATCGCTCGGCGCATTCCTCGGGGGATGCGACGAGGAACCCCGTCGAACCGTCGTGCACCTGGAGCGGTATCCCGCCCACGTCCCCGCCGACGAATGGCCGCGCCTTCCACAGCGCCTCGGACACCGTGAGGCCGAAGCCCTCCCTGGTGGACTTCTGGATCACGACGTCCGCCTGCGACTGGAACGCGTTCACCTCGATCGCCCCGACGTTGTTCAGGTTGTTGAGGATCATGATGTCGGGGTCGCCGGCGGCGTACTCGAGCGTGGAGTTGAAGTACGTCCAGCCCTCGGGGTCGTCGGTGGCCATCGAGCCGACCAGCGCGAGCTGGACGTCGGGCATCGCTTCGGTCACCCGGCGGTAGGCGTCGATGACTCCGATCGGGTCCTTCCACGGGTCGAAACGCGACACCTGGCACATCAGAGGCCGGTCGATGTCGAGGCCGAACTGGTCGCAGACGAACGCAGCGTCCTCGGGCGAGAGCCGCATGTTCTTAGGCGACAGGGGATCGATCGCCGGCGGGCAGATGTGGACGCTGCCGTTCGTGGCGGCGAGGCTCTCCGGCACGTACTGCTCGAGGTGGAAGACGGACGCGTCGTACTCCGAGATGATCGGCACCATGCGTGCGATCGTGGGCGGATGCGGCGTCGACAGGTCGATGTGGCAGCGCCAGACCCAATTGCTTGCCTTCTCGGGGACGTGGCGCCGGATAGCCGCCGGCTGGGGGTCGTGCACGATGATCACGTCCCAGCCGCCCTCGAGCTCGCGCGCGTTCATCTCGTTGTACTGCTCCCAGACGCCCCACTCCTCGGGGCTGAGGTCGAGCGGGTTGCCCTGGAGCGCGTTGTGGAGGACCTTCGTGGCGTTGAAGAACTCCTCGCGGCCGACGATCACCTGCCACTCGCTCTCGATGCCGACGTCCTTCATCAGCGGCACCAGCGCGTAGAGGATCTCTGAGACGCCGCCGCCGAACGCGGTCGCGGAGAGGTGGAGGACGCGCAGGCCCTCGAGGTCCGCGGCGAGGTCGCGGATCTCGTGGGTCAGCGGCCGGCCGACCAGATGCGTGTAGTCGGCGAGTGTCTTCGACCCGACCGGTACCGGTTGCAGCAAGGCTCCTCCTCGTGGGTGGTCAGGCCGGGCGCCCTGCGCGCGGACAGATGCCTGCCGCGGTTCGCAGGCGGGCGGGCGGGGAGCCTATCCGGCGGGAGCGGCGAGCCGCTTGACGAGCCGGATCGCGCCGGCCTCGAAGCGGAAGTCGTCCACGGTCGCCGCGATGATCGCATGGGAGAGGTCGCGCTCCTCCTCGGAGACTTCGCCCCCACCGTCGCATTGGATCGCGATTGCCAGGTCGCTTTCGCCCAGCTCGAACTCGAAGCGCAGGGTTCCATCGGTCGCGGGGTCGGCCACCGGCTCGAGCGGGCCGGCCGCAGGCGGCGCCGGCGCGAGCGAGTCAGCCCGTTCCCTCGCCCCGCCGACGAAGGCGCTCGCCGCCTCCGTCACCGCCAGCTTCAGGTCGGCCACGTCCTCCTCCCCGAGCGGCGTCAGCCGGCAAATTGCCGACAGGGCGAGCCGCGCGAGCACCACATACCCCGGACGCGCCGGCACCTCGAGCGAGACCACCTGGCCGTTCGGCCCCTGCGCGCTGTCGCGCACGCTTGTCATGCTCCTCCGACATTCCGCGTGGGCCGCGCTCCTAAACCCGGGGCGCGGACGCGTCGCGACGCTGGTGGTCGAGCCGGAGCCGCTCGATCCCGCCGTCGATCGAGTCGAGGATGCGCTCGTGGAGCGCCCGGTTCGACGACGCGACGACCGACATCTGGTGGGAGTGGTCCGACCCGAGCAGCGGCCGTGCAGCGAGCGAGTCGCCACTCGCGTCGGTAACAACGGCGCCGGCCTCCTCCAGGCACAGGAGGGCGGCGGCTAGGTCGTACGGCGCGTTGTTGAGGACCGCGCCGCCCCCCACGCGGCGGAACTCAGCGAGCATCCCCGGCACCTCCGCCGCGATGCGCGGACCGGGCTCGACGTAGGCGTCGAGCTGTCCGGTCAGCACGCGCGTCATGTCGTAGGCGGCTGAGCCGAGCTCGAAAGTGGCGCCGCCCACCGACGAGGCATCGATCAGCTCGCTGAGGACCTCGCAGGTCGCGCGCGCAGGACGACCCCGCAAGCCGTACGCCCAGAACATCCGCTCCACCTCTTCGGTGCGCGATAGCCGGGGAGGCGGCCCCTCGAGCAGCCCGCGGCCGCGTTCGGCGCAGAAGACCGTCCCAGACGGGATCTCGACCACGCATGCCGCCGTCACCTCGCCCGCGGTGACCCCTTCGCGAAGCGGCGCGACGGCTACCGACACGCAGCACGACTCGAGTCCCGCGAGCGCCGGTCGCGTGCCGTCGATCGGATCCACGACGAGGACCTCGCGCGGCGAGGGGTCGCGAGCGCCGGCGGCCGGCACGACGAGCCCGCGGTCCTCCGAGTAGAGCGCGATGTCCGGCGCCTCACTCGCGAGGTACTCGCCGAGGAAGCGCTCCGCCTCGGCATCGATCGCGAACGTGACATCGCCGGGCTCGGTCGAGTCCGGCCCCTGCGCTCGGCCGGCATGCGCGCGCCCGTCGCGCCCTCCGAGCAGCGGGAGCAGGTGCCCGCGCAGCGCCACGGCCACGCGGCGCGCGAGGTCGGCGCCGGAGGGCACTAGCCGACTGATTCCACGACTCCCCGCGCGCACACGGCTGCGGAATCAGTCATCTAGCCGGTTCCCGAGCGGAGCTCGCGCGCGTCCAGCGTGACCTCCACGTCGCGGCGCTCGTCGCCGCGGATTACGGTGAGCTCGACCTCAGCGCCCGGCTCTCTGCCCTCGATCAGGTCGGCGAGCCCGGTGTCATCGTCGAGCTCCTCGCCGTCCACGGCCACGATCACGTCCCCGCCCTCGGGGATGTCGCGCTGGCCCTGAAACTCGGTCGTCTCGTCACCGACCTCGAGTCCGGCCTCCTCGGCCGGGCTCCCGTCGGCGACGCCCACCACGAGCGCACCCGCCTCCGCGTCCACGCCGATGTGGTCGGCGAGCTGCGGGTAGAGGTCCTGCGAGCTGACGCCGAGGAAGCCGTAGGAGACGGTCCCGTCGTCGCGAAGCTGCTCGAGCGAGCGCTGGATGGTGTCCACCGGGATCGCGAATCCCACGCCGACGCCTCCGCCGCTCGTGGACCGGATCTGCGCGTTGATCCCGAGGACGCGCCCCTGGGCGTCCAGGAGCGGTCCGCCCGAGTTCCCCTGGTTGATCGCGGCGTCGGTCTGGATCGCGTTCCCGATCTGAAAGCGGGTAAGCGACTGGATGTCGCGATCGATGGCCGATATCACGCCGACCGAGAGCGACTGGCGCTCGCCGAACGGACTCCCGATGGCGGCGACCGGCTGGCCGACGCTGAGCTGGTCGGAGGAGCCGAGCTCGAGCGGCGTCAGCGACAGCCCGGCCGGGTCGATCTCGAGCAGGGCGACGTCCGCGAACGGGTCGGTGCCCACGATCCGGGCGGCCACCCGGTTGCCGTCGGCGAACTCGACGTAGACCTCCTCGGCCGGCTCGAGACTGCCGCCGAGCCCGGAGGACACCACGTGCGCGTTGGTCGCGATCCGTCCCTGCTCGTCGAGCACGAACCCCGAGCCGAGCCCGGATCCGCCGTCCCCCCCGAGCGGCGCCTGCCCGCCGCCGAAGACGGAGATCACGGTCACGACGCCCGGGCTCAGGCCCTCGTAGAGGGCCGCCGCGTCCAGCCCGCCGTCGCCCTGCGACTCGACGACCTCGATCCGGTTGCGCTCGACCGTGGACGGCGCATTCGCCTCCTCCGCGGCGACGCTCGACTCGCTCTCGTCCGCGCCGCAGCCCGGCGTGAGAGCCAGGATCGCGACGACCAGGGCGAACCCCGCGTGTCTCACCGGCGCACCACCGGCGCGTCCTCGGCGACGGTGCCCGCGTCGAAGGGCTCGTCCGCCTCCGGCTCGGCGGGCTCGCCGATTTCATCGCGCTCGCCGGGGAGCTCTCGGCCGGCCTCCAACGGCAGGGCGAGCGTGAACGCGGTCTCGTCCGGCGAGCTCTCCAGGCGGATCGACCCGCCCATCCGCTGCGCCAGTTCGCGCGCGATCGCCAGCCCGAGCCCTGATCCGCGCGCGGCGTCAGCGGTGTAGAAGCGCTCGAAGACGCGCTCGGCGTCCGCGTCCCCCAGGCCCTCGCCGGTGTCGGCGACCGTCAGCTCGGCGCAGCCGTCGCCGTGGTCGGCCGTGAGGTTCACCGGCGTGCCCTCCGGATTGTGGCGCAGGGCGTTGTCGAGCAGGATGCGCACGATCTGGGCTACGCGGTCCGGGTCGCAGTAGGCCTCGAGCCCGCCGCGAGGAAGGTCGAGCT
>Ga0136620_10001266_pt1 | contig 11961 bp, 8 predicted proteins | sample AntDrymUQ4162106_2_FD_104806 | JGI IMG/M metagenome (GOLD analysis project Ga0136620, IMG submission 104806) | Polar desert sand microbial communities from Dry Valleys, Antarctica - metaG UQ416 (21.06) | ecosystem: Environmental > Terrestrial > Soil > Desert | place: Antarctica: Dry Valley... | reverse complement strand
TGGAAACAGCAGGTTTCACAGCGTGCTCGTAGCCGCCGGCCTGCACCGTCTGGAACATGACCGAGTCGTCGTAGTTGTCGGACGCTCACGATCCGGATCGAGCCGCCGCCTTGCCGCCCGAGCTGGGCTTGTCCTGGCCTCCGTCAGGCAGCAATTCCCACACAGCCGACCGCAGCCACCGCCTTCGGTGCCAACGCATTCCTCAACCTCAGTCGAACGACAGCCGTCAACGATCGATGAACGCTACTCCTGCTTGGTGCACAGTCACGCCCTGCAGTTCTGGATGACTGCTTACGGTCCGCCGCGAGGTCCGAGCGTCGGTTGAAGTTCGCTGTTCCCGGGGTGCGGCGATGGACGGTAGTCGTCGGACGGGCGCGCCCGCATGCTGCTCCGTCGTAGGCTCAGCCCGAGGCCCAGTAGGACGAGCCCGGCGATCAGCATCATGCCGATCTGCAGTCCGGTGAAGGGCAGCCTGGCGCCCTCAGGGTCCGCGCTCGCAGGAGCGGTGCCCTCAGGGTCCGCGCTCGCAGGAGCGGTGTCCTCCACGATGGCCGGGCCGCCCGCTGCGTAGCCTCCGACTGCCGGCGACGGCGCGGCGACGGCGGCCGGCGTCAGGGCGGTGAGGACGAGCATCGACAGCAGGCCGCGCATGAGGGTGCGACCCACGAGGCGCGGGCAGGCGATCCGTCGCATTGCGTCCATGGTAGTTCCCCGCGGCCGGTCGAGCGTCAGGGCGTGGACGCATGTTGAGCGACACAACGGGCAGGGCCGGGGAGGGCGGCGCGGCCACGGGCTCAGCGCTGCGTGTCGCGGGCGAGCTGCTCCAGCTGGCGCAGGAGCTCGGCGATGTCGACCGGCTTTCCGGCGCGGACCTGCTGCAGCGCACCGCGCGTAACGCCGTCCTGGCGGTTGAGCTCGGCCGCCTGGCGCAGGAAGGCCAGCGCTCGCTCGCGCTGTCCCTGCTGCGAGGCGATCGCGCCCAGCGCGAGCGTCGCGTAGGGCTCGCGCGGGTCGCGCTCGAGCGCCCGCATGAACGCGTCACGGGCCCGCTTCAGCCGCTTCAGGCGCAGCGCGATGGTGCCCTCGGTGAGCGCGGGCTGGGAGCTGAGCGGGTTGAGGTCTGCCGCGAGGTCGAGCTGACGGAAGGCCGCCGCGGGGTCCTTCGGCCACGTGTCACCGGCGCGCTGCACCTCGATCGCGGCCGTCCAGGGCAGGACGAGCGACGCGGCGGCGGCCAGGAGCAGCGCCACGCCGGCCCCGCTGCCGGCCAGGCGCGCGGCGCGCGGCGCGCCCTGAGCCGTGGCCAGCGCGCGGCGCGGGGCCAGCGCGCACGCCACCCCCAGCAGCGCGAACGCGGCGCCGCCGAGGGCCGGGAACTCCCAGAACCAGTCGGCCGAGCCCTGCACGAGCCACTGCACGGCGCCGATCGTCGCCGCGGCGCTCACGGCGCCCCCGAGCGTCCGCCCGCCGCCGGTCCGCGCCGCGCGCCAGGCCGTCGCCAGCATCGCTCCGAGTGCGAGCGCAAGCAGGAGCCCGCCGACGATGCCGGTGTGCACCAGCGTGCGCAGCTCGATGCTGTGCACGTAGGCAGAGAACTCGAGCGCGCGTCCGCGTGCCGCGTAGTCCTGGGCGAAGTTGTCCGCGCCGACGCCCTGCAGCGGGTGGTCGCCGATGATGCCGAGCGCCACGCGGTAGTAGTCGTAGCGGGCGCCCCCGAAGCCGTCGCTGAAGCCGGCCCGTCCCGCCGTGGCGACCCCGGCGCCGCGCTTGAAGGAGCGCCACTCCTCCTGCACCCGGTCGACCGGGGAGCCGGCCGCGCGGAGGGCGGCGCCGGCGCCGAGCACCGCCAGCACGATCGCCGTGGCGGCGACCGCGCGCCGCGCGCGTCGCGTGACCTCCGGGCTGGCTGGGTGCCGGCGCTCTCCCAGCGCGGCGGCGCCGACGATCAGGCCGGCGAGCGCGGCGGCGAGCAGGACGGGCGAGGCGACGCTGGCCAGGTCCTCGATCGCCGATCGGTTCTTCTGTACCGCGTCGGAGGCGTCGAGCACGCGCGGCGCGCTGAGGGCCACGCCGATCCCGACGGGCAGCAGGCCCAGCAGCGCGCGCGCGCGGCCCGGCAGACAGGCGAGCAGCACGACGAGGCTGATTGCCGCCGCGATCACGGCGCCCTGGCTCTCACTGAGCAGCGCCAGGTCGATGAGGACCACGGTCCCGGCGGCGAACAGCCCCCGCAGCGCCGGCGCGACCACCGTCCGTGTCGACAGGACGAAGGCCGGCCATGCCGCCATCAGCCACAGGCACGCCTGCGCGTTGGCGTAGCCGATCGGCGCGCCCAGCCCCGGGCCGAGCACGACGGGCCCGGGCCCCACGGAGTCCGGCAGGACGAGCAGCACCCAGACCGCGAGGGCGAGGATGCCCGCGGTCCACCCGCCGACGACGAGCAGCGTGCGTGACCCGTCGAGCCAGCTCAGGGCGGGGATCGCGAACATGACGAGGTACAGCAGCGTGCGGTTCGCGCCGTCCCAGGCGACGCCCTGGTCGTCGGCCCACGCGATGCTGGCGAACGACCAGGCGGTGAAGAGCGCCAGCGCGCCGAGGGCGATCAGCACGCCGCGCGGCTGCATGCGCAGGCAGGGGCGCAGGCCGGCCGCCAACGCGCCCGCCACGAGCAGCAAGCCCACCGCGCCGGGATACCAGTGCGTCGCGGGGAACCCGCCGTAACGCCAGGACCACACGCCCGCCACGACCACGACGACGAGCGCAGGCGCCGCAAGGACGAGCTGCCGTGTACGGCTCGGCGCGGCTTGCGGGGCCAGGTCGGACAGCATCCCGCGGGAGATGATGGAGTACGGCGCATGTCCGGGCACCCCGCAGAGCCGATTCGCGTCGCGCGGATCATCGCCCGGCTGAACATCGGCGGGCCCGCCCTGCAGGCCATCACCCTGACCCGTCGCCTGGCGGATCGCGGCTACGCGACGCGGCTCGTGCACGGCGCCGAGAGCGCCCACGAGGGCTCGCTGGACGATCTTGCCCGCGAGCTGGGCGTCCGCACCACACGCTTGGGAAGCATGCGGCGCAACCCGGGCGCGGGCGACCTGGCGGCGGTCCTCAGACTGGCGCGGATCCTGCGCCACGATCGGCCGGCGCTCGTGCACACGCACGCCGCGAAGGGCGGGACGGTCGGCCGCGTAGCCGCGCTGCTGGCGTTCCCGCGCGAACGCCCGCTCCTCGTGCACACCTTCCATGGCCATTCGCTCAGCGGGTACTTCGCGCCGCGTACCGCGCGCGTGTACCGCGCGATCGAGCGCGTGCTCGCGCGGCGGACCGACGCGCTCGTGGCGGTCTCGCCCGAGGTCCGCGACGACCTCGTGCGCCTCGGCGTCGCCCCCAGCGAGCGCTTCACCGTCGTGCCGCTGGGCCTTGACCTCGCAGGCTTCCTCGACGACGACGGTCGGGCCGAGCGTCGTGCGGCGGTCCGCTGCTCCTGGGGGGCGGGCCCGGACGACGAGGTCGTCACGCTCGTCGCGCGGCTGGTGCCGATCAAGCGGGTGGACCGCTTCCTGCGCGTCGCGGTCGCGCTGAGCGACCGTCCCCGCGCGCGCTTCGTCGTGGTCGGCGACGGCGAGCTGCGCGCGGAGCTGGCGGCCTCGGCGGCGGCCCGCCTGCTCGGCGACCGGTTGTGCTGGGCGGGCTTTCGCCGCGACATGCCCGACGTCTGCGTGGCCAGCGACGTCGTCGTGCTGACCTCGGACAACGAGGGCACCCCGGTGAGCCTGATCGAGGCGCAGGCTGCTGCGGTGCCGGTGGTCAGCACCGATGTCGGAGGCGTCGCGTTCGCCGTGCGCCGCGGGGAGACCGGCCTGCTCGCCAGCGACGACGTCGCGCTCGCGGGCGCGGTTGCCGCCGTGCTGGACGATCCCGGGCTGGCGCGAGGGCTGGCCGAGGCCGGCCGCAGGCATGTGCGCGACGCCTTCGCGCTCGATCGCCTGCTCGACGACGTCGACGCGCTGTACGGCCGCCTGCTAGCCGATCGTCGAAACCGTGGGCCGCGCGCGGCTGGCCGGTAGACTGCGCTTCGGCGCAGGATCGCAGACCGTCGACCGGCGGCCACGGCTTTCGACGTGACACGGGATCTTGTCCGACCCTTCGCTTCACAGCGCCCTCTCGACCGCCCTCGCCGGGCTGCTCGTCGTCTACGGCCTGCTGTTCGCCGTGCGCCGGCTGCGGCGCGTGGACCCGAGACTGGCGATCGGCCTGCCGGTGGCGATCGGGTTCGCGGCCCGGCTGCTGGCCGTGGCCGCGGTCGACGGCAGCGGGCTCAGCTCGGCGCTGCGCGGCGGCGACGAGACGACGTTCACCGACAACGCGATCGGGCTCGCGGCCCAGGCATGGTCTTCGCCGCAATGGGTCACCAACGTCACCAACGACCTGCACGTGGCGGTCTTCGCCGGCCAGATCAAGCTGCTGGACTTCCCGCCGACCGCGCTGCGCATGGTCCAGATCGGCATCGCGATGGCGGGCCTGCTGTTGCTCGTGGCGGCGGTGCACGACCTGGTGGGCCCGCGCGCGGCCGTGATCATCACCTGGGTGCTGATGCTCGAGCCGGCGGGGATCTTCTTCGACAGCGCGCTGCACAAGGAGCCGCTGATGCTGCTCGCCAGCGGGATCTGCGTCTACGGAGCGACGCGGCTGTGGAGCCGCTTTGCCCTCTCCGCGATCGCGATTTCGGCCGTCGGCGGCGCGATCGCGGTCATGACGCGCGGGTATGCCGGCTGGTTCCTGGTCAGCGCGATGGTGCTGCTCGTCCTGCACGCGTCCCTGCGGCGTCTGGACCGGCCGCTGCGCGCGCTGCCGCTGATCTACGCCGTGCTGCTCGTCGGCTTCCTGGTAGCGCCGGCACTGCTGCAGGTCTCCTCCAAGCAGAGCCTCAAGACGCTGCAGGCATCCCAGAACGCCAACGCCGACAAGGAGGCCCGGGTCAACAGCTCGACAGGCAACGCCAACAACCTCGCCCTGGAGCGCGTGGACTACTCCACCCGTGGCAAGGTCGCGAGCAACCTGCCCAAGCGCATCGCGGACGTCGTGCTCAAGCCCTACCCATGGCAGCTGAGCAACGCCAGCCAGGCGCTCGGCGCGGTCGGCAGCATGGTCGCCCTGATCGGGCTCGGCCTGCTGTTGCGCTACGCCTGGCTATCGCGCGGGCGGCTGCTCGCGCTGACCGCCCCGATCCTCTATCCGCTCATGTTCCTGCTCATGGCCTACGCGCTGAGCGCCGGCAACGCCGGCACGAGCTTTCGCTACCGCACGCATATCGTCACCCTGTCTCTGGCCATGCTCGTCATCCTGCGCGACCACGTCCTGTCCCGGCGCCCGTCGCCGGTCGTGGCGGTCCGCCGGCCGATCCCGGACCCGGCCGTCCGCGTCGTCACCGCCGCGCCCGGTCAGCTGAGCGCCTTGGATCCGGCACACACTCCTGTCGAGAGCTGGACCGCCGAGCCCACCGCGAGCGGGCGCAAGCCGCGCATCCACCGGCGCATCCTGCGGCGCTGGAAGCTGCTCCTCCTCGCCGTCGCCGTTGTGGCGGCTCGACGCGACCGGCAGCGTCGCCGGCCGTCCTGATCAGATGAGCGCCTTCGATCCGACACCCGCCCCCGTTGAGACCTGGACCGCCGAGCCCGGCGCGACCGGGCGCGACCCGCGCACCTACCTGCGCATCCTGTGGCGCTGGAAGCTGCTCTTCCTCGCCGTCGCCGTGGCGGTGCCCGTCGGGGTCGTCTTGCTGCGCTCCGATCCGCCCCCAGTGCGCTACCAGTCCAGCACGCTGCTGCAGGTGCAGTCGGTGACAGTCGACACGTCGCTGTTCAGCACGGCCGCCGAGCCAGCGCCGCAGTCGATCCAGTCCGCCGCGCGGCTGATCGAGACGGCCGGCGTCGCGAAGGTCGCGGCGACCTTCCTGCGTTCGCCGCCGCGAAACCCGCGCGCGCTGCTCGCGCAGGTGAAGGTGACCCCCGACACCGAGGCCGGATTCATCACGATCAACGGCATCGACCGGCAACCCGAACGTGCCGCCGACATCGCCAACGCCTTCGCCAAGGCGATCGTGACCACGCGCGAGGGCAACGCGGTGGCGAAGCTGAACGGCACGATCAGCGGGGTCAAAGACCAGCTCGACAGGCTCGCCGCGACAGACGAGACCGGCCGCCAGCAGCTGTCCGATCAGCTTCAGCGGCTGCGGGCGCTGCGCGCCGCGCAGGGCAGCAACGCGCAGGTGATCGACCCGGCGGTGGGCGCATCGAAGATCGACGACTCCACTGCTCGGCAGACGACGATCTTCTCGATCATCGTGGGGCTGCTGCTTGCGCTCGGGGCGGCGCTGATCGCCGAGAGCATGGACCGGCGGATCCGCACGCCGACCGAGCTCGAGGAGTTCACCGGCCTTCCGCTGCTCAGCGCGATCCCGGTCGACGCCTTCACGCCGAAAGGGCTGGACGGTCCCCTGGCGGCTGAGGCCTTCCACATGCTGCGCGGCGCGCTTACGTACTTCAACGTCGATCGGCGATTGTCCAGCGTCGTGGTCACCAGCGCCAGCCAGCAGGACGGCAAGACGACCGTCACCACCCAGCTCGCACTCGCCGTCGCCCGGGCGGGCAAGCGCGTGATCGTCGTCGACGCGGACCTGCGTAAGCCGCAGGTCTGCGCGCGGCTGGGCATGGTGGCGCCCGAGGTGGGGCTGGCCGCCCTGCTCGTCGACGACGCCGTGCTCGCTGACGTCCTGATGGAGTTCCCGATCGACGTCGAGATCGAAGGCGGTTGCCTGATGATCCTGCCCGCCGGCACGCCGCCTCCCAACCCGTCCGAGCTGCTCAGCTCGCAGAACATGCGCGAGCTGCTCACGCGCCTGGAAGAGCAGTGCGACCTGGTCCTCGTCGACACCGCGGCGGTGCTGGCGGTCAGCGATGCGCTGCCGCTGCTGCCGGCGGCCTCGGGCGTCCTCATCGTGGCGCGCATGAAGCGCAGCACCCGCGACGCCGTTCGCCGCCTGCAGCGCGTGGTGGCCAAGGCCAGTGGGCAGTTGCTCGGCGTGGTCGCCACCGGCGCGAGCGTGGACCGCGGCCTCGGCGGCTACACCTACGAGGTGTACGCGGCTTCCAACGGCGGCGGCCGGGGGCTCGGCCGCCTGACGCGGGGCGGGCGCCGTGGCACGCGCGCCGTTCAGCCTCCCGCGAGCCGCTCGTAGAGCGCCGCGTAGCGCGCGCTGCCCTGCCGTACGTCGAAGCGCTCGGCGGCCAGCCGGCGGCAGCGCTCGCGCACCGTCACGTCGGCCGCCAGCTCGCGGAGCCGCGCGGCGGCCGCGCGCAGGGAGCCGTCGTCCTCGTCGCGCAGCACGACACCCACGCCGTGGTCCTCGACGAGCCGCTCGAGATCGCCCACCGGCGTCACCGCGACGGGCATGCCCGCGGCGAGGTACTCGGCGAAGCGGGTCGGCGCGGACGCCAGCTTGGAGAACGACGGCGCGATCAGGCACAGGCCCAGGTCACCGGCGTGCAGAGCGCGGGCAATCGCGGCGGGCGCGACCGAGCGCACGTCCGCGGCGCGGCCGGCCAGCGCGCGGCGCGCGAGCTCGGTCTGGCGGGTCAGCACCGTCAGCGGCAGGTCGCCCGCGGCGGCGAGCGCGATCGCCAGGTCGAACCGATACCAGGTGCCGATCGAGCCGCACCACACCGCGTGCGGCCCACCGGCCCGCGGCTGAGTGGCCGCGAAGGCCTCGAGGTCGACGCACGTGGGGATGACCTCGATGGGCACGCCGCGGCCGGCCGTCCAGCTGCGGATGCTGGGCAGCGACGCATCCGTCAGGGTGACGACGCCGTCGGCGCGGGCGAAGAAGCGCCGCTCGCAGCGCTTGGCGATTCGATACAGCGCTCCGCCGGCGCGCCACAGCCCGCCCTCCACGCGCTCGTCGGCCCAGAAGCCGCGGATGTCGAACAGCAGCGGCGCCGGCGCGACGCGGTCGGCGAGCAGGGCGATCAGCGCCGGCACGTAGCTGCGCACGTGCACGACGTCGACGCGCCCAGCGCGCGCTACGCGGACGAGCGCCCGCCGGCCGGCGAGGACGTCGAGCAGCGTGCTCAGCACGGGTGGGCGGCGGTGGTAATCCAGCGGGACCCAGGCGATGCCCGCACGGGACAGCTCGTCGCGCAGCGCGTCGCGGCCCGCGCGACCCTTCTCGAAGGAGATCAGCGTGATGTCGTGCTCCCCGGCGAGGCGCAGCAGGTAGCCGAGGACCTGTGAGCGACCGAGCGGCTCGGCGGCGCCGTCGTAGGAGAGGTAGACGATCCGGGGGCGCACCGCGATCCGCACTCTGGCAGGCTCACGGGGGTGAGCGCGCTTCGGATCCTCGGCGAGACGGCCTATCCCGCGATCGTTCCCAGCGCCCGCGTCAGGATCGCCGCGTTCGCGCCCTTCCTGCGCGAGCACGGGGTCTCCCTCGAGCACCGTCCGGCGCTGACCGACGAGCAGTACGGGCTGCTGGCCTCGCGCGCGCCCGCCCCGCGCAAGGCTGCCGTGCTGGCGCGCGCGGCCGTGCGGGCGGCGGGCCGCCGGCCGGCCCACGACCTGCTGCTCGTGCACCGGCTGCGGCTGCTGGCCCCGCTCCCAGGGCTCGATCCTCCCCGGCGCCTGGACGTCTACGACCTCGACGACGCGCTCTTCCTCGGCTCGGCCGCGGCGGTCAACCGCGGCTTCGCGTGGGCCAAGCAGGAGGCTCGCCGCTGCGTCGCCGCGCTGCGCCGCGCGCGGCTGGTGCTCGCGGGCAACGCGTTCCTGGCCGAGCGTTCGCGCGAGCACGCCACCCGGGTCGAGATCATGCCGTCCTGCGTCGACCCGGAGCGCCAGCCGCCGCGCGAGCACGCCGACGCGGAGGTCGTGACGATCGGCTGGATCGGCTCGTCGTCGACGAGCCCCTACCTGGCCGACGTGCTGCCGGTCATCGCCCGCCTGCACGACCGTGGGGTGGGGGTCCGGCTGACGACGGTCGGCGCCGAGCCGGCGCTGCGGGCGCCCTGGCTTGTCTCGCGGCCGTGGTCGCTGGCCTCGCAGGCCGCGGACCTCGCGAGCTTCGACGTCGGGATCATGCCGCTGCCGGACACCGAGTGGGCGCGCGGCAAGTGCGGCTACAAGGTGTTGCAGTACTTCTCGGCCGGAGTGCCCGCCGTGGCCAGCCCGGTGGGAGTGACGCGCGAGCTGGTCGGCGACGGCCGCGGCGCGCTGGCGACGACGCCGCGCGAGTGGGAGGACGCGTTGCTGGGCCTCGTGCGCGACGCCGCTGAGCGCCGCGAGCGCGGGGCGGCGGGGCGGGCGTTCGCCCGCGAGCGGTTCTCCTACCAGCGCTGGGCACCGGAGCTCGCGGGGCTGCTGCGGTCGCTGGAGGGCTAGCCGCACGATGTGCGGCATCGCCGGTGCGCTCGCGTTCGGCGCGGCCGATGCCGAACGCTCCGATGAGCAGCTGCGCTGCATGGCCCATCGCGGCCCGGACGCCGAGGGCGTCTTCGAGCGCGGGTCCGGCTGGGTCGGCCAGACCCGCCTGGCCGTCATCGACCTTCAGCGTGGCGACCCGCCGATCGCCAACGAGGGCGGCACGGTCGGCGCCGTCCTCAACGGGGAGATCTACAACTACCGCGAGCTGCGGACCGCTCTGCGTCGGCGCGGGCACACGCTGAGCACGGACGGCGACACGGAGGTCATCGCGCACCTCGCCGAGGAGCTCGACCCGGTCGCCCTCGCGGGCGAGCTGGAGGGCATGTTCGCCCTGGCGGTGTGGGACGAGCCTCGCGCGCGGCTCGTGCTGGCCCGCGATCGCTTCGGCAAGAAGCCGCTGTACTACTGGCACGACGGACGGCGGCTCGTCTTCGGCAGCGAGATCAAGGCCGTCCTCGCCCATCCCAGGGTGCCACGTGAGTTGCGCGCGCAGGCCATCCCGGACTACCTCACGTTCGGCTACGTGCCGACGCCGGACACGTTCTTCGCGGGGATCCGCAGCGTGCCGCCGGGGCACGTGCTGGTGGCCGAGGCCGGTGGCGACGTGCGGCTGCAGCGCTACTGGGCGCCGCGCTGGCCGGGCGCTGACGACGTGTCGCGCGTCGGCGGCGACCGGCACGACCAGGTCGTCGAGCTGCGCCGGCTGCTGCGCGCGGCGGTCGAGCGGCGGCTGATCGCCGACGTGCCGCTGGGCGCGTTCCTCAGCGGGGGCATCGATTCCTCGGCGGTCGTCGGGCTGATGGCACAGGCGTCGTCGCAACCCGTCAGGACGTTCACGATCGGCTTCGAGGACGACGAGGGCTTCGACGAGCGCCCCTTCGCCCGCGCCGTCGCCGAACGCCACGGCACCGATCACACGGAGTTCGTCGTGCGGCCGGACGCCGCCGCGCTGCTGGAGCGTCTCGTGTGGCATTACGACCAGCCGTTCGGCGACTCGAGCTCGCTGCCGACCTACCTGCTCAGCGAGCTCACGAGCGGGAATGTGACGGTCGCGTTGAGCGGCGACGGGGGCGACGAGCTGTTCGGCGGCTACGAGCGCTTCGGCGCGGCGCTGGCGCTCGCGCGCTACGAGCGCGTCGTGCCCCGGGGGGCTCGCATCGCGGTGCGCCGCCTGGCCCAGGCGGCTCGACCGCTCGCACGCGCAGGACTGCCGGCCAAGGCGCGGCGAGCGCTCCTGCGTAGCGATCTCCCGGCGCCGATGGGGCTGCTCGCCTGGGTGTCCTACATCTCCGCCGAGGACCGGACGTCGCTCGTTCGCTCCGCTCGCGGCCCCGGGATCGAGGCCTACCAGCGCATCTGGCAGGCGTCCGCGGGAGCCCACCCGCTCGATCGGTTGCTCGACCTCAACCTGCGCACCTACCTGCTCGACGACCTGCTGCCGAAGGTGGATCGCATGGCGATGGCCCACGGCATCGAGGTGCGCTTGCCGTTCCTGGACCGCGAGCTGGCCCAGTTCGCCTTCCGCCTGCCCCCCGCCGCCCGCGTGCGCCTCCGCGACATGTCGCTCAAGCGGATCCTCAAGTCCGCGGTCGCCGACCTGCTCCCCGACGGCCTGCTGGACCGCCCCAAGCGGGGCTTCGGCATCCCGCTGGACCGCTGGTTTCGCAGCGACCTGGCGCCGCTCGTCGACGGCATGCTGTGCGCTCCCGACGCGCGCGTGGGCGAGCACGTGTCGCGCGTGGCCGTGCGCGCGATGGCCGCCGCCCACCGCCGTGGAGCGGCCGATCACGGACACGGGCTGTGGACGCTGCTGACACTGGAGACGTTTCTGCGCCGGGAAGGATGGTGAGCCGATGCTGCGCGAGGGCTCGTCGTCAGCCGCGGCGCGCGATGAGCTGGAACTTCGGCCCCGGCAGCCGCGCGCGCAGGAGCTCGCGGAGCAGATCGATGCGCGTCCCGCGTCCATTCCCAGATGGTGATCGTGCTGCCCCCGCAGCCGCCTTCGTCGCTGCGCCGGAAGCCATCGAGGAGCGCCTCTGGCTCCGACGGCGACGAGCGAGCGCCGCCTCCACGGGCAGCGAGTTGAATACCTGCGTGCGCAGGACCGCAAAGCCCGCGCGCTCGACCACGAACCTGAGCGTCGCGGGGGTGAAGTGATGCAGATGCGCCGGTACGTCGAGGATCGCCCGGCGTGAGCGCGGGATCCACATGTCGGCACTGCCGGCATGCGGAACCTCGATGAAGATGGATCCACCGCTGCTGAGCATCTCGCGCAGGGCGGTCAGTGTCGCGACGGGCTCCTCCACGTGTTCGAGCGAGTGCAGCATCGAGACGGCGTCGAAGCGCTGCGATGACAGGTCAGCGAGCTCGGCGTGAAGCTCCACCCCGTGGCTGTCGAGCGCGATCGCGCGAGCCGCTGGGGACGGCTCGACACCGAGCGCGGTCAAGCCCAGACCACGCAGCGCACGAACGAGGTGCCCCTGACTG
>Ga0136620_10001265_pt1 | contig 11962 bp, 11 predicted proteins | sample AntDrymUQ4162106_2_FD_104806 | JGI IMG/M metagenome (GOLD analysis project Ga0136620, IMG submission 104806) | Polar desert sand microbial communities from Dry Valleys, Antarctica - metaG UQ416 (21.06) | ecosystem: Environmental > Terrestrial > Soil > Desert | place: Antarctica: Dry Valley... | reverse complement strand
TGACCGCCACCAGCTGGGTATGGCCCCCCGACACCAGGAGCGCCAGGAACGGGAACTCCGGTGCCGGGGTTTCGAGCATGGGGGCGAGGAGATGCGCCTCCATATGATGCACGCCGATCGCCCCCACACCCCACCCCCACGCCAGGGCCCTGGCCACCGAGGCCCCGACCAACAAGGCCCCGACCAGGCCGGGGCCCGCGGTGTAGGCGACCCCATCGATGTCCGCGCCCGAGACGCCCGCCTCCCGCATGACTTCCTGCACCAGGGGGACCAGACGGCGCACGTGGTCACGGGACGCCAGCTCCGGGACCACCCCGCCGTAGGCCTCGTGCAGCGCGGCCTGGCTGAATACGGTGTGGCCCAGGAGCCCGCTCGCCGAGTCGTAGACGGCTACGCCGGTCTCGTCGCACGAGGTCTCGATCCCGAGGACGCGCATCGCCTACCCTTCGTCTCTTCGCTCGGATCGGATTATAATGCGTTCTTTTGTCATCCCGTGGAGGAGTAGAACATCCATGCCGTCGGTCAGAGTGCGAGACAACGAACCCTTCGACGTCGCCTTGCGGCGTTTCAAGCGGGCCTGCGAGAAGGCCGGCGTCCTCTCCGAGGTCCACCGCCGGGAGTTCTATGAAAAGCCCACCCAGATCCGCAAGCGCAAGGCGGCCGCGGCCGTGAAGCGCTGGCAGCGCAAGCTGGCTCGCAGCCAGGCCCGGTTCACCCCGGCCTTCGGTCAGAAGCGCAAGCCCCCGCGCCGCTTCATGCGTGGCGGCAGGCGGCCCACCTCCGATGGACACTCTGAAGCGTCGGGTTGACGACGACACCAAGACCGCGTTGCGGGCGGGCGACAAGCGGCGGCTAGGCACCCTGCGTCTGATCCTCGCGGCCATCAAGCAGCGCGAGGTGGATGAACGCGTCAGCCTGGACGATGCAGGCATCCTGCAAGTCCTCGACAAGATGGTCAAACAGCGCAAGGAGTCGCTCGCCATCTACACGCAGGCGAAGCGCGCGGACTTGGCCGGACAGGAGGCCTTCGAGCTCGAGATCGTGCAGAGCTACCTGCCGGCGCCCCTCGATGCGGCGCGGATCGCAGCCCTCGTGGGGGAGGCCATCCAGGAGGTCGCGGCGCAGTCCCTGCGCGACCTCGGCAGGGTAATGGGGGTCCTGAAGCCACGGTTGCAGGGTCGGGCCGATCTGAGCGGGGTGAGCCGGCTCGTCAAAGAGCGGCTGGCCGGCTAGACGCGGCCCGCCGCCCCGACGATATCCGCCCACTGCTTTCGGGCAGGGGTGCATCTATACCTATTTACAACTCCTCTATAACTCCCCCGGGAGGAGTCCAGATGGCGGCCGGGCGTATCCCCCAATCCTTCATCGACGAGTTGCTGGCGCGGGTGGACATCATCGAGGTGATCGACGCCCACCTGCCGCTCAAGAAGGTCGGGCGCAGCTACCAGGCCCTGTGTCCCTTTCATCGCGAGAAGACCCCTTCCTTCAACGTCAATCCCGATAAGCAGTTCTATCACTGCTTCGGCTGCGGCGCCAGCGGTTCCGCCATCCGTTTCCTGATGGAGCACGCCCGCCTCGGCTTCGTCGAGGCCGTGACCCAGCTCGCCGACCGGGTAGGCCTGGAGATCCCCACGGCCACCGGCCCCGTGCGCCGGCACGGACACGCGGAACTATACGCGGTCCTGGATCAAGCGACCCAATGGTTCGTGGCACAACTGAGGCAGCACCCCGCGGCGGGCCCGGCCGTCGCGTATCTGAAACAGCGCGGGCTGAGTGACCGCATCGCGGCCGCCTATCGGATCGGCTACGCGCCACCCGGCTGGGACCACTTGCTGTGCGGTCTCGGCACCGATCCGGACCGCGTCGATGCCCTGGTGCGGGGCGGCATGCTTGCTCGCAAGGACGGCGGGGCCTGCTACGACCGCTTCCGCGATCGGGTCATGTTCCCCATCGCGGACCCGCGCGGCCGCGTCATCGGCTTTGGCGGCCGCGTCATCGGCGAGGGCTCACCCAAGTACCTGAACTGCCCCGAGACCCCGATCTTCCACAAGGGCGGCGAGGTCTACGGACTGCCTCAGGCGCTACAGGGTCACGACAAGCCCAAGCGCTTGTTCGTGGTCGAGGGCTATATGGACGTCCTGGCGCTCGCACAGCACGGCATCACGAACGCGGTGGCAACGCTCGGGACCGCGCTGACCCGCGAGCACCTCGGTCGCCTGTTCCGCGTGGTGCCCGATCTGGTCTTCTGTTTCGACGGCGACGACGCCGGCCTCCGGGCCGCCTGGCGGGCGCTCGAGACCGCCCTGGCCTACCTCAGCGAGGGACGCTCGGTCGGGTTCCTGATCCTGCCGAACGGCGAGGACCCGGACTCCCTGGTGCGTGCAGAGGGCCCGGGCCTGTTCGAGCGGGCCGAGGCCGTTACGCCCCTGTCCACCTTCCTCTTCGAAAGGCTGTCGGCCGGCACCAATCCGCGCACCGTGGAGGGACGAGCGCGGCTCCTGGAGATGGCCGTGCCCCTGCTCGCGACCGTGCCCCACGGTCCTCTGCGCGATCTCCTTACGCAGCACCTGTCGGACCGGGCACGCATGGATGCGACCCGCTGGCTGGCACCAGGCCGCCGTCCACGCTCCACTTCGAGCAGGGACGAGCCGAAACGCGCGGTGCCCTCGCTGGTCCGTAAGGCCATCGCGACCCTGTTGCATGAGCCCAGCCTGGCGTTCGCCGTGCCGGCGGACAGCGTCCAGGATCTGGCCGGCGTGCCCCGCCCGGGGGTCGATCTCCTGGTGGAGATCCTGGGCTTGGTGCACGCGAACGCCGGCATCGGTTGCGCGGCCATCCTGGAACGGTACCACGACAGCGAGCAGGGAACCTATCTGAGCAAGCTGGCGTCCCAGGAGATCTTGGTCCCCGCGACAGGCCTGTCGAGCGAGCTCTTGGGCGCCCTCAAGCGCCTAAAGGAGCAGGCCGCCCACGAGCGCCGACATCAGGCCACCGTGGAGGAGCTGGCCCAGGGGGTAGGTGAACAGGGGGCAGGTGATCAGGCGCCGTGACTGGCGAGCATGGGCCAGATGAAATAGACTTAAAGTTTCGAGCGTCTCGGGCTCGGCCGTCAGCGGAACTTGGCGGGTGAGGCGGGTCAAGCCAGATCAAATAGAAATCAAAGTTTTGAGCGTCTCAGGCTTGGCCGGTCACGCGGCACCTGGCGGGGGTGGCAGGCCAAAACTATACTTCGGTTGATGGTCTTAACTAACTGATATTAAATTGATGGCCACCATGGAAACCCTCGACGACATCGATACCGGCGACGAGCGCTCACAGCTCAAGCGATTGATAGCCAAAGGGAAGGAACAGGGGTTCTTGACCTACCACGAGGTCAACGACCACCTCCCGGAGGGCATCGTCGATCCCGAGCAGATCGAAGATATTATCAGCATGATCAACGACATGGGGATCTCTGTCCATGAGACGGCCCCGGACATCGAGTCGCTCCTTCTGGGCGGAGAGGCCGCGATCGCGACCGACGAAGACGCCGCCGACGAGGCGGCCGCGGCCCTCGCAACCGTGGACGAGGAGCTCGGGCGCACCACCGACCCGGTGCGCATGTACATGCGTGAGATGGGGACCGTGGACCTCTTGACGCGCGAAGGTGAGATCGCCATCGCCAAGCGTATCGAGGAGGGCCTGAACCAGGTGCTCTCGGCGCTCGCCGACTTCCCGAGCGTCGTCGATACGGTCCTCGGCGAGTTCGACCGGGTCGTGGCGGGGGAGATCAAGTTGAGTGAGGTCTTGAGCGGGTTCGCCGCCGGTGACGAGGGCAAGCCCGCCGAGCCCGGTCCGATCGAGCAGCGTACGCGTGTCCGTCAGGCGAATGCGCAAGAGGAAGAGGAGGTCGACGGCCGCGCGGACGGAGAGGACGCCGATCCCTTGATCGGTCAGTTGAATCCCGACGATGTGCGCGAGAAGTTCGAGCACCTGCGCCGGTTACACGCGAAGCTCGGCGCCACCATCAAACGCCATGGGCGCAGTGAGCCCCGGACGGTCAGGCTCCGTGAACAGTTGTGCGCCGTGGTCCTGGAATTTCGATTCGTTCCGAAACTGACCGAGCGGCTGAGCGGCGAGGTTCGGCAGGTGGTCGACCGGATCCGCAACCAGGAGCGCGTCATCCTGGACGTCTGCACGCAGCGCGTGGGGATCCCGCGGAAGGACGTCATCAGCGCCCTTCAAAACAACGAAACGAACCTCGAATGGGTCAGGTCCCTGGCGCGGTCTCAGAGGCCCTGGGCCGCCGCCGTCGAGGAACATGAGCAGGATATCGCCCAGGCGCAGAAGCGGCTCGTCGCCATCGAGAAGGGCACGGGGATGACGATCTCCGAGATCAAAGAGATCAACCGGCGCATGTCGATCGGCGAGGCGAAGGCGCGGCGCGCGAAAAAGGAGATGGTCGAGGCCAACCTGCGCCTCGTCATTTCGATCGCCAAGAAATACACCAATCGCGGCCTCCTGTTCCTCGATCTGATCCAGGAAGGCAATATCGGGCTCATGAAGGCGGTCGATAAGTTCGAATATCGACGCGGCTACAAGTTTTCGACCTATGCGACGTGGTGGATCCGCCAGGCCATCACCCGTTCCATCGCCGATCAGGCCCGCACCATCCGGATCCCGGTCCATATGATCGAGACCATCAACAAGCTGAATCGCGTGTCGCGCCAGATCGTGCAGGAGCTGGGGCGGGAGCCCACGCCCGAGGAGCTCTCGAAGCGCATGGACATGCCCGAGGACAAGATCCGCAAGGTGCTGAAGATCGCCAAGGAGCCCATCTCCATGGAGACCCCGATCGGCGACGACGAAGACTCTCACCTGGGCGATTTCATCGAGGATCAGGGCACTTTGATGCCCGTCGATTCCGCGACCTTCGAGGGGCTGTGCCGCACCACGCGGGAGGTGCTGGCCGGACTGACGCCACGGGAGACCAAGGTCCTGCAGATGCGCTTCGGGATCGACATGAACACCGACCACACCCTTGAAGAGGTGGGGAAGCAGTTCGACGTCACGCGCGAACGCATCCGGCAGATCGAGGCGAAGGCGCTGCGCAAACTGCGGCACCCATCCCGGTCCGAGCAACTGCGCACGTTCCTGGATTGAGCGCCGCCGGTCACTGGGGGCCTGTAGCTCAGTCGGTTAGAGCAGGGGACTCATAATCCCTTGGTCGTAGGTTCGAGTCCTACCGGGCCCACTATAAATCAAGAGGTTACACATAGGGCTCCAGCGGCGCGACCATAATTGACCGCTTGGGGTACCACTGGGGTACCACGGGGCCAGATGCTAGGGCGGTTGCCCGGCCTTGCTGGTCGCGGTAGTCCAGCACCCACTTACCGCGTCGTTTCCGAATGCGTGCCATTACCCGGCCGTCCTCAAGTCCCTGGCATGCTCGGGCAGCAGCGGCCCCTCGATGATCGCCGCAGTAGGCGCGCCCTGTTCGCGTCTGCACGGTCGAGCATCCCTTTGCGAGCACCTTGGCCGCCTCCGGGCTTCAGGCACCGCCTCGATACGATTCGCGCCCGCCAGGCGGCGACGCAGCAAGCTACGCGCGGCCCGTTCGGCGCCGGACAAGCCATGGGGCCGCCCCGAAGCCCACTAATCCCCATTCGGATCGCGGGGGCTAGAGGAGGGTTCACAATAGCGGTGAATACGCCGGTAGCGTCCTTAGGACACTCTGCCAAGAAGGCCAGGGTGGGTAGATCCGGGCAACCTCCGCTATACTTGTCTGAAATAGGAGGGGCGCCGTGGCGCGGTGACAACGGCATGACCAAGAACATACCGATAGCAGAGCGGCTCATCTTTGCGCTTGATGTGGATACGGAAGACCAAGCCGCCGAATGGCTGGCTCGGCTCGGAGAGCTGGTGCATTTCTACAAAGTGGGCCTGCAGCTCTTTCTCGGCGGTTGGTTTCCGGTTATTGAATTGATTCGCAAGCAGGGACACAAGGTTATGGTTGACCTGAAATTTTTCGATATCCCGGAAACAGTTGAGCTCGCAGTGCGGCAGCTAAAGGATCGTGGCGTAGAGTTCATCACTGTACACGGTAACGAGGAAATCCTTAAAGCCGCCAATCGAACCAAGAACGGCTCTAAGATCCTCGCTGTGACATTGCTAACCTCGTTCGATGAGGTCGATCTGCACGACATGGGCCTGACCTGTGATATTGAGGAATTTGTCCTGTACCGAGCGCAAAAGGCACTTCGTCTTGGGTGTGATGGGTGATCTCCTCTGGGATGGAGGCGGCGGAGTTGCGCCGCGAACTGGGTGACCACTTCCTGATCGTCACCCCCGGTATCCGCCCAGGCACCAACACCGAGACCAACGACGACGATCAAAAGCGGATCGCTTCGGCTTATGCAGCCATCCGCAATGGGGCCGACCATGTCGTGATAGGCCGCCCGATCCGTAGTGCTCACGATCCAGCCGCAATGGTGGAGGCTATGCACGCAGAAATCACTCGCGCTCTTCTAGAAATTAATAATTAGCCTAGTTTCCTCCCCAAGCGCTCGCGCCCAAACCGACCACCAGACGCAAGGGGATCTTCCAAGTCATAGCGAGATCCACTCCGCGATCACTTGGTCTCCGGTTCTGTTCAGCGATGTTCAACAATTAAATACTTCCCATTCGTTAATGACACACGCTGTCCAAATTAGCCACGAGAAGGGTACTTGGCCCGGCTGCCGTCGTACCGTCCCTCGTAACGTCTGTAGCTCATGCTTGATTGTCCAATGGCTGGCCTTCTCGCCTTTTCGCGCGGTGATACGTGCTTTGATATCTTTGTTCGTGATGTCGTGGATATAACCTTCGGCCGATGCTAAAAGGCGTTACCTCAATCCCCTGTCCGGTCTTGGGCTCGAGCTTGAAACCAAGCAGCTTATTTCGGTAGCTAATGATGTTCTTGTAATTCGGTGTTCCTTCCTTGGAACGCTTACAATGTTCCAGCGCGCTCTCTAACGTGATCGGTTTCACCTCGCCCAACACCAATCGAGATATCGCATCATCCCGTTGTTTCGCTTCAATCTTGACAGCTAATGTTTTCTTCGGTGTTCCGGGTGAACCGAAATACTTCCGGCCTTGGATTTGAAACAGGTAATACCAGTTATTGCTGTTCGGTCGTTTGATTAAGCTCATCGGTGGCTCCTTTGGTGTTACCGGTCACGTACGCTCCTGCGTCATCAGCTCTTAGAGCCACCATCCCCTCATTTAGGACTTAAGACAACGGGTAGTGGAGGAACTCGGGGAGTTGTGTAGCCTCGTCATCGGACAGTTCGATAGGGAGACACACGAGTGGCAAGTCGTTGGGCCGGAGCATGGTCTGCAGCGTTCCAGATAGGCTGAAAGCAAGCTGACGCCCCCCACCTCCGGTTCAGCCCCTGAGCCGACCTTCCCCCTTGGCCCGCACCCTCGCGAGACGCCAAAACGTCTCGCATCTGGGCGCCTCGGACCGATGAATCGCCCGAAACATCCTCGATACTGGAACAACGGCTCGGGTACTTGACAACCCACAGGTCCATCTGGTAAACTAAGGCCTGTCAAATTCCTATACCCATACGCCCCATGAAAGGACGCCCGAGATGAAAGCGATCCGGTTACTGCGTGTCGTCCTCGGCCTTCACCACCAGCCCCATCACCGACGCCGAGATCACCAACGGGTACTCATGGTGACTTACCACAATATATCGTGGCGGAGGAGCTAACCGCCCATCCCGTTAATTTATATTGGAGGAAGTGATATGAAATATGGCGCACGAAATCAGTTAACTGGAAAGGTCACAAAAATCAAACGCGGCAATCTGATGAGCCAGGTGAATTTTGATATACCTGCTAACTCACCCATGAGTTCAGTGATGACAATTGATTCCCTGGATAATTTGGGAATTAAAGAAGGTGATCAGATAAGGGTAGTCGTCAAGGCAGTGAATGTGTTATTGATTAAGGAATAAAAACGTATAAAACAAACAAGCCTGGCAAAACCAGTGGCATCTTGAAGATCATCTCCGCCATCGAAGACCCTCCCGTGGTCGCCAAGATTCTCACACATCTCGGCTGGTCTGCACGGCACCGCCGCGATCGCCCGCGCGGTCATTCGATCGATTCCAAATGGCTTGATCCAGGCCGCGACCCCCTCCCACCCGGTTCAGCCCTTGAGTTGACTGTTGGCCCTCGCTAGCCCGAGACGCCAAAACACCCCGAAACTTGGCGCCTCGGGCCCGGGCGCCAAAATGCCCCGATCCCCGGGCCGAGGACCCGCATGCTTGACAGCTCACGAGCCCATCAGTTACTCTACCTGTTGACGAAAAAGGGCGTTTAAAATCCCTATTCGCTTCACCCGACGGTTCATCGGTTTCGGTGTGGAGCCCGCCGATCCCGATGGGCCCGCCGTCCAACCATGCGATCACAGGTAGGACACTACCCAAATACGTCTCTTCAGACGACGATCCCCTATTCCAATCTCATCGTTGGCTCGCCAATCTTCGTATCCTCGGTATTGAAGAAATCAAAACGATTCCTTTTACGCCGGTGAGCCATCCATTCGTGGAGCGATTGATCGGAACGATCCGAAGAGAGTTACTCGACCAAGTGCTTTTTTGGAATCAAATCGACCTTGAGCGGAAACTCGCGGAATTCAGGACCTATTACAATCTTCATCGAGTTCATAATGGAATCCGGGGTGTCACGCCCGAAGAGCGTGGTGGTGGCACATCATCACCTGCCGCAAGTCTTCACAATTTTCGCTGGCACCATTGCCATAGGCTCTTTGCCACGCCAATAACTTGGATTTCGCCTAGGACACGTCATCAGCACACGATCGACTGACCGACATGACTGGCGCGCTAGGGCCTGACCAGTGCCGAGGCAGCTGCGTGCAGCTGACCGCCTGTCGGCTTTGCACGGGCGAGCATATCTCGCCCTACGTCAAGAAGAAGGGCTATAACTACGATCGCTGCGTCGTCTGCGGCTTTGCTTTTTTTGAATCCCATGCCCGCGCAGACGGATCTGAATGAGAGCTACCAGGGGCACAAGAGCATCTCCCGCGACTTCTACCCCCACGCCTCCTCGCGCAAGCGCAGGGCGCTGTTTCGGGCGTTGCGTTTGATTCTGATCCCCTCACCGCAACCCTTTCCCAGAGGGAGAGGGAGAAAAGACAATGCCTGTCCCGGAAGGACAGGGAGCGTGAAGATGTACCCGAAAGTTCAAATATGTTTGGTCAGCTTTTCCGCACGCGCTTATTCGCCGCCGTCGCGGCCCCGGCCTTCTTCGGCGGACGACCCGGCTTTGTCTGGCGGCCCGGTTTCGTGGCGGGGCCGGGCGTGCTCGCCGATCCGGCGACTCGGCGTTTCGGCGGGGCCTTTCTGGCGCCGGGCTTGGGCTTGGTGCTACGCCCCCTGGGCGGCTTCGCGGGTGCCGGCAGTGCGGGGTCGTCCTCAACCGCAGTCATCTCCAACCCGAAGAGTTCCGATAGGCCATCGGCCGCGAGCACCCTGTCCTTCGCGGGCACCGACGTGGACAACGGCAGACCGCTGCCGGCCTTCACGATGAGGTCCTTCTCGTCCACCCGGCGCAGATGGAAGAGCAGCTCGGGCCGATCGTCGAGCCTCGCGCCGATCCCGTAGAGCACCGCCGCGACGTGCTTGCACATCGAGGCCCAGTCCGGGCAACTGCACGAGAACTGGATCTCGGCCGGTGCTGGGAAGAGCCCGGTCTTCTGCCGGCAGATACGCTCCATGACGCCCTTGGAGAAGCGCCCCTGCAACAGTTCCACCAGCGAGTCGATCCCACCCGCGCAGTCGGTGCAGATGGAGGTCCACCGCGCCTTCGGCACGACCGCCACCTTCACCGCGACTTTGTAGATCTCCGAGCCGCTGACCAGCGCCTGGACCTCGCCGGGCGCGATCTGGAGGTCCAGCACCGAGCCGTTACGCACGTAGGTGCGTCCGCGCGGCAGGCGGTTGGCGTAGTCGCTATAGCCCTCGAGGTTTTCGCACCAGGACTTGCCCCAGAAGGTGCGGGCGATGGTTCGGCCGTCGATCACGACCGGCGACACCGGGTGTCCCTTCTTGCTGAGCTTCTGCACCTCGCGCTTGGCCTTGCGCCGGCGCTCGGGCGCGGATACGTACGGTTTCCACTTGTGCCACATGGTTCACTCCTTCATCGCGGCGCCCAGATCGAGCGCGACGAGCCTGAGCAGCTCCTCGTCTCGCATCTCGGTCAGGTTGATCTCGCCCCCGCCTTCGAGAAGTCCCTGCGAGAGCTGCTGCTTCGATTCGATGAGGGCGTCGATCTTATCCTCGACGGTCCCTTTGCACACGAATTTGTGGACCAAGACGTTCCGGGTCTGCCCGATGCGGAACGCCCGATCGGTGGCCTGGTTCTCGACCGCCGGGTTCCACCAGCGATCGAAGTGCACCACGTGCGAGGCGGCGGTGAGGTTGAGCCCCGAGCCGCCCGCCTTGAGCGACAGCACGAAGAACGGGACCGACTCGTCTTCCTGAAAACGTTTCACCAGTTCCCTGCGCTTCTTCACCTCGGTCTCGCCGTGCAGCACTAGCCCGGGACGACCGAACACGGCACCCAGGAATGACGCGAGGGGCGCGGTGATCTCGCGGAACTGCGTGAAGACCAGCGCCTTCTCCTGCTTGGCCGCGATGACCTCGCTGAGCTCGCGCAACCGCGCCCATTTCCCGCTGTCGTCCTCGGCCCAGGCGCCGTCTCCCAGCCACTGCGAGGGGTGGTTGCAGATCTGCTTGAAGCGCATGAGGAAGGCGAGCACCACCCCCCTGTGCCGGATCCCCTCGGCGTCCGCAAGCGCCTCGGCGAGCGCCTGAACGGCCTGCTGGTAGAGCGCGGCCTGCTTGCGGCTGAGCGGACAATAGGCCTTGACCTCGGTCTTGTCCGGCAGATCGGAGATGACCGACCGATCGGTCTTGAGCCGCCGCAGGAGGTAGGGCCGCACGAGATCGCGCAGCGGGCCGTAGGGGTTGGCGGGCCTCTGCGCGAGGCGTTTCGTATAGCTCGTGAACGCCTTGGCCGAGCCGAGCAGGCTCGGGTTGATGAAGTCGAAGATCGACCACAAATCGCCCACACGGTTCTCGATCGGCGTGCCGGTGAGCGCGATCCGCGCGTGCGCCGAGAGCCTCTTCGCGGCGCGGGTCTGCTTGGCACCCGCGTTCCTGATGGCCTGGGCCTCGTCGAGGATCACGAGCCGCCACGCGGTGTTCGCGAGCCACGGGAGGCGCAGGAGCGAACCATAGCTCGTGATCACGAGGTCCATGGCGGCGAGCTTATCAGGCGCGAGCGATTTCAGCTCCTCGGCCGGCAGGGCCGACGGATGGGCGATGAGGGCCGTGAGGCTGGGCGCGAAGCGTTCGATCTCGGCCGCCCAGTTCGCGAGCAGCGAGGCTGGCGCCACCAAGAGGCTAGGCAGCTTCTGCGTCGCCGGCTCCGCGCGCTGCACAAGCAGCAGCGAGAGCACCTGGATGGTCTTGCCGAGGCCCATGTCGTCGGCGAGGCAGGCGCCGAGACCAAGACGCGAGAGGAGGTAGAGCCAGCGCACCCCGATGTGCTGATACGGCCGCAGGGTTCCGCGGAGCTCGCCTCCCGGATCGATCCGCGCGAGCCCCTCGGGCGAACGCAGACCCTTGAGAGTCTCGGTGAGCCACGCACCCGAGACGACTTGAGACCAGTCCGGATCGGCGCCATCGGCCGCGCCATCCGGGGCTATGTCCGCGCCGGCCAGCATCCGCATCGCCGCGGCGAAGCCGAGCCCGTCTTGCGCCGCGAGGCGCTCGGCCTCCTGGAACCGCGCCAGGGTCCGCTCGAGCCGCTCCCGGTCGACTTCGACCCAGCGGCCCCGGATCAGCGCGAGCCCGTTCGAGCCGGACAAAAGCGCCTGCACCTCGGCGGGGGACAGGGTCTCGCCCTC
>Ga0136620_10001264_pt1 | contig 11963 bp, 10 predicted proteins | sample AntDrymUQ4162106_2_FD_104806 | JGI IMG/M metagenome (GOLD analysis project Ga0136620, IMG submission 104806) | Polar desert sand microbial communities from Dry Valleys, Antarctica - metaG UQ416 (21.06) | ecosystem: Environmental > Terrestrial > Soil > Desert | place: Antarctica: Dry Valley... | reverse complement strand
GCTGCTCCCCGAGCTGACGCTCGCTCAGCAGTGGGACCTGACCGCCGCGGAGGTCTCTCGCAACATCCACGCCCACCCAACCCTGAGCGAGGCGCTCAAGGAGGCCGTGCACGGCGTCTCCGGACACATGATCAACTTCTGATCCCCGCCGACTTGTCAGAACCTGAGGTCGCTATGGCGGCCCCACAGTCTGACAGGTCATCCCCGAGGCCGTTCGGTACGGAGGTTGTCGACGGGGAAGAAGGACGCAAACATGGCTCCCGACATCTGGTGTCGGAACGTAATGCCCATCAGTGCACGGATACCCCAGTGCATCCCGAATGCCCCCGCAGCCCAGGCCTTCGCCACCCGACGGTCCAACAAGGCGATGGGAGCAGCGAGCTCCAGGGCCAGAGATCCGGTGGCCAGCAGCCGGAACAGTCCGGTGTGCTCATACAGCTGTACGCCGAGGGGCGCGGCACCGGAGCCCAACAGCTCCTTGCGCAGTCCGTCCGCGGCGATTTGGCTGCGCAAGGACTCGCCATCGGCCCACGACCATCCGAGCGGACCTTTGAGCTTGGCGATCCCGGCCACCAGGTAGGTGGCGGTGGTGACTGCGTTGATGACCGTCGAGGGAAGACCATATCGCCAGTCGAGGAGCTCCGGGGCGAGCCGGGCGTCGGAGCGGATGGCGTCGATGCTGAGCGCGTCCGCGGTGGGCGTGAGGCCGAGTACGGCGGTGTGGAGGACAAGGTTGTTGTCGTTGTGGAAGATCATCGACCAGCTGTTGCGGTAGGACATCGTCCACAGCAGGAGCGCCGCATGGGCTGGCCCGACCACCCGGTGTTTGAGGCCGAGGGTGAAGGCCGCGCTGGCAACCAGCTCGGCATATATGATCCCGTCGGCGAGCAGTGGCGGCAGTGGGCTGTTCAGGAGTCTGCACGGCCCGACCGGATCGAACAGCTTCGGGTCGCCTCGGTGGATCGACCTCAACATGTCGACGCGGCGGCTCAGGTAGTACGCCGTCCAGCCCCCGGTGACCAACCGCAGAACTGCCGGCCGGACGGGGGGTGCCACCGGGAGCACACGTGCCTCCAGCGCCTGCACCACTCGCTTCATCCTGATGGTTGCATCCCCTCGTTCGCCGGGGCCTCGTCGTGCTGTTGCCGGTCAAGGCTCCTGGGCAGAGTGCCTCGCTTGTCGACGGCGGCGGTGGAGTGCACGACCTCGGACGCCGGATCGCGCCGCCCGGCGAAGAAGTCCCCGTAGCGGTAGCGGCCGGTGACGACGTGGACGCGGGTCACGTACCTGTCACGTCGGCGTGGGGTGGCCTCCAACGCGGCGGCGACGATGGCGGCAGCCTCATCGGCCCGGCCTTCGGCCACGATCCGGCGCAGCTGTCGGCGTACCTGGTTCAGGCCGCCGCCACCGAGGTAGGAGTAGTGCAGCAGGCGGCGCATCCCGTTCGCGTCCGTGCCCAGAAGGTAGGTGACGCTGCCGTGACGACGCCGTTTGGCGGTGAACATCGGGTAGTAGGACAGCGGGAACCCGTCGCGGGGTGCTTCGCACCCATGCTGCCGGATCGGGGTCAGGACGGCGGCAAGGAGGCCCGCGCTGGCGGTCAGGGCCATGAGCTTGTCTCTGCCGTCGGGGGTCACTGGTGGATCCTGTCGACGGGTGGGTGCGTCGTGGGCTGCGCCGCCGGTCCCGACGGCTGCGGTGTCGTGTGTCGGCGCCGCGCCAAATCCTTGAGAGCTGCTCGGGCGGCGTGGAAGCCGCACATCCCGTGCACCCCGCCGCCAGGAGGCGTGGACGACGAGCAGAGGAACATGCCCGGGACACCGGTGGCGTAGGGGACGGCCTTGCGGACCGGGCGGAAGACCTGCTGCAGGCCATCCATCGCGCCGCCACCGATGTCACCACCAACCAGGTTCGCATTCATGCGTTCGAGGTCCGCAGGTGTGGTCTCGAGGCGCGCCGTGACGCGGTCACGGAACCCGGGTGCGAACCGTTCGATCTGGGCGTCGATGCGGTGCCCGATGGGTACCGGTGAGCCGTGCGGGGTGTGTGCGTAGGCCCACAGCACCTGCTTGCCTGTCGGTGCCCGGCTCGGGTCGGCAGCGCCCTGCTGGGCCACCAGCACGAACGGCCGGTCGGGGTGGCGTCCGGCGTACACGTCGGCCTCTGCCGCGGACAGCTGACCGAGGGTGCCGCCCACATGCACTGTGCCCGCACCCTGGACACGCTCGTCGGCCCACGGCACCGGCCCGTCGAGCAGGTAGTCGATCTTGTACGTCGCGGAGCCGTAGCGCCACCGAGCCAAGGCTCGTGCGTAGCTGCGCGGCAGGGCCTGCTCAGTGAGCGCGAGGACCTGGCGGGGGGTGAGGTCCAGCAGCACGACGTCAGCTGGGCACACCTGCGCCAGATCGCTCACTTGGACGCCGGTCAGCACGATCCCGTCATGCTCGTTCAGATCGGCGACCAGTGCGTCGGCGATCGCCTGCGATCCTCCTCTCGCCACCGGCCACCCCGTCGCATGCCCGGCCGCCCCGAACAGGATGCCGAACGACGCCGTCAGCGGTCGCGTCAGCGGCAGGACTCCGTGGGCAGCGGACCCGGCGAACAGCGCCCGAGCAGGCTCGTCGCGGAAAGCGGCGGTCGCCAGGGCAGCGGCAGGCCATACCCCACGGGCACCGAAGGCGGCCATCGCCACCGGATGCTCGGGAATCCGCAGCAGCGGGCCGAGGACCCCGGGGACGATGTGATCCCAGGTGCGGACGACTGATCTGTGCACTGCGGCCCAGGCACGACCGTCGCGACCCAGACCGCGGCACGTCTCGCCCAAGGATCGTTCCAGCAGCGCCGCCGGCCGGCCATCCAACGGATGCGCCATCGGAACCTTCGGGTGCAGCCACTCCAGCCCGTACCGGTGCAAGGGCAGCCGGCTGAACAGCGGGCTGGCGATCCCGAAGGGGTGCACCGCGGAACCGAGGTCGGTGACAGCGTCCGGTGCCAGGCTCCGTGCCGAGCGAGTCGCCCCTCCCGGTGTCTCGGCAACCTCCCAGACGGTGACCCTCAGGCCGGCGCGAGCCAGCACCACGGCCGCGGCCAACCCGTTGGGACCTGACCCGACGACCGATGCCGTGCCCTCCATCGGCGCTCACCCACCGTCCCGCGGGGCCACTCGCTGGGGGTCGACAGATCCCTCGTCGGCGTGGGCTTCGTGGGCGACCTGACCAACTGCGAAAGCCGACTGAGCGGCGGACTCGGCGAACAGGCGAGCGGTGGGTCCGTCCCCGCTGAGGAGCTGTTGCGGGGTTCCTACCTCGGCGACGCGGCCGGCGGCCAGGCACCACACCGTGTCGGCTCGCTCCACGAGTCCGCGACGATGGGTGACGACCAAGGCAGTGCCTCCATGATCGGCCAGAACCCTGTCGACGACTGCGGCGGCGTCCCGGTCCAGATGCGCCTCCGCCTCATCCAGGACCAGCACTGCAGGTCGTCCGAGGGCAGCCCTGGCAATCGTCAGTCTGGCGCGCTGCCCCGCCGACAACCGTGAGCCACCCTCACCGACATCACTGCGCCACCCGTCAGGCAGCTGGGCCGCAACCGAATGGAGCTCACACAGCTCGGCGACGCGTGCCACCTCCTCGTCGTCGCAGCGAGGCAGCCGGTAGCGGACGTTGCGGTCCATGCTGCCTCGCAGCAGCGGCAGGTCGGGCCCGGCCAGGCCAATGGCCTTCCGTACCGACGACAGGGATCGGGTCCTCAGGTCCTGGCCGTCGATGCACACCTGTCCGAGGTCGGGGTCGACCATCCGGGCGACCAACGCCATCAGTGTGGACTTCCCGGCCCCGTTGGGGCCGACGACGGCGACGGTCTGGCCAGCGCGCGCCTGCAGGGTCACCCCCTTCAGCGCCTGGCCCAAGACGACGTCGTTCACCCAGATCTCACCCCCACCGACGTCAATGGCGGGTGCTGCGGGAGCGTCGGGCAGCGGGGACATGTTCAGGAACCTGGTGGCGGCCTCTCGCGCCACCCGGGCCCCGGCGGCGTACTCGGCGACGCGACCGAGGTCGCGGAGATGACCCGCCAGCAGCCCGGCGATGCTGACGGCGGCAACAACGGTGCCGGCGGTGGTCCGTCCCGCCTGGACCTCGATCGCGCCGACCAGCAAGGCGGCGACCGCGGCCAGCGCCGCGGTTCCCTCGGCGACCGCCCGGGTGACACCGGTCGCACCGGCCCGAGAAACCATCGCGTCGGCAACGTCGCTGCTCTTCCGTTTGACCCGCTTTCCTTCGCGCCGCTCCTGACCGGAGGCCTGCAGCACTGCGATCTGCATGAGCCGTTCGGTGACCTCGCCAGTGAGACGCGACTGGCGGCGGCGGGCGTGCCGGGTCTTGCGCAGCAGGCGGGGTGACACCGCCCAGGTCGCCAGCCCGCCCAACACCAGAACCCCACCGACGGTGAGCCCGAGTGACACGTTGATGAACATCAACAAGGCCGTGGACAGTCCCACCGCCAAGCCACCGACGAGGAGGCGGGCAAGGCCGAGGCTGACCCAGGACTTCAGGGCGGTCAGGTCGCCGACGAATCGCATCAGCATGCTGCCGCGGCTGCGCTGACCAAGCTCGCGCGCCGGCACCTGGGTGAGGTGGGTGAACAGAACCTCACGAACCTCCAGAATGTAGTTCTGGCCCAACAGCTCGGCCACCAGGCGTTCGACGCCGCGCAGCACCGCAGTGAGCAGGACGCCCAACGCCAGACCACCGGCGATCGGCAGGGCGACCGAGGCGGTGATCGGGCTCGTGCCGGCGACAAGCACATCGAAGCCACGCTGGACCAACAAGCCGATGGTGATCGCGGCCACAGCCTGGCCGACCCCGATCATCACCAGGATGACGAACAGCTTCAGCCGAGACCGCGCAAGCGGACGGGGCAGCATTCAGACCGCTCGGATCAGGGTCGACCGCGCCAAGTCCGCCTCGACGGCTGGGTCCGGGTCGGAAGCGTGCTGGGCACCTCGCACGGTTCGCCCGCGTCGCAGATCTTCATACAAGGCCCGCGTACTGGCTGCCTCGCCGAGTCGTTCCAGTCCCCACACCTGCAGCCCGGTCGCCGCCTCGGCCTCCCGCGTCGCGAGCGGTGAGGACGACAGCACACCTGACAACGCCAACGGCGTCATCCCCCGAGCTCGAAGCCAGTCGGTGCCCGCACAGGCACCCAACGCGTCAGAGGCGGCGAATACCACCGCGTCCACCCGCTCGGCGAACAGCTGGGACTGCATCAGGGCGGCGGTCTCCTGCTGATAGACACCGTCGGCGACCTCAAGCACGATGGCCTCACATCCGTCGGCGGCGAGCCGATCGGTCAGGCCGGTGAAGACCCGACGGACCTCCTTGTCGCCCACCCGGTAGGTGCTCGGCAGTCCGGCAACGGTGAAGTCGTAGACCGGAGAGGCGCCGGAGTCCATCAGCAGCCACACGTCGCCGCCGGCGCCCGTCCCGGTCACCTTCGCTGCACCCACCCGCACCCCGGCAGCGCTGAGTCCGCGCACCAGGTGCGCGGCGGTGGTGGTCTTGCCCGCATTCATCGAGGCACCCACCACCGCGACAGTGACGGGTCGGTTCCGCGGCAGGCAGCTCGGTCCCGGCGCCAGCGCGCCGTCTCTCACGTTGAGGCGTCGACCGGCCCCATCGGCCAGCAGCCCCACCGGCGTCAGCCTTGTCGCCTCGGACATGCGGCCGTGTGCGGACTGCACTCGAGCCGCGACCCCTCCCGCGGCGACCAGCTCGCACGGTCCCAGGTCTTCGGGGATGGCGGCCTCGAACTGGTCAGGGGCGTAGCGGTGCCCATAGGCGACCACTACCTCGTCACCGGGAAACAGGGTGGCCCGGCGCCCATCACGCTGCTCGATCCTCGCGTGTTGACCGATCGACTCGATGGCCGCGAGCACCAGGTCACCGAGTCCTGGCGACCCGTCCGTGATCAGCGACCGGGCGACGCCGAGATCGAGGTGTCGCGTCGTATAGGCCTGCTTGGCCCGTCGAAGGCGGTGTTCGTCAAGGCCTTGCGCGCCGGGGACCAGCGTGAACATGGACATACGTTCCTCCAGGGGCTGCGGGCATCTAGGTCAAACCATGCCGGTGCTGCATAAGTCCGCCATGAGTGGCAGATGACAGTGTTCTCATCTCTGATGCACCAGTGCGCTCCGGTCCTCCCCCTGATGCAGGCAGACCCAGACCCACTCGCACAAGCACTGTTGCGGGTCACCCCGCGTCTGTCCGTGGTTCAGCGGCTGGGTGCGAGAGACGTGTCTCGTTCTCATCAAAGTCTCATCTTGCGCGCCTACGGTGAGCCGCATGATGGCCGCTGCACGCTCCTTCGCCCGGTCGGGCGCTCCCGACGCCGGGTTGGTGGCGCGGTGCCTCGGCGGTCAGTCTGAGGCGTGGCGCGAGCTGGTCACGGCGTACACCGGGCTGGTCTACTCCATTCCCCGCAGCTACGGCCTCGGCACCGAGGACGCCGAAGACGTCACACAGGCGACATTCGCGCTGCTGTTCACCGGTCTCGGCTCACTACGCGACGACCAGTCCCTCGTCCCCTGGTTGGGTACGGTGGCCAGACGTCAGACCTGGCGGGTCATCGACCGCCGGCGCCGCGAACGGGAGCTGCTCGCCCTCGAGCGACCAGACCACGCGGGCACCGACCCCGTCACCGCCGTGCCCGACCCGGTGGACGCCTATGAGGAATGGACGCAACGGGCATGGCTGCACCAGGGGTTGGCCGGCCTCGACGCGGGATGCCGACAGCTGCTGTATGCGCTCTACCTGGACAGCGCCGATCCGTCCTACCAGGCTGTCGCCGCACGCCTGGGGAAGGCCGTCGGCACGATCGGGCCGGCCCGCGCCCGCTGCCTGAACCGGCTGCGCTCAGCCATGGAGGACCAGTGAGAACGGCAGTCTGTAGGTGCATCACCGATCCGCCACTCCGCCACTGGTGGAGGGAGAGGAGTTCGAGATGACATCAGGAGACCACACACTTGCAGAGTTCGGCGCCGTCGTGGACTGGTTGGACGGCCGCCTCGATGCAGAGAACAGTGCCCGGATCGAGCGGCTCGTGCTGGCCGGGAGTCCAGATGTGGTGGCCACGGTTGCCTGGTTGCAACGCTTCCATGCCGCGGTCGGCTTGCCCGTCGAGCCGGTGCCGGAAGGCCTTACAGCCCGGCTTTGGGCGATCGGCCCGGCTCCTCACACGGCTGTCTCGACCAGGGAACCGTCCCGGTTGGAGCGGTTGACCGGGCTCGTCCGGGCGTCACTGACGTTCGACAGCCTGCAGACACAGGGGCTCGCCATGGCCCGCTCGTCGGCGGATGCCACCCGCCAGCTGGTTCTCTCCGGCCCCGGACTGGACGTCGCAGTCGACCTGTCCGAGGTGCGAAACGAGGTAGTCGGCAGCGCGCAACTGCTGCCGATCGACGGCAACGCCGACGCAGTCGACGTACTCGTGCAGACCTGGGCTCGCACCGGGCTGGTGTGCGAGCAGCGGTCCGACGCGCTGGGCTGGGTGGAGCTAGGTGTCCTACCGGCCGAGGTCGTCGTCATCGACGTGGACCGCACGTCTGCGTGGCCCCCGATGTACGCCGAAGTCGACCTGCGACGGCCAGGCTGAGATGTCTGTGACCGAGAGACTGCGGGCGGTGGTGGATGACGGCTCGAGCCCGGACCAGGGCGGGGCCCGGCTTGCGCAGTTCTGTCGCCAGCAGGAGACGCCGCTTACCGGAGTGCTCGACCAGATCGAGGCGCTGATCCACGACGACCCGGTCGCCGCGCGCGAGCTCGCACGGGCGGCCCGAGCCCTGGCGTCAGAACCCAATCCCTGGTTCGGCCACGCTCCGATGGTGGCGGCACGGGCAGCCCTGCTCGAGGGACAGGTGTTGGCGATCGAGGGCCGACTCGGCGAGGCGCTGCTCGCAGTCGACGCGGCCCACGACGCCTACGTCGTCGCGGCCGAGCCGTGGCTGGCCCTGCGCACCTGCCTCGGCCGGATGCACATCCTCAACGAGCTCGGCCGGACGGTAGAGGCGGTGCAGGTCGGCGGTGACCTGATGTGCGGCATCGACGCACTCCAACGCGCTGGCGGTTCGCAGGCGTCACCACCGTTCGCGGTCGACTGGTTGCGTGCCTCGTGCCTGACCAACCTCGGGGTCTGCCATACCTTCTCAGGCGACTACGCGGCGGCGGACGAGGCCACCGCCGCCGCGGAGCGTCACCTGCTCGCGCTGGGGCGGTCGGACGAGATCGCGATTCTGCGGCAGAACCAGGCCGAGCAGTTGCTCGAGGAAGGGCAGGCCCGGAGGGCTCGGGACATGTTCGCCCACGCCGTACAGGGCTTCGCCGAAGCCGACCTGACCCTGCTCGAAGCGCGGTGCCTGGCAGACCTGGGACGCGCCCACGTGGCGCTGGGTGAGAGCGCCGAGGCGCTGGACGTCTTCGGCCGGGCCGAGCGGCTGCTGGAGCGGCTGGATGTCGCAGCAGAGACCGAGCAGCTGCGCCTGCACACCGCCGAGGCATACCTCGCCCTCAACCTGTACGACGAGGCGGCCCTGGTCTATGAACAGGTGACCGCCTCAGTCGAGCCACTGGGGCTGGCGCACTACCACGCGTTGGCGCTGGCAGGGTTCGGCGCCGCGTTGGCCGCCCTGCAGCGCTGGGACGAGGCGCACACCACACTCGACGAGGCGGCCAGGCGGCACGACCAGGTGGGCAACGTCCCGCTCGCCACGGCTGCCCGGGTCGAGCTGGCGGCGGTGCTCGCCCGTCGTGGTGACCCGGACGGCGCCCTGGAGCTGCTGCACCGGTTGCGCTCGGCTACCGGCGGTGGACGGCATTCGGTGGCGCGGGTGTACGTCCTGCTCGGGATCGCTGACGTCGCCGAGCCCGACGAGGCATCCCACGCGCTTGTGGAGGCGACTGAGCTGGTGCACCAGCTCGGCCTGCCGCCGCTGCGCTTCCGGGTCGGCAGCCGGCTCGGCGCGCTGCGGCGGCGGCAGGGTCGTCTCGTCGAGGCCCGCGAACTGCTGCAGCAGGCCGCTGACGAAGCCGACGACCAGCGGGTGCTGCTGCCTTCGCAGCTCACCCGCACCTCCTTCCTGCGCGACAAGGCACGCACCTTCGATGAGCTGGTCGCCCTGCACCTGGACCTCGACCCCGACTCGGCCGATGCTGCGTTCGCGGCATCGGAGCGGGCCAAGGGCCGTGCGCTGCTGGACTCGGTCTCCACCACCGCCCCGCGCGTACCCACCGAGGTCAGGAACGACACTGCGGTCGCCCCGCTGGTGGCCGAGCTCAACGCCGTGTACGACGAGATGCTCTGCACCGATAAGAACGACGAGGACCCCTCCACACGACTACGCACCGGCGAGCTGCGGCGCCGTGCCGACGACCTTCAGGCCAGCTTGTCCGTGGCCAGGATGGCACCGGCCGCCCGCGCTGGACAGCCGCTCGGCCTAGGCCGGTTGCTGGACTACGTGAGCCTGCGTGAGCGGCTCGGCGACGGCACCGTCCTTGTCGCCTACCACGTCGTCGGCGACGACGTCATCGGCTTCCTCGGGGTGGGGTCCCGGCTCGTCGCCCGTAGGGTCACGACCCTCACCCAGGTCGCGCCGCTCCTGGCACGAATGGAGCAGCACTGGCGACGGTTCCGTGCCGGCGCCGCCTTCGTCCAGCGGCACGCGACCCGACTAGCCGCGCTGGTCGAGCGCGACTTGCACCTGCTGGCACGGGAGCTGATGGGGGATCTGCCCCTTCCAGCCGCAACCTGCGGCACGACCAACCGGCTCGCGGTGGTGGTGCCTCCGGCGCTGCAGGGCGTGCCGTTCCACGCGCTCTACCTCGACGACCGACCGCTGGTCGCCGACTGGGAGGTCGTTACCGGTCCCAGCGGCTCAGTGTTGGGGAGCCTGCCGCGTTGGACGTATGACGTCGGCCGCAGGTCTGTGGCGCTCGCGACCGCAGACCCGACCATCCCGCACGCCGAAGCGGAAGTGCGAGCACTGAGCCGGCTGCTGCCCAACGTGCGGCTGCACGTCGGGCCCGAGGCCACGGCGGCGACGCTGCGACGCGACGGTGCGTGCGCCGGCATCGTCCACCTGGCCTGCCACGGCATGTTCCGGCCGGACAACGCCGTGTACTCCGCCTTGCGGCTGGCCGACGGTTGGTTCACTGCCGTGGACGCCGCGACCCTTGACGTCACCGGTGCCCTCGTCACCTTGTCGGCGTGCGAGACCGGTCGTCAGCAGGCAGTTGGAGGAGAGGCGGTGGGGCTGCCCCGCGCGTTCCTCGCCGCTGGTGCCGCTGCGGTGGTGACGAGCCTGTGGATGGCCGACGACAGGTCCACCAGCGTACAGATGCACGACTTCTACGGTCATCTGCGTCAGGGGCTCACCCCCACGGACGCACTGCGGCAGGCGCAGTTGGCCGGGGCGCAGCGCGACCCGCATCCCTACTACTGGGCGCCGTTCACCGTGACCGGCGCCTGCTGATCCGACAGGAGCTGTCATGTCCACCCCATCAACCCTCATTCGCTGGCCGGTCGGGATCGGTGCGGCGGCCCTCGGCCTGGCACTGCTCGCACCGACCGGTCCCGCCGCCGCCGACGACGACGACGGGCCCAATGACGACGGACTGGTCGGAGTCACCGATGTGGTCGTGAAGCTCAAGCCCGCCCAGACGATCCGGGAGATCAACGCCAGGTACGGGACCAGGGTCATCGACAAGGTGACGCCGGTTCGCACCTATTTGCTTGACCCGCCCGCCACGTCGACCCCCGAGCAGCTGGTCGAGGCGATGGCGAACGACGCGGAGCTGCAGCTGGAGTGGATCGAGCCGAACTTCGCGGACGGCCAGCCGGAGGGCAACCCCACCTACAAGTGGGATCATGGCCAGCCAACTGTCGTCGGCAACGACCCGGCGGTGTGGCGGAGCCAGCGCGCGCTGACGACGGTACGAGCCGCAGAGGCGCACGGGGCATCGCGCGGCGAGGGCACGATCGTCGCGGTCATCGACACCGGGTTCCGACTCAGTCACCCCGGCTTGTCCAACAGGTTCACGAGCAACGGCTACGACCTCGTCGACGACGACGCTGACCCCTCGGAGACCCTCAATGGCGTCGACGACGACAAGGACGGTCGGACCGACGAGGGACGGGGACACGGCACCCACGTCGCCGGCATCGTCGCCGTTGCTGCACCCGGCGCGAAGATCATGCCACTGCGGGTGCTTGACGACGAGGGACGCGGCTACGTGTGGACGACCGCGGAGGCGATCCGCTGGGCAAGCGAGCGAGACGCCGACGTGATCAACCTGAGCCTGGGCACGGCGGCTGACTCCGAGCTGCTGGAGGACGCAGTCGAGGACGCCGAGGAGGATGGAGCGGTGGTGGTCGCCTCCGCAGGCAACGACAGCCGGTCCCAGAAGCAGTGGCCGGCGGCCGACGACGACGTCGTGGCGGTTGCCAGCGTGACGCCCACCGACGACCGCTCACCGTTCAGCAACTTCGGACCGTGGGTCGACGTGGCGGCGCCCGGTCAACGCATCGTCAGCACCTTCCCGCGCGGGGTCTACGCACGGTGGGACGGGACATCCATGGCTGCACCGTTCGTCGCAGCCCAGGCGGCGCTGCTGCGGGCGCAGCGGCCGGCCGCTGACCCCGAATACCTCGTGGCGCTCATCAAGCAGACCGCCGTACCGGTGGGCCCTGGTCTCGGCGCCGGGCGCATCGACCTGGCCGCGAGCCTCCTGGGCCGGTGACCGCTCGACCGCCCGTCCCTACAGTCATCGCCGTCAGGGGCTGACCCCCACGGACGCGCTTCGGCAGGCGGGGTGCTGTCCGGGTTCACCACGAATGCCATCTGCGAGTCATTCGGTGTTGGCTCCAACGAGGTCGGCGAAGACGACAGTGTTGTCGCCAAAGGTGCCCGTCTC
>Ga0136620_10001261_pt1 | contig 11979 bp, 10 predicted proteins | sample AntDrymUQ4162106_2_FD_104806 | JGI IMG/M metagenome (GOLD analysis project Ga0136620, IMG submission 104806) | Polar desert sand microbial communities from Dry Valleys, Antarctica - metaG UQ416 (21.06) | ecosystem: Environmental > Terrestrial > Soil > Desert | place: Antarctica: Dry Valley... | reverse complement strand
TCGAGGCCGACCGAAAGCGCGACGTCGATCTCCGGCTGATGGGCCTCACCTGCCTGCGGTTCACCTACCGACAGGTCGCCGATGCGGAGGGCTTCTCCGCAACGCTTCGGGCAGTGCTACTGCGCAGTGCCTGACAGACTCCCTCTCCATGCCCAACGACATCCTCACCCGGGCGATCGACGCGGTCTGCAGCGGTGAGCACCTGACGGCCGACCACGCCTCGGCGGCGCTCGCCGAGGTCATGGAGGGCCGGGCCTCGGAGGTTCAGACCGCCGCCTTCCTGATCGCGCTGCGCGCCAAGGGCGAGACGGTCGGCGAGCTCGTCGGGCTCGCGCGCACGATGCGGGGTCTCGCTGCCGAGGTCGAGGTCGATCGAGCGGACCTCGTCGACACCGCCGGGACGGGAGGCGGGCCGACGACGTTCAACATCTCGACGACCGCGGCGTTGATCGCCGCCGGCGCGGGGTGCGCCGTCGCCAAGCATGGCAACCGCTCGGCGACCAGCAGGTCGGGCTCGGCGGATCTGCTCGAGGCGCTCGGAGTCGACATCGACCTCGATCCCCCCGGCGTCGCCGCCTGCATCGAGGAGGTTGGCTTCGGCTTCATGTTCGCTCCTCGCCATCATGCGGCGATGAAGCATGTCGTGCCGGTGCGCAAGGAGCTCGGGGTGCGGACGATCTTCAACTTCCTCGGTCCGCTGACCAATCCGGCCGGCGCCACCCGCCAGCTGATCGGCGTCTCGGACCGCCGTTACCAGGAGACGATCGCCGAGGCGCTTGTCGGGCTGGGGTGCGAGCGCGCGCTCGTCGTCTCGTCCGATGACGGGCTCGACGAGATCGGGCTCACGACGGATACGCGGGTCGTCGAGGTCGCCGGCGACGGTACCGAGGAGTGGTTCGTGCGGCCCGCCGAGCTCGGCTTCGACCAGGCGCCGCTCGAGGCGTTGGCCGGTGGATCGCCCGAGGACAATGCCGCCGTGACGCGCTCGGTCCTCGCGGGCGAAGGATCCCCGCCTCGCGACATCTGCCTGCTCAACGCGGGGGCGGCGATCCTCGTCGCCGGCGTCGCCGACGACCTCCGGTCCGCAATCGATCGGGCTACCGAGTCGATCGACTCGGGGGCTGCGGCCGGGGTGCTCGACCGGCTTGTCGATCGCACGCGAGAATTGAGAACGTGAGCAGGCTCGAACAGCTGATCGCCGTTGCGCGCGACGCCGTCGCGCGACGCAAGACCGAGGTGTCGGTCGCCGAGCTCGAGGCGCGGCTGTCGGACCGCGGCGAGGATCGCCCGTTCTCGGAGGCCCTGGTCCGGCCCGGCCTGTCCTTGGTGACCGAGTTCAAGCGCCGCTCGCCCGGCGGTGGAGAGATCCGTCCCGAAGCGGACGTCGCCGAGATCGTCACCGCCTATGAGCGCGGCGGAGCGGCGGCGCTCTCGGTGCTGACCGACGAGGCCCACTTCGGCGGCTCGCTCGCCGACTTGCGAGCCGCGCGCGAGGCCTCGGAGCTGCCGATCCTGCGCAAGGACTTCATCGTCGATCCCTACCAGCTCTACGAGGCGGCGGTCAGCGGCGCCGACGCCGTCCTGCTGATCGTCGCGGCGCTGCATGACGACGACCTCGCCGAGCTCCAGAACCTGGCCCGCGGACTCGACCTCGACTGCCTCGTGGAGGTTCACGAGGAGCGCGACCTCGAACGCGCGCTGGCGCTCGATGCCGAGGTGCTCGGAATCAACAACCGCAACCTCGACAGCCTCGATGTCGACGTGAACACCACCCACGAGCTGATGCCCGACGTGCCCGCCGGCAAGACGGTCGTCGCAGAAAGCGGCTATGAGCGCCGCGACCAGCTCGAGGAGCTGGAGCGCATCGGCGTCGACGCAGTGCTGATCGGCGAGACCGTGATGCGGTCGTCCGACCCCGAGGCGAAGGTCCGTGAGCTGACCCTCGACGAGGACAGCACGCGCGAGCATCTCATCTGACGAGCGGCGCCAAGCCCGCCGGTCGGCCGTCACGAGGTCGATGTTTGGCATCGTTGACGGATGCGGATAAAGATCTGTGGGATAACGAACCTCGGCGATGCCGAGGCTGCGCAGCAGCTCGGCGCCTGGGCGATCGGGCTCAACTACCACGCCGACAGCCCGCGCCGCGTAGCCCCCGACGTTGCGGTTGAGATCGGCGCCGCCCTGAAGCGGCGCTGCGAGGTCGTGGGTGTATTCGTCAACTCGACTCTCGATGAGATCGAGCGCATCGCGGAGTCGGACGGGTTGACGATGCTCCAGCTCCACGGCGACGAGGGCCCCGCATTCTGCGCTGAGGCCTCCCGCCGAACGGGGTGCAAGGTGATCAAGGCGCTGCGCGTCCGTAGCGGCGCCGACGTGCAGGCCGCCGCGGCCTTTCACACCGACTACCACCTGCTCGACGCCCACCGGCCCGGTCGGCCGGGCGGGACCGGGGAGAGCTTCGACTGGGAGCTGGCCGGGGCCCATCGGCCCGGGGTCCCGCTAATCCTCGCTGGCGGGCTGCGCCCAGACAACGTCGCCGTGGCGATCGCCGAGGCGAGCCCGTTCGCGGTCGATGTCGCCAGCGGCGTCGAGGCCGAGCCGGGGCTCAAGGATCCCGCAAAGCTCGAGGCCTTCTTCGAGCATGCGACGGTCGGCGACGCGGCCGGATCAACGCTGTGATGGCCGCGACCGTCGAGGAGCGCTTCGGGCCCTATGGCGGGCGCTACGTGCCCGAGACGCTGATCGCCGCGCTCGACGAGCTGACCGCGGCCTGGGCCGGGGCACGCGAAGACCCCGGTTACCGCGACGAGCTCGCCGACCTGTTGCGCGACTTCGTCGGGCGCCCGACGCCGCTGTACCTCGCCGGGCGCTTGTCGCAGCGCACCGGGCGCCGCGTCTACCTCAAGCGCGAGGACCTCGCCTACACGGGCGCGCACAAGATCAACAACGCGATCGGCCAGGCGCTTCTCGCGAGTCGCATGGGCAAGCGACGCGTGATCGCCGAGACCGGCGCCGGCCAGCACGGGGTCGCGACGGCCACGGCCTGCGCGCTGCTCGGACTCGAGTGCGTCGTCTACATGGGCACCGAGGACATGCGGCGCCAGGCCCCCAACGTCGAGCGGATGCGCCTGCTCGGGGCCGAGGTCGCGCCCGTCGAGGCGGGGGCGCGCACGCTCAAGGAAGCAGTCAGCGCCGCGATTCGCGACTGGGTCGGAAACGTCGCGACGACGCACTACGTGATCGGGTCCGTCGTCGGGCCGGCGCCGTTTCCGGCGCTCGTGCGCGACCTGCAGCGCGTGATCGGCGACGAGGCGCGCGAGCAGGCGCTCGCCGCCGAAAGATCGCTGCCGGGCCGCGTGATCGCGTGCGTCGGCGGCGGCTCTAACGCGATCGGAACCTTCACCGCCTTTCTCAACGACTCCGACGTCGAGCTGATCGGCATCGAGGCGGCGGGGGAGGGGGTTGACAGCGGACGCACCGGGGCATCGCTGGTTGCCGGGACGACAGGCGTCCTGCACGGCACGATGTCGTCGGTGCTGGCCGACTCGGAGGGCCAGATCCTCGAGGCGCACTCGATCTCGGCCGGGCTCGACTATCCCGGCGTCGGTCCCGAGCACGCTGCGCTTCGCGACTCTGGACGCGCCCGCTACGAGGCGGTTACCGACGACGACGCGGTCGCCGCCTTTGTCGAGCTCTCGCGCCTCGAGGGGATCCTGCCTGCGCTCGAGCCCGCCCATGCGATCGCCTGGCTGCTCGCGAACCCAGAACCGGGGAAACGTCCCGCCGCAGACCCGGCCGCCCCCGGACGCGAAGCGGAGGAGGCGGCCGGCAGTCACTTGGCGGCCGGCTACGACGTCTTGTGCCTGTCCGGCCGCGGCGACAAGGACCTCGCCGAGGTCCTTCAGCGCCTAGATTCTGATCCTCGATGAGTGAGCGCATCGCGGCTGCCTTTGGCCGCGCCGGCGACGAGGGCCGCGCCGCCCTGATGCCGTACATGATGGGCGGGTTTCCCAGCCAGGACTGGGCGCGGGCGGTCGCGGGCTCCTACGCCGACTCCGGTGCCGACTTGATCGAGCTCGGGGTCCCATTCTCAGATCCGCTCGCCGACGGCCCGGTCATCCACGCCGCGGGAACCCGCGCGCTGGCCGGCGGCGCGACCCTCGAGGGAGTGCTCGAGACCTGCACGCTGGTGTCGGACCGTCTTCCGGTAGTGCTGATGATCTACGCGAACGCCGTCCTCGCCCGCGGGCCCGCGGACTTTGCGCGTCGCAGCGCCGACGCCGGAGCCGCCGGCGCGATCGTCCCCGACCTGCCCTCCGGGGAGGGTGAGCCGATCCGGGCCGCGATGGCCGACGCCGGGCTCGCCCTGATCCCGATGGTGGCGCCGACCACCCCCTCGGAGCGCCGGCTCAGGATCTGCGAGGCCGCCGAGGGCTTCGTCTACGTGGTCTCGCTCGCGGGCGTGACCGGTGAGCGCGACGAGCTCGCGCCAGGCCTCGCAGAGCTGGTTGACGACGTGCGCTGCGAAGCCGCCGTGCCGGCCGCGGTGGGGTTCGGAATCGGGACCCCAGAGCAGGCAGCGGCCGTGGGCAGGGTCGCCGACGGCGTGATCGTCGGGACCCGCCTGGTGCGCGCCGTCGCCGACGCCGACGATCCCGAAGCGGCGGCCGAAGCGGTCGGCTCCTTTTTGCGGGCGTCGCGTGCCGCTATGGCTTAGGCATCTGCTCGGCCGGCCGCACCCCGGTGGCGCGGGGTCACGCCGTCAATCACCTGTAGATTGGCGCCCGTGCAGCTGCTGATCTTCACCGTCCTCGGCATGGTCGCCTTCCTGATCGCGTTCGCATTCGGGCTCGGCGGCGCCGTCAGCGCGCTGATCTTCCTCACGATCCTGTTCACGGGTGGGCTCGTGCGCGTCGCCCGGCCGATCATCGACCGGCTCAAGCCTTAAGTACAGCTGCGGCTTGCTCCGCTTCGCGTCCGGAGCCGCAGGCGCAGGCTCAGCCGAAGAGGGCGCTGAAGGTCTCGTAGTCGGCAAGCGGAACGGTGCGCAACTCGCCGACGGCCTCGGCGAGCGCGATCAGCTCGATCCGCGTTCCCTGCAGCGCCGGCATCATCCCCCAGCGGGCATCGTGGGCCGCATCGATCGCGGCGAGCCCGAACCTCGTCGCCAGCACGCGATCCATCGCCGTCGGTGTGCCGCCTCGCTGGATGTGCCCGAGAACGGTCGTGCGGGTCTCAAAGCCGGTGCGCGACTCGATCTCGCCCTGCAGCCAGTGCCCGATCCCGCCGAGCCGCGGGTGGCCGAACTCGTCGGTCTCACCCAGCGCGTGAGCGGCTTCGCTCTCGATCGGCACCGCGCCCTCGGCGACGACGACGATCGAGAACCTGCGCCCGCGTGCCCGGCGGCGGTCGAGCAGCCCGCAGACCTGGTCGAGGTCGAAGGGGCGCTCGGGAATCAGGATCACGTCAGCGCCGCCCGCGACGCCCGAGTGCAGCGCGATCCAGCCGGCGTGACGGCCCATGACCTCGACGACGAGGATCCGGTGGTGGCTCTCGGCAGTCGTGTGCAGGCGGTCGATCGCCTCGGTGGCGACCTGAAGCGCGGTGTCGAAGCCGAACGTCACGTCCGTGCCGTTGAGGTCGTTGTCGATCGTCTTCGGTACGCCGAGGACGGGGATGCCGTCCTGGTGGAGCCGGTGCGCGGCCCCGAGCGTGTCCTCTCCCCCGATCGCGATCAGCCCGTCGAGCTCGAGGTCGGACAGGGTGTCGCGGACGAAGGCGGGGCCATCGTCGAGCTTGTAGGGGTTGGTGCGCGACGTCCCGAGGATTGTCCCTCCACGCGGCAGGATTCCCCGCGTCGACTCGATCGTGAGCTCGTCGCAGTCACTCTCCAGGACTCCTCGCCAGCCGTCGCGAAAGCCGAACAGCACGTCGCCGTGTACGTCGATGCCCTTGCGGACGATCGCGCGGATCACCGCGTTGAGCCCGGGGCAGTCGCCCCCGCCGGTCAGGACTCCGAAACGCATCGCCACCTTGCGGCGCATGCTAGACGGGCCGGTCGCCTGCTGACCTGCGCGGGCCGCCGCGATAATCCAACGGCGATGAGCGAGCCGAGCACACCTCGGGCGACCCACGTGGTCCTCTACGACGGCGATTGCGGATTTTGCAAGTGGTCGCTCGACAAGATCCTGTTGTGGGACAGGGGGGGAAGCCTGCGGCCCGTCGCGATTCAGAGCCGCGAGGGCGACGAGCTGCTCGCCTCGATCGAGCCCGCGCGAAGGCTCGACTCGTGGCACCTCGTCGAGCCCGGCGGACGGGTCTCGTCGGCAGGGGCCGCGGCGGAGCCGCTGGCGAGATTGTTGCCCGCGGGACGCCCGCTCGCGGTGATGTTCCACAGCTTTCCGCGATTCACCGACCGTGCGTACCGCTGGGTCGCCGCCCACCGCAACGAGCTCGCGCGACTGCTGCGCGCCGACGCGAGCTGCGAGCTCAGGCGAGGTTAGGCGCGTGCTGAGTCGGGAGATCGCCGTCGTTCTCGCCTGCGGGCTTGTGGGAAGCGCTGCCGCGTGCGGCTCTGAGGCCGACGACGGAGTGCAGGGGCCGCTGACCGTCTACGTCAGCGCGCCGTTTCGCGGTCTCGCCGGGCCCGACGGACGCGACGTCCGTGATGGCGCCGAGCTCGCGCTCGCCGACGCCGGCGGGATGGCCGCGGACGTCGAGGTCGAGGCGACCTATCTCGACGACACCGAGGGCTCGGGCGCGGCGGCGCGCTGGAGCCCCGCCGCGGTCGCGGCGAACGCGCGCGAGGCCTCCCAGGACACCTCGGCGACTGCCTACATCGGCGATTTCGAATCCGGGGCGACCCGGGTCTCGCTGCCGATCACCAACCAGGCGATGCTGCCGCAGGTCTCGGCGGCGAGCAGCGCCCTCGACCTCGTCAGCGACCCCGAGGACGAGGGCGCGCCCCCCTCCGGGCTGCAGCCGAGCGGAGAGCGGACCTTCCTGCGCGTGATCCCCGACGACCGCGTCCAAGCCGAGGCGGCGGCCGCGTGGGCGCGCCGATCAAATGTCGGCGTGGCCGCGACGCTCAGCGACGGCACGCAGTTCGGAGACGCGGTCGTTGACGAGTTTGCAGAGGCGGCAACGGGCGTGGGCATCGAGGTTGCCGAGGCGCAGGACGGCGGGGAGCTGGATGATCGGACCGAGCTCGTGTACGTAGGAGGGGAGGGTCCAGGGGCGGTGGATCAGATTCGTCTAGCTGGCGAGGCATTGCCGGATGCGATCGTGATCTCGACCGACGCAGTCCTGCAGGAGGCCGACCAGCTGCAGAGCGTGGAGCCGATTTCCTCGCAGCTGCGCCTGACCTCCTCGACCCAGGCGGCAGTGGAGCTCCCACCGAGCGGTCAGACCTTCGCCAAGGCCTTCACGCGCCAATACGGGCGCGCTCCCGGGCCATACGCCGCCTATGGATACGAGGCGATGGCCTTGGTACTCGACGCGATCGAGCGCGCCGGGCCCGAGGCCGAGGACCGCCGCGCGGTGCTTGATGCATTGCTGGCGACGAGCGAACGCGATTCCGTTCTCGGCCGGTACTCGATCACGGCACTCGGAAACACGACCCTGGAGACGGTCGCGGGCTATCGAATCGAGGGCGGCCGCCCGGTCTTCGACCGCGCCCTGGACGCTCCCTGAGCGGAGTTGAGCGAAGTGCTTCTGGCTCAGGCGAGGGCGGCGCGCAGCGCGGGCTCGAGGCTCGGGTAGCGAAAGACGAATCCGAGGTCCTGGGCACGGCGCGGGACCACGCGCGCTCCACCGGTGACGGTGTCCGCCAGCTCGCCCCCGAACAGCGCCGCGACCGCGAGCTTGGGAACGGGCACCACGGCGGGGCGCCCCAACACCCGCCCCAGCGTCTTCGAGAGCTCGCGGTTGGTAACCGGCTCGGGGGCGGTCGCGTTGACGGCTCCCGACACCCGGTCGTCGTCGAGCGCCCAGAGCAGGATCGCAACCTCATCGTCGATGTGGATCCAGGGCATGTATTGGCCGCCGCCCGCCACCGGCCCGCCGACGCCGAGCTTGAACGGGAGCAGAAGCTGCTTGAGCAACCCGCCGCGGCGATCGAGCACGAGCCCGGTGCGAACGAGGACGAGCCGCACCCCGGCCTGCTCGACGTCCTGGGCCGCCGCCTCCCAGACGACCGGGACCTCGGCCATGAACCCGGTGCCCGGTGGCGCGGACTCGTCGATTATCGCGTCGCCGCGGTCGCCGTAGTAACCGATGGCCGAGCCGCTGACAAGCACGCGCGGGCGCGGGTCGGAGGCGGCGATCGCCTGGACGAGGTTGCGGGTGGCGATCTCTCGGCTGTCCCTGATCTCTTGCTTCGCGCTTTCGGTCAGGCGCTGCTGGACCGGCTCGCCGATGAGGTTGACGACTCCGTCGACTCCGTCGAGCGCCTCGCCGGGGGGCCGCTCGAGCGTCGCGTCCCAGCCGAACCAGCGCACCTTGGGGTTCGTCTCGCGGGCGCGGTCGGGATTGCGGGTCAGCCCGACGACCTCGTCGCCGCGGGCAAGCAGCGCATCGCAAAGCGACGATCCGACCAGCCCGCTCGCGCCAGTGACGAGAACCCTCAACGGGGACCCGCCATGCCCGGACGCGAAGCGGAGGACATGGCCATGTCAGTTGAGGCCCGGACGCGAAGCGGAGGACATGGCGGTCATGTGATGGTGGCGAAGCTGCCGGTCTCCTCGGAGACACGGGCGATCCCGGCGCTGCGCGCCTCCTGCACGACTGCTTCGGCGACCGCCGGCGCGACGTCACGATCGAAGACGCTCGGAATGATGTAGTCCTCGTTGAGGTCCTCGTCGGTGACGACGTTCGCGATCCCGTGGGCCGCGGCGAGCTTCATCTCCTCGGTTATCCGGGGAGCGCCCGCGTCGAGCGCGCCTCGGAATATCCCGGGGAAGGCAAGGACGTTGTTGATCTGATTCGGATAGTCCGAGCGCCCGGTGGCCATGATCCGCACGTAGGGCTCGGCCTCCTCGGGCATCACCTCGGGGGTCGGGTTGGCCATCGCGAAGACGATTGCGTCGTCGGCCATCTTCTCGAGGTCGGCTGCTTCGATCAGCCCCGGACCGGAGACGCCGATGAAGAGGTCGCAGCCCTCGATCACGGCGCCCGGCGCTCCCTGGCGCCCCTCGGGGTTCGAGTTCTCCGCGTACCAGCGCTTGATCTCGCTCATCTCGCCCGAGAGGTAGTCCTCGCGCTCGGTCGAGAGCGCCCCCCGGCGGTCGCAGCCGATCACGTGCGTGACGCCGGAGGCGAGCATCATCTTCGTCACCGCGACGCCGGCAGCGCCGAGGCCGAGCATCAGCACCCGCAGCTCTGAGATCGGCTTGCCGGTGATCTTGAGCGCGTTGAACAGCGCCGCCATCGTCACGACCGCGGTGCCGTGCTGGTCGTCGTGAAACACGGGGATGTCGAGCTCCTTCCACAGGCGCTGCTCGATCTCGAAGCAGCGCGGGGCCGAGATGTCCTCGAGGTTGATGCCGCCGAAGGCCGGGGCGATCAGCCTCGTCGCCTGGATGATCTCCTCGGTGTCCTGGGTGTCGAGGCAGATCGGGAAGGCGTCGACGTCCGCGAACTCCTTGAACAGCATCGCCTTGCCCTCCATCACCGGCATCGCGGCCTCGGGGCCGATGTTCCCGAGCCCCAGCACGGCGCTGCCGTCGGAGACGATCGCGACCGTGTTGCGCTTGATCGTGAACTCGAACGCCTTCGAGCGGTCGGCGGCGATCTCCTGGCAGACGCGGGCGACGCCGGGCGTGTAGGCCATCGAGAGGTCGTCCCGCGTCTTGAGCGGGTACTTGTTGTGCTGCGAGATCTTGCCGCCACGGTGCATCTGCAGCGTGCGGTCCGTGTACTCGAGCACCCGTGCGCCGCGCGTCGACCCGATCGCCCGCATGATCTGCTCCCAGTGCGCCTGGTCGCGGGCGTCGATCGTGAACTCGCGCACGCGCTTGCCCTCCGGCCCGGCGCCCGGCACGAGGTCGACGCCCGCCAGCTGGCCGCCCGAATCGGCGATCGCCGCGGTCAGCTTGCCCAATGGCTCCTGGCGCGCGTCGAGCTCGACGCGCACCGTGACGCTGAACTGTGGGCTGACCGAGGACATCCCGCTTGAGGGTATTGGGGCCACGGGCCGGGGCAGCCGCGGAGCCCGCGCCTATGATGAATCGGTGCCCGCCACGAAGCCCAAGACCGGCGTCAAGAAGGCCGCGGGGAAGGACCCCGAGGACGCCACCGCCCCCGGCACAGAGCTCTTCCTGATCGACGGCAACAGCCTTGCCTACAGGGCGTTCTTCGCCCTGCCTGAGGACATCGCGACCTCAGACGGGCGGCCGACGAACGCGATCTACGGCTTCGCGTCGATGATGGTCAAGATCCTCGTCGAGCACCAGCCCAAGGCCGTCGTCGTCGTTTGGGACGCGGGAATGTCGGGGCGCGAGGTCGTCTACAAGCCGTACAAGGAGCAGCGCAAGCCGAAGCCCGACCTGCTCCGGGAGCAGTGGCCGCACATCCCGGCGGTTGCCGAAGCGTTCGGGTTCGCGAACGTGCGCGTCGAGGGGTGGGAGGCCGACGACGTGATCGCGGCGCTGGCGCGTCGCGCCCAGCGCGAGGGGATCCCGGTGATGGTCGTCTCCGGCGACCGCGACGTCTACCAGCTCGTCGACGACGGGATCCGGGTGATGACGACGTCGCGCGGGATCACGGACACGAAGGTCTATGACCGCGACGGGGTCGTCGAGCGCTATGGCGTCGCGCCCGAGCTCGTGCCCGACCTGATCGGCCTCAAGGGCGATACCTCCGACAACATCCCCGGCGTCCCCGGGATCGGCGACAAGACGGCTACGGCGCTGCTGCAGGAGTTCGGCTCGCTCGAGGCGGTGCTCGACAACGTCGACTCGATCTCGGGCGCGAAGCGCAAGCAGAACCTCACAGAGCACGCCGAGGACGCCAGGATCTCGAAGCAGCTCGCGACGATGCACGACGACATCGAGACGGGACTCGACCTCGCCGAGCTGATGAAGATGGACTACGACCGCAGCCGGCTGCGCGACGTGGCGCGCGAGTTCGAGCTGCGGGTCGTGATCCAGCGCCTCGAGGACGAGCTGCCGGGGTCGGTCCCGGTCGGGGCCGTCGCCGACGAGATCGAGGTCGACGTGGGGGAGGGCTCGATCGCCGATCTCGCGGCGGGCCCGATCGCCGTCGCGGCGCGCGATGGGCACTGGGGTGCGACCGACGGAACGCGCGTCGTCGAGGGCGAGGCGCCTGACCCGGCCACGCTCGTTGCCGAGCTGGGCAAGCGGCCGCTGACAGCCCACGACGCCAAGTCGCTCGGCGGGACCGCTCGCGCCGGTCTGTTGGCGGCCACGCAGCCCGACGGCCTCGACCTCCATCACGACACGATGGTCGCCGCCTACCTGATCGACCCCGCCCGCCGCGTCTACGATCTCCCTGATCTGGCTGCAACCGAGGGGTTGGCAGCCGTAGCCGCGCCAGACCCCGACGCCCCCGGACGCGAAGCGGAGGAGGCGTCGGGCGGTGGTTCTCAGCTCGCCTTGGACGCTCCCGAAGGCGAGCCCCCGGCCGATCCAGCGGCACAGGCGCGAATCATCTGGGAGCTGGCCACCCGCCAGCGCGCCCGCATCGACGAGATGGGGCTGATGCCGCTGTTGACCGACATCGAGATGCCTCTGATCGAGATCCTCGCGGCGATGGAGGCGGTCGGGATCAAGGTCGACGCTGAGCGCCTGACCGATATCTCCTCCGGGTTCGGCGAGCGGATCGAGACGCTTCAGGCGGAGATCTTCGAGCTCGCCGGCCGCGAGTTCACGATCGGCTCGCCGCAACAACTCGGCGAGGTTTTGTTTGACGAGCTGAAGCTGACGAAGAAGCGTCGCGGCAAGACCGGGTTCTCGACCGACG
>Ga0136620_10001260_pt1 | contig 11979 bp, 11 predicted proteins | sample AntDrymUQ4162106_2_FD_104806 | JGI IMG/M metagenome (GOLD analysis project Ga0136620, IMG submission 104806) | Polar desert sand microbial communities from Dry Valleys, Antarctica - metaG UQ416 (21.06) | ecosystem: Environmental > Terrestrial > Soil > Desert | place: Antarctica: Dry Valley... | reverse complement strand
GCGAGCACGAGCAGCGCGAGCCCCGCCGCAGGCCAGCGCCGCCGGCGGTGAACCTCCTCCAAGGGCGGCTCGGTCGCGACGGTGCGCAAGGCCGTGGGAGGCAGCTCGGTCACCGGGACCGGCAGCGCTTCGAAGACCGCGGTGCTGCCGGTGGCCGGCGCGCCGTCGCCGTATGCCTCGACGTAGGGGCGGCACGCCTCCAAGGCCCCGGCGAAGTCCTCGCCGCTCTGCCAGCGCGCCGCCGGGTCCTTTGCAAGGGCACCCATCACGACCGACTCGAGGTTCGGCTCGATTGCCAGGCCCTCGGCTGACATCGGCGGTGGCGGCGCGGACAGGTGCTTGAGCGCGATCGAGACCGCGCTGTCACCCTCGAACGGCAACCGGCCGGTGAGCAGCTCATACAGCATCACGCCGATCGAGTACAGGTCGGAGGCGGCTGTGACCGCGTGACCCTGGGCCTGCTCGGGGGAGAGGTACTGGGCCGTGCCCATGATCGATCCGGTCTCGGTCATCTCCGAGGCCCCCGCGCGGGCGATGCCGAAGTCGGTCACCTTGGCATGACCGCGGTCGTCGACGATCACGTTGTGGGGTTTGAAGTCGCGGTGGATCACGTCTTGGCGGTGCGCGAAGCCGGCGGCCTGCAGAATCTGCACCCCGAGGTCGATCACGCGCATCTGGTCCAGCGGGGCCTCGTCGACCACGATGTCCTTGAGCGTGCGTCCCTGCAGGCACTCCATCGCGATGTAGTAGGTACCGTCGTGCTCGCCGCGATCGAAAACCCCCACCACGTGGGGATGCTGGAGCCCCGCGGCGGCCTTCGCCTCGCGGCGGAAGCGCTCCACGAACTCGACGTCCTGGGCAAAGCGGCGGTGGAGCATCTTGAGCGCCACCTCCCGCCCGAGGTGGGTGTCCTCGGCCCGGTACACATCGGCCATGCCGCCGGACCCGATCCTCCCGAGAACCCGGTAGCGGCCGTCGACCACGGTGTCCACGGCCACCTCCGTCATCCGCCCCCGCCTCCGATCAGCGCCTCGAGCACCCGCTTGGCCAGCGGCGCCGCCTCCGTGCCGCCCTGCCCCTGCGTGCGCTCGATCGTCACGGCCACGGCCATGCGGGGCCGGTCGATGGGGGCGAAGCCGATGAACCAGGCCTGGTTGGCCGTGGCGTTGTCCACCTCCGCGGTGCCCGTCTTGCCCGCCACGTCGATGCCGGACAGGGCGGCGGCCGTGCCGGTTCCCTCCCGCACCACGTTGCCCATCATCTCCGCGAGCATCCCGGCGGCCTTCTCGGACATCACGGTCGACTGCTCCTCCGGCTCGACCCTCTCCTTGACGCGCCCGTCCTTGCCGACGACCTTCTCGGTGAGCGCAGGACGCATGAGCTTGCCGCCGTTTCCGACCGCGGCAGCCACCATCGCCATCTGGAGCGGGCTCACGAGGATCGCCCCCTCCGAGCCTCCTTGCCCGATTGCCACGCGACCCACGTCGAAGCCGCCGTCGCCGTCGAGCACGCGGCCGCGCTCGTCGCGCACGCCGCTGGCACTCATCTGAGAGTCGGGGTAGTCGAGGGGCGGATCCTGGTTGAAGCCAAAGCGCTGCATGTAGTTCACCAGCGTGCCGCGGCCGAGGCGCTCGCCCACCTGCGCCCAGACGGTGTTGACGGAGTTGGTCAGCGCGTCGGTGAGCGAGATCGGGCCGAAGTCCTGGCCGCCGGAGTTGGCGAGCGGCACCCCGCTCACAGGGCGCGGGGAGGAGCCGTCGACGATCGACTGCGGGTTGAACTTCCCGCTGTCGAGCGCCGCGGCGGCGGTCACCACCTTGAAGGTCGAGCCGGGCGGGTACTGCGACTGGGTCGCGCGGTTGAGCAGCGACAGCTCCTTGAAGCGGGTGGGCACGTCGTTGGGGTTGTACTCCGGCACACTCACCATCACGCGGACGCGGCCGGTCTGGGGCTCCATCGCCACGATCGAGCCCTTGCGGCCGCCGAGCGCTGCGAGCGCCGCTCGCTGGCCGCGGGGGTCAAGCGTGGTGGTCACGTCCTGGCCCTCGCGGTCCTTGCTCTGGAGCTGACTGAAGATGGAGCCGAACTCGCTCTCCTTGCCGACCAGTTGGTCGTTGCGTGATCGCTCGAGGCCGGCCCGCCCCTTCGAGATGAAGTTGTAGCCAATGGCGTGGGAAAAGAGCGGGCCCGCCGGGTAGGTGCGCGTGAACGTACGCCGGCTCCCCGATCCACGCCCGACGCTGCGGGCCAGCACCGAGCCGTCGCGTGCCAGGATCAGTCCTCGCGGGATCCGCTGCTCCTCGATCAGCGGCCGCCGGTTGTTCGCGTTTGTCTCCAGATCCTTTGCCCCGAGGACCGTCCACCACGAGGTGAAGGCCACGAGGGCCGCGAAGAGCAGCGTGCAGAGCCCGAAGAGCTGGACGATCTGCCGGTTCATGGGCCCCGCCGCATCAGACCAGGCCTCCCTGGAGAGCGCCGCGGTCCTCTCGCGCGTGGTCGGAGACGATCAGGAGCAACGCGAGCAGAACCATGTTCGCCACGATCGAGCTGCCCCCATAGGACACGAAGGGGAGCGTGACCCCGGTCAGCGGGATCACCTTCGTCACCCCGCCAACGATCACGAACACCTGCAGGGCCAGCACGGAGGTGAGGCCGACGGCGAGCAGCTTCGAGAACCCGTCAGCCGCGACCAGCGCCGTCTTGAACCCCCGCGCCACGAAGAGCAGGTAGCCGAGTATCAGCCCGGCCGCTCCGAACAGCCCGAGCTCGTTGGTTATCACGGCGTAGATGAGGTCCGTATGCGCGGCAGGCAGGATCTTGGTGCCGCCGGGGAGATCGAGTAGCGCCTGACCGAAGCCCCGCCCGAAGAGGCCACCGTCAGCCTGTGCGAAGAGGGACTGGGCGATCTGGTAGCTACCGCCCACCTTCTCCAGCAGGTCCGGGTCAAACGGGTGCAGCCACGTGTCGACTCGGCTCTGCACGTGGCTCACGCTGTTGGCGAAGAACATCGCCCCGCCGAGGAACATCGTGGCACCCGCGCCCACGAGGGAAAGGCGGTCGGTGGCAACGTAGAGGAGCGCCAGGAAGCCACCGAAGAACATCAGCGAGCTGCCGAGGTCGCGGATGAACAGGAGCATCAGCATCGCCATCCCCCAGATCAGGAGCAGGGGCCCGAAATGCTTGAGCGAGGGTCGCTCGCGCAGGATCGACACGAGGGAGATCGCGAAGATGGCCAGCAGCACGGTCGCGGCGGTGCCGAGGCCAAGGAGGCGAACGAGGACGAGCACCCCGAGCGCCGCCGCACCGATCAGCAGCAGCTGGCGCTGGGGCGGAAGCGGACGCAGGCGCGCTCGCACGAGCATGTCACCGGTGTCCCGGAGATAGCTCGCGAGGAAGATGATGATGGCGATCTTGGCGAACTCGGCGGGCTGGAACTTGATCGGCCCGAGCTGTACCGCGAGGAAGGCGCCGTTCACCTGGGCCCCGATACCGGGTAGTCGCGGCATCACCAGGAGCGCCAGTCCCGCGGCGGCGATCGTGTACCGGTAGCGCTCGAGGGCGTGGTGGTCCCGCAGAAACACGATCGTCGCGCAGAAGCAGGCCAGCCCGATCACAAACCACTGGGCCTGCTCCCGCGCCAGCTCGGCGTCGATCCGGTAGATCATCACCAGCCCGAACGCGGCCAGCAGCGCTGCCAGTGGGAACAGATAGGGGTCGGCATCCGGCAGCCGGCTGCGGATGAACAGGTGGGCGAAGACGCAGCACCCGAGGAAGAAGAGCCCGTAGGTTGCTGTCGCATCGCTCACGTCCTCGGTTCGCGTCAGCAGAACGGCGGCAAAGCCCGCCGTCACGAGGAGCGATACCGGAATGAGTCCGAGCAGCTCGCGTGTGCGGGCGCTCACTCGCGCGCCCTACCCTCGTCGAGGGTCCCCCGCTCGAGTTGGCGAATCAGGTCTTCGCCGTCCCCTCGGGTGCGCCACTCGTGATCGAGGAGGCGGTCGAGGCGGCCGACGCCGACCGCGCCTGCCGGCACGCTGCTGGTGTAGTCGGCTGTGTAGAGCTCGAGCCCCAGCGGCATCTCGTAGGGAAGGCCGCGATAGAGAGTGATGAGCCCCGCCTCATCGGTGCCGACGAAATAGACCTGCCGAGCTCCGAGGTAGAGCCCGCCGCAGATCACGGTCGCCACCGCGAGGGCTGCCATCACGCCGGCGGCCCGGCGCCACCCACTCCGCCGCTTCGGAGTGGCGGGCGCGCGCCTGCGTACCGCGGCCCTTGGCGGCGGCGGTGGTGACGCAACCGCAGAGCGCTCCTGCTCCTGGACGGCGGTCCGGAGATCGTCGGCGGTGAGACCCTGGTGAATCGTCTCACCCGACGAGAGCGGCGACTCTCCCGACGGGCCATCGGGCTCGTCCTCCACCCGGAACAGGACCACGGTGATGTTGTCCTTGCCCCCACTCTGGTTGGCGGCGCGCACGAGTGCATCAGCCGCTTCCTGGAGGGAGCCGGTGCCGCGGAGGATGCCCGCGATCTCGGGCTCGGAGATCATCCCTGTCAGCCCGTCGGAGCAGAGCAGGTAGACGTCGCCATCGCGGGCGGAGTGGCTGTGCGCGTCCACCTCGACCTCGGCCTCGGGCCCCAGCGCGCGGGTGATGATCGAGCGCTGGGGGTGGTTTTCGGCGGCAGCGGCGGTGAGCTGGCCACTGCGCACCAGCTCCGCCACCAGCGAATGGTCGTGCGTGAGCTGCTCGAGCTCGCCATCCCGAGCGCGGTACGCACGGCTGTCCCCCACGTGCCCCACGCTCACGTTGCGACCCTCGACGATCGCTGCCGTGGTCGTTGTTCCCATGCCCGCGCGCGACTGGTCGCGTTCCGCCAGTTCGTAGATCTTTCTGTTGGCCTCTCGGATCATGCGGGTGAGGCGCTCCTCTGGCGTACCCCCCTTCCCGTCCCCCGCAGCGAGGACATCCACCGCCATCTGCGAGGCCACCTCGCCGGCCTGGGCGCCGCCCATGCCGTCCGCAACGGCGAACAGCGGCCCGCAGACGAAGTTGTCCTCGTTGGCCTCCCGCTGCATGCCAACATCGCTCAGGCCCGCATGTTCAACGACTCGCAGAGCCATCGTTACTCCTGGTAGCGGTACTCGCTGTCGCCGATCCGGATCACATCCGCCACCTTGAGCCGCTCGGGGCCGCGCAGGCGGCGGCCGTTCAGATAGGTGCCATTCGTAGAGCCCATGTCCTCGACGTTCATGAAGTCGCCCCGCGAGTAGACACGCGCGTGGGCCGCGGAGGCAAACGGGTCGTCGATCGGGATCTCGGCGCTGTCCGCGCGACCGAGCGTGACGCCGCCGGCGATCTCGAACACCGTGCCCGGCTCGTAGCCGAGCGCCGCGATCACCTCCAACCGCGGGCGCATGTTGTCCATCAGACCTTCCCCGCGGCGCTCCTGGTGGCGCCGCGACGCGCTCGGCGGGTCGACGGGGTCGCCCACGGCCGCCGCGTCCTGACCGCGGGCGAGGTCACGCAGGGCGCTGCGGGAGACCCACAGCAGAAACAGGTACAGAACAGCGAGGAAACCGAACTTCAGAGCCACCGCGAGAGGGTCGTCCACGGGCGCGTCCTACTCGAGCTCGAAGTCGAGGTCGGTCAGCCCCATCGTGATGCGATCGCCGTGCCGAAGCTGGGCCTTGTCCACCCGACGGCGGTTCACCTTGATGCCGTTGGTCGACCCGAGATCAACGACCCGCCACCCCGTGCCGTCTCGGTGCAGCTCGGCGTGCCGGCGCGAGACGTTGACGTCGTCCACCACCACGTCGCAGTCCCGGCTGCGCCCTATGACCATGCGCTCGCCGGAGAGCACGTTGCGGCGCCCACCCGTGGACAGCACCGCCCGGGACGGTGCACCCGGCTCCGGATCAAGGCGGCGCGCCGAGCTGTCGGGTGAATAGACCATCGTGTGGCCGAAATCGCCGGCCGAAGGGGCGGCTTCGGGGCCGGGAACCTCCTCCTGATCCTCTGGCGCGGTCAGGAGCTGAGCCTGGATGCCGAACTCACCGAGCGACAGCCGCTCGTCGGTCAGGAACTCAACCGCGGGACGGCTGGTGAGCGCGAGCCGTTCGGTGCGCGCGTGCTCGAGCAGGTAATCCGACAGCTCCTTGCGAAGTGCCGGTTCGTAGCTTGCAAACTGCTCGCGATCCGCGGATGAGAGAAAGACCCGGTAGTGGTTGGGCACGTACACCCGCGAGACGGAGACCGACTTCGCATCCTCCATCTCCTTGGCGAGCTTGCGAGCAAGCTCGACCGGCTCCACGCTCGACTTGAAGGCACGGCTGAACGCGCCCTCGACGAGCCCGCCAAGCTTGGACTCTAGATTTCGGAGAACGCTCACGCGCGAATCGAATCAGTCATCGGGTCAGGTCAGGGTAATGCGGGGTCGGCCGAACCGCAGCGAGCTGCCGGGGTGAGCGACCCCACGACCAGGGCCACGCCCGCCGCGAGGCAGGCCCCGGCCACGGCACCACGGGCGTAGTCAAGTTCCGTGGTGGCGGCCAGGAGGTCTCCGAGGGCGCCGTGGGCAACCACGAGCGCGGCGGCCCACAGAGCTGCCACCACCAGGTCGATCGTTAGGTACCGACCTCTCAAGAGCATCGGCAGGACGAGCGCGAATGCCACCCAGACGGCCAGCGGCGCGAGGGCGGGAGAAGACACCACCGGCAGCAGCGCGTCGGTCCCTGCGTCGAATAGAGACCCCTCCCAATCGCCGCGAGGCAGCGCCCCGTCGGCGGCGCCGAAGAGGAGTTCCCGCCCCGTCACGATCTCCCCCGCCGCGAGCCACAGAAAGCCCGCAGCCGCCAGGCCCGCGCGCCGCCAGAGCGTGGATGCGAGCGCCGCGACCCCCACGAAGAGGGGTCCAAGCGCCACGCTTCCCAGCAGCGGCGCCAGGATCGGCACCGACCACAGCAATCCGGCGCGTGGCAGCAAGAGTGGCGTGGGCGCCAAGACCGCGGCCAGGACCAACGCCGTACCCTCACGACCGGCGTCGGGGGACGCCAACCACGCGCAGACGCCGACCGCGCAGGCGATCCATCCCCCCCGGGGCAGTAGCGTCACCAGACCGGCAGCCACCCCCCCTCCAGCCGCGGTCGAGAAGGGGGGAGCGGGGCCGAGCCCCTCAAGAGCCGCGAACACGAGCAGTCCAGCCGCCAGTCCAGCCGCCAGCCTTGCGCCGACCGCGACACGGGCGCGCGGGCTCTCGTTTCCTTCGGTCCCACGGGGGCTTTCCCAGCGGCACGGTCGCGTGCGCAGGCGCGTCCGTGCCCGCACCGCCGTGAGGCCGAAGCGCTCGATCGTCTCGGGCTCGACCAGGCCGTCGTCGTCCGACAACGCCGCCTGGGCCTCTTGGAGGAGCCTGCCGAATTCCGCGGGCTCTGGCCGGAACTCCGGCTCGGGGTCGAGCGCTGCGTCAACGGCTGCGCCCAGGGCCGACGGCAGGTCGGAACGGTGCTCCCGCAAGGGAGGGAGCGGGCGGCCGAGGCGCCGCGCGGTGGCGGCCGGGCTTTCCCGGCGGACAGGGTTGAAGCCGCTCCACGCCTCGTAGAGCGTCAAGGCGAGCGAGTAGACGTCGCACGCCGGTGAGATACGCCGCCCCTCGGCCTGCTCGGGTGCCATGTAGGCGAGCGTGCCCACCACATCCCCGGTCGCAGTCAAGGTGTCGCCCGTACCGAGCTGTGCGATGCCGAAGTCCGTGAGCTTTGCAAAGCCGGCTCCGGCCGCGGGCTCGGCCAGCACCATGACGTTGGCGGGCTTCACGTCACGGTGGATGACCCCGCGAGCATGGGCGTGCTCGAGCGCCTCGCACAGCGCGACGCCGATGCGGGCCACGTCACGGTCGGAGACCGCCCCCTCACGTGAGAGCTCCTGAAGCGTGGCTCCCCGCACCAGCTCGGAAACGAGATAGACATCGTGCTCGTCAGAGCCCATCTCGTAGAGGGCTACGATCCCCGGGTGGTTGAGCCGCGCCGCTGCGAGAGCCTCCCGCTCCACGCGTGAGCGCTCCAGATCTCCGTCCCCACCCGGGACGATCTTGACCGCCACGTCGCGCTCAAGGCGCTCGTCGTGAGCGCTCCACACGACACCAAAGCCCCCCGAGCCGATCCGGCGCTCGAGCCGGTAGCGTCCCAGGACGAGCCCGGAGTGGGGGTTTTCGGGAGGGGCGGGGGTGGTATCGGGCCTGCTCATCTGGCTTCCCTTTCGCGCCCCCGGCGGCGCCCCCTTCCCGCCGCCGGCAGCCGGCGGGCCGTGACAACCGACCGGAGGTTCATACTCCTCCTCTGGAGCGAGGAGCGATTGTGTCCTTCTTCGACGAACCTGATCCGGCAGCAGGCCGCGCTCGCCCAGGGCGCCCCCAGCCACCCATGGGCCCCACAGACCGACAGACACTCATGGTACGGCGATCCATCGCCGCCGGGGCAGGCCTGCTCGTGCTGGTCCTCTTCATCTTCCTGCTGCGCGGATGTCTGGATTCCCGCAAGGAGCGCGCGTTCAAGGACTACGTCCGCGACGTCGGGGCGCTCGTTCAGGAGTCCGATCAGGAGAGCAAATCCCTGTTCGAGTTGCTCTCTGGCGGTGGAGGAAGCGATGTGGATGTCCAGATCAAGCTCGATGGGTTCGCCGCGGAGTCCTCGAAGCTCGTGGATCGCGCCCGGGGGACCGACCACCCAGACGAGCTCCGCCGCGCCCAGAATGCCCTGATAGAGGCGCTCGAGTTCCGCCGGGACGGGATCCGTGGGATAGCCGACGCGCTGCCAAACGCCATCGCCCAGCAGCAGGACCGCCGCGAGGGTACCGAGCGGATCGCCCGCGAGATGCAGAATTTCCTCACGAGCGACGTGATCTACTCCGCTCGGGTGATCCCGAACCTGGCGGGGCCTCTGAAGGAGGCGAAGCTGAGTGGGGAACAGCTCCCGCAGAGCCAGTTTCTCCCGGAGATCGCCTGGCTTCAACCGGATACGGTGGCCGACCGGGTAGGCAAGCTTGACGGAGGAGGAGGAGGCGGTAAGGGGGCCGCAGCGCCGGGGTTGCACGGCAACGGCATCGCCGGCGTAACGCTCGGCGGGCAGGCGCTCAATCCCGGGGCCGCGGCGAGCATCCGCGCGACCGAGGACCTCAAACTCCAGGTTCAGGTGATCAACCAGGGAGAGAACACGGAGACCGACGTGAAGGTGAAGGTCACGATCGGCAAGGGCGGCGATGCGATCAAGCTCGAGAAGGTGCTCGACTCGATCGCGGCCGGTGAGACCAAGCCCGTGGAGATCCCTGTTGCCACGCGCCCCCCGACCGGGCAGAACGTGCCGGTCACAGTGGAGGTAGAGCCCGTGGCGGGCGAGAAGAAGACCGAGAACAACAAGGGCGCCTTCTCCGCCATCTTCACCCAGTAGAGCGGTTGTAGGCTGACGGCGTGGAATCGCTGACATCGACAGAGGGCCTCCTGGCTCTGGCGGCGGCGGGCGTGGGACTGCTCGCACTGATTTTGGCCGTGGTCCTGGCCGTGAAGCTGCGGAGGCTGCGGGCCGCCCAGCGTGCGGTCCTCGGGGATGGCGAGGAGCGCGACCTCGTCCAGCACGCCGAGCGCCTCGAGCGGGGGTTTGCCGAGCTCCGCGACTGGGTCGAGGACACGACAGCCGGCATCGACGCCCGGATGACCGGCGCGGAGGAGCGGATCGCCGCCTGCGTGACCCACCGCTCACTCATCCGCTACGACGCCTACGGCGAGATGTCCGGGCAGCAGTCGAGCTCGGTCGCCCTCCTGGACGCCACGCGCTCGGGAGTCGTCCTGTCTTCGATCCTGCACCGGGAAAACGCGCGTGTGTACGTGAAGCAGATCGTTGCGGGTGAGTCCGAGTTGCAGCTGTCTCCCGAAGAGCATCAGGCGATCGAGACCGCGCTGGCCGGCCCCCCCGGTGGCGCCGCCTGATCTCCCCTGCGGTGGCGATTACCGTCGCCTATCTTGGCCCCGCCGGCACCTACACCGACGAGGCCATGCGCGCCTCGGCCCGCGGAGAGATCCTGGCTGAGCCCCGATCGACGGTCTTCGAGACCGTGATGGCCGTCCAGGAGGGCCAGACCGATCGCGCGGTGGTGCCGATAGAGAACTCGCTCGAAGGTGGGGTGGCGGCCACGCTCGACGCACTGGCCGGCGAGGCCGACCTGGTGCGGATCATCGCCGAGGTCGTGCACCCGATCCACCATTGCCTGGTGGCGGCGACAGCGCTGCCGCTCGAGGCCGTCGTGCGGGTGCTCTCCCATCCCCAGGCCACCGCTCAATGTGCTCGCTACCTGCGCCAACGGCTGCCCCGAGCCGAGCGTATTGGCGCCACCTCGACCGCCGAGGCCGTGCGGATCGTCGGAGAGGCCGATGAGCACTGGGCGGCGCTCGGCTCCCGTCTGTCGGCGGAGCTGTACGGGTGCCAGGTGCTCGCCGACGGCGTGGAGGACCATCCCGGCAACGTCACGCGCTTTGTCTGGCTCGCCCGCGAGGGCGACGAGCCGGCCGTGACCAAGAGCCCCGCCAAGACCTCGATCGTCTTCTGGGGATTCAACGACTCTGCGCCTGGCGCGCTCGTGGACGTGCTCCGCGAGCTATCGGATCGGGAGATCAACCTGACGAAGATCGAGTCGCGCCCCCGCAGCGTGCGGCTCGGTCACTACATGTTCTTCGCCGACCTAGAGGGCCACGAGCACGAGCCGACCGTGGCGCAGGCCCTTACCGCCCTCGCGGAGCGGGTGGAGACGCTGCGGGTACTCGGCTCCTACCCCGCCGCGGCGGGGGGATAATCTCGGTGCGGGCGTCGGGGCGTCCATTAGACTGGCGAAACGGTGGCGGCGATGGCCCAGGCGGTTTCCACAGCAGCCGAGGCTGGTGATTCAGACCCAGCCCATCTTCGCGCGCTACCGCCGTACGCCCCCCGGGGGGGCGCCCCGCCCGGCGGGCGTGGCACCACCTCGGGCCGGGTTCTCGTGCTCAACGCCTCCTACGAGCCGATCAACGTCTGCACCGTGCGTCGCGCGGCCGTGCTCGTGCTGAAGGATCGTGCGGAAATCCTCGAGCGCGGGGAGTGGGCACTGCACGCGGAGACGATGACGCTCCCACGCCCGGCGGTGATCCGGCTCAAAGCCTACGTCCGGGTGCCTCGTGACGCACACCGCCGCAAGATCACGCGCCGCGCCGTGTTCGCCCGCGATGCCTGGAAGTGCCAGTACTGTGGGCACGAGCGCGGCAATCTCACCGTCGACCACGTGATCCCGCGGTCAAAGGGCGGCGGGTCGGGATGGGACAACATCGTGACCTGCTGCGCCCCTTGCAACCGGCGCAAGGGCGACCGCCTGCCGCGCCAGGCGAACATGGTGCCCCGGCGCCCTCCCAGCGCACCGAGCTCCACGATCTTCATCCATGTGGCCGCGCCCGTAATACCCCAGGCGTGGGAGCAGTACCTGGCCGCCGCATAGTCTGGGCCCAAGCGATCGGCTGCGCTCCTCCCCTTAGAGTCCGCGTGGGCCCTGAAAGCACGAGGGGCGCCCGATCGGGCGCCCCTCGCTGGCTGCGTGTCTGGACCAATCGACGGCGGAACTGCCGGAGCTCGCGCTCCATGGCCGGAGGGACCATTCCCGGCCTCCGCATTGCCGACGGTGCCTCGGTTGGACTCCGCTTGACGGGGCCCAGCTTCGGTCTAGCGGCCGGACACCTCCAGGGTCCCGGCATGTCTGTCAATCAAAGTACGGACCACCTCCTTTCCCTGGTAGGCCCAATATAAGCACATCGGGCCGTCGTCCTGACGAGGTTCACCTCGCGGCGGCCATCACTCCGCTTCGGTGTCGGTGGTGGGGGCCTCATCGTCCTCCTCGGTCCCCCCGGGCCCGGGGGCGTTCCCACCATCCTCCCCCTCACCGGTGGGCTCCAGGTCGGCGATCGGCTCGAGGGCTC
>Ga0136620_10001259_pt1 | contig 11980 bp, 8 predicted proteins | sample AntDrymUQ4162106_2_FD_104806 | JGI IMG/M metagenome (GOLD analysis project Ga0136620, IMG submission 104806) | Polar desert sand microbial communities from Dry Valleys, Antarctica - metaG UQ416 (21.06) | ecosystem: Environmental > Terrestrial > Soil > Desert | place: Antarctica: Dry Valley... | reverse complement strand
GACGAGTTCCTCGCCCTCGCCTACTGGCGCGAAAAGAAATTGCCGACCGTTGTCGTCCGCCTGTTCAACACCGTGGGGCCGCGCCAGACCGGCCAGTACGGCATGGTCGTCCCGACCTTCGTGAAACAGGCGCTGGCCGGCCGCCCGCTGACGGTTTACGGCACGGGCGAGCAGACGCGCTGCTTCGGCTACGTCGGCGACGTGGTGGGCGCGCTCACGGGGCTGATGGACAAGGACGAGGCCGTCGGCGAGGTCTTCAATATCGGCTCGCAGGAAGAGATCTCGATCATGTCGCTCGCCGACCGGGTGCGCGAGCTGACGCAGTCGGAGTCCGACATCCAAGTCATTCCCTACGAGCAGGCCTACGAGGAGGGCTTCGAGGACATGCCGCGTCGCTACCCGGAGATCTCGAAGATCGAGGCGGCGGTGGGGTGGACTCCGACGCGGACGCTGGATGAGATTTTGGGAGATGTCATCAGCTTCCAGCAGGCGGAAGCTGCGGTCGTGTGAGCCGGTCGCCCGATCCTGGTTGCCATCAGAGGTGACCGCAACCGCTGTCGCGGTCGTCGTGCTCAACTGGAACGGAGGCGACGACACCATCGAGTGCCTCGCATGGCTGAGCAGGGTGACATCTCCGTTAATCGACGTCATCGTGGTGGACAACGGTTCGACCGACGACAGCGTTGAGCGGATCCACGACCTGCATCCCACCGTCACGTTGCTGCGCGCGGGGGAGAATCTCGGCTTTTCCGCAGGTAACAACCTCGGTATCCGCGCTGCACTCGAGCGTGGCGCCAGTCGGGTGCTGATCCTGAACAACGACACGCTCGTGGATCCGCAGGCGATCGCCCGGATGTCCGAGGCGCTCGAGGGCGACCCGGCCGCGGGTGCAGCATGTCCGCTGCTGACATTCGCCGACCCTCCGGATCTCGTCTGGTTCGCGGGAGCGACGTTCGATCCGGCGCGCGGACGCAGCGGCCGGATGACGGGCTACCGGCGCCGTACCGGCGACTGGGTGGAAAGGCTGCCGAACGACATCGATCGAGGCGTCGGCGCTGCGATGCTCGTGCGACGCGAGGTCCTCGACGACATCGGCCTCCTCGACGAGGACTTCTTCTTTCTCTACGAGGACGTCGACTGGTCGCTGCGGATGCGCGCTGCAGGTTGGAAGATCCGTTTCGTGGCGGATGCGCACGTCATTCACAAGGTCGCCGCCAGCCAGGGCGGCCGGGAGATCAATCCGACGACGTTGTACTACCTGGCTCGCAACCAGCTAACGGTGTGCCAGCGACATGCTCCGCTGCGCGGCCTTCGTCGCCTGGGCCGCGAGACGGTGATCCTGGGCGTGCTCCTGTGGGGCACGCTGCGGTCGCCTTTCGGCCCCCGCAGCGTCGGTGCACTGATCGCCGGATGGCGCGACTTTCGTACCGGACGAATGGGTCGTAGGCCGTGAGGCCACGCTACGCCACCGCGTCGTCAGTGCGTAGGCACAGCCACATCCTCGGCGCCGTGGCGGTGCTCGCGGTCCTCGCGTCGTTGCAAATCCTGCCAGCCTTCCGAGGCGACGTCCTGTCCTCGTTTGATCTTGTCACCGCACGTGATCCGGTCTTCAGCACGGTGGCCGGGGACCGGACTGTGGGCAATCCGCTGCTGTTTGACCCCACCTATGTGCTACAGCCGGACTTGATGGACGCACGCGCACAGATTCGCGGCGGACATCTGCCGCTTTGGTCATCCGGCGTCGGCACCGGACATCCGCTGCTGGCTACGCAGCAGCACGCAGCGCTGTATCCGCTGAACGCGCCGGCGCTCGTGCTCCCGGCGCAGGAGAGCCTCGCGTGGCTGCTCGCCTTGAAGCTGCTACTGGCGGGCGTCGGCGTTCTCGTGCTCGCGCGGGGGCTTGGGCTCGGAAGTGGTCCGGCATTGCTGGCGGCCGCGGCGTTCTGTCTGAGTGCGTATTTCATCGCGTGGCTGCAGCATCCGCACGCGAACGTGTGGCTCCTGCTGCCGTGGCTAATGCACGCCACGCGGCTGCTGGCGCTCCGGCCGAACGCGAGTCACGTTGCGCTTGTGGGCGCGCTCGGAGGCGCTGCCCTCCTGGGAGGCCATCCCCAGAGCGTCCTGCAGTCCGCCCTGCTCCTCGTTCCCTGGTGGATCGCCTGCCGTGCCTGGGACCGGGACGACGTTCAACGCCACGTCCGAGCCGCGGGTGCGTTCGTGCTGGCGGCCGTGCTCGCGGCGGCGATCGGCGCCGTCATGTGGTTGCCGTTGTCCGGGGCGTTGGACGACTCGTACGGTGCGAGTCGCGCTGCCGACCCCGAGTCCGTCCAGACGGTCGTGGCGTCCGCGCTGCCCGAGTTTTGGGGACGTCCCGACGGAAACAACTTCGGCGGACCGGGGAACTGGGCGGAGCGTTCCATCTATGTCGGCGTCATTCCCCTTCTGCTCGCACTCGCAGGGCTGCGCAGACCGCGACGACCACCCCAGACGTTTCTTGCGTTCGCGGCGCTCGTGCCCGTGCTCGTCGCGGTCGATTTTCCGGTCTTGGGTGATGCGGTCCGCGCCGTGCCGGCGCTCGCCGAGACGAACCTGAATCGGCTGCCCATCATCACGGTGTTGGCCCTTGCCCTGCTCAGCGGGTACGGGCTGCAGCGGATCACCGATGGCACACCAGCCGAACGGCGTCGCATCGTGCACGCCGCGCGGTGGCTGGCCGCACTGCCGCTCCTCGTCTTAGTTGTCAACCCAGACGTCAGAAACGCGGCGACGGACGTCCTGTCGAAGGGCGGCGGGCTGTTCGATCTCCCATCCGATCAAGCGCACGCGGCGGCCGGCAGCCTCGCTCGATGGTGTCTGGTCGCCGGGTTCATGCTGGCGGTGCTCGCGGCGATGCGCCGTTTCCGGGGGCGTTGGGCGGTGGTGCTTGTCGTCGCCGCGGCGGCGCTGGATCTCACGCTGCTCTCGGCGGGTTACCACACGTTCCTGACCCCGGAGCTGTCAAATCCGAGAGCGACGCCGACGTTGCGCGCCCTGAGCACACCCGACCCGATGAAGCGATCTGCCGGAATCGGCGTGCTGGCACCCAACCTCGCGCTGCGCTACGGGATCAGAGACGCTCGCGTCCACGATCATCCGGCGGTGAAGCGCTACGCACGGCTCTGGGCGAGGCTCAGCGGAGACGTCGTGTCGAGCGCGGGCAAGACGGAGTTCGGCCATCGGCCCGCGGGGACGGGAAAGCTGATGGATCTCACCGCGGTCACGCGCGCGGCGTCGGCGCCGGGCTCAGCGGCGATTCCCGGAACGCTGCGCGACCGTCCGCCTCAGCGGGGCGTCGCAATGCTCGCCAACCCGGACGCGCTCCCGCGCGCGTACTTCGCGTCGGGAATCACGGCAGCATCGAGCCTCGACGATGCCCTGTCGAGGATCCACGCCACGCCGGCGAGCAGGCTGCGCCACCAACCGGTGATCGAGGGCCTGTCCGAGCACCCCGCCTCGGAAATCGGTGGAGCGGAGGTCCGCATCGTGAAGGACCGTCCCGACGAGGTCGAGCTTGAGGTCTCCTCGAATCGACCCGGGGTCGTCGTGCTGCTCGACGCATACGCGCGCGGCTGGAAGGCCGAGGTGGGAGGCATACCCACCACGATCCATCCGGCGAACGTCGCCTTCCGCGGGGTGGCGGTTCCTGCGGGCCGGGAACGGGTGAGGTTCAGGTACCGCCCCGCGACGGCCATGATCGGGGGCGGCATCAGCGCCGCGGCAGTGGTCCTCCTGGCGGTGGCGTGGCTCGTCGGACACGCCCGGCGGTGGCGTCGGAGAAACCTATCCGGCGGCGGCTCGGAGCTTGATCGCGCTGACGAGCACGCGCTCGGCGGGCCCTCGAATTCGTAGCCGGACCACGCTGCCCGCGCGGAACGGGCCGAGCCGCGTCACCGCCGACCGGGCAGGAATCCGTGCCGACCGCCGGCGCTCGCCAAGCGTCACCTGCACCCGAGCCGGGTCGCTGACCGCGCTGGCCGTGATCTCGACATCGACCGCTCCTGTCAGTCCTGGGGTGATGGACAGCCGCGTGGTCGAGCCAGCCCGCACGTACTGGCCAGGGACGCCGCCGGGACCGCGCTCGCGCAGAGACTCCTGCCTGAGCACTGCCTCACCAGGTTCGAGCCAGCGCGCGTCAAACGGTGAGAGCACGATGCGCGTGCGCGCGTCCAGGGGTGGTTGACGGAGCAGCGCGACGCCCTGCACGGCGTTAGGCCTGGCCTGGATGGGGCCGAGCGTCACGACCTCGTACCGGCGGCTTCCCGGTGTCGCGAAGCGGCGTTCTTCTCCGGTGCTCGTTTGCAGCAACACCCGTGCCGGCTTGGGACTCGAGTACGCCACGAACCCAAGCTGGAAATACCGCGACGGTGTGCCGCGCGGAGTGATGTTCGCCCGCCCGTCTGGAGGATCTAGTCGCCGCCATGAGTTGCCTAGCGCCACGGTGAAGCTCGGGACGGGCGAAGGGACGACCTTCGTGAGACCCCTGCCATACACGGCATCCCCGGCGACGGCTCCGCTCGCGTCTGGGGCTAGGTTCGGGACACGGTCGGAATCACGCGCCACAACGCTTGCGGCGAGCACGAGAATGAGCAGGATCCAGAGGCCGCCGGGGAACAGCCACGGGGGCAACCCTCGCCGGACCGGGAGTCGCAGCGCGGGGTGCTCGTCCATGTTCCGCGCGTGCCGCGACCCAAGATGCCTCAGCAGCCCAGCTCCCATGCGATCGAACGAGTAGCGCTCGGCATGAGCCAGGCCCGCCTTGCGCAGGTTGCGATGCGTGGCGTCGTTCTCGACAACCCGCTGAAGCGCCTCGGCCCAGTCATCGGGGTCGTCGCCTTCCACATAGAGGCAGCCCGCGCCACCGGTCTCCCGTAGGACGGGACTCGACCGGACGACCCCGGGCACCCCGGACGAGAGTGCCTCGGCGAGCGGCATGCAGAAGCTCTCGAGCTCGGATGCCAGCAGGAAGACGCGCGCGGACCGGTAGCGCTCCGCGAGCTCGTGCAGCGACAGGCCATGCTCGACGACGATCTCGTCGCCGACATCCAACGACCGGATCGACGCCTGAATCCGCGCCGCCCATGCCTCATGGGGCCTTGGGTTGCCTACGAGCCTGAGCCGCGGTCGCGGCTCCGGGAGCCTGAGCCAGGCTTCGATGATGAGATCGTGTCGCTTGTGCTGATAGAAGTCCGCTACGACGAGAATCTCGTTGCCCGGGCGCGCGGCCGGCAGAAAGCTCGACCGCTGGATTCCGAGCGGGACGACTGCCGGACGCCGTCCGAGATGGGGCTCGACCGCGTCTGCCATCGCCTCGGTTGGCACGATCACCGCGGCGCTCTGGCGCCCCGTTCGGATGATGGCCCTGCGACGCAGGCCGTTACCGAAGCCGCCGCGCTGAAATGGGACCGGGTTCAGCAGGTAGCAGGTGACGGGAACATCGAGACCGACCGGGAGGATCCCGGCGACGTTGACGCAGTCTGTGGCGGCGACGTCTTCCAGCAGATCGGGCAATCTGCCTGATTCCCAGCGAAGCCGATCGAGCAGCTCAAGCCGGCGGCGCTTCGGCAGCGCGACCACGTGGAGGCGCTCCTCATCGAGGAGTCCGGCGTGGACGATCGATCCGGCGCGAGTCACGACGCAGACCGACTCGACGGTGTCAGCCGTGGCCAGGTAGCGCGAGCCCTGGATGACGGCATACGCGGTTCCACCGAAACGGGCCGCGAGCGCATCGATGACGATGCGTTGCCGAGCGTCTGAGCTCACGTGCCGACTCTCAGGTCTCCGCGCCCGCGCACGCCGAACGACATCCGGGACGGTGTCAACCGCAACGACGGCTGTCGGGTGCCGACAAGGACGAGCGCGAACAACATCCATTGAAAGTCATCGACCCAGACTTCGTAGAGCAGGTTGGAGGCTGCCATCGCCAGCCATGCCCCGAGGAGCGCCGCTGGCACGGCGCGGGACCTCGGTTCCGCGATCGAGGCGGTCGTCCGCCTACCCCAGAACGCGGTTCCCACAAAGATAGAGAGCAGGAGTAAGGCTCCGGGCGCGCCGAGCTCCGCGGCAGTGGTCAGGAGGGTCGAGTGCGCTGACGACAGCAGGGCGGGTTGATCGGCGAACCGGCCGTACCCGCCGATGCCCGTGCCGGTCACGGGACGTTGAGCGAACAGTTCGACCGCGAGGCGCATCGTGTCCAGATGCTCGTTAGTCGACCGTGAGGACCCGCTGGTTGCCGGGTCGAGCCGCGACACCACGGCCGGCGCGGCCAGCAACCCGCAGAGCGCCGCCGCAACGAGCGCAACGACGAGCCGGCGTCGCGTGACGAATGCGCGCAATGCTGTCCGCCCGGCCAGCGCCGCCGCGAGCAGCATTCCGACCGTGGCGAGCAGCCACGCAGATCGCGAGTAGGTCCCCACGAGCAATGCGGCGCAGACGGCGCCCGCGAGCCACAGCACCTTGGAGCGCTGATCGGCTATCCCGAAACCGGAATGCCATTGCCGCACCAGGAGGCCCGCGATGACGATGAGGACGGTGGCAACGAAGAACGCGAAGTGATTGGGGTCGGCGTAGGTGCCCTGCATTCGCTGAACGCCCTCGAGCAGGAAGGAGCCTTGCTCGCGGGCGGCCGCAATAGTCGGATCGACGGGCAGTAGGTCGAGCCCCGGTAGCGTGCGCGAACCACCCGCCGGGCCGGGGGCGAGAATGCGCCATACGGACGCGAGCGCCGGCAACAAGGCGGCGCAGACGTAGGCGATCGCGGTCGCCGGCAGATCGCGCCGCCGGACGAACCGAACGACGACGAGCGCCGACGCAATCCCTCCGACGTACTGGAGAAGGAACCTCGTGCCCAGCGACCGGGCGTCGGTCACGGCGACGATGGACAGCACCTGGAGGACGATGAGCCCGGCATACATGGCGACGATCGCCGGTATTGCGAGCCGGCGTGGCGGTCGTCTGACGACGTCCCACACAAAGGCAGCGACTGCAATCAGCAGCGCCATGCGAAACACGCTGAGATTGAAGAAGCCAACCTCGGCCCGGTAGACCTCCAGCGGCGCGCATGCGATCAGGAGCACAGCCGGCCACAGGCGAACCTTGCCGAACCGATCAAGAACCGCCAGGACGACCAGGATGATCGAGATAACCATCGAGGCCAGGAACAGAAAGGCCGTCACCGCGGGACAGGCTATTGCGTCTCGGGTATCGCACGAGGCGCTACGCTGCGACCCTCCTCGTGAGCCTGCGTGTAGCCGCCATCACGGTCATGTACCGGGGAGGAGATTCTCCGCGAGCCTGGGCGGCTGCCCTCTCGGCATCGAGGAGCTGGCTTTCACCCGGTTTGATGGAACTGACCGCCATCGCCGTCGACAACGCGTCAGGTGACGGTACGGCGGCCGAGCTTCGTAAGGCCGCCCCGTGGGTGGAAGTCCTGGACATGCCTCGCAATGCGGGCTTTGCGGCCGGCTGTAACGAGGGGATCCGTCATGCTGGACGCGTTGACTTGATCGCGTTGATCAACCCCGACGTGAGGGTCCACGAGAGCTTCCTGGCGTCGTTGGCGACCATCGACTGGCCCGATGACGTCGCGGCACGCGGGCCTCTCGTTCTCACCCCTGAGGGGTCGGTGGAGCAGTCCGCTCGTGGCTTTCCACGACTCGCGACCGCGATCCTCGGACGCACCTCGTTGCTGCCCCGCATATTGCCCGAACTCGCTGCTGTGCGCCGCGAATTGCGAGCGGAGCCGACCACCGGACCATCGGATGTCGATTGGGTGTCGGGCGCGTGCATCGTGATGCCACGTGATCGCCTTGACCGGATCGGGCAGCTGGACGATGGCTACTTCATGTACTGGGAGGACGCCGACTGGTGCCGACGAGCCCGCAACGCAGGTCTGCGCGTCGTGTACGACCCGAGGATCGTGGTGACCCACCATCAGGGATTGAGTTCGCGCTCGCGCCCCCTGATGACGACGGTGGCCTTCCACCGCAGCGCGTTACGCTACTGGCGCATTCATGCGGCGCGTTCCCCCGTCTCGGTCGTGGTAGCGGCTGTGCTCCTGACTGTCCGCTGCCTACTCAAGCTGATCGCGGACGGCATCGTGATCATCGGGCGTTCGCTCTCCGCCGCGAGCAAGCGGCGGCGTGAAGCGCTGACTACGCTCGCCGGCCGTGCCGGTGATAGATGAGGATCGAGAACACCGCAAAGGACCACAGCTCAGCCAACGACGTCCCGGCAGCGGCACCTGCCGAACCGTTCGTTAGGGCTAACAGACTTACGACGCCGACGAGCAGGACGACGTTGATGAAAGTCAGAGCGACGAGGCCGCCACGGTCGTCGCTCATGAAGACAAGGGACGCGTTGAGGTTCTGCAGTACAGCGAGCGCCATGCCGGGCGCCAGGAGGGCAAGCGCTGTCCCCGCGGAGTCGCTATAACGCTCACCGAAGATGGCGCCAGCCACAGGTTCGGCGAACAGGATCAGCGCAATCGCCGCCGGAGCGCCCACGCATGCCGTCACGCCAACCATCTTGCGCCAAATCGCCCAGAGGTCCTCCGGCCGCTCGCGGTGGATGCGACTGATTGCGGGGCTGACAGCGGCAAAACCCACTCCACCGAGCAGGGCGACAGCGTCGAACACACGCATCGCAGCGGCAAACGGAGCTGTCTCGCTCGGGCCACGGATCACATGCAAGATCACGATGCCAAACCGGTAGAAGACCGCCCCCAGAATGGCGAGTGCGAGAAAGGGCAGTGCCTCGCGGAGCCACCGGCGCACCGGCAGCTCCCTCAGTGAACGTGCTGCCGATCCGCGACGGCGCCAGACCACGCGGTGAGCCGCCACCTTCATGCCCGAGGCAGCTGCAAGTCCTGCGGCGGCCGCAGCTGGTGTCACGCTGTCTTGAGCCAGCACCACGGCCGCCGCGACGAAGACGGCGACGCCGCCAAATGCCTGAACGCCTGCGAACAGCTCTGGGCGCTCCACACCGACAGCCGCAGATTCGTAACCGTACGCGAGACCCTCAGCGATCACGTAGCCAACGGCTGCGAGCATGAGCCCCGCGCCCTCGGGCAGCGTGCCCGCGAACCCCGAGAGCGCGAACGCGACGGCAACGCCGACCACGCCGATAGCGCGTACATGTAAGAGCTCAAGCGCTAAGGCCGAGCGATCCTCAGCACGCGACACGTCCCGGACGACCAGGCGCGAGATTCCAAGGTCTCCGACCATCACGACGATGCCGGCGATCGCCAGCACATACGCCAGGTCCCCATAGCCGCGCTCCGTGAGCTCGCGAACCATGAGCACTGCATAGACCGCCTGGGAACCTCGACCCAGGCCCTGGCCCAACAGGAGGATCGCCGCGATCCGCGCGCGCGGCACCACCTCTCAGTCGCCCATCATGCTCGGCAAAGCACGAACCACTGGACCGCGAACAGCTCGCGCAGCGCCCCCCCGGTCAGACGCGACAGCGCCGCGCGGTAGGGCTTGAAGGGATGGGTAGAGACCTCAGTGATGATCCAGCCGCATTCGTTGAGCAGTCGTTCCAGGTCTCGGCGCGTGAACCAGCGGATATGCGTGCTGTCGCGATGGCCCCAGGCGGTGTACCCGAAGGTGCCCTTCAGGTAGAGGTCGCGGAACAGCGAGGCGTGGCGAGCGTTGGGGACCGAAACGTGTAGATGCCCGCCCGGAACGATGACGCGCCTCAACTCACGCAGTACAGCGGCTGGGTCGAAGATATGCTCGAGGATGTCGTAGCAGACCACCGTGTCGAAGTTGGCGTCAGGCAATCCCCGCACCGCGGCCACGGCATCCTCCGCGCGGATCTCATCGAACACGGCGTTCGCAGAGGAGGCGGCCTCTGGGTCGAGTTCGATGCCCACGAGCCACTCGGCACCACCGGCGCGCAGCTCGGCACCAACTGCGCCCGCTCCGCAACCGACATCGAGAACCCGCCCGAGGGGCCGCGGAAGTCTTGCCACGAGATCGGCGCGCGCGTGATTGAAGTAGCCCGGCGGCTTGCCGCCCAGGGGAACAACCGACGTGCTCACTGGCATGACGATAACCGTCTGCTCACATCACGGCCCCCCGACGGATCTTGCTGCGTGGAGCTAGATCTCAGAGTAAGTGCCGAGGACGTTCGTGTTGCTCGTTAGCGGGTCCTGGACCGAGCGCTCCCATGACGTCAGCCTCGCATTGATCGCCGTCGCCACGCCAACCCCGCGAGGCCGCCGATCAGCAGCACACCCGCCGCACCCCCGCCGATCGCGGCGAGCCCGCTCCTGCCGCCGTCGGGTGCGGGCGCCTGCGCTTGGAGCGTCGCCGGCTTGCTCGTCTCGCCATCGGGCTGCTTGACCGGGTTCTTCGCCGGCGCGGCCGCACCGCTGCCCGAGCGCGTCGTGGCGGATTGCGACGGCCGGCGCTCATCCGTCGGCGGGCGTTCGACGCCCTCGCCGAACAGCGGGGCGTTGCCGGTCGAGCCGGTCGAACGGCTGCGGCCGCTGGCCTGCTCGCGCGCGCGGTCTATCGGCAGCTGGTACTCGGTGCCCGCGGGCGAGTCGGGGTCGACCTGCGGATCGTCGTTCTGCGCCGCCGCGGGCGGCACGAGCGCGAGCGACATGGCGAGCGCGGCGGACGAGGACAGGATGCGTCTTCGCAGCATTGGAATAAATCTACCCAGCTCCCGACTGGCTCGCGCCGCGCTGCGGGTTGGCGGCGAGCTTCGCGAGACCCGGGTCGCGTGGGTTGAGCCGCGCCGCCTTGCGGTAGGAGGCCTTTGCCGCGCGCAGCTCGCCGCGGCGGACGGACAGGTCGCCGAGCAGTGTCCACGTCACGAAGTTGCGTGGCTCGCGACGCGCCGCGTCGAGCAGCACGGCGCGTGCGGCGTCGCCCTCGCCGAAGCGCGCGAGTGCGGCCGCCTTGGCGTAGTAGGCGGCGATCACCTCGCTGTCCAGGCGCAGCGCGCGGTTGGCTTCGACAAGCGCGCGCGCGGGATCGCCGCCGAGCGCGTCCTGGGCGCGCTGGACGTACAGCTCCGACAGCCCCTGGCGGCTGAGGCTCAGCGCGGCGATCGTGATCGCGACGCCGACGAGGATCGCGGGTGCCAGGCGCGCACGGCCCGGCCTGGCGCCGGCAGCAACGCCGCCGGACGCGGCGTTCGCCGCGTGGGCGCGGGCACCGTCATCGGCCCTCTGCTCACGACCCTCCCCTCGCAGCAGCACCGCTGCGCCGAGCAGCGCCACTCCCGTGAGTCCGGGCAGCAGGTGCATCCAGTCCACGCTCGTGTGGACGAGCCAGGCCGTCACGACGCCGAGCCCGGCGACGACAAGCGGCGAGCGCCCGCCGTCACTGACGCGCCGCCACGTGCCCGCCGCGATCACGATCAGGGCGGCCGCGAACAGGAGGCCGCCAACGATCCCAAGCTCGGCGAGCACCTGAAGCGGCAGGCTATGTGGCTGACGGATGTCCTCGGACGTCGTGCGCTGCGCGAAGTACGGCTTGTCGTAGCCGCCGGCACCGACGCCGGCGAGCGGGTGCGCCTGCCACGCGTCGGTCGCGATGCGCCAGTAGTCGTAGCGGTTGCCCGCGCCCGTCGCCAGGCGCGACGCCGTCGGCTCGCCCTGGGGCCCACCGAGCGTCACGAACGCCCTGTACTGGTGATCCGCAAAGTCCGCGATACGCCCTGCGGATGCGACTCCCACGGTCGTCCCAGCGAGCGCGAGCGCGGCGACTCCCAGCGCGACGGCCCGGCGCGCGTGCAGGCCGCTCGCGCTCGCGCGCTGCTCAAACGCGACGAGGAGCGCCCAAACCGCGCCGGCCGCGGCGGAAGCGAGCAGCAGCGCGACGGCCGCGCTGCGCAGCCGATCGACCGACGCGCCGTCGCGGTAGACCTCGAGCAGCACCGGCATCGCGGGTGCCAGGCACGCGGCGCCTACGAGCAGCCCCACGAT
>Ga0136620_10001258_pt1 | contig 11987 bp, 6 predicted proteins | sample AntDrymUQ4162106_2_FD_104806 | JGI IMG/M metagenome (GOLD analysis project Ga0136620, IMG submission 104806) | Polar desert sand microbial communities from Dry Valleys, Antarctica - metaG UQ416 (21.06) | ecosystem: Environmental > Terrestrial > Soil > Desert | place: Antarctica: Dry Valley... | reverse complement strand
GGGCGCGAGGGGCTGATCGGCGAGTTGTCCGAGTCGCCCTTCGCTGGGCTGCCCGCGTCGGGCATCGAGCCGGATTTCGCGCACGTCGTCGCGTAGCCCGCGCAGCGGCCGCGGCTTGCGCTTTGCGCGAGGAGCGCTGCGACGCGGCTGCACGCGAGCGCGGTACGTACTGCCGTGGGTGCGCTCCCGTGAACCACGTGCGTCCCACCGGGGTTATGTGAGAGCTGGGATCGCGACCTGTCGAACAATGCCCGCGCAAACTCATCCACGACTGCGGGCGAGGTGGTGTCGCGACGGGCCGCGGCGCCGAGTTCCTATCCCGCCGCCGCGAGCAGCGGATCGCCGTACAGGCAGTACGCCGCGTAGGTGTCCTTGCTGTCGCCCTCGTAGGCCTTCGTCCGGATCCGCCTGAGTATCTCGCCGAACGGCGTCTCTGGCTCGGCGCGGACCGCCGAGTAAAAGTCGGTCGCGACCTCGAACGCCTCGTTGTCGCCGACGCTCCACAGCGGCGCGATCACAGCACAGGCCCCGGCATCGACGAACTGCTTCGCGAAGCCGCCCGCGCCGACGAGCGAGATCGTCTCGCGCCCCGCCTCGCACGCGTTGAGGAACACGACCGGGCGCGCGGCGTGTACTGCGCCTTTTAGGCCAAGCATCGCGCGGAGGCGGTTGAGCGTTAGCTTCTCGGTCTTGTCGAGCAGGAGCCGCTGCACCATCGGCGTCGGGGTCTCGCCGTGACAGACGAAGTGCAGCAGCGAGCCGCGCCATGGCTTGAGCTGTTGGTCGATCTCCTTCACGAAGCACGGCTGCACAGACTCGCCGCCGAAGCTCCCGAGGACCAGCTTCTTCTCGTTTTCGGCATTCGACAGTGGTTTCTTGCCCTCGGCGCGGGGCGCGACCACGCGCGCATCGGAGAACGCCGCCGGGTTCGGCTTGTCCATCCCGTTCTCGTACCAGCGTCCCATGTTGAAGCGCACGCCGAGCGGCATGAGGTCCTCCTCGGTCAGCGACTCGTCGTCACGGACAGGCACCATCAGCTCCCAGGGGAAGCTGCGCTCCTCGGACGCCACCAAGATTGTCTGGAGCGGGGCATCCGCATCGATCATCTTCCAGTACGCGTCCTTGAAGACCTCGGGCGCCGACTGGAACATCTCCATGCCAGCGCCCTGTAGCGACTTGATGCGTGCGCCGGGTTCCTGCCCCGGCATCGTGAACTCCTCCATCTGACTGGTGACGACGGCGTCGGCCGCGTCCGGGAGTAGCCATTCCCCGGTCTTCGACCCGCAGTACTCCTCGAGGTGCGGCGTCGTAACGCAGCAGGTCAGCTCCTTTTCGCCACCGGGGTTCCGGTCCAGCACGTGCACCATCAGGTCCGCTGGCGGCCAGTAGGGGACTGAGCGAATCGGCTCGGTGAAGCCGTCCGGGCCGAGAGGCTCGCGCGGCTCCGGGCTCACCGCAGGATCTCCGGTACGCCAACGGGCACCCTGCGCGTGACCCGCCCGCACGGCCGGCCGTTGGCGGTGAACGCCGCGGTGACCCAGGCCTCCTCCCAAGGGAGCTCGGTCGCACGGTCGACGACCCGTAGCTTGAAGGTCCGTCGTTCCGTCTCCTCGCGGTCACGTTCGATCGTGACCCGTTGAATGTCGTCGTCCACAACCTCGAAATGGAGGCTCGGGACGAGCCAGATCTCGAGCGTCAACGCCGGCACGTCGTCGGGAAACTCCAGCCTGATCTGCTCGGTCTCCTCCTTCAGCCCGGCGGCTTCGGCGTCTGCCCAGACCTCGACAGGGAACTCGGATCCCGGACCGACCGGCTCGTCGGGCGTGGTCATGTGCGGCGTCCGCTCGACGACCACGGGGCGCTCCTGCTCGGTGACCTCGGCAAGCGGGGTCGTCGACTCCGCGAGCGCGTCGTCGCCGGTCATTGCCGCCGACAAGTGGTCGAGGCGCGGCCCCGGCCCGGCAATGGTCTTCATTAGTGTCGACGCCCTGAGCCCGACCGTCTCCAAGCGCAGCTCCTCGGCGGCCTCTTCGTCGCCGGTCGCGGCGATCGCGCCACTTAGGTCCTCCATCGCCGAGAGGGTGTCGGGGTGACCGCGCCCGAGCGCGAGCTCGTGAGCGCGAACCGAGCGGCCGGCGATCCGCAGTGCGGCGGTAGCCTCCGGCGCTTGGGCGACGACGCGTGTGAGGTTGCGCATGGCCGCGAGCGTCTGAGGATGCTCGTCGCCTAGGAGGCGACGTCGCGTCTCGAGCACTTTATCCTCGAGCACGCGGGCGCTGCGCGAGTCGCCCCCCTCGGCAAGGGTCAGAGCGAGGCCCTCCTGGGCGGCCAGTGTGTACCGATGATCGGGGCCAACGACGACCTCGAGCTGCGCAAGCGCGTCCCGCTGGAGGCTCGCTGCCTGCTCGACCTCGCCGACCAGCCGCAGCGCGGAGCCGAGATTCGACGTTGCAGTGAGGACGCTCGGGTCCCGCGGGCCGAGCGTCTGGCTTCGTGTATGCACGAGCTCGCGCCAGATGTCGCGGGCACGGTCTGGATAGCCGCTCGATCGGAACGCGCCGGCCAGATGCGCGGTCGCGCGGTCGGCGATGGCGTCCTGGAGGCCGTACGCCGCGGTTAGATCTCTGGCCAGGCGAGACTGGAGCTCGAGCGCCTCGGTAGCGCGGCCGACAGCCAGGTAGGTCAGGACGAGGCTGTGGCCCGCAGCGACAGTGCGTGGATCGAGCCGCCCTACGCGCTCCGACAGTGCCGTCCATGCCTGCTCCTGGTCCCTAAAGGCCGTCGTGAACTCGCCGAGGGCGGCTTCGGTCGTCCCTTGGTCCCCGAGGGCGACCAACGATGCGGCCGCTCCGAGGCCGGTGGTCCGCTTGAGGCCGTCGACGGCCACGCGGTGCGCCCTCATCGCGTCGGAGAGCCGGCCCGCTCTTCGCAGCGTCCTGGCCAGCCGGGCGACGGCAAGCAGCGTCCGCGGATGATCTGGACCGAGCGCCTCGGTACGGCGCTGAACCTCGAGTCTGCGGCGCTCGACAAGCGCCGAGAGCTCCTCCCGCTCGCTCACGCGATCGTCTCTGGCTGGATCTTCTGCCCCCACTCGTTCACGTATGTAACGTCAAGCTCCTTCCCGTGGAAGTCGAGGACGGCGAATCCGAACAGCGCCCACTTCTCGAGACCACCCAGGCTCTCGAAGTACTGCGTGTCACGCCATACCGCCGGGAACTTCACGTCGCGGAGATCGACGTAGACCGGGATGCCGCCGTGGCCGATGCAGCGCGCAAGCCCGACGCCGCGATGATTCGGCGCGAACTTCGTGAATGTGTGCTCGTGACCCCAAAACCACGCATCGACGGGCTTCGCCAAGAGCTGGCGGCCGAGCTTCGCCTCGATGTCGCCGCCGCCGCCGTACTCGCTGAACAGCTGGTGGTGGCTCAGCAGAATCGTCTTGCGCTTCGGGAAGTCGGCGCGCTTGCGATCGATCCAGTCGGCTTGTGGCGCCTTCAGCCCGTGGTCCTCCCAGGCCGTGTCGAGCCCCAGTAGCTGCCAGTCCTCGTTCTCGAGGCTGAAGTAACTCGACCGCGCCTGCGCCGCGAAACGCTCGTCGCAGAGCAGGAAGTCGAAGTAGGCGTGCCCGCCCGAGTACATGTCGTGGTTGCCGTTGCACGTCCACGACCCGTGCTCCTCGCCCTTGTTCACCGGCCAGAACGGGAGAAAGTTGCGCTCGTACTCCAGCTTCCACCCGGAGTAGTACGTGTCGCCGAGGTGGATCACGTGGACTTGACGTCCCGCGCGCGCCCCCTCCTCGACCTGCTCGCGCATCAGGGCGCCGATCTCCTGCGCACCCGGATGCCCGGACGCCCAGTCGCCCACGAGGATTACGCGCGCCTCGCAGTCGAGCGGTTGTGGCGGCGCGGCCTCCTCCTTGAAGTCCCGCCGCCGCCGAAACAGGCGCCAGCCCATCGCGAGCAGGGTGGTGGCCCAACCCGGGTCCGTTATCTCGAAGGCGCCACCGAGACGCCTGTCGTCATCCACCTGAGGCAAGGTCGGGATCTGGAGCACGAAGTCCGGAACCGGGTCGCCGCCGCCCGCGCGCCGCTCGACGGCGCGCTCGACTGGCTGGAGCAGATCCTCACGCTCTTCCTTGAGATAGGTCTCGAGCGTTGACTGGAGGATGGCCGTCAGCGCCTCACGCGGGAAATACGAGCGCTCCTCCTGCGGCTGCGCCTCGGCGCCGCCGCGGCGCTCGGTGTCGAACGGCGCCAGCGTCGTTGGCTTGCCCCGCTCCGTCGCGGCGGCCCGGTCGAGCGCCTCGAGCGTCGCGGCGACCTCCTCCTCGGAGACTGGCGCTACGAGCTCCTCGTCGAGCTCGCCGAGGTCCGCGACCAGGTCGCGTGGCGGGGTCGCCCGCGCCGCTGCTCGCGAACTAGCTAGCAGCGCGGCTCGCGATAGCACGTAGTCGCGCTGCACCACCTTGTCGATCACTGTCCCCTCCCGCGTTGCTGCTCGGATGCAATCCTAAGAGATTACCCCTCGCTATGGAAGTACCGCGACCGCGCGCGCCAACCCCGCGCCGGCCTGTTGACGAAGTCGGAGTCGCACCAGCAAGCGGTAGCTACATGGCACCGCGCTAGCGGGTGGCCACGTGCCACCGACACATTCGGACTGCTGCTTTGCGCGAGGAGCAGCGGCGCTGCCGGCATCACGCGGAAGCAGTAGCAATGGGAGTGCCGCTAGTCGCGAATTGATGATCGCCTGGGTCAGGATGGGACTCAGGTCAGGGAACGACCGCGAGTCGGGATCACGACACACCGAATCACGATGGTCGTTGGTAACGCTGCCGCACGAGCGTCGCCGAGGAGGGAGATGCGGCCCCCTCGCAATCGTGCGCTCGCGTCAGTAGCTGTCGCCGTGGTTGGCGTGACTGGGCGCGGCACCAGCGGCACGGGCCTGCGGGGCGCGAAAAGCGCGCTTGGGCCAGATGGCCGTGTCGCCGACGGAGTCTAGGATCGAAGAATGGCCGGGGCGACGTTCATCCGCGCGGACCTGCACGTCCACACGCATCAGGACACCGACGCCGCGCCTGCGCCCGACCTCGCCGCCTACGTCGACGCCGCGGTCGGCTCCGGCCTAGGCGTGCTGGCGATCACCGACCACAACAGCGCCCAGTTCGTTAGGGCCGCAATAAAGGCGGCCGAGGGCAAGCCGCTGCTCGTCCTGCCCGGCATCGAGATCTCGACGCACGACGGCCATCTGCTCGCAATCTTCTCGCCTGACGCGCTGGCCGAGCTCGACGCGCTCGCCAACCCAATGAATCTCAAGCTGAAGGCGCTGAGCGACACCGAGCAGCGCTCGACGCGCTCGATGCTCGACCTCGTGCAGGAGGTGCACGGCCGCGGCGGACTCGCGATGCCCGCCCACGTCGACGCCGCCGACGGCATCCACCAGCACCTGCAGCCAGCCGAGCTCGCGGAGCTGCTTTCGAGTCCCGCGCTCGCCGGTATCGAGTTCCAGACGAGCGAGCGGCTGAAGACCTGGTTCACCGACTCCGACAACGACCCGCACAGACTCGCCGCTTGGAAGGCGCGCCAGGCCGTACCAGAGCTCAAGGAGCGTGGCCTCGCGCGGCTCATGTCCTCAGATGCGCACACCCCCGCGACCGTCGGCCAGGACCGAGCGCGGCGCACGCTCACGCGCCTGCGCCTCGACGACCCGAACTTCGATGCCGTCCGCAACGCCATCGCCTACAACCCAAAGGCGCGCTGCAAGGCGGAGGAGATCCTGCCCGTCACCTACCCCTGCATCCGCGCCGCCGAGTTCACGGGTGGCTTCCTCGACGGCATCGAAATGGAGTTCTCGCCCAACCTCAACTGCGTCATCGGCGGGCGGGGCTCCGGCAAATCGACCGCGCTGCTCGCGATTCGCGCGGCGCTCGGCGCAAACCTCGCTCCCGAGGAGGACCCAGACGAGCAGGAGCGCATGCCGGAAGATACGGTCGTTCGGTTCATCGACAACACCGGCAGCGAGCGCACCGCCGTCAGACGTCGGGGCGCAGCCCCCATCGACGCGGACAGCGGCTCCCAGATCCGCCTTCGACTGGCGGACCTTGGGCAGGACGAGTCCGGCCGGCTTGCGCGCGGGTATGAGGACAATCCCGAGATCCTGCTCGAGTTCCTCGACGGCTTCGTCGTCCGGCACGAGCACGACGAGCGCGAGGAAGAGCTAGCTCAGCCGCTTGAGGACAACGCAAGCGAGGTCCTCCGCACGAGGGGCGCTGTCGCGCAGATCAAGAAGCTTGAGGAGGATCAGGCCCGACTCGACGCGAGCCTCAAGGCGGCCGAGAAGGGCAAGGTCGAGCAGATCGCCGAGTGGGCGCGCGACCTCGCGTCGCAGCGTCCCTTCCTCGAGCATCTGGAGGCCGCGCTGCGCGACGCGATCCAGGTGGGCGATGGCGAAGAGCCGATCGACCTAGGCAAGCTCGCCGAGGAGTTCGGAGTCGAGCTGACCCAGAAGCGCGCTCCGCTGTTCGTCGAGGGCGAGCAGGGGTTGCGCGCCGGGCTCGCGGCCCTCGAGACGAAGCGGCAGTCGCTTCGGTCCGAGGCGAGCGCCTCGCTCAATGCCGCGGCGAAGGTCGCGCAGGATGCGCTGGCCCGCTGGCAGGCCGACCAGGCTGAGCTCGAGACGCGGCTGAAGGCGAAGCAGGCGGAGCTTGAGGCGCAGGGTCTCAAGGTCCAGGCCGGCGCCGTGAGCCAGATCGCGACGCGGCTCAACTCGGTGCGCCAGAGCCTGATTCCGCTGCGCAAGAAACAAGCGGACCATCAGGCCGCAGTGAGCTCCCGCGCCAAGCTCGTAGGCGATTTGCGCGCCAACCGGGAGGCGCTTTACCAGCGGCGCCGCGCCACCCTCAGGCGAATCGCGGACCAGGCCAACGCCTACTCGGACGGGCTCGAGATTCACGTCCACTTCGAGCACGAGGGCATGAACGCGGCGTGGATGGGGTGGCTCGGCTCGACATTCCGCTTCCGTAACCCTCGCCTCCGGCGGCTCGCGGAGAGAATTACGCCGCTCGAATTCGCGGAGAAGCTGAAGGGCGACCTGCCCGCACTATTTGAGCTAAAGGACGATGGAGGCGAGGCGTTCTTCACCGAGGAGGCCCTCCGCGAGGCGCGCAGCTGGCCGACCATCTTCAAGCTTGAGACGATGCGGCTTGAGGACCGTCCGCGCATTACGACCAAGGAGCGGGGAGCGGCGCAGCCGAAGGCCTTCGACCACCTTTCCGCTGGGCAGCAGCGCTCGGTGCTGCTGAGCCTCCTGCTCTGCGCCCAGCGCGATGAGCCGCTCGTGCTCGACCAACCCGAGGATCACCTCGATGCACAGTACATCGCAAGCGCGGTCGTTGGGCACCTCGAAGCCGCGAAGGAGCGTCGGCAAGTCATCATCGCCACCCACAGCCCGAACCTGACGGTGCTGGGCGACGCCGAGCTCGTGATCCCGATGCGAGTAGAGGACGGCAAGGGAAGGCCCTACGACGAGGGCGCGGTCGACCGGCCGGCCACCCGTGACCGCGTCTGCGAGCTTCTCGAAGGCGGCGTCGACGCCTACCGCAAGCGCGGCGAGCGCTACGGGCTGCAGTTCGTGCGCTGAGGGGTCCTCGCGGGTCGCGGCGGGTGGGCCGGATCGAACGGCCCTCACGGCGCACGAGAGCGACGGCCTCACGACGGAACTCCTCGGGGTACGGGGGTCGGGTGCGGGGCACAGACACCATCCTTCCTGCCGCGCCTGACGGCGCAAGCGTTCAGGTGTCCATCAAAGCGGGGGCACTCCACTGCGGCCCGGCGCCCCAATCCTGGGCAACACCGGCGATGACGGATCAGGACAGAGCAGCGCATTCGTCCGGTCAGCGTGGTGTCCTGCTACGCCCGCTTTCCGACGGCTCATTCCTATGGCGACTTTCGCGCTTCCACATGACTGCCGTATCACGCGTCGATGTCTGAAGGAGACGCTTGACCTGAGCGTTCCCCTCGAAGAAGAGTTCGCGTCGCTTCGTACTGAAAATACGCTCGTTGACGTGTTCTTCGAGCAGCGTGAGCACGACGAGCGCGGCGGGGAAGGCGGCGAACGAGTACGGCAGATCAAGAGCAGGCCAGCGTTCAAGCTGACGTCGGGCCGGATGCCGAGATCCGCACGTCAGCGACCTGCAAGGCCGCGGCCTCCGAGAGGCGCAGCCCGGTGAACAGCAGCAGCCCGATGATCGCCCGGTCACGCGCGCTTGATTCCTCTGCCGCGCGCAACAGCGCCCGCTGCTGCTCTACATCCAACGCTCGCGGGGCCGCTCGCGGGAGCTCCTCGCGGCTGACGATCGCCGCACCGAGCCCGAGGAAGCGAAACAGATGATCGAGGGCAGCGAGGGCCTGGTTGACAGACGCCGCAGCCAGCGCGCGGTCGACCTTCATGTGGCGCTTGTAGTCGCGCACCGCGAGATCGCGACCGCGGGGCGTCGCGAGCGCTTCGCCAACGCCACCCTCGCGCGTCTCGAGCCAGGCCGTGAACGGGCGCACTGCCGCGACGTAGGCCTCGCGAGTCCGGGCCGAGAGGGGCTGCGCGGCTACCCAGGCCGCGTACTCGGCGACCACCGAATCGGGGTCGCGCCTGTTAGTGGAAGCAGATTCGGCGTCTTGTTGGCCAGCCATTCGCGCATTGATAGAAGCTCGACCGGGACGGAAGCTGCGATCAACGGGTGTTAGACGAACTGAGCCCGCGAGGGGGAAAGCCCAAGTGCACCGGCGACAGATACGATCGTGCTCCGTCGTGGCCTTTCCCAAGCTCTATTTCTTCGCTGGCAGTCGCTACTGGCGCTACGACGTGTCAGCGGACGCAGTCGACCCGGGCTGGCCCAAAGAGATCGATGTGGAATGGCGGCGCATGCCGGATCGGGTCGGCGACACCGTGAACTTCGGCAACGGCAAGGCATATTTCTTCCTTGGGCGCGAATACCGGCGCTTCGACCTGGCTCTGGATCGCGTCGACGTCGGTCCGCTGGGCACGGCGAAGTTCTGGCCGGGGGTGCCGGACCTGGAGATCGACGCGGCAGTCCGCGTCGGCAACGGGGACTTCTGCTTCTTTCACGGAAAGACGTGCTCACGCTTCAGCGCGAAGGAGAACCATACGTTGGACGGCTATCCGAGGCGGATCGCCGACGACTGGCCCGGTATGCCCGACGCGCCCGTCGATGCTGCGGTGAACTACGACAACGGGAGCATCTACTTCTTCGTCGCCGACCGCCGCTACACGCGCTTCGATCTGGCGGCGAACCGCGTCGCGCAGCCATTCGAATCGATAGCCGCCAATTGGCATGGACTGCCGGACGGGCGCGTCGACGGCGTCGTCGAGTGGTCGGATGCCGACCTTCGCGCCGCATGTGCCCCGATCTACGACCCCAGCTTCTGGAACGACAGCGGGCGCGGGATACGCGTTGACAACAATTGTTACAACTACGCGTGCAACCGTGTCCTGCCGACCGGCTTCGCGAATCCCGGGCGCGGTGGCTTCGGTCACGCCATCCTGATCGAGACGTGCGCGCAACTGGACGCGGGGCTGCGCGTCGACGGTCTCGTGCGCACGGATCCCGACCACCCCGACTGTTCGGGGTGCCGCCATCAGATCATGATGGTCAAGGGATACCGCGAGGACTACCACTTCTATCGACGCGACCGCGACGGGATGTGGTCGCACAAGGTCGGCACGACCCGGCGACGAATCTCGACCACAGCGGACGAACCATCACCGATCCGAGGACTGCGAACCGCGCTCAGTACACCGAGTTCTGCGGCTCCTACTGCGTCGACCGCAGCGCTCTGCGGATAGCGTGAGACTTGGCTCTCGCGGTCGAGATCCTCGTCTTCTCCGGTCTGGCAGATCCGACGTTCACGCTCGACGACGGGCAGTCACTTGAGTTCGCGGCCCTCGTCTCACCGGCCATCGCGGGTGTCGCGGTTCCGGCGCAACTGCCGGCGCGGTTCGGCTACCGCGGCTTCGGGGTGGAGAGCTCGGAGGCGCTGGGACTCGCGCCGCTACAGGTCGGCCAGGGCCTCGTCATCGTCGATGGCGACGACGCCAGAGCCGCGTTCGTGGATGCCACCGGGTGCGAGGCTTTGCTCAAGCAGCGTGCTCGTGAAGCGGGCTTCGAGGACCTGCTGGACGAAGACCTCGGAAGGCCGGTGGAGCCCGGCGTCGTCCGACCTCAGGGCCGGCGCCTCGGACTCGCCGACGAGCTCGTGGCCGGCAGCCTCGAGTTCGTCCTCGCACGCCTCGACGAGCTCGAGGTCGCCGTCCTCGGCGATGTCCCGAGCTTCGCGCGGGCGGCGGGCATCGCCGGCTTCGCGGACGACGGGTTCGTCGACGGCCGCCTGACGACGGCGCGTGCCGAGCTGGCGAGCGTGGCGGCGCAGCTCGGAGCGGGGAACTTCGCCGGCGTCGCGGTGCGCCTCGGCAACGTCATCCGGGCGATCGACGAGGCCGCGAAGGCCGTCCGCGGGCTCGACCTCGGCGAGCTCCTGATCGCCAACATCCGCTGGGCCGGCGTGGCGCCGAAGGGCTTGGCCCGGCAGCTCGGACTGCCGGCGGGGGTGCCCGGCAACCTGGCGCTCCAGGATGGCGCATTCGTCTACGAGCTCAAGGCGCCCCCGGCGTCGCTCGTGCCCGCCCCGATGGCGCTCGGCTTTGACGAGGCGAAGCTCAGCGCACGACTGCGCCTGGACGGCAAGGCGCCGGCGTTCTCGCTCGCGCTCGCGCTCACCGGGATCGAGGTCGGCGTCGGCGGCGGCCCGATCTCCTCCCTGATCGGCGGCGCCGGCGGGTCGGCGCACGCCGATGTCGTGCTCGGCGTCGACACGACGAACGGGCTGACGTTGTCCGGCGGCGCGGCCAAGCGGGTCGTGCTCCCCGCACGGCCCAAGGTCGGCCCGATCGACCTGCGCGAGATCAGCCTTGAGATTCCGACCGACCGGTCCGACACGATCGACATCGGCAGCACGATCACGGCCGACCTCGGCGGCGTCGTCAAGGCGACGGTTGACGGCGCCGGCCTGCGCGTCCGGATCGACGCCAACGGCGCTGTCGGCGGCACGAGTCCGCTCTCGGTCGGTCTCAAGGCGCCGACCGGGATCGGCCTGAGCCTCGATACCGGCCTGGTCCGCGGCGGCGGATTCCTCGAAGAGCGCAGCGGCGGGTACGGGGGCGCACTGCAGTTGCGCCTCGGGCCGGTCGAGGTCAAGGCCGTCGGCCTGCTCACACTCCAGCCGAGCTTCGCGCTCGTCGTCGTGATGTCTGTCGAGTTCCTCCCGCCGATCGACCTGAGCTTCGGCTTCACGCTCAATGCCGTGGGCGGGGTCGTCGGGATCGAGCACCGCCTCGACAGCGACGCCCTGCGCGACCGTTTCGCGAGCGGCGCGCTGGATCACATCCTCTTCCCGCCGGACCCGGTCGCCGCCGCCCCCGCGATCCTCGACACGCTCGAACAGGTCTTCCCGATCGACCACGGCTCGGTCGTGATCGGCCCGATGGTCGAGGTCGGCTGGGGCCGCCCGGTGAGCTTCCTCAGCGCCCAGCTCGGCGTGATCCTCAGCCTGCCGGACCCGAAGATCGTGATCATCGGGCGCGTCCGCATCGCACTGCCCGCGCCGCAGCTGCCGATCGTCGACCTGCGAGCGACGGTGTACGGCGAGATCACGCCCGACCACCTGCTCATCCGCGTGAGCCTCAACGGCTCGCGCTTGGCCGGCTTCTCCCTCGCCGGCGACATCGGGCTGCTCCTGCGCTGGGGCGGATCGGCCGAGTTCGCGATCTCCGCCGGCGGCTTTCACCCGCGCTATGACCCGCCGCGCGAACTCGCCGGGATGCGGCGGCTCAGCATGGACCTCTCGCCCCCGGCGATCCTGACGCTGCGCTCGGAGTCCTACTTCGCGCTGACCTCCAACAGCGTGCAGCTCGGGTCGCGC
>Ga0136620_10001257_pt1 | contig 11990 bp, 11 predicted proteins | sample AntDrymUQ4162106_2_FD_104806 | JGI IMG/M metagenome (GOLD analysis project Ga0136620, IMG submission 104806) | Polar desert sand microbial communities from Dry Valleys, Antarctica - metaG UQ416 (21.06) | ecosystem: Environmental > Terrestrial > Soil > Desert | place: Antarctica: Dry Valley... | reverse complement strand
GCTGATCCCGACCTCGGCGCCGAGACCGTATTGGAAGCCGTCGGCGAAGCGGGTCGAGGCATTGACCATGACCGAGCTGGAATCGACCTCGCGCAGGAAGCGCTGTGCACGACCCAGGTCCTCGGTGACGATGGCGTCGGTGTGCTGCGATCCGTAGCGGCCGATGTGGTCCATGGCCTCGTCGATCCCGGTGACGACCCGCACCGCGAGGATCGGTGCGAGGTATTCCATGCCCCAGTCCTGGGCCGTGGCCGGGACCGCGTAGGGGAGTAGGCCACAGCTCGCCCCGCAGCCGCGCAGCTCGACCCCCGCTTCCCGGTACCGCGGACCCACGCGCCCCAGGAACGGGGCCGCGACGCCCTCGGCGACCAGGAGGCACTCCATAGCGTTGCAGACGGCATAGGCCTGGGTCTTGGCGTTGTAGGCGATCGTCTGGGCCTTGTCGAGATCGGCGCGATCGTCGACATAGACATGGCACACGCCGTCCAAGTGCTTGATGACCGGGATCCGTGCCTCACGGCTCACCCGCTCGATCAAGCCCTTGCCGCCGCGCGGCACGATAACGTCGACATACTCGGACATGCTCAAGAGCTCACCCACCGCCGCGCGCTCGGTGGTGCCGATGAGCTGGACCGCATCGAGGGGTAGCTCGGCAGCGCCGAGACCGGCGTGGATGCACGCGGCGATGGCGCGGTTCGAGCGGATGGCCTCGGAGCCGCCGCGCAGGATCACGGCATTTCCCGATTTCAGACCGAGCCCAGCCACATCCGCGGTCACGTTGGGACGTGACTCGTAGATGATCCCGATGACCCCGAGCGGCACCCGCATGCGCCCGACCTGGATCCCGGAGGGTTGGTAGCAGAGGCCCGTGACCTCGCCGATGGGGTCGCGTAGTGCGGCGATCTGGCGAAGCCTTTTGGCCATGGCTCGGACGCGCACCTCATCGAGGGCCAGACGGTCCCGCAGCGCAGCGGACAGCCCCGTGCCTTCGGCGAGATCGATGGCATTGGCCTTCAGGATCGCGCCGCCCTGTGCCTCCAGGGTCTCGGCGATGCACGTGAGCGCCCGGTCCTTCTTGGCCGTCGGCGCCAGCGCCATGGCACGGGAGGCCTCGCGGGCGCGCCGCCCGATCGCGTGGATGTAGTCGCGGACCTCGATCACGCTACCAACTGAACAGCACCCACTGCGGGACCACGTAGTTCTCGCGGAGCTCGCTCATATTGGTCTCCATGCGCCCGTCGCCGTCCTGATCCATCAGGTAATAGGGCGGGCCGATCACCGGCATCACCTTGATCATGTAGAGGTTGCCGTTGATGCGATACTCTTCGATGGTCGCATCCTTCTTGCGGATGATGCGGACATCGGGTTCCAGCGGCTCGCCGCTCTCTACGCGTGCGGGCGGGGGCGGGACATCCGGCACGGGCTCGAGGCCCTGCGGCGTCTCGGTTTGCGCCAGCGCCACGCACGGCGCCCACGCGAGCAACGCCGTGACCCGGCGTATCGAGGCCGCCTTCCGATCCACGGAGGAAGGGCTCATACGTGCAGTAGGATCTCTTGTTTCTCGCCCGAGAGGCCGAAGGCGCGGTGCTCGTAGTATTTGAAAATAGCATCCACTACTTCGCGGGGATTGTCCACCACCTCGAAGAGCTCCAGCGGACGCGTCGATGGCACCCTCGCGCACCAGGGTGGTCCGGAACCAGTGGATGAGACCGTCCCAGAAGCAGCGCTGCATCGGAAGGATCGGGATACGGCGGGTCTCCCCGGTCTGCACCAGGGTCAGGATCTCGGCCACCTCGTCGAGGGTGCCGAACCCGCCGGCAACACCACATAGGCGTCGATGGGCAGCGAATGGCTGGACTTGGCGTGCTCGTTCGTCCGCGGCGGTGGTGGGATTGTCGGATAGGTAACATACTTTGGGCAGGATGCACACGGTCCTCGTACGGGCCGTGCCCCCGCCACTCCTGCCGGTCTACGGGTTCGAGGCCGACGGTGCGAGCCACCTGGAGACGCTAGGTGAGCGGGATCGGGCACCGCGCATCGGTCACAGCGCTTGTTGTTCACTCCCCGAGGAAGAGCACTTGGATCGGCGTGAGGTCGATGCGTTTGTCGGCAGTCGGCCGGGATTCGCCTTGAGGGTCTCTCCAAGTACTTTTATAATTCGATCGATGAAGTCACTCAGGTTCGTCGGTCCCAGCCGTGACGACCTGTGTGCCTTCCCTGCCGAGGTTCGGCGAGCCGTGGGCTTCGAGTTGTGGCAGGTCCAGTGCGGCGTGTCGCCTTCGGATTGGGAACCCATGCCGGCTGTAGGACCCGGCGCCTACGAGATCCGCATCCATGTGCTGGGCGAATGGCGCGTCCTTTACGTAGCCAAGTTTTCCGATGCCGTCTATGTGTTGCACGCCTTCCACAAGAAGACAAAACGGACCCGCCACGAAGACATCGAGTTGGCGCGCAAGCGCTACGAGGCGATAGGAGCTTGAACCATGCCCGAGCATGAAACGCAATGGGTTGAATCCGGGGGCAACGTTTTTCTCGATCTAGGATTGCCCCCCGAAGAGGCGGCCATACTCGCGATGCGGGCCGATCTCATGGCGCGGTTGCGTCTCGTGATCCAGGCGCGTGGCTGGACGCAGGCGGAGGCGGCCGAACGGCTCAAGATCGCTCAATCGCGGGTCTCCGATCTGGTGCGAGGCAAGTGGGACAAGTTCAGCCTGGACATGCTCATCACCCTCGCCACGCGCGCCGGACTCAAGGTGGAGTTGAAGGCGGCGGCATAGGGGGATCACCCCGATACGTGTGGCTGCCGGGTTACTGCAGTGCCCTTTGGACCGCCTCCGGCCGCCAGCGGGAAGGTCGGTGGGAGAGAGCCTTACGGGGACCGGCAAGGAGAATCCCCCGTCGCTGTCATCGCCCGGATTCCATTCCAGCCGGGCGACGCGTTACTTCGGGCGGGATGCACGCTGCCCGGCGTGCCGGCCATGGGCCTGCCGCTCCAGGTGGCCGGGGAGAGCAAGCCGACGATGTGAGCCGCCCTGCCCACGCTCGCGAGCGGGACGGGGCACCGGGCATCGCCCGCGCCGCTCGCGGTTTACTCCCCGAGGAAGAGCACTTGGATCGGCGTGAGGTCGATGCGTTTGCCTGGAGCGTACGCGGCGCGGCGGACAACCAGCGCCGGGCTTCGCCCTGGCTGGCCCCCCGAGGATGCAACACGTTGCCGGGCAATCCCGCGATGGGCGCTTCCTAGCCTCTACCCAAGCGCGTGTTCAACTGGCAGGTGCCTTTCCACGGGTCTACTCCCCGCCCGTCAATTTCTCTCGAGCGGTAGCAGCCTACTCATCAAGGCACCGGATGCTGACGCCAGAGTCCCCAACGAGCCAGCGCATACCCTTCGCCAGTACCCCGAACGGCGCTGCCAGTTCCGACGTGCACCACCCAATCCCCAGCCGGTTCGGGCCACGAAACAGTGCCCCTTGCGAAACAGCATTGAACTTCCTATGCTTCGCGATGGTCGTGGTGCCGTGCTCGGGTTAGACTTGCCGCAGAGGCCAGACGGTTCCGGGCCATCCAAGGACTCGTTGCCGCTCCCCGGGGGATGCCCTGAGGGATGCTTAAGCTCGACCACAGGTAAGGAGGCGCATATGACACGCGCTATAAGGTATAAAAGGGTTTGCCATTCTTTGCTGTTACGCTATTGTTTGGGAGTCATGCTGCTTTTCCCCTCCGTGGGCAAAACCGTGGTCGAAGGTATTCCATGCACGCCCGAACCCACGAGCATGATTGTCAACTATGGAGATCTGGTAAATTGCCAGATTGACCCGGTAAGCGATCTCGATGGATTCCGGTTTTCCGGTGCAGCAGGGGAGGCGGTACGAGTTCAGACGGCAAAGCTTGGTGGCCCAGGTTTTTCGAGTTTTGAGGTCTTTGGTCCTGATGGGACTTTGATCTGCTTCGGCGGTTCAACGAATTGCCAACTGGCGCAGGGCGGAGCTCATACCATTCTGGTCAGCGAGGGTTTTAATGACGCCATAGTCAACTATGCACTTGCTCTTGAGAGAATCGCGCCTCCGTCTTTGGCTGCCCGACCGATCGATTATAGCCAGGTGCTCAGTGATGAGATCAATGGCGTGGGAGACATTGATGCGTTTGTCTTCACTGGCGGGGCAAATGATCTCGTTAGGGTACAAACCTCGAAGCTTGGTGGCCCAGGTTTTTCGAGTTTTGAGGTCTTTGGTCCTGATGGGACTTTGATCTGCTTCGGCGGTTCAACGAATTGCCAACTGACGCAGGGCGGAGCTCATACCATTCTGGTCAGTGAAGGTTTTAATGACGCGACGGTAATATATAGCCTCACCCTAGAATGCATTGTCGGGGTCTGCCCTGCCCCGCCGCCACCTCCGCCGGCCCCACCACCAGCACCACCCTTCGAGGCCGAGCCCGCCACGCCGCAGAACCCCATACCCTGCAGAGGTTCCAGGTGCCGGGTCCCCATCATCTGCAACCTCCAGCCGGACGAGGGAACTCCGTGTGTCAACCGGATCCGCCTGCTTGTGCGCGCGAGTTCCGTCCGGATGAGCGACGCCACGTCGACGAGGGCGCCAAGGATGATCAGGTTCGCCTTCGGTGTCGCGAACGTCCCGCCAAGTGAGATCAAGAACGTGAAGCTCAGGCTTACGAGCACGGGTAGGCGAATCGTCAAGATGGGCAAGAGGCGGCTCAGGGGCGTGATCGAGATCAGGAACACGCCCGGGGATCTCATTGATAGCACACCGGTGAGGATCAGGATCCGGTAAGGAAAACCCGGCGCCATGGATGGTGCGTCTCAGCCTGTCCCCGGCAGGCTAGGCGCGGTCGGCTGGATCCACCAAATTCAGGGACTGATTTCTTTCTATTTCGGGGGATTGACAAGCCATAATCCACTACTCGAAAAAATACTCTTACACTCGTACTGGAAGACGTGGGCGGCAAGAAGCTCTTTGAAAAGTCTTATGAGGGAGGCGGGAATTCCTTGTGTCTGACGGGACATTGCGCCTTCGAAACTGCGACGAAAGAGGCTATGACAGAGGTGCTCAACAAGATAACCAAGGACTTTTCCAGCCAGTCGGTTCGGGGTATGATTACTGCGGAATATGAATCGTTGCCGGTAGCGCCGACGAAATAGTTGCGTATGCAGCAGGGAAGGATAGCAGACGCAACGCGGGCTCGTTACAATCAGGCGCCACCAAAGCCGCCATGCAAAGCGCCCCGATCTTAAATCCTTCTCCATTGTATGAGCGCCTGCTGGCGTTGCCGGATCATGTGACCGGGGAGATCGTGAATGGGCAGTTGCACACCCGACCCCGCCTTCGGACGGCTGGTGCGTGTTCCGCCCTTGGACGCGATTGAGTTCCGTCTGAATGATTTATGGGCGTGAATGTTGAAGAATCTGCGTGAAACGAACCTGTACTTGCGGGCTGACATGACGATCTGTCTTCGCCGCGCCATGAAGATCACGATGGGTATCGCTACGTTCAACCCATCCGTCCGTTGTCGCGGGAATAGCCGATGAAACAGATAGCAGCGATTCCATCAGTTTCCGAGGAGTTGCTCCGGGAGGCCGTGCGGCGGATATTGTCGGTAGGCTCGCCGGCAAAGATCGTCTTGTTTGGCTCGTGGGCACGCGGACAGGCCCGCCCCGACAGCGACCTGGATCTGCTGATCATTGAAGACTCCGACTTGCCGCGCCATCGCCGGGCGAGACGCCACCGCATGGCCTTGTTGGGCCTTTTCCCGGCTAAGGACATCGTTGTCTGGACACCTGGTGAGGTAGTGCAATGGCAACATGTCCCGAATGCTTTCATCACGACGATCCTGGCGGAAGGGAGGGTCCTCTATGAGCGATCAGATCGACCTAGCGCGTGGCTGGCTGCTCAAGGCTCATAGCGACCTCGCTGCCGCAACGCGCATACTGGCCGGCGATGGTCCCTACGATACCGCCTGTTTCCACGCGCAACAGGCGATGGAAAAGACTTTTAAGGCGCTCTTGGCCCATCTCGGGCAGCCCATCCCGAGAACGCATGACCTGGAAGAGCTGGCGGTCTTGTGCAGGCAGCTCCGGTCGCTTCCGGAGCTACCCTTGGAGGATCTCGCCGACGCAAGCGATTATGCGGTCCTGGTCCGCTACGACATCGAGATCTGGCCTTCGCAGGAAGAGGCCCGCGAGGCGCTGGTGCTGGCCGAACAGGTGTCGGCTCTGATCCAGAGCCACCTGCCTCGGGAGGTCCATCCCTGACTGATGACGGATGGAGGTGCCACAGGACCCCCGCCTCAGGACGGTCTGGCCGATCAGCAGCGCATGGCTGGACTGGGTGTGCTCGTTCATAATGGTGCGGTGACGGTCCGATCGCCGGATAGATAACACACTTTGGGCGTAACACACACCACGGGCGGAAAGCTCCTGCTGTTGGTCGACGGATCGTCTTATCTCTACCGGGCCTTCCACGCCCTCCCGCCGCTCTCGACCTCGCGCGGCGAGCCGACCGGGGCCGTGCACGGGGTCGCCGCGATGCTCAAGCGAGTCGTCAAAGATCATGCGCCGGACTACCTGGCCGTGGTCTTCGATGCCAAGGGCAAGACCTTCCGCGACGACCTCTATGCCCAATACAAGGCTTACCGCCCGGCCATGCCAGACGAGCTGCGGGCCCAGATCGAGCCCCTGCACGCCCTGGTGCGGGCCATGGGCCTGCCGATCCTGGCGGTCGAGGGGGTCGAGGCCGACGATGTGATCGCCACCCTGGCCACAGAGGCAAGCGCGGCCGGGATCGCGACGCTCATCGCGAGCGGCGACAAGGACCTCGCCCAGCTCGTAGACGAGCGTGTCCGGATCGCCAACGACAACACGATCCTCGATGCGGCCGGGGTCAAGGACAAGTTCGGCGTGCCGCCGGGGCTCATCGTCGATTACCTGGCGCTCATCGGGGACAAGACCGACAACGTCCCGGGCGTCCCCAAGGTCGGGCCCAAGACCGCCGTGGGCTGGCTCGAACGCTACGGTTCCCTGGACGGCGTCATCGCGCATGCCGCCGAGATCCCGGGCAGGATCGGCGAGAATCTGCGCGCCGCCTTGCCCGATCTGCCCCTCTCCAAGCGCCTGGTGACGGTATTGCGGGACGTACCGTTGGAGGTCGGGCCGGAGGACCTCGCGCCGAGCGCTCCCGACATCGGGGCCTTGAAGGCGCTCTATACCCGGCTCGAATTCAAGACGTGGCTCGACGAGCTGCTCGCCGCGGCGCCTCAAGCGGCCGTGACCGAGGGCGCGATACCACGCTATGAGACGGTGTTGACGCGAGCGCAGCTCGATGCGTGGCTCGAGCGCCTGAGCACCGCCGATCTCATCGCGATCGATACCGAGACCACGAGCCTGGCCTACATGCAGGCCCGCATCGTCGGGGTATCCTTCGCCGTCGAGACCGGGCACGCCGCCTATGTGCCATTCGGCCACGACTACGAAGGCGCGCCGGCCCAGCTTTCCGAGGCGGCGGTGCTCGGAGCGCTGCGACCGATCCTGGAGGACCCGGCGCGCGGGAAGCTCGGGCATAACCTCAAGTACGATATGAGCGTGTTCGCGACTCACGGCATCGCGCTCTCGGGGATCCGCCACGACTCGATGCTCGAGTCCTATGTCCTCGACAGCACCGCGACCCGCCATGACCTCGATGCTCTGGCCCTCAAGTACCTCGGCATACGCACCCTCCATTACGAGGACGTGGCCGGCAAGGGTACCCAGCAGGTGACGTTCAACCGCGTCCCACTAGAACGGGCCGGGCCCTATGCCGCCGAGGACCCCGATGTGGCCTTGAAGCTCCACGAGGCATTCCAGCCCAGGCTGGGCGCCGAGCCGGGGCTCACGCAGTTGTACGAGGACATCGAGGTGCCGCTCATCCCGGTCTTGTCACGTATCGAGCGCAACGGCGTCTGCATCGACACGGGGATGCTGCGCGACCAGAGCCGGGAGCTCGGCCGACGCCTGGGTGACATCGAAGAGGAGGCCCACGAAGCGGCCGGAATGCTCTTCAACCTGGATTCCCCCAAGCAGATCCAGGAGATCCTGTTCGAGCGGCTCCGTCTGCCGGTGACCGAGCGTACCCCCAAGGGCCAGCCTTCCACGGCCGAATCGGTATTGCAGGAGCTGGCGCTCGACTATCCCCTGCCGCGCCTAATCCTGGAACATCGCAGTCTCGCCAAGCTCCGATCGACCTATACCGAGAAGCTCCCGCAACAGGTCGATCCCGGCACCGGGCGCGTGCACACGAGCTATCACCAGGCCGTGGCGGCCACCGGGCGCCTGTCCTCCGCGGACCCGAACCTCCAGAACATCCCGGTCCGGACCGAGGAGGGGCGCCGCATCCGCCGGGCCTTCGTGGCCCCGCCCGGCTACCGGCTGATCGCGGGCGACTATTCCCAGATCGAGCTCCGCATCATGGCCCACCTCTCGGCCGACCCACTGCTGGTCGCGGCCTTTGCGGAGGGGCAGGATATCCATCGCGCCACCGCGGCCGAGGTGTTCGGCGTCGCCCCCGAATCGGTCACTGCCGAGCACCGGCGCGCCGCCAAAGCCATCAACTTCGGCCTCTTGTACGGGATGTCGGCCTTCGGTCTCGCGCGCCAGCTCGGGATCGAGCGCGGCGCGGCCCAGTTATACGTCGATCGCTATTTCGCGCGCTATGCAGGCGTGCGCGCCTTCATGGACCGTATCCGCTCACAGGCACGCCGGCAAGGCTACGTGGAAACCGTGTTTCACCGCCGCTTGCACCTGCCCGAGATCAACTCCCGGAACGCGCCGCGCCGCCAGTACGCCGAGCGCACGGCCATCAATGCGCCCATGCAGGGCACGGCCGCGGATCTCATCAAGCTCGCCATGATCCGCGTCGACCGCTGGATCGCGGATACGGGCATCGACGCCAAGGTGATCCTGCAGGTGCATGACGAGCTGGTGCTGGAGGTCGCCGAGGACGCGGTGGATAGCGCCTCTCGAGGACTCAAAGACATGATGGAGTCCGTGGCGCAGTTGACCGTGCCGCTCGCCGTCGACGTCGGAGTCGGTACCCATTGGGACGAGGCGCATTGAGCATGCTCGAAACCTTGACGCAGGAGTCGTGGAGCGAATGCCTGGGCGGTTCGTTCGAGCTTTTGGACGACGGGCGCGGAACCATTATCATGATGCTCGCCGAGGTCACGGACCTCGGCCGCGGCGCACCCGGCCGGCGCAACCCGTATTCCCTCGTTTTTCGCGGTCCAACATCGCCCATCCTGCCGCAGCGGATCTACCGCCTCCGACACGAGCACATGGGCGATCTCGAGCTATTCCTAGTGCCGATCGGTCCGGATGGCGAGGGGATGCGATATGAGGCGATATTCACCTGAATCTAAGTTTCTAAGTTTCTAGCTTATTAAGGAAGAACACCAAGCGCTTTCCTCTGGTAGCGCAGGTATGACACCGGATACCCGCATCTATCCCTTCCCCCTCCCAGGGGGAAGGCTAGGATGGGGTCGAGCGTGTAAGATGGCGACAAGACTCACTCGCATCCAGCCAGCGCTCAAAAAGCGTAGCAGAGCGCTTCGCAAAGCGATGAGCGAAGCCGAGAAGCGCCTGTGGATGCACCTGCGTAGGGGCCAGTTGAAAGGTTGTCGATTTCGGCGACAGCATCCGTACGGATTCTATGTCTTGGATTTTGTATGCCTGGAGGCCAAGCTCGTGATCGAAGTCGATGGTGGACAACACTTGCAGCAGATGGACCGGGACGCCCGTAGAACGGCTTGGCTCGAACAGCGCGGATTCCGCATCCTGCGTTTTTGGAACCATGAGGTCGTGAGTGAGATCGAGGCCGTCAAGGCGGTCATTGAGCATGCGTTGCATCTTGACGCTCAACCCCCATCCCCACCTTCCCCCTCCGAGGGGGAAGGGGTAAAAAGGCAGCGCGCCCGGAGCTCGGCCCAAACCAATACGGAAGTCGAACGTCTGTTCCAAAAAGGTGGGGACGATGCGGCTTATGCTTGACACGCGGTCTATGACGCGTTGTTCCAACGCTAATCTCGCCAATACGTTGATCGTTCGTCACTGAGGTCGCGTCGGTGGGTTACGCCGCAAAAAGCACGGCTAACCCACCCACATTTATTTGAGGAGAAGCCCGTGCCCGTAGCACAAGAACGACTGATTTCGCAAACCCCGGCCTGGAAGGCGCTTCGAGCGCATCAGTTGCACATGGCGGACGTGCATATGCGCGCGCTGTTCGACGACGACCCGCGGCGTGCTGCGCGGTTTTCGTTGGAGGAGGCGGGGCTCTACCTCGACTACTCCAAGAATCGGATAGTCCCGGAAACCCTGGGCCTGCTCCTCGATCTGGCGCACACGGCGCGGCTCGGGCACGCGATCGGGCGGATGTTCGCGGGCGAAAGTATCAATACCACGGAAGGGCGGGCGGTCTTGCACACGGCCCTGCGCAATCGCGGCGCGGAGGCCCTCATCGTAGACGGCGAGGATGTCATGCCCTCGGTGCGCACGGTGCTCGCGCGCATGCGTGCCTTCACCGAGGCCGTGCATAGTGGCGAGTACCGCGGCCTGAGCGGGGCGCCCTTCACCGACATCGTCAACATCGGGATCGGCGGATCGCACCTCGGACCGCTCCTGGTGACGCGTGCCCTGCGGCCGTATCAAAAGCGCGGCCTGTGCGTCCACTTCGTCTCCAACGTCGATCCTACGGACATCGCCGAGACCCTGGCCGTGGTCCCACCCCACACCACGCTGTTCGTGATCGCCTCGAAGACCTTCACCACGCAGGAGACCCTGCGCAACGCCGAGACCGCGCGGCGTTGGTTCATCGAGCGCACGGGGGATGCGGCGGCGATCGGCCGCCATTTCGTCGCGGTGTCCACGAACATGACGGCCACCGCGGCCTTCGGGATCGACCGAGAGCGCGTCTTCGGGTTCTGGGACTGGGTGGGGGGACGCTACTCGCTGTGGTCGGCCATCGGGCTGCCCATCGTGCTCTGTCTCGGCATGGAGGTCTTCGAGCGACTCCTCGACGGCGCGTATCGCATGGACCGCCACTTCCGGAGCACGCCCCTCGAGGCCAATCTCCCGGTGGTGCTCGGGCTCTTGAGCCTCTGGTACACGGACTTCTTCGGCGCCCAGAGCCGCGCGGTGATCCCCTACGATCAGCACCTCGAGTACCTGCCGGCCTATCTTCAACAGCTCGAGATGGAGAGCAACGGCAAAGGCGTCACGCTGTCTGGAAGCGCGCTCGATTACCCGAGTGCGCCGGTCGTCTGGGGCGCGCCCGGCACCAACGGGCAGCATGCCTTCTTTCAACTGCTCCATCAGGGCACTTCACTCATCCCCGTCGATTTTCTGATAGCCTGGCACGGTCGTCATCCCCCTGAGGAACAGCACGAGCTTCTGGTGGCGAACTGCATCGCCCAATCACAGGCCTTGATGCGCGGCAGGAGCGCCGCCGAGGTCGGGGCCGAGATGCACGCCCGTGGCGTCCCGGAGACCGAGGTCGAGCGCCTCGTGCCGCACCGCGTCTGTCCCGGCAACCGGCCGAGCAACACCCTGTGCTACGAGCGCCTGACACCGGAAACGCTCGGCGCGCTTATCGCCCTCTATGAGCACAAGACCTTCACGGAAGGCGTGATCCTCGGCATCGACTCCTTCGACCAGTGGGGTGTCGAGCTCGGCAAGACGCTGGCGGGCGAGGTGGCGGCGGGGCTCCGCGGGCAGATACCGGCCCCGGACCAAGACGGCTCGACACAAGCGCTCATCGAGCGCTATCGGCGTCGGGCCGGTAGCCTGCCCGAGCCGCCCTCCTCCGGGTGACGAAGGCCAGCGCCTTCTGGCGCGGCTTTTATTCGAACGACGCCTGGACGGTCTCGCGACCTTTGAAAGAGCCCGTAGGCGGGTAAGGGCTAACCAAAGATATTTGAAATCGTGTGCTCTATTTCCATCCCTTCCCCCT
>Ga0136620_10001255_pt1 | contig 11998 bp, 11 predicted proteins | sample AntDrymUQ4162106_2_FD_104806 | JGI IMG/M metagenome (GOLD analysis project Ga0136620, IMG submission 104806) | Polar desert sand microbial communities from Dry Valleys, Antarctica - metaG UQ416 (21.06) | ecosystem: Environmental > Terrestrial > Soil > Desert | place: Antarctica: Dry Valley... | reverse complement strand
GGGATGACGTGTCGCGAGATTCAAGCTCATCTGCAAGAGATTTACGGCGTTGAAGTTTCGCCCGACATGATCTCAACCGTCACCGATTCGGTGATTGATGAAGTCAGGGCGTGGCAGTCGCGCCCGCTCGACGCGGTCTATCCGATTCTCTACCTCGACGCGCTTCAGGTGAAAGTCAAAGACCGGGGGCTCTGTCTCGAATAAGGCCATTTACCTCGCTATCGGCGTCAATACGCAGGGAACAAAAGAAGTTCTCGGTCTCTGGGCCTCGGAAAATGAAGGCGCCAAATTCTGGCTCTCGATCATCACGGAGCTGAAGAACCGGGGCGTGCGCGACATCTTCATCGCCTGTGTTGATGGTCTGAAAGGCTTTCCCGAAGCCATCGAGACGATCTATCCGAAGACGCAGGTCCAGCTTTGTCTGGTTCATCTGATGCGCTTTTCTTTAGCGTATGTCTCGTTCAAAGATCGGAAAGGGGTGGCCGCAGACCTCAAGCTGATTTATCGCGCTACGACCGCCGAGGAAGCCGCGCAGCAATTGGCAGCATTCGCGGAAAAGTGGGACGCTCGCTACCCTTCGATCAGCAAATCGTGGCGGGCGAACTGGGCCAGAGTGATCCCGATGTTCGGCTTTCCTGACGACATTCGCCGGGCGGTCTACACGACCAACGCCATCGAGTCTTTGAACATGAGCTTACGCAAAGTCATCAAGACGAGAGCGTCGTTCCCGAACGATGACGCCGCGTTCAAACTGCTGTATCTAGCCTTGCGTAACATCGCTAAAAAGTGGACGATGCCCATCCCACATTGGAGTCAGGCGATGCAGGCTTTTTCCATCATCTTTGAAGGAAGAGTATCGACGCTGGATGGAACTTCGTTTACACAATTCATCTGACACCCTCTCGGTCGCCGCCGCTGAAAGACGCGGCGCACATAATGACCGTTATCGTCCGCCCGGCAGCTACAGACCCACCCCCCTTGCGCCCCGCCGCCTCCGCGCGCTCGCCGCCGCTCGCACCGCTCCGGCGTCGCACGCCCCCCTCAGATGGGGGCTGGCGCGGGCATGAACTGGCTAGAACAAAATAGGCTTGTCTACACTAAGAGACACCTGTATCAAGTGTTCTAGCTTACGAAGGAATTCCACTAGGTGAGCAGTATCTGTGGAGAGAAGATTCTTCATTCTGTTAAGACGATCCACTTCGTCGCTCAACTGCCTAACGGCATCACTGGTCAAGAAATCACCAGAATGCGATCCATCATAAATCACCTTAGACCAAAGGGTTGGATATTCGCGCGCCGGGTCACTTGAGAACTGCTCCATAAGTGCCCGGATTGAGCCGATTAGTGATGTATTCCCCATCCAATGCTCGACTAGCCAAAAGTGTTCGTGTTGGCATGGTTGAAGTGACTCCCAACGATCATGTGCCTCGATTTCAAGAGGATCGGTGGACGATATGTTAGGTGCCCCCGTTTCATCTATAAAAAGTAGATTTGGAAGCGGATGGGGTATCGTCACCCGGTTTTTCTCTATACAATCGCAATAGATAACAGCATTCAGGCTCATTTTTTCATCTCGAAAATGGATCAGGTGTTTGGCCGTTAGAGCATGTAATGCCCTCACTATTGGCGCGTAATTGTAAAGTCAAAATCCTTGCCGATAATCCGAACTTCTTGGAGCCTCTTGTCTGCTTTGAAAACGCGCGCCGCACCCTCTTGCGCCGCTTCGGAAGTCAGATTGACGCCGGTAGCGTCTATAATGACATTGCCCGATTGCCCGAGGGAGCGCCCTATGGCATTCTTCACCGTTCCAGATGTGGCGACCCCACCGACGCCTTGTAAGGTCTTAAGTTCTGTCGTTACTCCATTGACAACGAAGTCGGCAGTTCTACCCACGCCTGTGGCGGCCAGCACATTAACATTCTTCCCTTCAGCCGCTAATTTTCGTGCGATTGCCAATTCAGCCTTCGAGGCGCCGCCAACAGCACCGCTGATTACACCTGGAGGGGCACCCGCCGCCTCCTGCACCCCCTGAGCAATCTGCTGAACTTTTTCTGGATTTCGACTACCCCACAACAGAAGTGCGGATACAAGCCTCGGACCCCCAGCAACAGCAACAATTATGCCTACGGCAGCTATTGCCCCGACGCCTTCTCCCCTCCGGCGTTCCTGAAACTCCTGCTGGGTCATCTTGCCTTCCTTAACTTTTTTCTCGTCGGCTCTTAGTCGAGCCTCAAGACCGTCTTGGGGGGATTGACCATCAGGATCAACATATCGGAGGGGACTGTTGTAAGTGTACTGATACTTGTTCAGCGATTGGGGATTAGTAATGTCAGCATAAACGAGCGCCTGCTTTTCCGGGTCGCCGCTTCCTAATTCCCAGATTTCATCCGGTCCGCCTGAGAATTCATCCGTGCTCGTAAATCTTCCCTGCGCCGGCGAGTAGTAGCGAGACTGTGCGTAGTCCAGCCCTGTCTCGTCATCCCTTTCAAGCTGTGCCCACCGCTTCCGATTCCCGTCCGCGTTGCCGACATAACCTTGCGCTGTCGTCCGTCCACCAACGCCCGCGCCTAGTTCCTCACCGAATGGTAATTAGGAGAGGCTGTGGCCGCTTTCGCGCGCCTCTGCGCGCGATCTTTCTTGTCAAAGAGCCAGCCGCCGCAGCGGGCGGCGACTAAAAGAGAGCCGTAGTCAGAGGCGCTACTGCTGTTCGCCGTCTGGCGGCGGCAACTGCCGGTTCGCCTTCAGCAGTTGATTCTCCACCATCAGCATGAACTTCTCGCGCGCGGCGGCTTCGCGCTCCGCCGTCCGCTTCAGTTCGTCATTCGTGCGCGCCATCTCGAAGGCCAGCCGGTTGACGAGCGCGGCCAACTCCTTGAGTTCGCGCTGCTGTTCCTGCTGCGCTCCCTCCACCCGGTCGAGCCGGTGCGCGAGCGTGAAGACGCTGGTGAACAGGTCAGCGAGTTGTTTCCACATCGAGCGTCGTCCTCAGTTGTTGCAGCAGGGCGCGGGTGTCGGCTTGCAGTTCGGTCAACTCGCCTTCGCTCTGCCGGGCGCGCTCGTTCGACTCGCGGATCGCCGTCAGACAGCGCTCCGCCAGTTCCTGCACTTGCCCCGCTTCCGCCGCCGTCATGTCAAGCGTCATCGTGTCACTCATAGCTGTTACCTCCGGGCAGATTCTAGCATGTCCACCGCGCGCTTGAGATCATCCACATTCAGGTGCAGATAGACTTCGGTGGCGCGCAAGCTCGCGTGTCCGAGCAGCTTTTGGATGTGACGGACGCTCGCGCCGCCTCTGAGCAAGTGCGACGCGCAACAGTGGCGGAAGGTGTGGACGTTGGCTTTGACTTCGGCTGCCGTCGCATAGCCTTTGATGATCTGTTCGATCCACGAGTAAGACAACCGCTGGCCCGTGCGTGCCAACCACAACGCCGACGACGCAAGCTGCGGGACTTGCTTTCGCTTGCCCTGGCGACGCTGCCCGCCAGCGAGTTCGGGGCGGGCTTGACTGAGATACTTGGTCAGCCAGTGGGCGGCGTTCCCGGTCAACGGGACGATGCGGTCGCGTTTGCCTTTGCCTTCTCTGATGGTCAGCCGTCTGGCGCTCGCGTCCACGTCGTAGAGGTCGAGCCGGTGCGCTTCGGCGTGTCTGATGCCGGTCGCATACAACAGTTCCATCAACGCCCGATCTCGCAAGCCGATGGCTGTCTTGCTGTCCGGCGTCTCGATCAAGCGGGTGATGTCTGCTTCGCTCAAGACGTGCGGCAGCGGGTACTCGGACTGTTTCGGAGTTTGACGCTCGGCGGGGTTGTAGATGAGCCGCCCGCGCCGCGTCTGCCACGCGAAGAACGAACGCACGACCGAGCGCAAGCGGTTGATGGTCGCCGCTTTCAACGGCTCGCCTTTCCGCGTCCGATGCTCGCGCAAGTGCAGACGGAAGCCGTCAAGGTGCGCTTCAGTGACCGCGCGCCAGTCGGCGACGGCGTGGCGTTCGCGTAAGAAGATGATTAACCATTCAAGGGCGTAGCTGCTGCTTTTGCGGAGGGAGAGCGACGAGCCGCGCGCTTCCAGGTCGGCGAGGTAAGCGGAGAGGGCGCGGTTCATTGTTTCCTGTGCTTCTCGCGCGGGTGACAGCGCGTGATGACTTCTTGGAGGTCGCCGATCTCGACGTGCGTGTAGATTTCCGTCGTGGAGAGGCGGCGATGACCGAGCAGCTTTTGGATCTGCCTGATGTCCGCTCGCTCTTGGAGCAAGTGCGTCGCGCACGAGTGGCGGAGCGTGTGCGGCGTGACGCGCTTCGAGATGCCGGCGCGCTCTGCCGCCTCGCGCACGATTCGCGCCGCGTCGTTATCGCTGATGGGCTGCCCGCTCTTGCTGGAGACGAACAAGGCTGTCTCACTCGTCGCGGTGACGTACCCGCCGCGCACTTCCGATAAATACAACTTGAGCGCGGCGACGGCGCTCCCGGTCAACGGCACGAGCCGCGCCCGCCTGCCTTTGCCCTGTTCGATGCGAAGGGTCGCCGTCTGCAAGTCCACGTCATAGATCGTCAGGGCGAGCAGTTCGGCGCGGCGCAGGCCGGTCGCATACAGCACTTCGAGGATGGCGCGGTTGCGGATGTCGAGCGGCTTCTGTGTCGGCGTGGCTTCCAGGAGTCGGCGGGCTTCGTCTTGGGTCAGCACATCGCGCGGGAGCGTCTGTGGTTGCTTCGGCGGCTGGACGCCTGCCGCCGGGTTGTGGGCGATCTGTTGTGTGTTGGTGAGCCATGAGAAGAAGGTCTTGACGGCGGCCAGCCGGCACGCTTGCGCGGCTAAAGAGAGAGTCCGGGCGGGCGTGCCGTCGTCCGTAGGCGGCGGGTGACACAGGGCAAGCTGATAGCCCTGCATGATCGCCGGCGTGATCTCGCCGATGCTGCCTGCTTCGCTGTGCTCCGCGATCCAGTTGAGGAAGTCGCGCACCGCACGGTTATAGTCGGGGCGCGTGCGCGGCGAGTAGTTGCGCGCTTCCAGCCACTCGACGAAGCGGGCGCGCAGCAGTTCCAGCTTTTTCTCCTGCCGCTCGTTCATAAAAAGCCCCGACTTACTATTTACTCCAACACCACGAGGTAGAGATGTAACCACCTCTACTAATTAAAGTTGATTAGACTTTCGAGCCTCACAAGGTCGCCACAAGGTCGCCACAAGCTGACCACAAGGTCGCCTCAAGGTCTGTGGATGCGCCACAAGGTCTGTGGAAAACTCTGGCGTCTCACGCCGTCGCCGCTCTCTCTTTTAGCCGCTGCTTCAGTTCTTCCGTATCAACCAAGCCGCCGAGCGTCGGCGCGTCCTCGTCGTCCTCGCCATACCACGCGAGTTCATAGACGAACCGCTTGCCGTTCGCGCCGCTCGTCAGGTAGAGGTATTCCATGTCCACCAGCTGCTGGCAGTAGGCTCTCACTTGCCAGTCCGACCAGCCGGTTGCTTCGCGGATGTCGCGCCGCGACAACTGCACTTCGCCGACCGCACAACCGAGCGCGTCCGCCCGCTCTTTACACAGCCGCTGCATCTCGCGATACATCCCGCGCACGGGCGCGGCGAGTTCATCTAAAGAACGCCCTAAGATTTCGCGGGCGAGTTCACCGGCAAGGGCGATGTCGTCAAGCGTCACCTCGACGTACTCGACCTCCGCGCCGTCCTCTGCCATCCGCTTCGTCTCGCGCTGGTACTGCCGCAAGAGCGCGATGCTGTCGATCAGGGCGAGGTATTTCTTTTGCTCGCGCCGGTGGACGAGGCGATCCGTCGGGTAGGTCAGATACTCGACGTAAGGGTTGACGACTTCTAAGGGGCGCAAGAGCCGGTGCGCGTCGTGATGCAGGCGCTGCACTTGCTCACTGGTGGCGCGTTCCATCACGCCCGCGAGGCTGTGCCGTCGCCGTTGCTGCTCAAGGATGAGCCGCGTCTGCTCGCGCGACTCGTCCATCGTCAGTTGCACGAAGCGGCTTCTGGTTTCCTCATCGAAGGCTTCGGCGCTGGTGGTCGTGATGACGATCACGACGGGGCCGAACACTTCGTAATGCTCGGTGTGCAGCTTGCCGGTCTGCGGGTCTGTCCGCGTCGCGGCGATGGATAAGCGTTGGTCGCTGGCGAGCGTGCGTAAGCTATACACGGCGGCTTGCGCGCCCTCGTCTTCGGCGATGGCGAGCACCTTATGCCGGAGCGAGTTCGGGTCTTTGTAGAACAAGGCTTGCCCGGTCAGTCGCGTCACCCGCACGACTTCTTCGGGCGGGACGAAGGCGCACAGCGCATCTTGTAAAGCCGACTTGCCCGCGCCCGAACGGGCGACGATCAAGATCGCTAACGGCTCTGCCAGCTTGCGCGAGACGGCGGCCAGGTAAGCCGTCAACACGGTGGCGCGCTCGCCGACGAACCCGCATCGCCGGAAGTCTTCGCAGATGCGCGTGATTAAGTTCGGGTCGCGTAAGTAGCGAAGCGCCGCCGCGCGATCATCGGGCGTCATCGGCGCGTCCGTGTCCTCCGCGCCCTTCGAGCGCATCTCAAGCCGCACGGCTTCCAAGCGTTCGATCATCGAAAGCAGGTCAGCATTGATGCTTTGCTCCGAGACGTGGCACAGCTTCTGCGCCGTCTGCGCGAACAGCGCGCGGGCGCGGGCTTGGTAGAGGTCGAGCGTGTCGAGATGGAAGCTTGAGCCGACCGTCAAGCGCACATTCACTTTCAACCGCTCAAGACCGACCGGCGACAAGCCGCGCACGCGATACTCGCGCCCGTGCAGCGTCAAGATAAGTGCGCCGTCACTCGTCATCTCAACCTGCGGCGCGGTCTGCGGCTCGCTCGTCGTCGCTGCCGGTGGCTCGGCGAGACGGCTTCGCACATCCTCAAGCGTGCCGCCCGCCGCGATGAACTCGGCGGCATCTTTGACGGGCAGTTCAACGGCTCGCGTTGTGATGTTGGCTCGCTCAAGCCGTGCTTTCATCTCACCCGCCGCCGTTCTCCCGGCTTCGTCTGCGTCCATCAGCAACACGGCGCGACGCACGCGACATCTGGCGAGGTGCGCGACGATCTCATCCGTCAAGCCCGTCGTGCCGTAGGTTGGAAGCACAGCGCGCAAGCCGACGCTCCATAATGCCGCCGCATCTATCACGCTCTCGGTAATGATGACTTCTTCGGCGTGCTTCGCTCCCTGCGGGTTGAAGATGCCGCGCCGCTCGCCGGTCAGGTAAAGATGCTGCCGCCCTTCGATGCTCCGTCCGTAGAGATTAACCACGCGCCCGCTCTCGGCAGCGATGAGCGGGAAGATCACACAGCCGCGCAGTAGCTCTTTGCCGGAGCCGGTCAACACACCGATGCGTCGAAGGGCCTGCTTGCCCTCTGCCGGCAGCTTCTCGATGAGCGTGCCGTCTGCATAGCCGATGCGGAACGTCTGCGCGAACTCCGGCGCGCTGATGCCGCGCGAGCGCAGATAGTCTTGCGCGGTGGGTGTCTCTAACAGTCGGCGGTGATAGTGCGCCGTTGCTCGTTCCAACCAGTCGAGTTCATCGTCGCTCGTCGGTGCTGTCTGGGCTTCGGCTTCGGTGCCGCCAAGTCGCCGGTGCGCCTCGCGGAAGTCCACGCCGTCAGCGCGCATCACGAAGCGGTAGATGTCGCCGCCCTCGTGACACGCCCCTAAGCAGTTCCAGAGTTGCTTGACCGGATCAACGATGAAGGAAGGTTCGTGGTCGTCGTGGAACATACATAAGCCGACGAGTTGCTTGCCTTTCTTCGTCAGCGTGACGCCGCGTGCGCGGATGAAGGCGGCAAGGTCGTGGCTTCGTTTGACCCGCTCGATCTCGGCTTTATCGATCAGCATTCGTCTTTTTTCACTTTCGCGTGATTTGCTAAAAAGCTGTCAAGTAGAAAATGCAGCAAATTATGATTTATTATCTTGCCGCCTAATGCTACATATATGTTGCATTGATTGCAAGCCCAAAGTGCTAAAGGAGAGATTCGCCAATGAGTCACACAACCGACCCGTATAATGTCGCTACGATGGCAGGCAGACCTCCACAGAAAGAAGCCCCACCCTTCGGGCAGCGACTCGCCGCCGCGCGCAAGGCGAAAGGCTTGTCGCAGACCGAACTCGCCGCGCAACTCAACACGACGCGCGGCGCGGTTGACTACTACGAGCGGCGCGCGGTGAACCCGACTTTGGATGTCATTCAGCAAGTCGCCGCAGCCTTAGCCGTCCCGGTCACGGAACTGCTCGGCGCGGAAGCTGCGCCGTCACAGACGCGCGCCAAGCCCGGACCCGTCTCGCAACTCGAACGCCGCTTTGAACAGATCAAGGGGTTGCCGCGCAAGCGTCAGCAGTTCATCCTTCAGTTTCTGGATGCGATGATCGGCGCGGAGAAGGCATGAGTGAGATAGGGAAGATGAGCCGATGAAGTTTGAATGTCCCTACGGGTGGAAGTCGGTGGCGCAGGTCGGCCACGTCCGGCTTGAGTCGGCGACCGTCAACCTCTGCGACGGCATCTGCGACTCGTGCGACCTGTGCGGCATTGAGCGGTGCGAGTTCTACGACATCTCGCCGGAAGCGACCCGCCGCTTTCTGCGCGCCCAAGCCCACGAGCATACGCTCGAACATCTCTTACAGCCGATCAACTGAAGTGCAGACCAGCGCCAGCCCCCATATGAGGGGGGCGTTCGACGCGGGAGCGGGGCGAGCGGCAGCGAGCGCGCGGACGCGGCGGGGCGCAAAGGGGGGTGGGTCTGTGGCTGTGTGGCGGACGATAATGCGGATTATGTGCGCCGCGTTTTGTGCGGCGGGCTGCCGGACACATAATCACCCATTATCGCTGCCGCCTCTCCGATCCAGACTTCGCTTCCTACATCGAGTGTCCTTCACAAACTACGTCGATGCAGATGCTCCCCTCCAAGAAGAAGTGGAACAACTGTTTAGTGAAAGCGGGCTGACTATCTGTATCTGGTTCTCTGAAGCAGTATCCTAACTTATCCATTAAGTCTTTTTCTTCTTCTCTACTTAAAGCCGTTAGGCTGATGTTACCAACCAAGAATGGACCTTCATCATCGGAAGTTCGAGAAATTTTAACCAGTAAAGGGTCGAACAACTTGATGCTTACATCCTCTTCTCCTTCTACGGTTGAAACGAAGTTGAGATGAATATTTTGCACCTCAACTTCCAGCTTAAGAGAAGCTAAACTGTAGTATCGTAACCTCTCTAACAAATCCTCTCTTTCTGACGACATTACTACCTCCATCACTGAACTATTTCTCCTGTGCTGTGTGTGTTAGGGCCGCCGGGGTTATGAGGTATTTTCTCCCCATCAGGCCCATAACGAGGAGTGTATTTGCCACTACCGTCAGATTTCCACTCTCTAGGCCCTGTTCTTACTACCTCTCCGTTTGGTCTTATTTGAACTTCACTCCCATCTGGATGTCGCCATCTTTCATAACCGCCTCCTGTGTCCGGTCTACGCTTGAATCCTTGTTTCTCCAACGCCTCTCTTGCGCGCGGTCTACTCATCCTCGAGAGATTTCTCAACCGTTTTATCGCGACGTTCGTTGCCTTCAGTCCGGCAATGCCAAGCGCCGTGCCAGCGCCTCCAGCCTCCAGCGCAACTATGGGTAATGCTATCTGAGCGGCGGCGACCGCCGCCGCAACGGTCGCAACTGTCTTAACCGGCTCAAGGCGACGGCCAAGTTCTCCTACCATCGCGTCTTGCGGAAAGTCGTAACCCAAGTGTTCATAGGTGCCGATCCGTTCGCCGTTCAGGTAGATGTTGTTGCCTTCAAGTTTATAACCTTTCTTCTTGCTGAACAGGCTGCGAAAATCATCATCCCACAGATCGTAATCACCGGAGGCGCATCCGCCATCCGTGCCACAGATTCTAAACTTCAGTCCATCCGGATCGGTGTAGAGCACCGGGTTGTTGCGAGCGTAAGCGTAGCCATTCCAGCTTTGCGGGTCACTCTCATCAGCCCCTGCATTCCCAGGGTCAACGCTGGTAAATCTCCCTTGCGTGGGTGAGTAGTAGCGGGCGAGGAAGTAATCAAGCCCGGTTTCCGTATCGCGCTCCTTCGACGTGTAGCGTTGGCGGATGGTGTCATTAACATAGCCTTGCCCCGTTGTTCGTCCCCCGACCCCAGCGCCTAGTTCCTCACCGAATGGTAAATAATCATGCCGCTTAATCTTATCAAGATTCCCACTCAGATCGGCGACCATGCGCGGCGTACCGAGGTGGTCGGACACTAGCCATTGGATGTTCACCTCGCCCCCCGACGTGCCGCCCGATTGCGTCCCACCGCCGCTCCCCCGCGTCGCACTCCGCCGCAACTCCGCGAAGTGCTCCCGCCTGATCCTCGTCACGCCCACCCCCAGCGACGCGTCTGTATAAGCCGGGATGGGCACCGACAGCGCCACCAACGCTTCATTCAGCTGGTCGCGCAACTCCTGCACGTGCGCCGCCCTGATCGCTCCCCCGACCGCCACCGCCTCCCCCCACGACGCCGCGCTCAACCCCGCCAGCGCTCGCACGGCATTCACCGCCGCGCGCAACTGCGTCACATGCAGCGCCCTCACCGTCGTCACCGTCGCACCCGTCGGATCATCCGCCAGCGTGATGATCGGGTCGTCGGCAAACCCGTAGGCCACGCCCAACGCCTCGTTGCCGAAAGCCGAGGTACAGGCGCCCGCAGTGTTCGCCGCGCACACCCGGTAGAGGTAGGCCACTCCCGGTGTCACGCCCGAGTCCGGAAAGGAGGTCGCAGCCGAGGTGCCGGCCAGCTGGTAGGGGCCGCCCTTGAGCGTGCTGCGCTCGACGCGGTAGTTAGCCGCGCCCGTCGCCGCGCCCCAGCCGAGCATCACATTCGCACCCGCGTTGGCCGGAGCCGCCGTCAGGCTCGTCGGGGCTGCCGCGGATGAGAGTGCCGCCTCCGCTGTGATGAGCAACTCGCCGTTTCTGTACCCGTACTCCTTCTGCGGAGTTGAGGCGCCGGCATTGGCTGCGTACTCGGCCAGAAGTTCCCCGTCGAAGCCATACACCTGCCACACCGTCTCGTTGGGCGTCTGGCGGCGCACGCGCTTACCGTTTGCGTCGTAGGTGTAACTGCTCGCACTATTGATGCCGATGACGGCGCTCGTCATCCGGTTCTCCGCGTCGAAGGTGCGCGTGCCCGCACCCGTGTAACTATCATCCGTGAGGTTCCCCGCCGCGTCGTAACTCATCGCGCCCGCCTGCCCGGAAGGCACGCCCAGCCGGTTCGTCCCCGCATTCACCGTGAACTGCTTGTTGTTGATCCCGGCGCCCCACGTCTGCCCCGCGTCGATGGTGCGATTGCCAAAGCGGTCGTAACTGTAACTCTGTTTGTAAACCGCCGTCTCCCCGGTGTAGCCCGTGTCCGACTTCAGGCGGTTGAGCGAGTCGTACTCGTAGCGCTCCTCGAAGAGCGTGGACGTGTTCTGGTCGGCGTAGCGGACGTGGTGGCGCAGGGCAACGACGTTGCCGTTGTTATCCGCCCCGCTGCCGCCGTGAACCAGATTCTGGCTGTACCACATGACGAGCGCCCCGCGGTTCCAGTCCCACTCGTCATTCGCCCACGCCGCCGTCGAGAGGCGCACGTCGTAGAGTTGCCCCCGCACGTTGTAGTGTCTTTTGTTGTAAAGCGGCGTCTGCGTGCCGAACTGCTCGTCCCGGAGACGGCTCGCTTCGTCATAGCTGATGCCAGTGGCATAGGTGCGCAGCGTGCCGTCGCCGAGGTTCCCGGTGAAGTTCTTTAACCGCCCCGCCGCGTCGAACTGATCGTAGCTGACCGTGTTTCCCGACGGGTAAGTCTGCGAGGTGACGTGCCCCATCAAATCGTAGTTGCGCGAGGTCGTGTAAGCGGGCCGCCAGCCCGTCCCCGCCAGGTAGAACTCGGTCTGGCCGGCTCTCGGACGCCCCATCGCGTCATAAGCCGTGACGTAGTTGATGGTGCCCGAAGTGCTCGACTCGTAATCGGCGTAGAAGCGC
>Ga0136620_10001254_pt1 | contig 12002 bp, 9 predicted proteins | sample AntDrymUQ4162106_2_FD_104806 | JGI IMG/M metagenome (GOLD analysis project Ga0136620, IMG submission 104806) | Polar desert sand microbial communities from Dry Valleys, Antarctica - metaG UQ416 (21.06) | ecosystem: Environmental > Terrestrial > Soil > Desert | place: Antarctica: Dry Valley... | reverse complement strand
CCCGACCGTGGTAGCGCCACTGATCGCCGAGGTATAGTCCGTCGCTCGAATCTGGTCCGTAGCGGAAATACGCCTCGTTGCCGTACTCTTCCAGCGTATCCAGCCGGGCCGTCTCAACCATGACGTTGCCCAAAAAGGCGGACATGCGCAGGGCCGTCGTTATGCCAGCCTTTCGCATCTCGGGGATGAGCGCGCCCCGGTACGTCTCGGCGGTCGCTGGTTTCAGGTTCGGGTTACCGGATATATCGATGAGTTGCCTGGCGGTGAACAGCGGAACCTCTCGTTCCTTTTCATCCCGCTCCGGGCGATCCGGCTCCGGGCGATCCCGTTTCGGGCGATCCGGCTGCTCGTCTGTTTGATCCGGCCTCGGACGGTCCTTTGGAGGCTCTTCGTTGTCCCTGGGCTCTTTGTAGTCGAAGGGGAGCAACCAGTCTTCCGCGTAGACCATGACCTCGTAGTAGTCGTTGGTGTGGGATCCCTCCAGGGTGACGTCATCGTTGACACCCGGCCTTCCATCTTTATCGTCGTAGCTCTGCAAGACTTTGCCGCCGGGAATTACTATCGCCACATGCCCCTGGTCTTTGACGTTCCGGTACTTGCGTCCGATGAGTGTCCAGGGCCGCCGCGCTTTTTCGAGGTTGAACGGACGCTGCCTGCCGTGCTTCTCGAAGTAGCCTTGCCTGGGGAAGTCCGGCGGAGCAGCGTTGGTTGACCCGAAGTAGGCGACCACGCCGCCATCGTAGTTCGCGTTGCCAAGCGTCGGCACCGGTAACCCCACGGCCCTGCGGGCGAGGGTAGCAACCCCGGCGCAGAAACAGCCTTCGGCCTTGACCTCGGCCGGTGATGGCGGGGCCCCGTTCCTGCCCCAGGCGGGTCCTCTCTCCGGCACGATCCCTTTCGTCCACCAGGTGTAGCGGGTCCCGAGGATCTTGTTCAGGTAGTCCTGCGCCTTCTTCTCGTTCTGCTCGAGTTGGGTTACGGTCGGCACAACGCCACCTCCTCAGCCTTCACGTTCGGAAGGCAATCCGGTCACGATCCGATACATGACCGCACAGGGCGATGAATCCGCGATGAATCGAGGGAAGAAAATGCAGTATTTTCTGGAATGCTGCTCGCGGGAGCAGCATGACGGCGAAGGTGGTGACGTCAGCCTATCCACGGCGACACTATATTCGACGTGCGTTTACTCGCGTGCCCGGTACACGCGCTCGATGCTGATCGCGCGCCGGTTCTCCACGTCTACTTCGATCAGGACGGCGTTCAAATCGGCCGGACCCTTCGCCACCGAGAGGCCGGACGTTCGTTTACCGAGAAAGAGATCGAGGAATTGACCCCCATCGAAGCCTATGATGCCTGCGGGACCCCGGTCATGCCCACATCCGTGGCGTATGCCGTCCCGCCAGATAGTACGCGAAGATCGGCGGTCGGGACGTGAGTGTGGGTCCCGACCACGGCCCGCGCCCGCCCCGCCAAATGACGCCCCATCGCCTGCTTCTCACTCGTCGCCTCGGCGTGAACGTCCACGAGAATTATGTCAGCGCCCGAAGATTCCAGGTCCGCCACTGCCAGGTCCGCCGCCGCGAAGGGCGAGCGCAACCCTTCGTCCAGGAACACCCGTCCCTGAATATTGGCGACCCCGACGCGCGCGCCGTTCGCCTCGAAGACGCCCCAGCCACGCCCCGGCGCGTCCTGTTTCAGGTTGGCCGGACGCACGATGCGCGGCTCTTCTTCCAAAAACGTCCCGTCGTCGTCGAAGGCGTGGTTGCCTAAAGTGAGGAAATCCACCGATTCCAGCAGATCCATGCCGCTCTCGGATGTGATGCCGCGTCCGCCCGGCGCCGAGTTCTCGCCGTTGGCTATCACGGCGTCGAGCGCGAGGTCCCGCCTCAATTCCGGGACGAAATCCCGGATCGCCGCACACCCGGAATCCCCGACTACGTCGCCTATGAACAGGAGCCTGAACAACGCTACTGCGCGCTCACGGGAGGCGTGCCGGGGTTTCGAGTGGCTCTATCTCGTCCTGGGGCCGGATGCGCCCGCCCGCCACGACCCTGGCGCAGATGCCGCCGCGCTTTCTCAACGCTCGCGTCATGCCTGGTTCCGTCAATTTCTGGACGTGTCCGCACGGCGGACGTGGCCGGTCGTACTCCAGGGTGACTTCTCCGACCCGGAAGCGCGTGCCGCGCAGGTCCTCCAGCCGCACGTTGCGGGTGATTATGTTGCGCCGATGTTCGCCGTTCTCGATCTTCAAGCCTTTGTCTCGGATCTTCTCCAGGTGCTCGGCCTCGATCAAAGTGACCTCGCACACGTCCCCGAAGCGCGTCCAGTATCCGGTGCCTTTGCAATACCGGTCTCCCTCCAGCCCGCAACCTTCGAGTGCTCGCGCCTCCTCTACCCGCTCCATCGCCGCGCTGCCCTCGGATGTGATGAAGATCTCCTCTACCATCCCCGCCATATACTTCTCCCTCCCGGAAAGATACCTCCAAAGCGTGCCGGGTAATGTTATCAACCGATGGAGCGAAGCATTTCATCCCGGTTGACAAGCCCCTCCGATTGGTATGACAATATCCGCAGGTGAGGGATCGGGGGCCACGGACGAGGTTGAGGGATTGGGCGGCGGAGCAGCTTTTGGACATGGTCGTATCGGGTGGCCTGAGTCCTGGGGATCGTCTTCCGCCCGAGCGCGAACTCGTCCAGCGATTGGGCGTGAGCCGCACGGTGGTGCGAGAGGCGCTGAATTTATTGGAGGCCCGTGGGATCGTCAGTATCGAACACGGACGTGGCGCGGTGATGCGAGGAGGTAGCGCCAGCGCGGTACGCGACGCGCTGGGGTTCTTGCTGCGGGTGAGGGGGGAGACACTGGGCGAGCTGGTGGAGATGAGGCAGGTTTTGGAGGTCGAAATATCCGGCTTCGCCGCCAAGCGAGCCGACGCGGAAGACGTGGCCGCGATGCGGGCGCAGCTCGACCGGATGCGCGCGCTCATAGACACGCCGGAAGGGTACGTACACGCGGACGTAGAGTTCCACGCGCTGCTCGCGCAGGCCGCCCGCAACGAGGTAATTTTGACGATGCTGAAGCCCGTCGTGGACCTGCTGCGGGCCAGCCGCGAGGTGAGCGCATCCCGGCCCGGCAGCGCGCGGCGCGCCCTCCGCGAACACGAAGAGATATTGCGCCACGTCGAGGAAGGGAACGCCGATGGAGCGCGGCGTGAGATGCGCGTTCACCTGGCGAACACGGCGGAGGACATCGAGGCGGCGCTGCGGGAAGGGACGCTCGAAGTCACGGAAAATCGGGAGAGGGAGCCAACATGAAAGCCAACGAATTGCTGACGAGCCTCGGACTGCCGGGCCGCGACCTCGCGGAGCTACCGGACTCGCAGAAGCGTTTCCCGGACGGGGCGCGGTATCGGGTCGAGATCCCGAGCGTCGAAGGTCCGCGCGTTTTGGAGGCGGTGCTCGATGAAGCAGAGAAGCGCGGCGTCCAGCTACATCGAATCTCACAGGGGTCCGGCATCATGCTCCAGACAGACGCGGAGATCCTGGAGATGTGTACGATGGCCCGCGAGGAAGGTCTGGAACTATCACTCTTCGTCGGCCCGCGCGCTTCGTGGGAAACAGGAGCGACCGTGATCTCCGGCGCCGGCAAGACCCTGGGGGCGCAGCATCGCGGTCAGGATCAACTCGCCTACGCTCTCGAAGACGTGTTGCGCGGCGTGAGCCTCGGGCTGCGCGGCGTGCTCGTCGCCGACGCGGGCCTCCTGCGGGTGCTGCGTGACCTGAAGAAGAACGGAGATCTTCCGCCGGATCTCGTCGTCAAGGTCTCTGTGCAACTCGCCGCCGCGAACGCCGCAGCGATACAGGTGATGGAGGACCTCGGGGCTGACACGTACAACGTGCCGACTGACCTCAGCCTCGCGCAACTAGCGGCGATTCGGGCCGTGGCGGACGTTCCGCTCGACGTATACGTGGAGGCGCCGGATGACTTCGGCGGGTTCGTTCGTCACTATGAGACGCCGGAGTTGGTGCGGGTGGCCGCGCCAGTTTTCGTGAAGTTCGGGCTTCGCAACGCGCCGAACATCTATCCGAGCGGGACGCATCTGGAGGCTACGGCGGTCGCGCTCGGGCGGGAGCGGGTGCGGCGGGCGGAGATCGGGCTTTCCATATTGGAACGGTATTTCCCCGATGCCGAGACGACCGAAAGAGGCGTGAATTTTCCCGGTATTCCCGTCGAGTATGCGAAGGAGAGAGCATGAAGATCACGGACGTAGAAACCTTCGTCGTCGGGACGGACTGGCGCAACCTGACCATCGTGCGGCTGCGCACCGACGAGGGCCTCACCGGGCTGGGCGAGGCCCGGATGGTGAACCACACTGATGCGCTCGTCGGCTACCTGAAAGAGGCCGCCCCGCGACACGCCGTCGGCCACGACCCGTTCCACATCGAGGAGTTGGTGAGGAAGATGGGCCGAGACGACTTCTCGCGGGCCGGGGAGGTGATGAGCAGCGGCATCGCGATGTTCGAGACGGCGTGCTGGGACATCATCGGAAAGGCCCTGGATCAGCCGGTCTACAATCTCCTCGGTGGACCCGTGCGCGAGAAAGTGAAAGCGTACGCCAACGGCTGGTACAGGGTAGAACGCGAGCCCGAAGAGTTCCACGCCGCCGCGAAGAAGGTGGTCGAGCGCGGCTACAAGGCGCTCAAGCTCGACCCGTTCGGGCCGGGTCACTACGAGATGGAGCGCGACGAGAAAATAAAGGCCGTCTCGCTCGTCGAGGCGGTGCGGGACGCCATCGGGCCGGAGGCGGAGATCCTTTTGGAGATGCACGGCCGCTTCTCTCCGGCGACCGCCGTCGAGATGGCCCGGATGCTCGAACCATACGGCCTGGGATGGGTCGAGGAACCCGTCCCTCCCGTGAACCTGAAGGCGCTCAAGAAAGCCTCAGACGGCATAAACGTGACGGTGGCGACGGGAGAGCGCATCCACCAGCGCCTCGAGTACCGGGAGGTCTTCGAGATGCAGGCGGCTGACGTGATACAGCCGGACATCAGCCACATCGGGGGTTTGCTCGAAACCAAGAAGCTCGCCGCGTGGGCCGATGCGTATTACGTCACGGTCGCGCCGCACCACGTGGGAGGCCAGATCAACACCGCCGCCGCCCTCCATCTCGCCGCCACGACCACGAACTTCCGCATCCAGGAATACTTCAACGACTTCGCCGACCCGTGGGTGAAGGAGACGGCCACCGGCCTGCCGGAAGTCGTGGACGGGTACTTCGATCTCCCGAAAGGCCCCGGCCTCGGCGTCGAGCTGAACGAAGAAACGATACAAGCCCATCCCAAACAAGACGTCCATTTCAACCTGTTCTCCGAAGGCTGGGAACGTCGCGGCGAGCAGGGACCGGTGGAGTGATGACGGATCTCTCGGGCAAGCGGGCGCTGGTGACGGGCGCGGGCATGGGCATCGGACAGGGCATCGCCGTCGAACTGGCGAAGCAGGGCGCCACCGTCGCCGTCCACTACGCCCACACCGAACCGGACGAGACGGTGGCGGAGATAGAGAAGCTCGGTGGCAAGGTAGTGATGGTGCGGAGCGATCTGAGCAAGGTTTCAGAATGCGAACGGACGGTTGACGAGGCAGCCGAAACCCTCGGTGGGTTGGACATCCTCGTCAACAACGCGGGCGTCACGAAGGCGCTGCCTTTCCTCGACACGGATGAGGAGACATACGATGCCGTCTTCGACCTGAACATGAAGGGCTACTTCTTCCTCGCGCGGCGGGCCGTGCCGTTCATGCTGGAGGCGGGTGGCGGGAGCATAGTGAACATAACCTCGATCCACGGCCACGCGGGATTCCCCCGCCACGCGGCCTACGCGGCGACGAAGGGCGCCATCAACGCCTTCACCCGCGAACTGGCGGTGGAGTTGGCGGATCGGGGCGTCCGGGTAAACGCCGTCGGCCCCGGCCTCATAGAAGTCCCCCGATACTTCGATACGCCCGGATACACCACCGAATTCGGCAACAGCCTGGTGCCTTCAGGGCGGATCGGCCACCCGAAAGACATCGGCCCCACCGCCGCCTTCCTCGCCTCCGATGCAGCCGATTTCATCACGGGACAAATCCTCTACGTGGATGGTGGGACGACGGCTCGCATGGGCCTGTGGTGGGAAGAAGTGTCGGGGTAAATCCTCATCGGATGAATCCTTGACACGGATCTAAATTGGTATGACAATGGCTCGATTAGTCGGGACGGGATCTTTGGGAAAGGGTTTCCGCGGGGACGAGGGAGACAGGGGGTAGCGGGATGGACGTGAGCCGATTCATGGACCGCAGGCTCGGGCGGCGGCAGTTTCTGGCGGCGGGCGCGCTGGCTTCGGCGGGTTTGTTGTTGAGTGGATGTCGGCAAGAGGCGGCGCAGCAGGCGAGCCAGGGCGGTAGCGGGTCAGGCGGTTCCGGCGGCATCTTTCCTGACACGCCGGAGTACAACTTCGTGTTCATCAACCACGTAACCACCAACCCATTCTTCGTGCCGACGCAGTATGGGATAGAGGACGCGCAGGCGCTGCTCGGGACGACGTCGCAGTGGACGGGTTCGGAGGATTCTGTCGTCCAGGACATGGTCAACGAGATGGACACGGCCATCTCGGGTGGCGCGGATGGCATCGCCGTGTCGGTGGTTGACCCGGAGGCTTTCAACGACCCGATCCAGAACGCCCTCGATCAGGACATACCCGTGATCGCCTACAATGCCAACGGCGCAGGGCCGGGGACGAACCCGGCGCTCGCGTACGTGGGGCAGGACCTTTTCCAGTCCGGCGTGGAGATGGGGAACAGGATCGTGGAGATCGTGGACGAGGGGCTGGTGGCGCTGTTCATCGCGACGCCGGGCCAGCTCAACATCCAGCCACGCATAGATGGGGCGAAGCAGGCCATAGAGGACTCAGGTGCGAACATCGAGATCCAACAGGTTACCACGGGCGCCGAGGCGACGGAGGAGCGGTCCAGGATCGAAGCCTGGTACAACGGCCACAAGGACGCAGCCGGGATGTTCGCCGTGGACGCGACCAGCACCCAGGGCGTTGCCCAGGTGATGGAGCAGTTCGGGCTGCACGATAAGGGCGTCAAGGCCGGGGGCTACGACCTGCAGCCGCAGACCCTGGAGCTCATGGAAGGCGGTCACATAGACTTCACCATAGACCAGCAGCCGTATTTGCAGGGGTTCCTGCCGGTCATGCAACTCTACCTGTACAAAATCTCCGGCGGGATCACAGGACCGGCGGAGACGAACACGGGCCTCGTCTTCATAACACCGGATACCGTAGACCGCTACCTCCAGACAGAGTCGCGCTTCGAGGGCGACTCGGAGGTACAGAAGATCGTCAAGGCCCCAGCGTAGGCCGGGGGGGAGACTTGAGCGAGAAAACCGGAGAGACCTCAGAAAGGGCCACCGCGTCAGGGAGCGGGACTCGGGAACCCGGTCCCGCCCGCCGTCTGCTCGGCGCTCTGGTCCGGGTGCGCGAGGCTAGCATCCTGCTGGTCGCGGTGGTGCTGGCATTCTATTTCCAGGCCGCGAACTCCGCATTCCTCTCGCAGCAGAACATCCTCTCGATCGCCCGGTTCGCCGTGCCATATGTGGTGATCGCGGCGGCCTTGTGCCTGCTGCTCATCTGCGGCGAGATAGACCTCTCGGTCGGCCAGTCGTTCGCGTTCGCGCCCATCGTCATGTACCTGGCCTACGATAAGCTCTTCCTCGTGCTGCCGCTCGCCGTGCTCGTGGGGTTGCTGGCCGTGGCCCTGGTGGGGCTGATAAACGGTGTGATCACGGTCTACCTCGGCGTCTCTTCGCTCATCGCGACGCTCGGGATGTACTTCTTGCTTGCGGGCCTAAGTGTGACACTGACCGGCGGTTTTCCGGCGACTCCGCCGGACACGAACGCCACGACCCAGGTACTCGGGGAGTACGCTTGGTCAGGGACGATCTGGGCGCTGGTGATCGTGGTTTTCCTCCAGGTGTTGCTTTCGCGCACCCGGTGGGGGCTGCACACCTATGCCACGGGTGGCAACCCGCTCGGTTCGAGGGAGGCGGGCGTGAACGTGGCGCGTATCAAGATCGGCAACTTCATCCTCTGCGCCGTGCTCGGCGGGTTCGTCGGGATCATCGAGGCTTTCCGCATAAGCTCCATAGACCCGCTGGCCGGCGGCCCGCAACTCGTGCTCCTGTGTATCGCCTCGGCGGTTATAGGGGGGACGGCGCTCCTCGGCGGGGTCGGGACCGCGACCGGCGCGTTCCTAGGGGCGTTGGTCCTGATCATCCTGCAAAACGGCTTCACGCTGCAAGGCATAAGCGCCTACACCTTCAACATCATCCTCGGCATAGCGATTCTCATAGCCATGATCCTCAACGTCTACGTCGCCCGCCTCCGCAGCGCCGGGAGGGTGTGATGGAGAACGGCAACGGTTCGGACTTCCTGCGCGCGGAGGGCGTCGTCAAGGACTTCGGGGCGGTCTCGGTCCTCAAGGGCGTGGACATGCACGTCAAGAAGGGAGAGGTGCTCGGCCTGATCGGAGACAACGGCGCGGGCAAGAGCACGCTGCTAAAAACCATCACCGGCTTCCATCGCCCTGACGGCGGACGAATCCTTATCGAAGGCAAAGAAGTCAGCCTCCGCTCCGTCTCGCAAGCACGCTCTTTAGGCATCCAGACCGTCTACCAGGACCTCGCGCTCGTCAACGAGTTGTCCGTCTTTCACAACATGTTCCTGAACGGCGAGCTGACCGTTGGACCGTTCCTCAACAACCGCGCAATGAAGGAAAAGACGGCCCAATATATGGAGGACATGGGCGTCAACATCCCTTCTATAGACACCGAGGTCGCCCGTCTATCCGGCGGACAGCGACAGGCTATCGCCGTGGCCCGCGCCGTCTATTCGGATGCGAAGATGCTCTTGCTGGATGAGCCGTTGGCGGCGATGGGGGCGAAGGAGGGGGCGTTGATCCTCGACCTGATACAACGCCTCAAAGAAGAACGCGGCATACCCATGATCCTCATAGTCCACAACTACGCTCAGGTCTTCGACGTGTGCGACCGCGTGAACCTCCTCCGCAACGGTCGCATCGAGTTCGATAAACCCGTCGGCGAGACCTCCGTGGAGGAGCTAACCGAAATAGTCATCTCCGAATATCGCAAGGCCCGACAGGGAAACTGAAGAGAAGGTCTCTCGTCACCGGCGTCCTGTAGCAAGAAATCATTCGAGGCATGAAAATACTTGAATAGTGGCGGATCGTGGACTATGGTATCCGCTTCTTCTCCAATTCGGGAGAGGATGCATGCGAAAGGAGCCGACCGACGGAGCGAACAGGCTATCTACGAACTCACACGAAACCTCTCGTGTTCTCCGTATTCTCGTGGACCCGAGAGTCGCAGAGTAGCTAACCCGGCCGGTCTTCGGCACAACCTTTCGAAAGGGCGAGATAACCGTGGACGAACATGTCAACGGACAGCCATCAAAGACGTTCCCGGAAATTCCCGACACTGAGCAATGCCTGCACCGGCTCGTCGAGCAGCAAGCGCGCCGGACGCCGGATGCCCCGGCTGTCGAAGATGAACGTATCGTCCTCACCTACGAGGAGTTGGACCGGAAGGCTGACCTTCTTGCGGCGCACCTTCGCGCCGAGGGCATCGGCCCGGATGGAATCGTTGGCGTCTTCATGGACCACGGCGCTTTTTACGTCGTGGCGTGCCTGGCGGCTTTGAAGGCTGGCGGTGCGTACTTGCCGCTGGAGCTGGCTAACCCGGATACCTTGCTAGAAAAGGTCGCCGATGATGCGGAATTGCGTGTCGTCATTACCCAGGATCATCTGTCCGGACGCCTCCCTGAAGAGCAGACACGCTTCTGCCTGGACGATGGCTGGGAGGAGCGGGTCGAAAAAGGCGAGCCGGAGAACGCGGTCGAGCCAACGCAAGATAATCTGGCATTCGTGGCGTATTCTTCGGGGACGACCGGCAACCCGAAGGGCATCGCCAACCCGCATCGCGCACCGGTGCGCTCGTATTTGTGGCGCTTTGGTATCGTGGACTACGAGATCGGTGATCGGGCGGGGTGCAATATTTTCTTCGTGTGGGAGATGTGGCGTCCGCTGCTGCGTGGGGCGACGACGGTAATCATCCCGGACGATGTGATCTACGACCCGGCGGCTTTGATCTCTTTCCTGGAAGAGCGGAAGATTACGGAGGTCATGCTGACGCCTTCGCTCCTGGGATCGGTCCTCGACGCCGGAGGCCCGGACATCGAACGCCGTCTGCGTTCTCTGAAGACGCTGATGTTCAACGGCGAGGTCGTCACCCAGAACCTTGCTCGCCGGACCCTGGATCTTCTGCCGGACGTGCGCGCGGTCAACGTGTACAGTATCAGTGAGACGCACGAGGTCGCCGCAGGCGACGCGCGGGACTTGTTGGAAAGCGCCTCGGCCACGTACTGTCCCGTGGGCCAGCCCGCTGACCCTGAGTACATTTACGTGCTCGACGAGGACATGAACCCCGTCCCGGATGGCGAGAGAGGGGAACTCTACGTCGGGGGAGACTTGCTGGCCCGTGGCTACGTCAAGCTCCCCGAAGTCACGGCGGAACGCTTTGTACCCGACCCGTTTTCTCCTGAAGACGGCGCCAGGATGTACCGCACCGGGGATGAGGCGCGGCTGTTGCCGGATGGGAACCTGGAGGTCCTGGGCCGCGTGGATTTCATGGCGAAGGTCCGGGGCTACAGCGTCCAGTTGGGGGCCGTGGAGGCTGCCATCGAGGAACATCTCGCCGTGCGGGACTGCGTGGTGATCGCCGATGGCGAGGAGGGCGAGGACAAGCGTCTGGTCGCCTATCTGGTCCGTGGTGACGAGGAGGACGAACGTTTCGGCGGCTGGGAGGTGGATGCCCGGACGGGGCGTGGCCCGGAGATCCGGCGTCGTCTCACGCAGAGTTTGCCGCACTACATGATCCCGGCTGTCTTCGTGGAGGTGGATTCGCTGCCGCTCCAGGATTCTACCGGCAAGGTGGATCGCGACAACCTTCCGGCTCCTCCCGTCCGCGTAGTCCCAGCCTCGACGGCGGAGTTCACCGAAGCTCTGTCAGCTGAAGCTCCCCGCGCAGAGAAGGAAGTTCGGCTGGCCCGGATCTTCGAGTCGGTCCTTCTCCAGGAAGAAGGGGATGTTCGCCGTGACGACGATTTCTTCGACATCGGTGGACACTCGCTGGCGGCAGCCGAACTAGTCGAGGTCGTGGAGGACGCCTTCGGTGCGCGCCTCCCGATTCAGACGGTCCTCGACCATCCCACGGTGGCCGGTATGTGCGATCGGATAGAAGCCCTCCAGCGCGGCGAGGCAGCGGGCGAGCGGCAGGCGTCGGTGGCCGAACTGCGCGCCGGGGCCGTTCTGGAGCCGGAGATCAAGCCGCTGGAGACGGACGCTGATGCTCCCGTCTCCTTGCGGGACGCGGAGCATGTGTTCCTGACGGGGGCCACGGGATTTTTAGGCGCGTTCCTGCTCGACGAGGTCCTTGCGCGGACAGATGCGACGGTCCACTGTCTGGTGCGTCCGCGTAAGGGTTCCGAACCGATGAGTGTCCTCCGGGACAACCTCAAACGGTATGGGATCTGGGACTCGGAGAACGCACGACGAATCGTCCCCGTGGCGGGCGACCTCGGAGAGCAGTTGTTCGGACTGGACGAAGATAACTTCGACGAACTGGCGTGCGAGTCTGACGTGGTGATTCACGCTGGCGCCGCAGTGAATCTGGCTTACCCGTACTCCGCGCTCGAAGCGGCTAACGTGGGCGGGACCCGCGAGGCGTTGCGCCTGGCCTGCCGCTACGGGGCAAAGCCGGTGCATTTCGTGTCTTCCAATGGGATCTTCGCCCCGGACACGGGCCTGTGCGAGGAGGACACGGATCTCGACTCCCTAGCGGCAGCCCGCGAGGACGGCTACGGCCAGAGCAAGTGGGTCGCGGAGAAGCTGG
>Ga0136620_10001253_pt1 | contig 12008 bp, 7 predicted proteins | sample AntDrymUQ4162106_2_FD_104806 | JGI IMG/M metagenome (GOLD analysis project Ga0136620, IMG submission 104806) | Polar desert sand microbial communities from Dry Valleys, Antarctica - metaG UQ416 (21.06) | ecosystem: Environmental > Terrestrial > Soil > Desert | place: Antarctica: Dry Valley... | reverse complement strand
TTGATCGAGAAGCCGCTCGGCGCCTCGATCGGGCGGCCGAGCGCCGAGACGATCCCCGCCGTGGCCGTACGGTCGAGCCGGAACGGGTTGCCGATCGCCACGACCTGATCGCCCACGCGCACGCGCGAGGAGTCTGCGAGCGGCAGCGACTGGAGCTCGCGAGCGTCGGCCGCGGAGACCTTCAGCAGCGCGATGTCGGTGTCGAGGTCGCTGCCCACCACCTCGGCCTCGATGCGGTCGTCCTCCTCGCCCGGGCGGATGGTCACCTCGCGCGCGCCGTCGACGACGTGGGCGTTGGTAACCACGTAGCCCTCGTCGTCGAGCACGAAGCCCGAGCCCGTCGCCGTGCCACCGCCACCCTCGGGCGACTGCAGGGGCGAGCTCGAGACCATGCGGCGGCGAGCCTGGACCGAGACGACTCCCTCGCGGGCGCGCTCGTAGACCCGCCCGGCGTTGGTCGTCGCGGAGCCGCCGAGCGCAGCCGGCGCGGCCGCCGTCGAGGGCGCCGGGGCGGAGCGCTCGAAGAGGCCGGCGGCGAAGAGAATCGAGAAGACGAGCAGGGTGATGAGGGCGCCGGCGAGGCCGGCGAGCAGGGGAAAGACGCGAGTTCGGTTCATGGACGACGATTCTGCGGGGGGTTCGTGAAGCGTCTGTAAAACCGCCGCGGCGTGCGGCTTGGGCTTCGCCTCGATCCACCCTAGGCTTCTGGCGTGACCGGGACGGCCGAGCTCCGCAGCGGCCGCCGAGCCGTCCTCGCCGGGACCTTTGCCGTCTACGCCGCGGCGAGCTTCGCCGGCCCGATCGCACCCGACATCGCCACAGGCATCGGCCGACCGTCTGGCGATCCCGCCTTTATGGTCGTTCCGTTCGCGGCGGCCTTCGGGCTCTGCTTCCCGGCCTGGGGACGGCTCGCAGACCGTCGCGGCACTCGACTGCCGATCATCGCGTCGCTGGCGCTAACGGCCGTCGCGGGCTGCGCGCTCGTGGTCGTCGACACGAGCGAGGCGATGATCGGTCTGCGCCTGCTCCAGGGCGCGGGGGCGGCGGGCGTGCCCCCGGCGGCTCAGGCCTACCTCGTGCGCTCGGCGCCCGCGGGGCAGTCCGGCCGCGCGGTGGGCGCGATGATGGTCGCGGTCTTGCTCGGCACCCTCGCGAGCCAGACGATCGCGGGGCTGCTCGCGGCCGTGGCCGGCTGGCGCGTGGCCGTGCTCGTGCTCGCCGGCGTGCTCGCGGCCGTTGCGGGGACGTGGGCCGCCGTGGTGCTCGAGCCCTCGACCGCCGAGGCCTCGCAAGCCCCGCCCCCTCCCCTGCGTCGACTGCTCGCGGACCGGCGCGTGAGCTCGGCCTACGTGATCGCGGCGCTCCTGTTCGGCTCGTACTGGACTCTGCTCGCGGGGCTCGGCGAGACGCTCCGCTTCGAGCGCTTCGACCTCTCGGCGAGCGTCGCCGGGCTCGTGCCGATGCTCGGCCTGCTCGGCGTGCTCACGACGATGGCCACCGGTCGCGCCGTAGACCGCTTTCGCCAGCGGGGGCCCATGCTCGCGCTCGCGGGAACCGGCGCTCTGCTGGCGGTTGTGGCGAGCGCGCAGCAGTCGCTGGCCGGGTTCGTGATCGTCGTCGGCCTGTTCCTGACCGTCTACTGGGCGCTGCTGCCGATCGCGAGCGTTCAAGTTGCCCGCCACGCGCCGCCAGAGACGACCGCGACCGCGCTCGCGCTCGTCTTCAGCGCGCTGTGGCTCGGGGCTGCGGCATGGGGCCTCGTCGCCAGCGTGCTGCTCGACGGGTTCACCGAGGTGGCGCTTGCAACAGCGGCGTCGTGGGCGCTCGCGGGCGTGGCGGCGCTTGCGTTCGAGGGGCGCGGCGCGGGTTCGGCGGGGCCGCGGAATGCGGAGCCGATCGAACGCGGAGAACGAAAGATCCGCTTGTAGAATCGTCGGTCCTCAAGGCCGCCATCGTCTAGGGGACTAGGACGCCGCCCTCTCACGGCGGAAACCGGGGTTCGAATCCCCGTGGCGGTACTTCGGAAGCCCGCCCTGCGGAGGGGTTTTCGTTCTCAGCAGTCCCGCGCAGCAATGGCACAGCGGCGCGTCGTCGAGGCAGGGCGCTGCATCGTCGAAGCCGTTCAAGCGGCTCACAAAGCGTCGCCGCCTCGAGGCCGATGCAAGTGATCTTGCCAAGGACATCTCCGAAGCGCAGTACCTTGCGCTGGCTGCGGCGGACCGAGCCGCCGCGGCGAGAAGGGGGGGGTGGGCTGGCAGAACCTGTCTGCCGGAGGACTCTGATCTCCCAATTGGGTGCGGACCGGAAGTCCGCCGCGAAGGCTGGCGGGGGGTCGTCATCGCGCACTGGCGCGACGCATCGAACGCTTCAGCGGGCGAACCGGCCGGGGGCTGGCGAGCACCGCGCCGGGCGATCGGTCTACCTACCGCCCTCGCGCTACTCAACCTCGCCTGGCGGCCGCTTCGCCGCGTCCTCAAACCGGACTATGTCTTCGTCGTCTATCCCGGCGATGAGCTCGACAAGCGGCGCTACTGCCCCGCGTGGCTCGAACGCCTCCTGGGTCCGGTGGTCCCGAGCGGGATCAGTCGATTCGGAGGGTACTGGGGGCTCATGGTGTCGGGACACGCCACCATCGAGTCGCTCGAGAGCAGCCCGGGAAGGTTTCAGGCAATTCTCGACGACACCGCGGCGGAGTTTCCGGACGTCGAGGTGATCGCGCTCGGCGGCAGGCTGCCGAGCCTTGCGCACCGCGCGGGAGTCGAGATCGCCGGCCCCTTCACCCAAGGCCGCCGCGGCACGCTATGCGCAATGGCTGCCGCATCCAGGGAGCTCGCGCGCCTCCGCGGCCAGGAGCCCGCCGAGATGACGATCGCCGTAAGCGGCGGGGCCGGCTTCATCGGCTCGCAGCTCGTCCGCGAGCTCGCCCACGAATTCCGCTCCGTCATCGCACTGGACCCGCGCCACGTCGGGGCGCAACGCCGCGAGGGCAGGATCCTGTTCACGGACCGGGTCGAGCAGATCGCGGCCGCCGACGGAATCCTCGTCTTGACCGCCAGGGGCGACGACGCGTCCGCGATCGTGCCCTTCCTGACCCCGGGCACCGTGCTGGCAGACGACACCCATCCGGAGATTCCGGGCCCTCTGCGCCGACAGATCGCCAGCCGCGGAGTTACGGCCCTGAAGGTCACCATGTCAGCCGATCGCTTCCGCACCCGACCACGGGTTCCCATGTTTCAGTCAGACGACATCCCGGGGTGTCTCTTGGAGGCACTCGTCGTGCTGGAGCGGGGCGGCGCGGTGCTCGAGTCGCAGGCCGGCTTCGATCGCGCCGCGCACGAGCTCGGGTTTCGAGTCCGGCTCTCCCCGCACGTCGACACCAGCTGATGCCTCGGCCTCCAACCTGAGGCGCCGTCGGGCGGCTGGTCGCCCTCAAGCAACGCCCTTCTCGACCGAATACACGAGGCATGGACAGCAGCGGGCAGCCACAGCAAACGAGCGCGCTCGCCACCGGTCGAGCGCACCACGCGAGCGGGCTGACTTCCCGCCTCATACTGGCCTACGTCGAGCGCAGGGGCGGACGCAGCGCCGTCGACGCCGTGCTCGAACTCTGCGATCTCGCACACCGGGAGGCCGAGCTCCGCGACGAGACCTGCTGGTTTGAGTTCGGCCTCAAGATCCAACTGTTCGAGGCCGCCGCAACCGTGCTTGGCGATCGAGACGCGGCGCTTCACATCGGTGCCGCAGCGATCGACCTCAACGTGGCATCTGGCCTCAAGCTGGCGCTGCGGGCCTTTGGCAGCCCGCGCCTCGTCTACGCGAACGTCGCACGCACCACTGGGCGGTTCACTTCGACTCACCGCTTGGACCTCGTGGAAGCGTCGGGCACGCACGCCCGCTTTCGCTACGAAGACGTGGCCGGCGTCGGCTACCACCGCACCGACTGCCAGTACAACGTCGGCCTGTTCTCCTGCGTGCCGACGCTCTTTGGCAGCCTGCCCGCTCAGGTCCAGCACTCCTCGTGCGCCCTCCACGGGGCTGAAGCGTGCGTGTACGACGTGCGCTGGGCCCGCGATCGCGCTGGGACGGAGCGCACCCCTGGGCTGTGGGCGGGGAGTGCGGCCAACCTCGGACTTGGCGCCGTCGTGCCGTCGGCCCCACTCCGCGACGCGGTGCGCGCAGGAGCCGCGTTCGTCCGGCGCGGACTGGGCGCGAGACGCCAGCGCCGACATTCGCTCGAACTGGAGGTCCGCGATCAGAACGAGGCCGCCGAGCAGCTCTCGGCGTCGCTCCGAGACCTGGTCTCCGACCTCCGCCTCGACGACGTACTCAAGAAGATCATCGACAACGCTCAGGCGGCGGTCGTCGGCAAGGAGTTCGCCCTGCTCGTGCGCACCGAGGACGGCCTGCATTGCCGGCAAAGCTCGCGCGTACCGCCTGAGTCGCTCGCCGCGCTCGAGCGCTGGGCGGCGGCGAAACCCGAGCTGTTCGACGCTCCCATGAGTTGCGCTGACCTGGCCGTCGAGCCGGCGCTCGCTCGACTCCCCGCAGATCCGGAGGTGCCCCTGGGCGGCCTGCACCTTGCGCCGCTTATCTTCAGGCACGAGCGACTCGGCGCACTGGTCGCCTTGGCCCACGGCGCCGACGCCTTTCTTCCCCGCGAGACCGACATGCTCGAGGCCTACGCTGACCAAGCCGCGATTGCGCTGGCGAACGCGCACTTGGTGGAGCGGCTAGAAAAGCTTGCCAGCCAGGACCCGCTCACCGGCCTCCTCAACCACCGCGAGTTTCACGAACGCCTTGAGCGGGAGATCGACCGCGGCAAACGCTACGGACAGCGGCTGAGCGTCGCCCTCTGCGATCTCGATGGCTTCAAGCGGATCAACGACCTCAACGGGCATGCATACGGAGACCGCCTCCTGCGCGAGGTCGCCGGGGTGCTGAGCGCGGCCGGCCGCTCGTCCGACCTCGCGTTTCGAACGGGCGGCGACGAGTTCGCCCTGCTCCTGCCCGGCGCGGGCGCCGGCGAGGCGCTGCTGATCGCCGACCGCGTGAAAGCCGGCGTCGAAGCCCTCGATGGCGACGTCGGTGTGACCTTCGGGCTGGCCGAGTGCCCCGAGGACGCGGCGGGCAAGGACGAGCTGCTGTTGCGCGCCGACATGGCGCTCTACGCGGCGAAGCCGACCTCGCCCGGCCACCGCCTCGGCGCTCTGGCCAGAAGCCCCGGCCTCGAGCCCTCGGCGGCGCTAACCCACATGTCCGCCCTAGACGACCTCAACGACACGCCCCAGCGGTTCCTGGCCGCGGCTCGCAAGTACCTGAGCATGGACGCCGCGTACGTCGTCGAGCTCTGCGACGGAGAGGAAGTATTTCGCCGGCACGAGCCGCCCTCCGGACCGACGGTGCTGCCAGAAGGTACGCGCCTCGGCGTCGAGGACGGCTACTGCGGACGAACGGTCGACGGGAGCCTGCCGCAGTTGATCCCGGATACCAGGCAGGACGCTCGCACGACCGACTCGCACCTGACGCGCGAAGCGGATGTCGGCTCGTACATCGGGGTGCCGCTGCGGCTATCCAACGGGCGCATATACGGCTCGCTGTGCTGCCTGAGCCGGGCGGCAGCTCCGTGGCTCGGCCAGCGCGACGTCGATCTGATGCAGATGCTCGCCGACCTGCTCGTCCGCCACCTCGAAGACCGCGAGGTCGAGGCCCAGAGACGACGTCTGCAGGTCGAGGAAGCGGGCCTTGAAGCCCTGCTGGCCGCAGTCGGGGAGCGCGATCGCTACACGGCCGAGCATACGAAGGCGGTAGTGGAGCTTGCCACGATGGTGGCGCGCAAGGTCGGGCTCGCGGAGTTGGCAGTGGAGGAGGTCAGCAAGGTCGCACTCCTGCACGACATCGGCAAAGTCGGCATACCGGACTCGATCCTCCAGAACGAGGGCCGACTCGACGGGAGGGACTGGGAGATCATGCACACACATCCTCAGATCGGGGCTCGGATGACGGCCTGCATCCCCGGTCTTGCCTACCTGGCGCCAGCGGTCAGGGCGGAGCACGAACGATGGGATGGCCGCGGCTACCCGGACGGGCTCGCCGGCAAAGACATACCGGTGGCGAGCCGTATCGTCACGGTCTGCGACGCCTTTCACACGATGACCAGCGATCGCCCCTACCGCGCGGCGAAGTCCACCGAGTGGGCGCGCGAGGAACTGCTCGCGCAAGCCGGCAGTCAGTTCGATCCCGCCGTGGTCGAGCAGATGATCAACTTGCTGCGGAGCGCCGATTGGGAGGAGCGGCTCCGCTCTACGGACCAGCGGCCGATTCGCACGTGAGTGCGCGGATCGCGGTCAGCGCCCTCGAGCCCGCTCGGCGACCTCGGACAGGATCGCCCGGTGCTCCGGCGGAAGCACGCACCAGCCGAGCGCCGCGACGGCCGCTGCGACGATCACTCGGCCTCCGATCAGAACGACCGCGAGCGTAGCGAGCCCTCGCCAGTCCCCGTCGCCCAGCCACGCGGCTGGACCCGCGCCGAGGTGAGCTTGGACCTGCCCCTCGAGCACGCCTGCGTTCGCTAGGACCGTCAGCGCCAGGGCGAGGGTCACCACAGCCGCCAGCGCAGTGCTGACCTTCCTGATGATAAGGCCGACATGAAGCAGTGCGTGACCGAGCGAGATCCGAGCACCGTGCATCACCACGACCTTCATCGGGGCGTGCGGCCGATCGCTTAAGGACGTCTGTGCCTCTTTGAGCTGGAACATCGAACACCGCTCCCTCCGGCTGGAGGAAACGGCCCGCCTGGCCGAAAGAAGCTTGGGCCAGTCCCAGATCAGCCGGCCGCCCCGACCTTGGGCCCTCTCTCATTCCTCAGCCGCTTGAGCGCCCGCGACATGGCGATCGACCTCGGGACCGCGAACACGCTCGTGTACGAGCGCGGGCGCGGGATCGTCATATCCGAGCCCTCGGTCGTGGCGATCGACTCGCTGAGCGGAGCGGTCCACGCCGTCGGCAGCGAGGCGCAGCGGATGATCGGCCGCACCCCGGCGACGATCACGGCGATCCGCCCACTGCGCCACGGCGTGATCGCGGACTTCGAGGTGACCGAGCAGATGCTGCGCTATTTCATCCGCAAGGTCCACCAGAGCCGCCTGGCTGGCCCACGCCTTGTGATGTGCGCGCCCTCGGGGATCACGGACGTCGAGGAGCGTGCGATCGAGGAGGCCTCGCTGTCGGCCGGCGCGCGCGAGGTTCACCTGATCGAGGAGCCGGTCGCCGCGGCGATCGGCGCGGGCCTTCGGATCGAGGAGCCGGTCGGCCACATGGTCGTCGACGTCGGCGGGGGGACGAGCGAAGTGGCGGTGATCGCGCTCGGCGGAATCGTGGTCTCGGAGTCCGTTCGCACGGGCGGCTACGACCTCGACGACGCGATCATCGGGCACGCCCGCAGCGAGCACCGCCTCGCGATCGGGCAGCCGACCGCCGAGGCGATCAAGCTCGAGATCGGATCGACGCGGCCGTTGCGCGAGCAACGCACCGCCGAACTACGAGGGCGCGATCTTCAGTCGGGGTTGCCGAAGACGGTCGAGCTCACGAGCGGCGAGCTGCAGGCGGCGCTCGAGCCGCCCGTGCGCGCGATCGTCGACGCCGTCAAGGAGACGCTCGAGCGCACTCCGCCGCAGCTTGCCTCAGACATCGTCGAGGGCGGCATCCTGCTCGCCGGCGGAGGGTCCCTGCTGCGAGGGCTCGAGCAGCGGCTGCGCGACGAGACGCATATAACCGCCTACCTGGCCGATTCGCCGCTGACCTGCGTCGCGGTCGGCTCGGGCCGCTCGCTCGAAGAGCTCGCGACGCTCCGCCGCTCGGCTAGGGACGGTCGGCGGCGGAGGCGACGCCGGTGAGTCGTCGGCCTGCAGGTGGTGCTTCGCCCGGGAGTCAGGCCGCGAGCCGAGCAACCGGACGCCCTGGCTCAGCGAAGACCAGCTTCCCTCAAGGCGCGAGTGCTTGGCCCGCGCCGACAATCGCGTGACGATCGGCCCCTAAGGGTAAGGGCGCTCGTGAGGCCCGTACCTGCGCTCAGCCGACGTCGAGGTACACCGGGCTCGTCCAGGCCTGGGCGCCGTCCTCCTGTGTCGCGCGCAACCAGTAAGCCCGGACGCCGTGTGGCGGACAATCGTCGCTGTGCGCCACTCGAAGCTCGGCGGTCAGGTCGCAAGCGGGAAGCCGCCTCGCGTACACCCGCAGATCGATCCCACCGGCCGGCTGCGAGAACGTCTCCCCGTCCGCCAGCGCCGCGATCGGAATGTCGACGTCGATCACCTCCGTGCGCAGCCGCAACTCCGCGTCGGGCGTCGCTTCGAGCGTTAGGTCGACGCCGTCGTCGTCGCCTGAGGTGGTCGAGCGCCATGACACGTGCGTCGGCCCGCGCTCGACAATGCCGAGCTCGGGGTTGTCGAAGGCGAACGTCACGGCGTCGAGGATCCGTCCCGACGAGAGCTCGACCCGTCCGTCCCAGGCCGTCGTGCGGTCGCGTCCGCGCACGCGCGAGCCCGCCCAGGCAACCCGATAGCGCCGTGACCCCACGAACGAGTCGGCGCCATAGGGCGACAGCGTCGAGATCTTCTCCAGTCCTCGGAACAGCTCGACGCGCTCGAGTGGCCCGGTGCCGAGCACTCGCCCTGCGATCTCGACCGAGCCCGACGCGCCCATGCGGCCCTCGGCGCCCATCGGCAGCCCGTTCACCTCGAGCTCGACGTGGATCCGCTGCCCGAGGCTCGTCGCGTAGCAGCGCCGCGCGCGCACCGCGTCGAATATGGCCTCGCGCGTCAGCTCCTCGCACAGGACACATGCGAGACCGCCGTAAGCGCCGAACTCACCGGCTCCCGGGTGGCTTGCCCCCGGGCGACCCTTGTGACCGTCCGATCCAGCGACGACGCCCACCCGGTAGCCGTGGCGAAGTGCGTCCTCGAGCAGCCACTCGAAGCGCCCCCAGTCCGAGCTGACCTCGATCACCGGCTCGAGCCGAGGGTCGTGAAAGCCGACGATGTCCGCATAGCGACCGCCGACATGCGGCACGAGCAGGACGTCGTCGCGTCCGCCAAGCTCGGCGAACAGCTCGCTCAGCGGGTAGCGGTCGCTGTCCGCGTCAGCGGCGTCCTCGACCTCGGCATGCGACGTGCGGTGAAGCGGCCCGTCGGGACCCCGGAAGATGACGTTTCGATCGCCGCCCGCCGGCGTCATTCCCGACCACTCCCAGCCGAGCAGGACGACGTAGCTGCCGTCCTTGTGGAAGCGAGCGGTCTCGTCGCGCAGTAGGCGCCACTCGTCCTCAGTCACCTGGAAGTCGTTGCCCTGGTGGCAGATCGCGTCTAGCAGGGCGACGTCGCGTCCGTACGAGTAGTACTCGGCGATCGTGCCGGTCCCGACCGTGGCGCCGGACTGCCCGTGGAGATCAGCCCACCACGTCTTGAACTCGCCTGTCCCGAGACAGCGAATGGCGTTTGACTCCGCTCGTCGCTCGCCGTGAGTCGCGACGAGCAGCGCCTCGGTTGCGGGCTCCTCGAGCGTCAGGCCCGGCAGCCGCCGGACCGCCGGGGCGCCGCGCGCGACCGGGACGGCGGAGGGCAGGCCGGCGATCGGCGTTCCAAGCGACTCGAGCGCGATCTCGCCGTCGAAGCTCTGGCAGGGGTTGCCCCAGGCGTCCTCGGCCCGGACGAGGGCCTCGAACGGCTCGCCGCGGCGCACGGTCGTCGGCGCGACGGCGATCAAGCGGTGTAGCGCTCCACCGATGATGTCGAACGTGGGCGCCGGGCTGAGGGCGGTGTAGAGCTCGGTTCCGAACGGATCGACGAACACGCGAAACTCGAAGCCGCGCTCGCGGAAAGTCTGGGCGCGTGTCCCGGGACCGCCGCCGCCGCGCTCCCCGAGCGTCACGTGGACGCGGTCGCCGAGGTGCAGCGAGCCGTCGGCGACCGACACCACGAGACACTTCAGCCACGGGCGCACGTGCCCGCGCGGCTCGTAAGTGAGCGAGGGCACCGCCGACTCGGAGCGGCTGTCGATGCGAACCGTCGCGTAGTTGGCCGCGCCCGGATCGCTGAACTGCGGCTTCGCCCAGTCCGAGGCGAACCTCCAGGCGATCTTGATCCGCGCCCGCTCGTCGTAGGCATAGGCGCCGACCTCGTATGTGACGGTCCAGGTCCCCCACGCGCCGCCGACCACCGGCGCGTCCGGAGTCACCCATGCGCGCCCGATCAGGCGCGGGTCGTTAGGTAGTGCCACCTTCCTCCCCTCGCGATCGCTAACCCGGGGACCATCGCAGCGCCGTCGCTGTGCGGCAACCCGCAGCCCGCAGCGAGCGGGTCACGAGGGCGTCCGCCCCTACTGGACGCGCGCCAATGGGCGGCGATCGATCCGACGGTGACGCCGGTGGCCTGCACCACGCGCTCGGATGGCAGCATCGCGGTCGAGGTGCACCAGGTTCCGCGTGACCTCGACGGCACGGTGCTTGGCGAGGGACGTGTCCTTCACGTCTACGTCTTCCGGGATGACCTTGTTGCTCGCATGGACGTCGAGGAACTCGCCAACGCGGAGTGATGCCCACGCGCCCGCGGGCTGACAGGCATCGCGGGCGAATCACCTGGCTCGAGAGTTCGCGGTGCGTCTCCGGCCTGTCACAGGCTGTCTCGCCATCTCGTCAACGGGTTAGGAAGCGAGCAGAGGAGATGCCATGAGGATTCTCGTCGCCGGCGCCACTGGGGCGCTCGGAAGGCGGCTGTTGCCGCGGCTTGTCGCGAATGGCCATGACGTGCTCGGCATGACCCGCAGCGCCTCTAAGCGGGATGCCGTGGCCGCGCTGGGACGACGCCGGTCGTCGCCGACGCGCTCGATTCCGAGCAGGTGGCTAGGACGGTCGCCGACGCGCAGCCCGAGGTGATCGTGCACCAGCTGACCGCGCTTTCCGGCGCACCGGACATGCGCCACTTCGATCGCGCCTTCGCGACGACGAACCGCCTGCGAACGGAGGGAACCGACCATCTGCTCACAGCCGCCCGGGCGGTCGGCGTGCGCCGGTTCGTGGCCCAGAGCTTCGCCGGCTGGCCGTTCGCCCGCACTGGCGGGCCGGTCAAGACGGAGGAGGATCCGCTGGATCCCACGCCGCCCGACACGATGCGCCACACCTTCGGCGCGATTCGCTACCTCGAGGACGCCGTCACGGGCGCCGACTGGATCGAGGGCGTCGTGCTGCGCTACGGCTTCTTCTACGGCCCCGGCACCTCGCTTGGCGCCGACGGCGAGCACGTCGAGTCGATCCGCAAGCGCAGGTTCCCGCTCGTCGGCGACGGCGGAGGCGTGTGGTCGTTCATCCAGATCGACGACGCGGCGCAGGCCACGGTTGCCGCCGTCGAACGCGGGCGACCGGGCATCTACAACATCGTCGACGACGATCCCGCACCGCTGGCGCAGTGGCTGCCGGCGGTCGCGAGCACCATTGGCGCCAAGCCACCGCGTCGGCTGCCGCGCTGGCTCGGCCGGCTGCTCGCGGGCGAGCCGGCGACGGCCATGATGACCGAGGTGCGGGGGGCCTCGAACGCCAAGGCAAAGCGCGAGCTCGGCTGGCGGCCGAGCCACGCGAGCTGGCGCGAGGGCTTCGCGCAGCTCGCGGCATGAGCGGCAGACCCGGCAGCATCGGCCCCCTGGCCGCCCGAGCGCTACCCCTACGCACGACGAGGCTGAGCACGAGACATCTAGCGGTTCGCGGATCGCGTCGGTCAGCTTGGTCTTGGTGTAGTCGATGATGTCGTCGGCGCCGTCGGAGCGGACCGGGTCGGCGCTGCGCGCGCTCGCGGTCGCGATCACGTAGGCCTGCGCCTGTTTCGCCAACTGCACAGCGAAGCCTCCGAATCAGCGCCTCGGCCGGTGCGAGCACGAACTCGGCCGCGGCCCCGCTCTCGTTCATGGGCAGGAGGGCGACTACCGCGTCTCCGACGGCGAACCCCTCGACTCGGGCGCCGAGC
>Ga0136620_10001252_pt1 | contig 12009 bp, 10 predicted proteins | sample AntDrymUQ4162106_2_FD_104806 | JGI IMG/M metagenome (GOLD analysis project Ga0136620, IMG submission 104806) | Polar desert sand microbial communities from Dry Valleys, Antarctica - metaG UQ416 (21.06) | ecosystem: Environmental > Terrestrial > Soil > Desert | place: Antarctica: Dry Valley... | reverse complement strand
TCATCTGCTCCATGCGGCCCTTGCGCAGCGCGAGCAGCTGGGTCACCACGCCGACGTAGTCCTCGGGCACGTCGATGGCGACGTTCTCGACGGGCTCGTGGACCTTGCCGTCGATCTCGCGCGTCAGGACGCGCGGCTGGCCGACGGTGAGCTCGAAGCCCTCGCGGCGCATGATCTCCACGAGCACCGCGAGCTGGAGCTCCCCACGGCCCTGGACCTCCCAGGCGTCCGGGCGCTCGGTGTCGTGCACCCGGATCGACACGTTGCCGATCAGCTCCTGTTCGAGCCGGGCCTTCAGTTGCCTGGCGGTGAGCTTCGAGCCCTCGCGCCCCGCCAGCGGAGACGTGTTCGTGCCGATCACCACCGATAGCGAGGGCTCGTCGACCGTGATCACCGGCAGCGCACGGGGATCCTCGGGATCGGCGAGGGTCTCGCCGATCGTCACGTCGGCGAGGCCCGCCACCGCGATCAGCTCGCCGGGGCCGGCCTCGGCGGCCTCGACGCGGTCGAGGGCGTCGGTCACGTAGAGCTCGCTCACCGTCACGCGCTCGACGCGCCCGTCGGCGCGGCACCACGCGATCTGCTGTCCGTTGCGGATCGTGCCGTGGCGCACGCGGCAGAGCGCGAGGCGGCCCACGTAGGGAGAGGCGTCAAGGTTGGTCACGTGCGCCTGCAGCGGATGGCCGGGCTCGTGCTCGGGGGCGGGGATGTGCTCGAGCAGGAGGTCCATCAGCGGGGCGAGGTCGGTGCCCTCGGCGCCCTCTTCCAGGGCGGCCCAGCCGGCCCGGGCGTTGGTGTAGACGATTGGGAACTCGATCTGCTCCTCGTCGGCATCCAGGTCGAGGAACAGCTGGTAGACCTCGTCGATGACCTCGCCGATGCGCGCGTCCGGCCGGTCGACCTTGTTGATCACGAGGATCACCGGCAGGCGCGACTCGAGCGCCTTGCGCAGCACGAAGCGGGTCTGGGGCAAGGGGCCCTCGGAGGCGTCCACGAGCAACAGCACGCCGTCGACCATCGTCAGCCCCCGCTCCACCTCGCCCCCGAAGTCCGAGTGGCCCGGCGTGTCGACGATGTTGAGCTTCACGTCCCGGTAGCGCACGGCCGTGTTCTTCGCCAGGATCGTGATGCCCTTCTCGCGCTCGATGTCCATCGAGTCCATCACGCGCTCGTTCACGTCCTGGCCGGTGCGAAAGGCGCCCGACTGCCACAGCATCGCGTCCACGAGGGTCGTCTTTCCATGGTCCACGTGGGCGACGATCGCGACGTTGCGGATGTCCTCGCGGCGGGCCATGCGGTGGGGGATGGTAGGGGCTACCGGTTTAGAAAAGTGGGAGGGGGGCACCCATGGGCCATGGGAATAATCGGATTTCTGGTAGCCGGCCTCATCATCGGGCTCCTGGCACGCCTCCTGCTGCCGGGCAAGCAAAAGATCGGCCTGCTGTGGACGATGGCTCTGGGGGTGCTCGGGTCCGTGATCGGCGGCACCCTCGCCAGCACGATCGGGACCGGAGACATCGGCGAGCTGAACGTGATCGGCTTCGTCGGGGCGGTCATCGCCTCGGTGGCGCTGCTCGCCGCGGCCGAGAGCGCCGGGCTGGGCGCGGGCAAGGACCGCGGGCAACTCGAGCGGTAAAGAAGTCGAAGGATTCGGCGTCGTGCCGAATCCTTCACGGCCTCGAAGGATCCGTCTCCGGGCGAAATCCTGCGGGCCCGGGCACGCCGCCTGCTACGGTTTTCTGGTCGGGTGACCATCCTGGTCCCCGAGAGGTTCCGTTCCTAGTTGCGCTCTTGGCGCGTCCGGGGTAGCTGGATCTCCCCGTCGCACCACATAGGAGCTCACACACAATGTCTTCGCAGTCCTTCGCCGATCTCGGCGTGTCAAAACCGGTCGTGGCCGCCCTCGGCGCCCGCGGCTTTCACAGTCCTTTCGCCGTCCAGGAGCTCGTCATCGCGGACGTGCTCGCCGGCAGGGATGTCCTCGCGCAGTCCCCGACCGGGTCCGGCAAGACGCTGGCCTTCGGAGTGCCGATCGTCGACCTGCTTTCTGCCGAGGCACGGCGCCCGGCGGCGCTGATCCTTGCGCCCACGCGCGAACTGGCCGGCCAGATCGTGGACGAGCTGCAGGCCGTGGCAAACGCCCGTGCCCTGTCCGTGGCGGTCGTGCACGGCGGCGTGGGCCTCCAGCGGCAGGCAAAGCTCGCGGCGCGCGCGCACATCGTGGTTGCCACCCCTGGACGGCTGGAGGATCTCCTCCAGCGCGGGGACCTGACGCTGAAGCACATCAAGGTGCTCGTGCTCGACGAGGCCGACCGCATGCTCGACATGGGCTTCAAGCCCGCGGTCGATCGCATCGTGGCCAAGTGCCCCCGCGAGCGCCAGACGCTCTTCTTCTCCGCGACGCTCGAGGGCGCTGCGGGCCAGCTCGCAAAGGCCTACACGCACGATGCGCGCAAGCACGTGCACGCGCCGCGCGCCGAGCGCAAGGCGGATGTCGAGCACCGCTTCGTGCACCTCACCCATGACGCCAAGCTCGGGGCCCTCGTGAGCGAGTTGCGCGACGAGGGTCGCGGCCGCACGCTGGTCTTCGTGCGCACCAAGCGCGGGGCCGACCGGCTCGTGAAGCGCCTGGGCACCCAGAACCTCACGGCGGTGGCGATGCACGGCAACAAGTCCCAGTCCCAGCGCCAGAAGGCGCTCGCCCGCTTCGAGTCGGGCGCCGTGGACACGCTGGTGGCCACCGATGTGGCCGCTCGCGGCATCGACGTGGCGGACATCACCCACGTGATCAACTTCGACGTGCCGGAGGACCGCGACGGCTACGTTCACCGCGTCGGCCGCACGGCCCGCGCCGGTGCAAGCGGTGCGGGAGTGAGCTTTGTCATGGCCGACCAGGCGCGCGACATGCGCCGTGTGGCCGAGGACCTGGGCCTGACCGCCCAGTTCGACGAGGGCAGGCCGCGCGGGGGCGGGGATCAGCAGAACACCCGCAACGGGGGAGGGGCAGGTCCGCGAGGCGGGCCCGCGCAGCAGCGAAACGACCATGCCCCGCAGCGAAACGGCCGGGCCGAGCAGGCCCGCCGCGCTCAGTCCGCCCGCAGCCGCCGCGGGCGCCGCGCAGCCTGACCGACTGCTCGGGCTGACACGTAGCGGGGGCTGCTCTAGGGTCCCGGCGATGACGTGGACCGAGGTCCCCGAGGAGCTCTGGCGGCCAAGCCCGGAGCTCATCGAGGGTGCGAGCATCACGCGCTACATGCGCTGGCTCGCCGAGGAGCGAGGGGCGCGGTTTGGCGATTACGGGTCGCTGTGGCGCTGGTCGGTGGACGACCTGGATGGTTTCTGGGCCTCGATCTGGGACTTCTTCGAGGTGCGCGCCTCACGCCCCTACGAGCGCGTGACCGGCTCTCGCGCGATGCCCGGCGCGGAGTGGTTTCCTGGTGCGCGGCTCTCCTACGCGGAGCACATCTTCCGCGACCGGGAGGAGGGCGCGGCCGCCATCCACCACGCCTCCGAGCTGCGCGGGCTCGCCACGATGACCTGGGGCGAGCTACGTGCCCTCACGGCGCGTGTCGCGGGCGGGCTGCGCGCTCTCGGGGTGGGGCGGGGCGATCGCGTCGTGGCCTACATGCCAAATGTGCCGGAGACCGTCGCCGCCTTCCTCGCCTGCGCTTCGATCGGCGCGGTCTGGTCGAGCTGCTCGCCGGACTTCGGCGCGCGGTCGGTGATCGACCGCTTCGCCCAGATCGAGCCACGGGTGCTGCTCGCCGTGGACGGCTACCGCTACAACGGCCGGGATTTCGATCGGATGGACGTCGTGGCGGGCATCGAGGCCGCGGTTCCATCGCTCGAGCACGCCGTGCTCGTGCCCTACCTGTCCACCGCTCCGGACGCCGGGCGCCTCAGCCGCCCGCTTGCCTGGGATGAGCTGCTCGCAAGGGGGGAGGGCACGGATTTGGCGTTCGAGCAGCTTCCCTTCGCCCATCCGCTCTGGGTGCTCTACAGCTCGGGCACCACCGGCCTGCCCAAGGCGATCGTGCACGGCCAGGGCGGGATCCTGCTCGAGCATCTCAAGAAGATGAACCTGCACGTGGATGCAATGGAGGGAGACCGCGTCTTCTGGTTCACGACGACCGGCTGGATGATGTGGAACTTCCTCGTCGGGGTCCTGCTCACCCCCGCCGAGATCGTGCTGTACGACGGCAGCCCTGCTCACCCGGATCTCACCGTCCTGTGGGACCTCGCCGAGCGCACGGAGACCACATGCTTCGGCACCTCGGCGGCGTACGTGGCCTCGTGCATGAAGGGCGGAGCCCGGCCCCGTCAGGGGCGCGACCTCTCGGCCCTGCGCAGCGTGGGCTGCACCGGGTCACCGCTCTCGCCGGAGGGCTTTCGGTGGGTGTACGACCACGTGGGGGCGGACACGTGGCTCTTCTCGACCTCGGGCGGCACCGACGTGTGCACGGCGTTCGTGGGCGGTTGCCCGCTGCTGCCGGTCTACCTCGGTGAGCTCCAGGCGCGCTCTCTGGGAGCGAAGGTGGAAGCCTTCGACGAGGACGGCAACAGCGTGGTTGGCGAGGTGGGCGAGCTTGTGATCACCGAGCCGATGCCCTCCATGCCAGTTGCATTCTGGGGCGACCCCGAGGGCGAGCGCCTGCGTGAGAGCTATTTCTCAACCTACCCGGGCGTCTGGCGCCACGGCGACTGGATCGAGATCACCGAACGCGGCACCGCGATCATCTACGGGCGCTCTGACTCGACCATCAACCGCGGCGGCGTACGCATGGGCACGAGCGAGATCTATCGCGCGGTGCTCGGGATCGAGCAGATCGTGGACGCCCTGGTGGTCGACGTGCCCTCGGGTGAGGAGAGCTGGATGCCCCTGTTCGTGGTCCTGCGCGCGGGCGCCGAGTTGGACGGGGCGCTAAAGCTCGAGGTAGCCCGTAGAGTCCGCGAGGAGTGCTCGCCCCGGCACGTGCCCGATCAGGTCATCGCTGTGGGCGAGGTGCCCCGCACCCTGTCCGGCAAGCTGCTCGAGGTACCGGTCAAGCGGATCCTGATGGGCGAGCCGGCCGAGCAGGCCGCCAGCCGCGACTCGCTGCAGAACCCCGCGGCGCTCGACCCGTTCGTAGAGCTGGCGGCGCGGCGATCCGGTTGAGCGCTTCTCCCGCCGGCACGTTCTGATCCCTCCACCGGCACCCTCTGATCCCACCACCGGCACCTGATCTCCCGCCGGCACGTTCTGATCCCACTTGTGGGTCCCTGGGACACCAAAGTGCGCACGGAATCGACAGCGGCCGTCACGCGCTGTCGGGGCCGCGCGTTTCCGCCACCCGCCCGCGGGTATCCTGACCACGCATGGACCAACTGCCCGGCACGCCCGCCTCGCTCTGGGTGGAGACCTCGCCCCCGACGGCCTACCCGGCGCTCGACCGTGATGTGAGCGCCGACGTCGCGGTGCTCGGCGGCGGCATCGCCGGGTTGACCAGCGCGCTGCTGATCGCGCGTGCGGGCCTCTCAGTCGTGCTCGTGGACGCCGGCAAGGTCGGCCGCGGGGTCAGCGGCTACTCCACCGCCAAGGTCACCTCGCTGCACAGCCTCACATACGCCGACCTCGTCTCAAGTCGCGGGGAGGATCACGCCCGCGTCTACGGTGAGGCCAACGAGGGAGGTCTCGCCACGATTGCGCGGCTGGCGCGCGAGCTGGCGATCGAGTGCGACTTCCGCAGGCGCCCCAACTTCACGTACACGGAGTCCGAGGATGAGCTGGACGGGGTGCGTGAGGAGGCTCAGGCCGCGAAGGACCTCGGCCTGCCCGCCTCGTTTGTGCAGGGAGACATCGGCCTGCCCTGGGAGGTGAAGGGGGCGGTGCGCTTCGAGGACCAGGCCGAGTTTCACCCGTGCAAGTACCTCGTCGGGCTGGCCCAGGGCGTGCGCGGCGCGGGCGGCGAGATCTATGAGGACACCCGCGCCGTCGACGTGTCGGACGGCGACCCCTGCACGGTCCGTACCGAGGACGGCCGCGAGCTGAAGGCAGGACACGTGATCGTGGCCACCCACTTCCCCTTCCTCGACCGCGCGGGCTTCTTCGCGCGGATGCATCCCGAGCGCTCCTACTGCCTGGCGCTGCGCGTCCGCGGCAGCGTCCCGCAGGGCATGTACATCAGCACGCAGGGTCACTCGCTGCGCTCCCAGCCGGCGCCGAGCGGCGGAGAGCTGTTCCTGGTCGGCGGCGAGAGCCACAAGGTGGGCCAGGCAGACGAGGCGGACCGGGTCCGGGCGCTCGACGCCTACGCGCGCGACCGGTTCGAGGTGGACAGCGTGGACTACCGCTGGTCAACGCAGGACAACATCCCGCTCGACTCCGTGCCCTACGTGGGCAAGCTCGCGCCGTTCTCAAAGCGAGTGCTGGTGGCCACCGGATTTCGCAAGTGGGGCTTTGCCAATGCGACGGCGGCGGCCATCATCCTCGCCGACGCGGTGAAGGGCGACGAGCACCCCTGGGCGGCCACATTCGACTCGACCCGTCTGGGCCCGGCATCCGCGGCCGCCACCTTCCTGAAGGAGAACGTGAACGTGGGCCGGCGCTTTGTCCAGGACCGCTTCAAGCGCGGCTCGGCCGAGGAGGTGGCACCCGGCGAGGGAGCGATCGTGCGTGACGGTGTTCGCCAGGCTGCCGTCCACCGCGATAAGGACGGGAAGCTCCACGCCCTCTCCGCGCGCTGTACCCACATGGGCTGCATCGTCGAGTGGAACAACGCGGAGCGCTCGTGGGACTGTCCCTGCCACGGGTCGCGGTTCGGGACCGACGGTCGCGTTCTCCAGGGCCCGGCGGTCGCTGCGCTCGAGCCGCGCGAGCTCCAGGCGCCTGAACCCGGCGAGCCGGGGACCGGCGAGGGGCCCCGGTGACGCGCGACGCCCCCCCAGTGCCCTCCACGGGTCCGAGTGCCGCCCAACGTGGCTGAGCCCGTGCCCGACGTACGGATCACGGAGTTCACCGACCCCGGCTGCCCATGGGCCTGGTCGGCCGAGCCGTTTCGCCGCCGGCTCGACTGGCTCTATGGCGAGCGCTTGGAGTGGCAAATCTGTGTCGTAGGGCTCTCAGAGACCCCTGAGCACTACCTGGCGAAAGGCTTCACCCCGGAGAAGCAGGCCCGCTCGTTCGAGCGGATCGCAAAGGAGCACGGGATGCCGATCGACACCGCGCCCCGGCCGCGGATGGCCGCCACCCTGCCGGCGTGCCGCGCGATCGTGGCGGCTCGCCTGAACGCTCCGGAGCGCGAGCGCACGCTGCTGAGGCGATTGCGCGTGCGGAACTTCTCGAGCGAGCTGCTCGACGAGCCGGAGACGATCGCCGCCGCAGCGCGTGACGCCGGCCTCGACCCCGCCGAGCTTGAGAGGTGGTCCCGCGGCGAGGATGTAGAGGCGGCCCTGCGCGAGGACATGGCGAGGGCCCGCGAGCCGATCCCGGCGGCTCGGGTGCTCGATGACAAGCTGGCCAACTGGTCGGGCGGGCGGCGCTACACCTGTCCGTCCTATGAGGTCGTGCGCGTGTCGGACGGGGTGCGGATCGCGGTGCCCGGCTTTCAGCCCTTCGGCGTCTACGACGTGTTGCTCGCCAACCTCGTGCCGGACTTGGAGCGCTGCGAGCCGGCCGAAAGCGCGGAGGAGGTGCTGGAGTGGACGGGCACCCCGCTTGCGAGCAAGGAGGTCGCGGTGGTGCGCGACATCCCGTTCGAGCGCGCTCGCGAAGAGCTCGGGCGCGTGGCGGATGAGTGTCATGTGGGCTCAGACGGGCTCTGGTCGCTTCCGCGGGCCTGACCAACGCATCATGAGCCCTCCCGATCGGGCGCGGGCTCTATCGGCTATCCGGTAGCAGCGACGAGCCGCTTCGCCAGCCCCTCCATGCCCAGTTCCTTCGCGGCGGCGGCCCCGCCCGCACGGTCCGTGGGGGAGTCCGGCGGCAGCTCTACGTCAACCGGGCGCAGCGTGGCGATATCGCGGTAGGCCTCGAGCTCCGCGCGGGCGCGCGCGAGGATGTTGCGATCCGGCCCGTCGCGATCGGCGGCATCCAGGGCGTTCGCCAGCGATCCATGGCGGCGCAGGATGTCCGCCGCGCGCTTCTCTCCGATCCCCTTCATCCCCGGCAGCCCGTCAGACGGGTCGCCGCGCAGGGCTATGAAGTCCGCCACGAGCGCCGGCCCCACCCCGTAGCGGGCCTCCACCTCCGCCGGTCCCATCCGCTCGGGCCCGCGCTTTCCCCTTCCCCCGAGCAGTAGGACCGAGACCCGCTCGCCCGCGCACTGGAACATGTCGCGGTCCCCGGTCAGGATCAGCGCCTCGCCGCCGGCCTCCTCCTCGGCCCGCGCGAACGAGCCGAGCAGGTCGTCGGCCTCGAGGCTGTCGTGGTCCCGCACGGCCCATCCGAGCGCCGCATAGAGGCGCGGCGCCAGCTTCCACTGGCGGGCCAGGTCGGCCGGCATCGGCGGGCGGTGGGCGTGATAGCCGGGGTAGAGCTCCACGCGGTAGGTGGCGGCATCCGGGCCAAAGCAGGTCACGACCGCCCGGGCCTGGTGCTCGTCGGCTACGGCGAGGATGGTGTTCGTGCTCCCGAGCAGGGCATTCACCGGCAGGTCGTCGGCACCCTTGATCGAGTCCGGAAGGCCGTAGAAGGCTCGGTAGAGGAGATAGGGGGCGTCGACGAGAAGGAGCGGGCTGACCATTGACGCGGGCACCCTAATACGTGGTAGCGTTTCGCGGGTAAGGTCGGGCAGGTTGCCCGGCGAAGAAGTGCAGGCGCTCGCAGTCGTTGCTCATCAGCATCCTCCGCGTACGCAGCACATCACAAGAAGATCGTGGAGGAACTCCATGCCAAACGGAACCGTAAAGTGGTTCAGCGACGAGAAGGGCTTCGGCTTCATCACCCCTGACGACGGGGGCAAGGACCTTTTCGTGCATCACACCGGCATCAACGGTGACGGCTTCAAGTCGCTCACCGAGGGCTCCAAGGTGTCCTACGACGCCGAGTCCGGCGACAAGGGCCCGAAGGCCGTCAACGTCCAGATGGTCTGAGCCCGGCTTCGCCGGACTCACAGGCTCCACACGGCTGAGACCAGGCCCGGGTGCCACGTGCACTCGGGTCGGGGTCTCAGCCGTCGTGAGCCACTCTGCCGCGGGCAGCGTGGCTCAGGCCGCCGCCTCACGCAGCAGGCCGGCCAGGTCGAGCGGCCTAGTGTAGAGCTGTATCTCGCGCCGGGCGCCGGCCGTTTGCCGCCGGCGCTCATCCACGTGTTGAGCCCGACGTGGTGGTGGTAGCCGCCGGCTGAGAGAAAGGCCGCCTGGTCACCGATCCTGGTTACGAGCTCGAAGCCAAGGACATCGCGGTAGAACGCGATCGAGCGCTCTAGGTCCGACACCTTCAGGTGCACGTGGCCGACCTGCGCCCCCTCGTCGATCGTGTAGCCCATCAAGCGCGAGGGTAGCTCAGCCTCGGAGGACCGTCGGTCAGCCTCGGAGGACCGTCGGTCAGCCTCGGAGGACCGTCGGCTCCCGCGGAAGGCGCTCGGCATCGAAGCGCCCGACCAGCTGCCGTGCGCTCAGCTTTTCGCCCTGCTCCGCCAGGCCCAGGCCGGCGGCCATCCAGCTCACCACGTCCTCGGGGCCTTCGCCGAGCATGGCCCGATCGGCCAGCGTGACGGCCCCGTGGCGCTTGGCCAGGCGCCGTCCGTCCGGGCCGAGCACGAGTGGCACGTGGGCGTAATCCGGGGCGGGAAGCCCCAGCAGCCGCGCCAGCAGCAGCTGACGTGGTGTGGAGTCGAGCAGATCGTCGCCGCGGACCACCTCGCCGATTCCCTGCTCGGCGTCGTCCACTACGACCGCGAGGTTGTAGGCAAACGCCCCGTCCCAGCGGCAAAGAACGAGATCATCCACCTGCCCTTCGACCGGTCCATGCAGGCGGTCGTGGAAGCGCACGGTCTCCTCGCGGGCGTCTAGCCTCAGCGAGGGCGGCCGCCCGGCATCGCGTTTCCGCGCGGCCCGCTCGGTGGCAGTGAGTCGCCGGCAGGTACCGGGGTAGGCGCCGTCGGGCAGGGGCCCGTGCGGCGCTTCCGCGGCGACGCGGATCTCCGCCCGCGTGCACCAGCACGGGTACACGCGGCCCTCGGCAGATAGCGTCTCGAGTGCCTCGCGGTAGAGCGCCGTGCGCTCTGACTGCCGCACGGGGCTCCCGTCCCAGTCGATCCCGATCGCCCGCAGATCGGCGAGCTGTCCCTGCTCGTGCTCCCGGCGAGATCGGTCCGGGTCGAGATCCTCGATCCGCAGCAGGAACGAGGACCGCGCTGAGCGCGCGAAAAGCCACGCAAGGAGGGCGGTCCGGAGGTTCCCGACGTGCAGGGGACCGCTGGGGCTCGGGGCGTAACGGCCGACGGGCATCTGGCCCGGCCAACCTTAGTGGTCCCTGCCCGGCGCCCTTAGAGGCCGGCTGGGTGGCGCACAACGTATCCGGCCGAGGAGCGGGATTGGCCGGTCCAGCGCGAGCCGCTGACCCGGCGTGCGCTGGTGTCGAAGCGCCGCCCATCCACCGTCATGTACATGTGGCCCGGGGATGAGTAGATGGTGATGCGCTTTCCGGGCCCAGGCCTGCCGTAGCTCATGAAACCGCTGGAGTTGCGCGGCACGCTCAGCAGCCCTGCGCCATGCAGGGCGTAGGAGACCGACCCGGAGCAGTCATATCCCGAGTCGGTGAAGGAGCCATGGCCGCCGCCGTAGCGGTAGGGCTTCGTGGCTATCCGGTTGGCCGCGGCCACCACACGGCTGACCAGCGCCGCCGAGCGATCGCCGGTCGAGGATCCGTTTCGGCCAGAGCCGCGCTTCAGCACGCGACCCCGGCCCAGACCGAGCCTGGCGCGCGTCTGGGGCCCTGCCACTCCGTCGACTGTCATGCCGTGGCGGCGCTGGTAGCGGCGCAGCGCGCGCTCTGTCTGCGTTCCGAAGGCCCCGTCGGCGGGTACTCCGAGCGCTCGCTGCAGCGCGCTTACGCCACCACCGCGAACGCCGGCTTTGTTACTCGAGCGCTGCGCCTTGCGGGAGGCACGGTGGGCGGCGGCACGCTTGAGCACGGGGCCCGCGCCGAGCCCGAGGCGGCCACGCGTCTGCGCGCCGGCGATGCCGTCAACGGTCATCCCGTGGCGGCGCTGGTAGCGGCGTAGCGCACGCTCGGTCTGCGGTCCGAAAACTCCGTCTACGGGCAGCCTGAGCGCTCGCTGCAGCGCCTGGACTCCTTTGCCCCGGGACCGGGTCTTCTTCTTCTGGGGTCTTGCGTCCGCGGCAGGGGGGTGAGTGAGTGCCGCGGCCAGACCGACCATCGGCCCGCCGGCCACCGCGAACAGGGCGGCGAGCGTCAGCCCGCGCGGGCTAGGGACCGCCATCTCGAGGCTCTGGTCTGCCGCCTTGCGCCGGGCGTGGGCGCGCCAGCTGGACCGGCGCCAGACCTCGGGATCGGTCAGGTCGCGGTGGACCCGCGGAAGGATCTCCTGCGCGGGTACCGCGGGGCGCCATTCGCCGTCCTTGAGCCGCCGCTCGTAGGAGCGCTCGAGCGACTCGGCCCACAGATCACGGCATCCAAGATTGCGTTGCGCCACTTCTCACCTCTGTTTGTCGAACTTTCGCTGTGCCTACGAGGTGAGCTGTCGGGCTCGCGCGGATTGCGCTACGGCGGCGACGCCGGCAGCGCCGGCGCCCGTCGATTCGCCCCTGCGGTCCAGCGGACCGCCGTGGTTCCCCCGTCCACCCCGGCATGGCCGCGGCGGTTCGGCGTGCGACCGTCGTTGTAACAGGTCAGATTCCTGCATGTTGCAGGAGATCTTGCAGGGAGCGGCGTTGCAGGATCCTGCCCAGGTCGGCGGGGGAGCAAGGTGGCTGAGCGGACGCGCCGCCGCGACGGTCAGGGTCGAGACGATACCCGGGCCGGCCGCGGTTCGGCCCCTGAACGACGAAGGGCCCCGCATCCGGCGG
>Ga0136620_10001250_pt1 | contig 12017 bp, 13 predicted proteins | sample AntDrymUQ4162106_2_FD_104806 | JGI IMG/M metagenome (GOLD analysis project Ga0136620, IMG submission 104806) | Polar desert sand microbial communities from Dry Valleys, Antarctica - metaG UQ416 (21.06) | ecosystem: Environmental > Terrestrial > Soil > Desert | place: Antarctica: Dry Valley... | reverse complement strand
GGGAACGCCGCTGCAGCGCGCAGGCCCTCGTCGAGCTCGGCCGCGCTGCGACACACGAAGACGCCCTTGCCCGCCGCGAGCCCGTCCGCCTTGACGACGCAGGGCGGACGCGCAACCGCGAGCGACTCTGCAGTCGGCACGCCCGCCGACCGCATGACGTCCTTCGCAAAGGCCTTCGACCCCTCGATCCGCGCCGCCGCCCGACCCGGCCCGAAGACCGCGATGCCCGCGTGGCGCAGCTCGTCGGCGACGCCCGCGACGAGCGGTGCCTCGGGGCCGACGATTACGAGCTCGGCGGCCAGGCTGCGCGCGAGCCCGAGCAGCGCCTCGCCGTCCTCGGCCCGCACCGGGTGGCAGTCGCCGAGCGCGGCGATCCCCGGATTGCCGGGCGCCGCGTGCAGCTCGATCCCGGACCGCTGAACCAGCTTCCAGGCGAGCGCGTGCTCGCGGCCACCCGAACCGACGAGGAGCACCTTCAACGCGGCCCGAGTCTACTGCTCCCGCGTTTGCCGTCGGTTCTCCCCGCGCATCACGTCACGCAATGAGCCAGAACGAGCTCGGCCTCGAACTGCACGAGTGGGAGACGCGGTGGAGCGAGCTCGAGGCGATGCTGCAGGACGATCCTGCGGGCGCACTGGTGGAGGCGTGCGACTTCGTGGAGCGGGCGCTCAGCGAGAGCTCGGCGGCGCTCGACGAGCTCGGTGCCGAGAACGACGAGCTGCTGGCCGGGTATCGCGCCGCACGCGAGACCGCCAACCGGGTCGAGAGCGGAGCGGACGTCGATCCGGGTGACGTCGGAGCAGCGATCGAGAACCTGCGGGCCGTGCACGGCTCGCTGCGCGCGAACCGGGCGCCCTGACGCGGCAGGCGGGGAGCGCTACGCGCGCGTCAGCACCTGCTCGCGCGCCGCACCCGTTCCGACGAGATCGACGCCCACACCGAGCGCGCGTTCGACGAGCTCGACGTAGGCCCGAGCTGCAGGCGGCAGATCGGACAGCGACGCACACGCGTCGAGTGACTCGTTCCAGCCGTCCACCGTCTCCAGCACCGCCTCACAATGGTGGAAGTCGCTCTGGTGCGCCGGGAAGTTCGGAGTCTCGCTTCCGTCGGGCAGCCGGTAGCGCACGCACACCCGCAGCTCCTCGAGCGCCGAGAGGACATCGAGCTTCGTCAACGCGAGCGAGGTGATCCCGTTCAGGCGCACGGCGTAGCGAAGCGCGACGAGATCGAGCCAGCCCGGTCGGCGCTCGCGGCCGGTGACGGTCCCGTACTCCTGTCCGTGCTCGCGCACCTCCGCCCCGATCGGCTCCTCCATTTCGCTCGGGAACGGCCCCGCACCGACCCGCGTCACGTACGCCTTCGCGACGCCGACGACCTCGTCGATCCGAGTCGGTCCGATCCCGATGCCCGTCGCGGCCGCACCGGCGACGGGGTTCGACGAGGTCACGAACGGATAGGTGCCGTGATCGAGGTCGAGCAGCGTTCCCTGCGCGCCCTCGAGCAGCACCCGCTTTCCCGCGGCGAGCGCCTCGTCGACGAGCAGCGACGTGTCGGCGACGTACGGTCGCAGCCGCCGGGCGTACGCCTCGTAGGTCGACACGACGTCGTCGAGCCCGAACGGCTCGAGCTCGTAGACGCGCTCGAGCCAGACGTTCTTCTCGGCCAGGGCGGTCTCGATCTTCTGGCGCAGGATCTTCGCATCGAGCAGGTCCTGAACGCGGATCCCGATGCGGGCCGCCTTGTCCGCGTAGGCGGGCCCGATGCCGCGCCGGGTCGTGCCGATCTGGAGCTTCCCCAGGCGCTTCTCACTCGCCCCGTCGAGGGCGATGTGCCACGGCATGATCAGGTGCGCGTTGCCGGAGATGCGCAGCGGCTCCACCGAGAGGCCACGCGCCTCCAGGTCGTCCAGCTCCCCCAGTAGCACCTCCGGGTCGACGACGCAGCCGTTGCCAAGCACGCTCAGCTTGCCGGAGACGATCCCCGACGGCAGCTGGCGGAACTTGAACGTCTCGCCGCCGACGATCACCGTGTGACCCGCGTTCGGGCCGCCCTGGTAGCGGCCGACCACGTCCGACTGCTGCGCGAGCAGGTCGACGATCTTGCCCTTGCCCTCGTCGCCCCACTGCGCCCCGACGATCACGGTGGCGGACACCGCTCGATCATGCCCGATCTCTCCGGACGGTACGCGACCGCGTCGGCCGTCGCGCACGACCTCGTGGCAGTCCCAGAGCCCGCCGAGGTCAGATCGGCGTTCCGACCTTTGTTCGGCACGAGCTCCGGGTGCGCCCGATGCGCCGCCCGCATCCCGACGATGCGCGCGAGGGCGTGCACGTGGAAGGCCCGCTCGGTCAGCTGGCTCGGCAGCTACGCCGCGGCGAGATCTGCGAACTTGGCGTAGCGCTTCAGGAACGAGAGCTTGACCGTGTCGGTGGGCCCGTTCCGGTGCTTGGCGATGATCAGCTCGGCGATCCCCTGCGACTCCGACTCCTCGCCGTTGTAGTACTCGTCGCGGTAGACGAAGCCGACGAGGTCGGCGTCCTGCTCGATCGAGCCCGACTCGCGCAGGTCGGAGAGGATCGGCCGCTTGTCGTGGCGCTGCTCGACCGCGCGAGAGAGCTGCGAGAGCGCGAGGATGGGCACGTCGAGGTCGCGCGCGAGGATCTTCAGCGAGCGCGAGATCTGCGAGACCTCCTGCACCCGGTTCTCCGCGTTCGTGCCGGAGGACATCAGCTGGATGTAGTCGACGATGATCAGGCCGAGGTTCGGCTCACGCGACTTCAGCCTACGCGCCTTCGAGCGGATCTCCATCATCGTGATCGAGCCCGTGTCGTCGACCCAGATCGGCGCCTTCATCAGCTTGTCGCACGCCGCCGTCAGCCGCGGCCAGTCCTCGGGCTTCAGCCTGCCCGTGCGCAGGCTCTGTGACTCGACCCGCGCCTCTGCGCACATCATCCGCTGCGTCACCTCGCTCTTCGACATCTCGAGCGTGAAGAGCGCGACGGGGACCTCGTGCCGGACGGCCAGTTCCTGCGCCATGCAGAGCGCGAGCGCCGACTTCCCCATCGAAGGCCGGGCCGCGATGATGATCAGGTTGCCCGGCTGCAGACCCGACGTGAGCTTGTCCAGCTCCTTGAAGCCTGTGGGAACGCCCGTGACGTCCGCCCCGGCCTCGTACAGGTGCATGATCCGCTCGAAGCTCTCCTTCAGCAGCCCCTCGATGTGGCTGAAGTCTCCGGTGACGCGCTGCTGGGCGAGGTCGAAGACGATCTGCTCGGCGCGGTCGACGAGATCGGTCGTCTCGCCCGGCCGGTCCTGTCCGAGGCGTGCGATCTCCGCGCCCGCTCGCACGAGCCCGCGCAGCGTCGCCATCTCGCGCACGATCCGGGCGTAGTGGGCCGCGTTCGCCGTCGCCGGGACGAGCGCGGCGAGCTCGTGGAGCTTCGCCCTCCCGCCCACGGCCTCCAGCTCGCCCCGCTCCTCGAGCGCGTCGACGACGGTGATCGCGTCGACCGGCTCGCCGCTCTGGTAGAGCGCGAGACAGGTGCGGAAGACCGTCCCGTGGCTCTCCCTGTAGAAGTCGCCGGCAGAGAGGATCTCCGTGACGGCGCCGATCGCGACCGGGGAGAGGAGCATCGCGCCGAGCACCGACTCCTCCGCCTCGAGGTTCTGGGGCGGGACGTGCGGAGACTGCCCGCCGCCGGCCGGCAGGCCGGACTGCGTGTTGGCGGATGAGGCCCCGGATCGGGCGTGGGCGGCTACCGAGGCCATGGCCGTATTAGTGCCGTCGGGGACCGAGCTGCGCAACCGGTGTTAATCCCCAGGCGCAGCGCGTCCGGGCCGCCGCGGCGGGTGTCTCTGTGCGGGGGAAAGGAACATGCGTTCCCCCAGGGTATCCACAGGTCCGGACGACTAGGCCCGAGCACCGGGGCGAACTGCACATGCGACGGATCCCGGAAACAGCGGGAAGTTCACAGCTCGCTCCACAGGGCTGTGGAGCGAGCTGTGGACGGATCTAGGAGTCGCGTTCCTCCGCGGCCTCGCCCGCCGGCGCATCCGTCTCCGTGGGCTCCACGGCCCTGAAGCCGGACTCGAGATCGGCTGAGTCGAAGTCGGCCGCCTCTGCGGCCTCGGCCGGCGTGAGCGCGGCCTCGGCCACCTCCTCGTCCAGATACTCGACGACGGCTTCCGTCTCGGCACTCGCCTCAGCGTCGGCAGCGGCGCGCGCCTCCGCCTCGGCGGCCTCGGCGGCCTCCATCGCGGCGAGCTCCTCCTCGGGCGGCAGCTCACCGCCCTCGGGGACGACGAGGGTCTTCACCTCTACGGTCACGTCCTCGAAGACCTGGATCGGAATCGCGTAGCGTCCGATCCGCTTCAGCGTGTCGGTGCCGATCTTCCGGCGGTCGACGCGGATCTTGCGGGTACGCCAGATCTCGTCGGCGATGTCCGTCGGGGTGACCGAGCCGAAGAGCGCGCCGGTCGGGCCCGACTTGACGTCGAAGCTGAGCACGGTCTTGCGGAGGACGTCGGCGATCTCCTGCGCCTGCTCGACGCTGCGGGCCTCGTGCCGGGCGCGCTGCTCGTCGACCTTGCGCAGCTCCGCGACCTTCGCCGGCGTGGCCGGCTCGGCGAGCGCCCGCGGGAGCAGGAAGTTGCGGGCGTAGCCGCGAGCGACGCCGACCACTTCGCCGCGCAGGCCGACGTTCTCGACGTCGGTGAGCAGGATCACGTCCATCAGTGCCCCCTCCAGTAGTCGTCTCGCGTTCCTGACGACGGCACGGCGCCGTCAGGCAAGGACGCAGGGAGCGTCGATATGCAGGCATATCGACGCGACTGAGGACGCCGCCTGGCGGTGCCGTGCTCCGTCAGGGACGCCCTGACTGCTGCTGGAAGGGGCACCTAACGGGCCTCGACGTAGGGCAGGAGCGCCATCTCGCGCGCGCGCTTGACGGCCACCGCGACCTGCCGCTGGTGCCGCCGGCAGGCGCCGGTGATGCGGCGGTTGCGGATCTTCCCCTTCTCCGAGATGTAGCGCCGGAGCTGGTTCACGTTCTTGTAGTCCACCTCTTCTACCTTGTCCTTGCAGAAGAGGCAGCTCTTGCGCCGCCCGGGCGCCGTGGAGGCACCCGGGCGCTTGCGCGAGCGATCCTGCGTTTTCGGTTGTGCCATCTGTGTTCTCCTAGAAGGGGATGTCGTCGTCGGCCGGGGTGGAGGGAAAGTCGGCAGCGGCGCCTGAACCAGCGGCTGCGGCGCCTTGCGGCACGAACTGCCCGCCGCCACCGTCGCCACCGTCCCGGCCGCCGAGGAACTGGACGTTGTTCGCCGTCACCTCGACGGACTGGCGCTTCGTGCCGTCCTGCGCGTCCCACTCGCGCCAGGTCAGCTTGCCCTGGACGCCGACGGGTCGGCCCTTGCTGAGGTACTGCGCGCAGTTCTCCGCGTCGCGGCCCCAGACGGTGACGTCGAAGTAGTACGCGGCGTCCTGCCACTCCTCCCCGCGCTTGACGCGGTCGTTGACGGCGATGCGAAGCGTGGTCACGGCGGTGCCGGACGGCGTGTGGCGCAGCTCCGGATCCTTGGTCAGGTTGCCGACGAGAACGACGCTGTTGATGTTCTGGGCCATTACTCCTCCTCTGACGAGGTGTCGATCGGGGATGTGTCGTTCGAACCCGTGACATCCTCGCGCGTCGCTCCGCCCACCGCTACCGGCCGGGTCGAACCAGGCTTGTAGCGACGCGTCGGTAGGTGGCGCATGACGGCGTCGTCGATCTTGAGCACGCGCGAGATCTCGTCGAGCGTCTCGGCACCTGCGCTGAAGGACAGCAGGTGATAGACGCCGTCGGCCTTCTTGTTGATCGGGTACTCCAGCTTGCGGCGTCCCCAGACGTCCTGGCCCTCCCAGGTGCCGCCGCCGCGCTCGACGAGGTCGCGGGTGCGCTTCACGATCTCCTCCTGGCGCTCGTCGGCCAGGTCGGGGTCCAGCATGAGCAGGATTTCATAGTCGTTCACGGGTTCCCTTGCTCCTCTCTCAGGATTGGCTTCCTTCGGTCTTAGGCGACCTCACCGGCAGGCACGAGCGGGAACAGCGCGTGCGAGGTGAGGCAGGAAGCCGCGCCACGATAGCAGTAAACGGCGTAGCATCCGTCGCATGAGACGGCTTTTGACCTGGCTTGCGGGCGGGCTCGGTGCCGCCGCCCTGGGCTGGCGACTGGTGCGCCAGCTGCCGCGCCGCCGGCATCCGGTCGAGGTGCCGACCGCGGACCCGGCCGACGCGCTGCGCGCGAAGCTCGAGCAGGCCCGCGCGACGCCGGACGACCGCGAGGAGTTCGACGCCGCCGAGGGAATCCCCGTGGACGAGGTCGAGCAACCGCGCTCGCTGGAGGAACGCCGCCGCGCGGTTCACGACAAGGCCCAGGAGGCCCTCGGCCACATGCGGCAGCAGGACGACGACTGAGGCTGCGCCATTTCGGGCACGAGCCCGACCGTGAGAGTCGTCGTGATCGGCGCCACGGGGAACGTCGGAACGAGCGTCGTGCAGGCACTCGGCGACGACGAACGGGTCGATTCGATCCTGGGCGTCGCGCGCCGGCGACCGCGCACGAGCTTCGCGAAGATGGAGTTCGCGTCCGCGGACGTCACGCGCGACGATCTCGTCCAGCTCCTCTCCGGCGCCGACGCCGTCGTCCACCTCGCCTGGTTGATCCAGCCCTCGCGCGACCAGGATGTGCTCTGGCGGACGAACGTGTACGGCTCCCACCGGGTCTTCGAGGCGGCCGGACGCGCGGGTGTCGGCGCCCTCGTGTACGCCTCCTCGATCGGCGTCTACTCGCCGGGGCCGAAGCAACGCGTCGACGAGAGCTGGCCGCGCGAGGGCGTGCGCACGAGCTGGTACGCCCGCCACAAGGTCGAGGTCGAGCGGCGTCTCGACCGCTTCGAGCTACAGCATCCGGACGTGCGCGTCGTTCGGCTTCGGCCCGCGCTGATCATGAAGCGCGGCGCCGCCGAAGAGGTCCGCCGCCTCTTCTTCGGCCCGTTCCTCCCCGGCGCGCTCGTGCAACCCGGAACGCTGCCGCTCGTGCCGCACGTTCCCGGGGCGGTCGTCCAGGTCGTCCACTCGCACGACGTCGGCGACGCCTACCGCCGCGCCGTCGTCCAGCCGGATGCGCGCGGGGCGTACAACATCGCCGCCGAGCCGGAGCTGGACGGTCGCCGACTCGCAACCGCGCTCGGCGCGAGGACGATCACGGTCCCCGCGCGGCTCGCGCGTGCGCTCGCCGGCGCGACGTGGCTCGCCCGGCTCCACCCCACCTCGCCCGACTGGCTCGACCTGGCGCTCGGCGTGCCGCTGCTCGACACGCGTAGGGCACGCGAGGAGCTCGGGTGGGCGCCCCGCCACGATGCGGAGGAGGTCGTGCGCGAGCTGCTCGCCGGTGTCGCCGACGGCGCTTCCGTCGCGACGCCGCCGCTGCGGCCCGACTCGCGTGGCGAGGAGATCGCCGCGGGAATCGGCAAGGATCAGGTGTAGGAGCGGCATACTGCTTCGCAGCGAGTGAGCGAGCTGCCGCGGACCGACGATCTTCCCCGCTCCGACGACGGGCTCGACCCGGCGCGCGTCGAGGAGGCGTTCACGTCCTTCGCGGAGCGCGTCCGCGAGCTCGAGGCGGTCGCCGGCGAGCTGCGAGCCGAGCTCCGGTCGCTGCGTGCCGAACGGTTCGAGCGGGCGCCGCGCCCGCCCGACGAGGAGGATTGGCCGGACGACGGCGCTTTCTCGGGACTCGAGCGCGCACCCTCGCCGGACTGGGTCGCCTCGGTGTCGGCGCCGCTCCTGCGCCCGTTCGCCGTCCCGCGCATCGCGGTCGAGAGTGCCTTCCTGCTCGGGGTCGCGCTGCTCGCGGGGCTCGCCGATCTCGATCCGGTCTGGATCGTGCTGGTGATGGCCGCCGCCTGGGCGCTCGTCGCGCTGTCGGAGTGGACGGCGGCTGCGAAGCGCTCGCGCTGGCGCCTCGACGAGGTCGCCGCCCCAGTCGACTCCGCAGGCGACGACGACGCCGACAGCACAGGCCCCTGGGACATGCCGGTGGTCGAAGCGACCGCCGTCGAGCCGGCCGACGACTCCGAGTCGCACACGGAGATCACGACACCGGAGGATCAGGAGACGGGCGATCCGGTCGATTCGGCGGGGTCGGCCGACACGGCCGAGCCGGTCGAGGCGGCCGAGCCAGACGAGCCGGCCGACACCGCCGAGCCGGTCGAGCCGGCCGACACCGCCGAGCCAGACGAGCCGGTCGAGCCGGCCGACACCGCCGAGCCGGACGAGGCGGACGAGCCGGAACCACAGCCGGCCCGCCGCGGCTTGCGCCTGTGGCGGCGACGGTCCGCCGCGCCAGACGCGACCGAACCGGAGGAGCAGTGACTGGCGCGCGCTACGGGCTGACGAAGAGCCGGACCGCCGCGGCGAGGCCGCGTGCAACGCGGCGCTGGTAGGCGGCACTGCGCAGGAGGCCACGCTCGCGCGCGTTCGTCATGAAGCCCGTCTCGGCGAGCACGACCGGCACGTCGGCCCAGTTGAACCCCGTGAGGTCGGAGCGCTCGATGACGCCGAGGTCGCGCGCGCCGGTGGCGCGCACGAGCTCCCGCTGCACGAGCCGCCCCGCCCGGCGGCTCGCGCCGTAGACGTCGCCGGTCCAGCCGGGTCGCAGGGCCGGCACGAGGGTCGAGATCCCGCTGGCAGACGGGCTGTGGGAGCCGTCCGCGTGGATCCGGATCATCAGCGCCGCCCGCCGCGCGTTGCAGAATCGAGCGCGCTCGCGGTTGCCGCCGCGATAGCCCGCTCCGTTTCGCGTCATCGCGACCCGGTAGCCGCGAGCGAGGAGCAGCGAGCGAGTCCGCCCGGCGATCGCGAGCGCTACCGGCGCCTCGCCGGCCGCGCCGCCGCCGTCCTTCAGCTTCAGCTCCCGCGAGCCCGGGCCGATCAGCTCGAGCTGCCGGGCCACGTCGGGCGCCGTCGCGTGCCCGGGATCGAGGCAGATCAGCGCGGCTGCGAGCGTCTCGGCGAGCACCCCGCCACCGTAGCGGCGGGCCGCGCCCGAGCCACCTAGCCTTCCTCGACGACCACCTCCGTCAGGTCGGTCTGCGAGAGCAGGTTGACGTTGAACGTCTCCTGGATCGACGGCCGCTCCAGCTGGACGTACGTGTACCAGTAGATTGGGGACATCGGCACCGCCCCGTCCGCGCCGAGCAGCAACTCCTCCATCTGCCCGTACAGCGCGTACCGCTCGTCGTTGTCCGCCGTCCGCCGGGCCTGCTCGAGCAAGGCGTCGTAGGCCGGATCGCAGTAGTTCGTCGAGTTGTTCCCCGAGTCGCACGTCCAGAGCTCGAGGAAGTTGATCGCGTCGACGTAGTCGCCGATCCAGCCGTAGCGGTACACGTCGATCGACGGGTCGATCGGCGGCCCGGTGAACTCGAGGAACTGAGCCCACTCCTGCTGCTGGATCTTCACGTCGAGGCCGAGCTCGGACCACGCCGCCTGCACGGCGACGGCGATCTCGCGGTGACCCGGCGAGTCGTTCAGAAGCAGCGTGATCTCCTTCTTCGGGCTCTCCACCTCGGCCATCAGCTGCTTCGCCTGCTCGAGGTCGCCGGCCTCCGGCAGCCACGGCGACTGCGGGTCGATCGCGTCGAAGCCTGGCATCCCCTTCGGCGTCCAGCCGGTACTCGGGAGCTGGTCCGCCTGCGCGATGTTGTCGATGATCTCGCGCCGGTTGATCGCCAGCGACATCGCCTGCCGCTGCTTCACGTCCGTGATCGTCTCGACGTTGAACCCGTACGTGTAGGTGCCGAGGCCCGGGTACTGCTGGTAGTCCTCGGTCTCCTTCAGGCGCGGGATCTCCTCGGGCGGAAGCCCCCCGACGTGTGCGTCGAGCTCGCCGGCCTCGAAGGCCTGCACCGCGGTGATCCCGTCGGTGATCATCCGTCCGTTGACGCGGGTGAGCGTGACGTTCTCCGCGTCGCGCCAGTCCTCGTTCTTGACGATGTCGATGCTGGCGTTGTGCTCCCACGAGTCGAGCGTGAACGGGCCGTTGGAGACGATGTTCGCCGCCTCCGTCCACTTGTCCCCGTGCAGCTCGATCGTGGGGCGGTGGACGGCGAGGAACGAGTGGTGCGCCACCTGCTGGACGAACCACGGCTGCGGGGTCGTCAGCTTCACCTCGAGCGTCCGCTCGTCGAGCGCGTCGACGCCGACCTTGTCGCGCAGCGCGGCGCAGCTCTGCTCGCAGGCGTTGTACTCGGCGGCGCCGACGATCCCGTAGAACTGGTAGGCGTAGTCGGCCGCGAGCTCCGGCGAGATCGTGCGCTTCCACGACCACTCGAAGTCCTCGGCGGTGACCGGGTCGCCGTTCGTCCACGCGCCGTCGTCGCGCAGGTGGAAGGTGACGGTCCTGCCGTCCTCCGAGGTCTCCCAGCTCTCGGCGAGCATTGCGACCGGCTCCAGGTCCCTTCCGAGCTTGACGAGCGGGTCCATGATGCTGAGCAGGATCCCCGACGAGGTCGTGTCGGTCGCCAGGCCGGGATCGAGCGAGGGCGGCTCGGCGCCCCAGTTGACGGTGATGGTCTGGTCGGCAGCCTGGCCGCCGGCGGGCGCGTCGGCCGTCGTCGCGCCGGTCGCGGCCGTCTCTCCGTCATCGCCGCCGCAGCCGGCCGCGGCGAGCAACGACGCGAGCGCGAGCAGCGCTAGAGTCGAGGTGATCCGTTTCATCGGCATTCCCTTGAGTCGCAGGTGTGAACGTAAGTATAGCCCTGCTATACCTACGATGCTGCCGACGCCCGGCGCCCAGGTCAACCCTTGCTGCGTTAAGCCGCGGTGAAGACAACGCTCAGGCCGGTGCGGTCGAGAACGGCTCCGTCTCGATCGTGTGCAGCGCCGCCTGTGACCCGCCGGGTCGTGCTCCCGGCGGATAGATCTCGAACACGAGCTTGAAGGTTCCCGGTTCCTCCGGTACGGCCGCCCACACGGGCCACGAAAACGTCGCGACGTCCCGGTCCGGCTCGAAGACGTACCTCCTGCTCTGCTGGTTGACGATCTCGTGCGTCCCCGTGTCGAGCACGTACCACCTGGTCGGCAGCCGCTCGCCGTTGTAGCCCTTGATCGCCACCTGGAGGACGACGAACGCACCCCCCTCCGCCAGCTGCTCCGGCGTGTAGGGGTCACGCGGGGACTCGACCCGGTCGAGGTACTGGCCGAATGTGACCGGCTGCTCGAGCGTCGGCTGCGAGAGCGTGGCCGAGCTCTCGTCCGGCGTGGGGTCGGGTCGCAGGTCGGGGAAGAGCAGGAAGACGAGGCCGAGCACGGCCGCCAGCGCCCCGGCGATGGCGCCTGCCGTCTTGACCGTCGTCGAGAGCTCCCCGAAGCGCTGTCGCAGGCCGCGCTTCGACGCAGCCCCCTCCTCGGACGCGGGCTTGGCGGGCGCGGCCTCGGTGCTCAGCTCCCGACCCTCAGCACGCGCGTGTACGTGCGTCCGCCGCGCTGGCCGTCGCTGACGGCGATCGAGAGCCGGTAGCGCCCGGCCGCCGCGCGTGCCGGCAGGCGCAGCGCCACCGTGGTCGCGCCGCCGCGGAGCGCGTAGCGGCGATCGGCGATGACCCTCGTGGAGCCCTCCCGGCGCAGGCGCAGGCGCAGCTGGGCCGCGTGCTGCACCGAGAGCCGGACAGCGATACGCCGGTCGGCCGCGCGCCCCGTCGCGCTGACGCGCAGGAGCCGCGGCGCCAGGTTCTCGGTGAACACCGCGCTGACGGAGGTCACCGGGCCAACGTGGAGCATGCACGCGCTGCCCCGCGCGCAGGCACCACGCCACTGCGTGAAGCGCCAACCCGCCGCCGGGCGCGCCCGCAACTCCTCTTGGGTGCCGAACCTGTACAGGTGCTCGCACTTGGAGCCGCAGTCGAGCTCACGGCCGACGACGGCGCCCTCCCCCTCGCGGGCGACGTCGAAGAGCACCGACACCGTCGTCGGCTCGCCGATC
>Ga0136620_10001248_pt1 | contig 12030 bp, 15 predicted proteins | sample AntDrymUQ4162106_2_FD_104806 | JGI IMG/M metagenome (GOLD analysis project Ga0136620, IMG submission 104806) | Polar desert sand microbial communities from Dry Valleys, Antarctica - metaG UQ416 (21.06) | ecosystem: Environmental > Terrestrial > Soil > Desert | place: Antarctica: Dry Valley... | reverse complement strand
CCTCAGCTCGGGCGGGACCTTCCGCGCCTTTTCCCAGTCGCGGCGGGTAACACGGATCAGGGCGGCGTCGGCGGACTCCGGGTCGAGCCCGGCTTCGTGATCGGACAGGCCGTCGAGGAGCTGTCCGATCTCCTCGGAGACGAAGCGCTCATGCGCGAACTTGTCCAGCGTCGCCATCTGGTGCGCCCGCCCCTCCGTCCCTTTCGGCGGCATCATCGTCATTTGATCCCAGGAGAGGAGCCACCCGGCCCGCCGGAGGTCGTGGATCTCGCCGAGCCGCTCGCGCAGCTCCTTCAATCGGGCCTCGTGGCTCACTCGGCGGTCAGCGCTCCGTCCGTGTACACGCCGGCGGCGTTCCAGAGCAGGAATCCGCGCGAATTCCACCGTCGCGCGGCCCGCACCTGGTCACGCACATGCTCGTAGGTCGGCGAGCCGCTGAAGCTGAAGTCCTCCAGCCATGGAACCAACTCCGCCTTTCCCCCGCGCATCTGACGGCGGAAGTCTCGCAGCGAGCGCCCCACGGTACGCCCGGGAACCGAGCCCGGATCGTCGAGCCCGTACTCCCCCGGGCCATAGTGCGTCGGATAGACCATCGGGTAGATCGCATCGACGATCTTGGCGAGCCGCCGAGGCGACTGGCCGATTCCGAGATTTCGCGTGGCTGAGAGGCCGAACACGTCGACCGAGACGCGAACGCCCATCGGCTTCAGCCGCTTCGTCATGTAGTGGACGAACCGCGCGATCGTCACCGCCATGGCCTCCTTGCGCTGTCCCGGAAAGACCGCTGAGTCGATGTCGCCGTCGCTGGGGAAGCGCACGTAGTCCAACTGGATCTCGTCGAACCCGGCCCGCGCGGCCGACTGCGCGATTCGCAGGTTGTAGTCCCAGACGCGCTTGTCATACGGGTTCGTCCAACCGAGCCCGGCGTGGTTCTGCCAGACGCCGCCGCCTGTCGTCTGAATCGCCATGTCGGGCCGCCCTTTCGACAGCACTGGGTCCTCGAAACAGACGACACGGCCGATCAGATAGAGCCCCTCGGAGTGGACTTGCTTCGCGGCCTTGGCGGGGTCGTAGTAACGCATCGCTGCCCCGACCCGCCTTGCGAGCGTCGGCGCCCGGCGATAGAAGCCGATTTCGCCGTTCTCGTCCTTGATGTCGAGCTGGATCGTGTTCAGCCCCGTCATCGACGTGTACTCCTCGAGCTTGCCGGAGATCGAGGCCAGCGCCATCGTCACGTGGACGCCGCGAATCTCCTTCGGCACCCCTGGGCCGTCTCGTCTCGGCGTCTTCTTCGCGGCCGGCTTGACCGCCGCGGCCTCCTTGCCCGAACCGCCGCTCGTCTCGAGCCCCCGCGCCCCGGCCGCGACGGCGGCGGCAGCGAGCAGGAGCGCGATCCCCCCGACGGTTCGGCGGAGTCTCTTGCGGCGTCTGGCCTGTCGGCGGCGCTCGCGAAAGCGGTCGTTCGGATCGAGGAAGACGTCCATCCGACCCGCAACGCTACAACGCTATGCTCTCCCGCGGGGCCGGCCAACCCGGCTGATACCTAGTGGAGGTGGCCATGGGGCTCGTCGTCAGCCTGATTCTGATCGCGGTGGGAGCGATCCTCGTGTGGGGAGTGAACGCCGAGTCCACCGATTTCAACGTCGACGCGGTCGGAGTGATCCTGATGATCGTCGGGTTCATCTCCTTCCTCCTGAGCATGATGATGTGGCGCTCCTTCTGGGGCCCAGGTGCCTTCATGTCCCGGCGGAGCACGTACGTCGACGGCGCGACCGCACCGCCCGTCGCCGACCCGTACGCCCGCGGAGGCACCCGCCGCACAGTCGTCGAGGAGGATGACGTCGCAGGGCCGCCGCCGGGGGCTCCGCCCCCGCCGTAGCGGCTCGCTTCGGGCAAAGCCCGTCCCGCGGCGTTCTAGCTTCTTCCGTTGCGGCCCGGGATCAGGCGGCTAAGAGTGTCGGCGGCGATGTAACCGGCGATCTTGGGGTTCTCCTGCAGGCGCCGGAGCGAGTACGCGTACCAGTGCTCGCCGAAGGGGACGTAGATCCGGAGGCGGTGACTCTCAGTGACCAGGCGGTCGCCTCGCTCGGGGCGGACGCCGAGAAGCATCTGGAACTCGTAGTCGGCCGGTGAGCGGCCCTGTTCTCGGACGAGCCGCTCTCCCTCCTCGATCAGCCACTCGTCGTGCGTGGCGATGCCGACGTAGGAACCGCCCCGGAGCAGCGCGTCGAGCGCGCGGACGAAGTTCTCCCGGACCTCGTCGAAGCCCTGGAAGGCAACCCCGGGCGGCTCGACGTAGATGCCCTTGCAGAGCCGCACGTTCGGCGTGAGATCCTTCAGCGCTTCGATGTCTGCGAGCGTGCGTCGCAGGTGGGCCTGCAGGACGACGCCGACGTTGTCCAGCCCGGCCTCGCGCAGTTCCCGGTAGAGCCGCAACGTCTCGTCGGTACACGTCGAGTCCTCCATGTCGATCCGGACGAAATTCGAGCGAGCGGCCGCCTCGCGCACGAGACGCTCGAGGGTCTCGCGGCAGAGCCCATGGTGGAGCTTGAGCCCGAGTGCGGTGAGCTTGACGCTGACGTTCGTGTCCAGCCGCTGCTCGTCGATCGTGCGGAAGACGTTCTCGTACTCGTAACCGATGTGGCGGGCTTCCTCCCCGGTCGTGATCTCCTCGCCGAGGACGTCGACCGTGGCCATCTTCCCCTCCGTGTTCAGCCGCTTCACGACGCGGCAGGCGTCCTCGACGCGTGTGCCGGCGATGTAGCGTTCCGAGATCTTGCGGACGATCGGCTTCGGAACGGCCGGGAGCGTGCGGACGATGGCGCGATCGAGGATCGCCACGGGATCCTAAGTCTCGCGCATGAATCCCTGGCGGGCGGCGCTGACGAGCGCCACCGCCTCGGGGAAGAGGACGCGCATCGCGTCGCGGAGGGCGATCGCCTGCTCGTCAGGGCCACCCTCGGTCTTCATCTGCCCGAGCGCGGCGGCCGTCAACTGCACGGCCGTGCTCAGCGTCAGCGTGGCGAACTGCTCGCGCTGAGCCTCGGCGACAGACTCGGCCTGCTTCTCCGCGAACTCGCGCAGGCCCCGCATCAGGTCTTCGGGGTCACCCCCGAGCGGGAATCCGAAGCCGCCGCCTTCCATGCGGGAACCGTAGCGGGAAGCTAGGCCAGCTCGGTCTTGTACGTCACCTCGACGTCCGCCGTGAGAGCTTGCACGGCGCCGGCGGCCGCCTGCATGGCATCCGCGAACGGTGACCCACTCGTTCCTCCGAGCGCCGACTCGAGGCGCTTCGCCGCCGAGCCGACCTCGTCGAGATAGGCCAGCGTCGCAACCCTGGGCGGGGACCCGATCGCGCGCTGGAGCGCCAGCACCGCCTCCTCGGCTTCGTCGATGCCGGGTGGGTTCTCGGTGACCCGCAGAGCAACGAGCTTCGAGAGCAGATCGTCCAGCTCACCTCCGCCGGCGCTCTCCTCGGCCACCTCGCAGAGCGCCACCAGCGAGACGACCTCCCGGACACGCTCACGAGCGGTGACCGGCTTGCCGGACTCGTCCAACGCGAGCCACGAGATGCCCTCCCCTTTCTCGAACGCGCACAGAAAGACCCGTCCCCCACTCAGGGGCTCCGCCGCCAGAACACCGGCGACCGCCTCGTCCTCGGCGGCGTGCACGGCCGCCTCGGCGGCCACTCGTTCGATGTCCTCCGAGAGAGCCATGCCCTCAACCCTAGACTCGAGAGATGGCCACGCCCTCTCCGCGAAAACGGCAGGCGCTCGACCTCTTCGCCCCGCTCGGCCCGACCTACGACCGGTACGCGAACCTACTCTCTTTCGGGCAGGACCCGCGCTGGCGGCGCTTCCTCGTCTCCCGCGTTCCGGCCGGCACGGAGGACAGTGTCCTCGACGTCGCAACCGGAACGGCGGCGGTGGCGATCGCGCTCGCCTCTCGCATCGGTTGCAGCGTGGTCGGACTCGACCAGAGCGCCGACATGCTCGAGATCGGTCGAGGGCGCGTCACCGCCGCCGGGCTCGACGATCGAGTAGAGCTCGTCCAGGGCACGGCAGAAGAGCTCCCCTTCGAGGACGCCGCCTTCGACCACCTCACGTTCACCTACCTCCTGAGGTACGTCCAGGATCCCGCGGCGACGATGCGGGAGCTGGCACGCGTCTTGAAGCCCGATGGCACGATCGCCATGCAGGAGTTCGGGCTCCCCCGGGCGATTCCCCGTCTCGCCTGGGAGCTCTGGGTACGGATCGGCCTTCCGGCAGCAGGTGCCGTGATCTCCCCCGGCTGGCACGAGGTCGGCTCCTTCCTCGGACCGAGCATCCGGGACTTCCATCGACGCTACCCGCCGGCCGAGCTGCGCGAGCTGTGGCGCCGGGCAGGGATCGTAGACGTCCAGTCGCACCGCCTCAGCCTGGGCGGAGGCCTCGTGATGTGGGGCCGCAAGGAGTGAGGCCCGCCTTCTACGCGCTCGCGCCGGGCGGCTGGCGTGACTACGTGACGCTCCTCCACCTCCCGTACACGGCCTGGCACCTCAGCTATGTCGCGATCGGAGCCGCGCTCGCCCCCGAACTGGAACCCGCGCGCCTCCTCGCCGCCCTCGCCGCCTTCGGTCTGGCCCTCGGGATCGGGGCCCACGCCCTGGACGAGCTCCAGGGCCGCCCTCTCCGCACGCAGATCCCTGCCGCAGTCCTCTGGGCTCTGGCGATCGGGTCGATCACCGTCGCCGTCGGGATCGGTGTCGGCGCCTCGTTCGCCTGGACGCAATGGCTGCTCCCATTCGTCGCCGTCGGCGGTTTTCTCGTCTTCGCGTACAACCTCGAGCTGTTCGAGGGCGCCTTTCACTCGGATCTCTGGTTCGCACTGGCCTGGGGGGCCTTCCCCGTTCTGTCCGGCTACCTCGTCGCCGCTGAGCGCCTGACGGTCGAGGCCGCGCTCGTCGCGCTCTTCGCCGTAGCCATGAGCTACGCGCAGCGCACCCTCTCGACACAGGTGCGTGCCGTCCGCCGGGGGCGCTCACCCGTTCAGACGGGCTCCGTAGCCGCAATCGGCGTCCCAGAACAGGCACTCCGCACGCTGGCCGCAGGCATGGTGATTCTCGCCGGCGCGCTTCTCGTCCTACGATGGTGACCGATGGGACTCTTCTCACGCAGGCGCCGGCGGGCCGAGCGCAGTCAGAACGTCGAGGCCGAGCTCGACCGGGCTCGCAACGAGCTGACGCAAGTCATTCGTAACGAAACCGTTGCGAGCACGGCGGAGATCCAGCGGCTGATGGCCCGCGAGCGCGCTGATTCGATCTCACGGCTCCAGGAAGAGGAGAGAAGGATCGTCGAGGAACGTCGCCGTGACCTGGCCGAGCGGGAGCGCAACGCTGTCTCGGAGCTCGGCGTCGGGCTCACCGCTGTTCAGGAACGGGTTGCCCAGCGCCTGGCCGGGTGGAGTGCCGATCTCGACCGCGCCAAACAATCACTGACCGCCGAGCTCGGCAAGCTCGCCGAGCGTCAGAAGACGCTCGTCGACCAGGCCGAGCAGCGCCTCCAAGCCGATCGGGAGAAGATCGACGAGGCCGGCGAGCTCCAGGGGGCCGCGGTCGCTCGGCTCCGCGAAACACTGCAGAGCGCCGCCGACGACGCGGGGAAGGAACTGCGAGCCGAGCTCGAGGCGCACGGGGCAGAGCGGCGGCGCGCGCTCGAGGAGATGAGCCAGCGCCTGAAGGCGCGCGAGCGCCAGCTCGCGGAGCGGATCGAGCGAGAGGAAACCGACGTCGCCAGCCGGGTTCATGCGCGGTTCGCCGACATCGAGCGCCGCCAGGTCGAGACGCTCGAGCGCTCGATGAACCAGGCCTCCGGGCGCTTCGCAGAGGCGGCAGCGCTCCAGTTCGATGCCGCCGTGAAGTCGGCGCGTGAGGACGCCGCCCGCCGGCTGGCGCGTGAGCTCGATCGGGCGGTCCACATGTTCGCGCGGGAGGCCGAGTCCGTCCTCGCCGAGCGGCTCGCGCACGTGGCGGACGTGGGCACCCAGCGCGTCGAGAAGCGCCTGCTCCAGGTCACCGCTGGGCTGGAGCGTCAGCGGGACGAATTCATCGCCGCTCTTCAACAACGGCTGAACCAGCTCGAGCTGGAGCTTCGCGAGCGCCTGACGAGGTTCATCGCGGAGGCTGAGGCCGAGCGAAGCGCCCTCGAGCGACGGCTCGTGGAACTGTCCCGCAGAGCCGACCAAGTGGAAACCGTTCGGCGCTAGGAGGTTCCTATCCAACTTTCGGTGGGAGGGTTCGTCTTCAAAGGGACGAAACAGACTCGATCGAAAGCGTGGACATGACCCAGATCGCCGAACCCGACCAGAGCGACCGCGACAAGGTGGCGAGCTGGCGCCTGCACCAGCTGATCGAAGCCGGCTATCCCGTCCACCTCGCGGAGCGCGTGGCCCACAGCGAGGCGGATCTCCACCGGGCGATCGAGTTGGTCCGCCAGGGCTGCGACGCGGGCGTCGCGGCCGAGATCTTGCTCTAGCGGCGTCGCTTCGCAGGCCTCGTTCCGCGGCGGAGGCGTCCCATCGGGCGTCTACCGCGCGATCGGCGTCGCTGGCATCCTGGCGCTGTGAAGGTCGAGGCGATCGAGTACGGGGACCGGAAGGTCTTCAGCGTCGGCGCGTTCAACCGGGGCGTGGCGGACTGGCTCTCGCGGCTGCCGACCCTCTGGGTGGAGGGTGAGGTCACGGAGCTTCGGCGTCAGGAGCGTTGGGCGACCGTCTTCTTGACCCTGAAGGATCCGAGCGACGGCGCCTGCCTCTCGGTCTCCATGCCCCGCGCCCAGTTCGACGCGCTGCGGCTGGAGCTCGCCGACGGCGAGCACGTCCACGTCTACGGGCGGCCTGAGCTCTTCGCGGCACGGGGCGACTTTCGCTTCAGGGCTCTCTCGATCGAGCGGTTCGGCCTGGGCGACCACCTTGCCGCACTCGAGCGACTGAAGCAGAAGCTGGCCCACGAAGGCGTGTTCGACCGCAAGCGGCCGCTACCCCGTTTTCCGCGGCGGGTCGGTCTCGTTACCGGCAACGACGCCGCCGCCAAGCGCGACGTCCTGACCGCGATCACAACGCGCTTTCCGCCGGCGCGCGTAGTGGTCGCGGAGACGTACGTGCAAGGCCCTCGGGCCGCCGGGGCGATCGTGGACGCCATCGGTGCGCTCTGCGAGATCCCCGACGTCGACGTGATCATCGTCGCCCGGGGCGGTGGCTCATTCGAGGATCTCCTGCCGTTCAGCGACGAGCGCCTCGTCCGCGCTGTCGCAGGCTGCCGCGTCCCGATCGTCTCGGCGGTCGGACACGAACAGGACACTCCCCTCTCAGACCTCGCTGCCGATGCTCGAGCCTCGACGCCGAGCGTCGCAGCTCGTCTGGTCGTACCGGATGCCGACGAGCTCTGCGAGCGTCTGGAGCAGACCCGACAGCGACTCCACCACGCCCCGCTCCTCATGCTCGAGCGCAAACGAGCGGCGCTCGAGAGCGCGCATGGCCGCCTGCGAGCGCTCTCCCCGAGGGCCACGCTCGACCGCGGCTACGCCATCGTGCGTCGCGAGGGCGCCATCGTCCGCTCGGGAGGTGACGTCGGCACGGGCGCCAGGGTCGACGTCGAGCTGGCCGAAGGCGGCTTCGGCGCGACCGTGGAGGAAACGCGGTGACGTTTGAGGAAGCCCAGAAGGAGCTCGAAGCCGTGGTGCGGAAACTGGAAACCGGGCAGGCCGACCTCGACGAGGCGTTGACTCTGTGGCAGCGGGGCGACGAGCTCTACCGGTTCTGCCTCGGCAGGCTCGATTCAGCCCAGGGGAAGATCGAGGACCTTGCGAGCAAGGTCGATTCGCTGCGACCGGCGGAACCTGCTTAGAATCGGACGCATGGCCGATCAACAGGCAGTGGAGCTCCTCCAGAAAGTCCCCATCTTCGCCGACCTCGACCGGCGTGATCTCGAACAGATCGCCGGGTCGATGAAGGCGCGGACGTTCTCGTCGGGACAGGAGATCGCCCGGGAAGGACAGAGCGGCGTCGGCTTCTTCGTGATCAAGGAGGGGAACGCGAAGGTTTCCGTCGCCGGCGAAGAGCGTCGCCGGCTCGGTCCAGGCGACTACTTCGGTGAGGTTGCGCTGATCGCGGACAGCGCGCGAACCGCAACGGTCACCGCCGAGACCGATCTGACCTGCCTGGGCATGACGTCCTGGGATTTCCGCCCGCTCGTCGAGGGCAATGCCTCGATCGCCTGGAAGCTCCTACAGGCCGTTGCCAAGACCTACGGCAAGGCCGAGACCGAGCACCACTAATCGTGGCCTCAGCCATCTAGCTCTTCGCCAAGCGCTCCCCGAGCTCGGAGAGATCGCCGGCTGCCCGCTCGGGGTCACCGCTGAGCTCGTAGTTCTCCACGCCGAGTACCGCGGTGGTACTCGCCTCCAGGACGCGGCCGCCGAAGAGGGCACACCGCACACCCTCCGCGACACATTCCCGCGCAACTGCGCCGGGGGCCTTCCCCATCCAGGTCGTCCGGTCGACCGTGCCCTCGCCGGTGACGGCCAGATCGACCCGGCCGAGCCGTGCGCGAAAGCCGATCAGATCGAGGACGAGCGGCGCCCCCTCCACGAGCTCCGAACCCAGCGCGGCGAACGCCGCGCCGAGCCCACCGGCCGCGCCTGCTCCCGCCACTCCACGATAGGGCGCGAGCGGGCGCATGCCGAGGAGCCGTCGCTCGAGCTCCGGCAGCTGTTCGGGAGTCGCACCTTTTTGCTCCGCGAACACCCAGACGGCGTCCAGCAGCGACGCGCGCACGTCGCATGCCGCCTGCACCGGAACCGGGAAGCTCTCGACGACCTCCATCAACCCCGCCCCTCCGTCCACCGTCGCCGTTCCGCCGAGAAAGACCACGATCCGCACGGGATCCTCGTTCAGCACCTGGACGAGGAGCTCCCCGAGCCCGCGGCTCGACGAGGTCCACGGATCGCGTTCGCTCTCCTCGACAAGTCCGAGGCCGATCGCCTCGGCCGACTCGACCAGCGCCGTCCCATCGTTGAGCCGAAGCCAGCGGGCGCCCACCTCCCGCCCGAGCGGGCCGGGAATCCGGGCTTCCCCCCACTCCCCGCCGAGCGTCGCGAAGAGGATCTCCAGCGTCCCTTCCCCGCCGTCGGCCACCGGCAGCTCGGCCGTCTCGGCACCGCCGCGTCGGAGCCCATCGGCCAGTGCCTCTCCCGCAGCCCGAGCTGAGAGGACGCCTTTGAGGCTAGCCGGACACGCCAGCGCGCGCACGTGGCCTCTCGGGTGGCGCTTCCTGCTGGTGTTCAGCCTCTGCCGGCATCTCGCGCAACATCGCGAACGAGAGCCCTTCCCGGGTCAGGAAGAGCAGCCCGATGCCGACTCCGACGGACATCTCCAGCACCTGCAGGCCCAATCCGAAGGCGAGACCGGTCGGGTAGGCCACTCCGTACGACACGAGCGGGAGGGCCACGACGGCCTGCAGGAGCCCGATGTTCCCCGGCCAGAGCGGAAAGATCGTCGCGACGTTCATCAACAGCAGGACGACAGCGGCAGCCGGCAGCGGGGCGTCGATGCCGAAGGCTTTCATCATCGCCCAGACCGCTAGTAGCTGGACGAACCAGCCTGCGGTCTGCAGCACCGCGGCGAGAACGGCTTGCCGCGGCTCCCGCATCACGTGCAGGCCTTGCTGCGCCATGGAGAGCAGGCGCCGGATAGCCCGTGCGCCCTCGGGAAGCGGTCGAAGCTCTCGCCCTGCGATCAGGATCGTGGCAAGGAAGAGGGCGACGCCGATGATCCCGACGATCTCCAGGCTCGTGACCGCCCACCTCGGGATCCTCGCCGTGGCGAGTACGAAGGCCGCAAGGAACAGGGCCGGAACGAGGTCGAAGAGTCTGTGGGCGAACACCGTGCCGAGCAGGCGTCCTGTGACTCCCTGTCCGCGCGGCATCCGCCGGGCGAGCACCGCCACCCGCGCGAGCTCCCCGATCCGCCCGGGCAGCACTGCGTTCGCCAGCAGACCGATCGAGAACGCGGAGAAGACATGACCGAACGACGGGCGGCGGGGCGGGAGCAGCGCCTGCCTGATCACCGTCTGCCACGCAGCCCCTCGAATCATCACCGAGAGGAGGTTGAGGCCGAGCGCAATCGAGATCCAGCTCCACTCGACGAGGCGAAAAGCGTCCCAGACCTGCGACCAGTTCGGCCCACGCCACCAGAGCAGGAAGGCGAGCGCGACGAGCCCCGGAAGGACGAGAGCCAACCGGCCCGCGAGGCTGCGGGGAATCCTCACGCCGCCGCGCGCACCCGCCCCAGCACCGATTCGTAGACGTCGACGAGCCGACGACCGATCTCCTCCCACGAGTACCGCTGCACGGCGATTCGGCGAGCTGCCTGCCCGAGCTCCTGCCTGCGGTTTTCGTCTGCAAGCAGCTCGACGAGCGCGTCCGCGAGAGACTCCGGGTCTCCCGGTGGGACGCTGAGGCCAGTGTCGGCGGTCATCACATCCCGGTAGCCCTCGATGTCCGAGGCGACGACGGGCATGGCACATGCGAAAGCTCGCGTCAACACCATCCCGAAGCTCTCACCGCCGAGGGAGGGGGCCGCCATCGCCTTGCCGGCCAGCAGCTCCTCGGTGAGACGCTCCTGCGTGAGGAACCCGAGGACGTCGATCCCCTCATCCGGCACGCGCAGCCTTGAGAGGAGCAGTCGCACTGCCAACGGGTCGGCGCCGATCACGCGTAGCCGGGCGCCGGTGCGGCGATGGACGTCGGGCCAGGCTCGAAGGATCACCGGGAGGCCCTTGCGCGCTTCTTGGCGGCCGACGAACAGGATGCGGTGCTCGCGGTTGCCGGAATTCGCCTCGGGGGGGATCAGGACGCCGTTGGGGATCAACTCGTACTCGCCCGGCGCGTAGCGCTGGGCCGAGGCCCGTGCCTGTTCCGACACCGCGATTCGAAAGTCGATCCGGTCGAACAGGAAGCCCCAGACGGGCATCGCAAGCTTCGTCCAGCCGAGCTCGCCCGACGCATGGTAGGTCGCGACGATCGGGCAGGTCGCCATCGCGAGTGCTGCGATGCACGGCGTCGGAGTGAGCGGCTCGTGGAGGTGAAGAAGATCGAACTTCTCCTCCGCGAGCGTGCGCTTGATCCGGGGCACCGAGCGGGGCCCGAAGATGATGTTCGGCAGCGACCGGTTCGCCGGGACGATCGCCGAGCGGCCGACGGGGATCACGTCGGGCGGCGGCGGGCCGTCGCGGCCCACCCGGGGATGAAGCGCGCGCGTGAACTGCCCCGGAGGGTCGTTTCCCATGATCGTGCGCGTTTCGATGCCGAGGGCGCCCAACGCCTGCGCCTGGAGCTCCGCGTGTTCGACGACGGCGCCCCAGAACGACCAGGAGTACGGGACGACGATCCCGACCTTCACGGCCCGGACCCTACCCCGCTGATGCGTCTTAGTCGGCTCCGGATGCGACGCCCGCGCCCTCTTCTCTGCGCGCGACCGCCAGCGGGAGATCCAGCACGAACGTCGACCCCTCACCCCTCCTTCGACATCACCGAGACTCGTCCGTCCATGTGGCGCGCGAGCTTCCGGCAGATGTAGAGGCCGAGCCCTGTGCCGCCGACACCGCGGGTCAGGTTCGGGTCGACGCGGTAGAACTTCCCGAAGATCCTCTGCTGTTCCGCGTGCGGTATCCCCAGGCCCTGATCCCGTACGGCGATGCGAAGACCCCGTTCCTGCCGCTCGACGGCGATTTCGATCCGGCCCCCTTCCGGCGAGTACTTCACAGCGTTGTCGACCAGGTTGAGCAGGATCTGGCGAATCTTGTCGGCGTCGCCAAGGAGGTGGCCGAGGTTCTCGGGCATCGAGACGGCGATCGGGATGCGCTCGTGTGCTTCGAGCGAAGCGTGCATCTCGGTGCCACGCCCACACAGGTTGTGAACGGCTGAGCTGACCGTCCGGCCCTCCTTCGAGGCTGTGGGTCTTCCCGGACCTACGCTCGAAGGAGGGCGCGGATGT
>Ga0136620_10001245_pt1 | contig 12038 bp, 4 predicted proteins | sample AntDrymUQ4162106_2_FD_104806 | JGI IMG/M metagenome (GOLD analysis project Ga0136620, IMG submission 104806) | Polar desert sand microbial communities from Dry Valleys, Antarctica - metaG UQ416 (21.06) | ecosystem: Environmental > Terrestrial > Soil > Desert | place: Antarctica: Dry Valley... | reverse complement strand
TCCACGAGATCGCCGCGAAACTTCGGGAACAGCACGCCGCGACTCACGGCGCCGACCTGATGCCCCGCCCGACCGATGCGCTGTAGACCCGACGCTACGGAGTTCGGCGACTCGACCTGAACCACTAGGTCGACCGCGGCCATGTCGATGCCAAGCTCGAGCGAGCTGGTGGCTACGACCGCCGGCAGCCGCCCAGACTTGAGGTCTTCTTCGATGATGCGTCGCTGTTCCTTGCTCACCGATCCGTGGTGCGCTCGCGCTACCTCTTCTTCTGCGAGCTCGTTCAAACGTCCACACAGGCGCTCCGCGAGGCGGCGGGCATTGACGAACACGATCGTGCTCGAGTGCGCGCGGATGAGCTCGAGCAGACTCTCTTCGACGTGAGGCCACACGCTGGTGCGCGCCTCGGCACCGGCCGCCGAACCGCTGAGCACCTCGCCGGTCTCGAGCCCCATCAGCCTCATGTCCTCGACCGGAACCACGACCGAGAGGTCGAACTCCTTGTCCGAAGGCGGGTCCACGATCGTCACGGGTCGCGCGCCACCGAGGAACCGCGCGACCTCATCGGTGGGACGCACAGTTGCCGACAGGCCGAGCCTCTGGACCGGGTGGCCGATGAGGTGATCCAGACGTTCGAGGCTCAGAGCGAGATGCGATCCGCGCTTCGTTCCGGCCACGGCATGCACCTCGTCGACGATCACGGTGTCGACGGAACGCAATGCCTCACGGGCCCGAGAGGTCAACAGTAGGAACAGTGATTCCGGCGTGGTGATGAGGATGTCCGGCGGGGATGTCGCGAACCGTCGTCGTTCATCCGCGGGGGTGTCTCCGGTGCGCACCCCGACCTGGACCTCGGGAACCTGCAACCCGTCGCGTTCGGCCGCGGCGCGGATGCCCGCGAGGGGAGTTCGGAGGTTCCTCTCGATATCCACGGCGAGCGCCTTCAGCGGGCTCACGTACAGCGTCCTCAACCGAGCTTTCGGTTCCCGGGGAGCCTCCGAAAAGATCTTGTCGAGCGACCACAAGAAGCCCGCCAGGGTCTTTCCCGATCCGGTCGGCGCGACGACCAGAGCATTGCGGCCGGAGGTGATCGCGTCCCACGCCCCAAGCTGGGCGGCCGTGGGCGCCGCGAACGCTCCCTCGAACCACGCTTTCGTGGGCTCCGAGAATCGGGCCAGGACCTCCTCAGTCATCGTGCCATCATGCCCCGCTCGCGCCACCCGGCGGGCCGCCGGTCCGGTGGCCGGATCACGTCCCACCGGTCGATCCCGACGGTCCGCTCCCCGTCGGTCCCGCCTCCGCGCCCGTTCCCGGGTCGCCGTCCAGGGCCGGCTCGGCCCCGGACCCGATCGGCCCGGCCGGCTCCCGGGACGGCCTGGACGACCCCCAGAGGATGAGCAGGGCGCCGAGTCCCGCCGCCACGAGGGAACCCACCAGGATCCCCACCTTGGCGTCGTCCACCAGTGAATCGTCTGTGAAAGCCAGGCCCGAGACGAAGATCGAGACGGTGAAACCGATCCCCGCGATGGCGGCTACGCCCATCACGTTGAACCAGCCCACCCCCGGGGGAAGGGTCGCCCACCCCAGGCGCTCGGCCGCCCAGGCGAAGCCCGTGACGCCGATCAGCTTGCCGGCGACCAGTCCGAGCACGACTCCGACAGTCACGGGCGAGGCGAGCGCCGCCTCCAAGGCCTCCCCACTCAACTCCACACCCGCGTTGGCCAGTGCGAACAGAGGGATAACGAGGTAACTCGTCCACGGATGGAGATCGTGCGCGATCCGTTCGGCCACCGACACCGAGGCTTGCGCGCGCGTGCGGGCGCGCCGCGCTTCGTGCGGAGACAGCTGTCCGTCCTCCTCCTCCTCCCCCGGATCGAGATCTCCTCCGGTGTCGCCAACCGGACCGCGATCGTCTTCATTGTCGTTGGCCGGATCACGACCCTTTTCGCTGGAGTTGCCAACCAGAGCGCGATCGTCTTCGCTGTCGTCGATCGGATCGCGATCGTCTCGACCAGCGCGGAGAAGAAGGTCCCGCGAGGCGTTCGGATCGAGAGCCCTTACCGGCGTCATGAGACCCAGGACGACGCCTGCGATCGTGGCGTGCACCCCGGACTGCAAGGTGGCGAGCCACACCCCGGCGCCTATGAGCGCGTAAGCGGGAGTCCACCACACCCGCAAGACCCGCATGCTCGCAACGATCGCCAGCCCTGCCATCGCCACCGCGAGCGCCGCGACCTCGATCTGGGGCGTATAGACGAGCGCGATCACAAGGATGGCTCCGATGTCATCGACGATCGCAAGGCTCAGCAAGAAGACCCTGAGCGACGACGGGATCCGGCGGCCGAACAACGCCAGAACTCCGAGGGCGAAGGCGATGTCGGTCGCCATCGGGATGCCCCAACCGTGACCCGCCTCGCCGCCGGGGGTCAGAACGAGATAGAGCAGGGCCGGAACCACCATGCCGCCGAGCGCTGCGATCACCGGAAGCGACGCGGCCTTCGGGTCGCTGAGCTCCCCCTTCACCAGCTCGCGCTTGATCTCCAGCCCGACGACGAAGAAGAAGAGCGCCATCAACCCGTCGTTCACCCACTCCCGCAGGCTCTCGACGAGGCTCCACTCCCCCACTCGAACCGCCAGCTCGGTATCCCAGAAGGACTCGTAGACGTCCCCGAAGGGAGAGTTCGCCCACACGAGCGCGATGAGGGCCGCGGCGAGAAGCACCAGGCCTCCCGCCACCTCGGTGTCGAGGAAGTCCCGCACGGGGCGGACGATGAGACGGGGGACGGCGCGATCGCTGGTCATCCAGGATCGAGTGGGGCGTGCATCTGGCGGGGTCATGTCTGCTCCTGACGACGTCGGTCAACGATCGCCGACCAGACTTCCCGGCACACCTGTGATCGAGCGTACCCGAACCGTGCTCCCGCAGGTGCCTCGACCTGGGACACTGGGCGGATGGACGAGAGCATCCGCCTCGGCCGCATCGCGGGCATCCGCGTCGGGATGAACTGGAGCCTGCTCGTCATCGCGTGGCTCATCGCGTGGAGCCTGGCGGGCCAGCAACTCCCCGCCGAGTATCCGGGATACGGCACGAGTGCTCACTGGACCGCCGGGATCCTCGCGTCGATCGTCTTCTTCGCCTCCTTGCTCGCCCATGAGATGGCTCACGCCCTGCAAGCGCGCCGTGAGGACGTTGAGGTCGAGGGCATCACGCTGTGGCTCTTCGGCGGCGTCGCCCGGATGCGTGGAGAAGCGATGAGCGCCGGCGCGGAGTTCCGGATCACCATCGCCGGACCCGTTTCGAGCCTCTCCATCGCTCTCGTCTTCTTCTTGGTGGGGCTGGCTTTGGATGCGGGGAACGCCTCGGAGTTGCTCGTTGGCACCTTCTTCTGGCTCGCGCGCATCAATGCCGTCCTCGCCGCCTTCAACATGATCCCTGCCTTCCCGCTCGACGGGGGCCGGGTGTTCAGAGCCTGGCTCTGGCGGAGGAAAGGTGACAAGACCCGCGCGACCGTCGTCGCAGCGCGCGTGGGGCGCGGGTTCGGCTACTTGCTCGTGGGGATCGGCCTGATCGACTTCGCCGTGAACTCGGAGTTCGGCGGATTGTGGTTCGTATTCCTCGGTTACTTCCTTACCACCGCGGCGCGCTCCGAAGAATCTCACGTCCTCCTCCGAGGCGCACTCGCAGGACTCCAAGTGCGAGACATAATGTCGCACGACGTCGTCTCCGTGCCGGCGTGGACCACCGTGCAGACCTTCATCGATGAATACGCCGCGCGTCACCGATTCTCGGCCTTCCCCACTCACGACTTCGACGGCCGCACTGAAGGGCTCGTGACCCTTGCCCGAGTCCAGGGCGCTCCGCTCGACGAACGCGCGGAGGCTCGGGTGCGGGACTACGCGTTCCGTCTCGACGAGGTCCCCACGGCTCGGCCCCGCGAGCCGCTGACCGACCTCCTGGAGCGATCCGGAGGAGCGGAACACGGTCGATCTCTCGTGATCGACGAGCAGGGGGCCCTCGTCGGCATCGTCAGTCCACGCGACATCTCGCGTGCCCTCGACCTCGCGTCGCTGCGCGGCGCACGGCTCCCCTCAGGCGTGGGCCCCCGCGTCTGACGACGGCGAAAGGGATCGCTCCTTCGCATCGCGGCAGCCGTACCGATCGCCCGCGTGAAGAGGTGTTCGCTCAGTCGGGGTGCGACAGCGCGTCGGGCTCGATCGCCCGGCTGTGGGATTCATCGGCGGCGAGGAACGCGTACGTGAGAGTCACGGGGCCCTTCGGAAGGACGCCCAGCGCAGCCAGCGCCCGAGCGTAGATCGTCAGCTGATCCTCGGCGGCGGGTTCGAAGCGGCGACCGGTCTTGAAGTCCACGATCTCGATCCCGCCATCGTCGGTCTCGTATGCGGCGTCGATCCGGCCACGGATGATGCGTCCGTCGATCTTCATCGAGAAGGGCAGCTCGACCATCGGCTCGCCCGACGGCAGCCGGGCCAGGACACGCTCCCCGTACTTCTTGGCCCACGACTTCAGCAGCGCGCCGATCCGCGTGGGGTCCGCCACCTCGGCCGGTTCGTCGAACTCGCCTTCATCGGGATACGGCGCCAGATCCAAACTCTTCTCCTCGATCAAGCGGTGCACCTCGGTGCCGATACGCCGGGCGGTGGTGGGGCGTTGTGGCAGCGGACGTGCGAGGTCCCACGGGCCCAACCGGCCCTCGTTCAGAAGTGCCAGCGAGGTCACGGACAAGATGTCGGGCACCGCTGGCTGGCCGGCGGCGTCAGGCTGAGCGGCGGCGGCGATCAGATCGAGGTCCCGGCCCTGTGCCTCGATCAGCGCCCGCGTATCTTCCTGGGCGTCGGCCGGAAGCGCCCGCAGGAGCGCGTCGATCGAACCGTCCCCGCCGATCACGGTATCCGCGGCGACGCCCCAACCCTGAGGGAAGAGCCCGTCCTCGAGGCCCGTGCGCGCGGGCGGGGGCCACGTGCGACGGTCCTCCATGGCGCCGAACAGAGGGTTGTCCTCGGGGCATTCGTCCCGCCGCACGACTTCGACCAGACCGCGATCCTCGAGAGCGGCGACCTCGGTCCAGAAGGGCGAGGGGCCTCTCGGGCTGTCGTCGCGCCCATACCAGTGCGCGGCGGTGACCGCCAACCGTTGTTTCGCCCGCGTGAGCGCAACGTAGAAGAGCCGTCGCTCGTCTTCGATGACGCGTTCCTTGACCGCTTTGGCGAACGCCGGCAGCTTGCCGTCGAAGCGAGGCAGGTGGTCCGCGTCCTCGCGCACCTCGTAGGGAAGCTCGCTGTAGCTCGTCAATGGATTCGACACCCGGGTGTTCGGGAAGATCGACATCGTCGGCTCGCCGGTCCGTTCGCTGATGGCAGACGCCACCGACGGGACGAACACGACCTCGAACTCCAATCCTTTGGCCGAGTGGACCGTCATCAGCTTGACCGAGTCCTGCTCGGCAGGTTGCGTGGCTTCCAACGTTTCCTCGGCGGCCTCGGCGGCGTCGAGGTACGCGAGGAAGCTGCGGAGCGACGCCTCACCCTCTACCGGTGCGAAGTAAGCGACCTGATCCAGGAAGTTCGAGATGTTCTGACGTGCGGCGGGAGCGGTTCGGGACGACGAGGATTCCAGAGCGTTGGAGATGCCGGCGTCGTGGATCACGCTCTGCACGACCTCGAGCAGCGGGGCACCCGATCGCTTCCGCATGGAGGCAAGGCGTTCGGAGAAAGCGCGCAGACGCCGCTTGGCTTCGGGCCCCAGGTGCTCGATTGCATCGAGATGGTTGAGAGCCTCGGCCAAGGAGTAGCCGACATCCCCCGGCTCCATGTCGTGGGCGGCGGATTCGTCGCCCCCGGCCAGTCTCAGACGAAGGTCCCAGTTCTGCGACGTAGCCCAGCGCGCCAAGAGGGACAGGTCCCTGTAATGGATGCGCCAGCGCGGGCCCATCAGGATGCGGCCCAGCCACCGGTTGGCGGCCGGCTTCGATTCGAGAGCCCGCAACCAGGCGACGACCTCTGTGACCTCGGGGGTCTTGAGCAATCCGCCGAGGCCGACCACCTCGACCGGGATGGCCCTGGCCTCGAGCTCTTGGAGCAACATGTCCATCGCGGCCTTGCGGCGCACGAGGATCGCCATGTCCTTCCACGCCACCGGGTCCCGGCCCGCGACGGTGGTGGTTCCGTGAATCTTCTCGCATTGGTCGGCGATCCACGCGGCCTCATCCTGCTCGGAGGCGAACAAGCCGAGGCCTACCGCACCCGTCTCGTTGCTTGCGTATGCGCGCAACGGATCTCCGGGACGTCGCGAGATATCGATCGAAGACACCACCTCGTTGGCGACATCGAGGATCTTCGATCCGGAGCGGAAGTTCTCAGACAGAGACACCGGTTCGTAACGGGCGCCATCCAAGCGCGGGAAGTGGTCGGGGAAACCGATCAGGTTGTACATCGTCGCGCCCCGCCAGGCGAAGATCGCCTGGCGGGCATCGCCGACCGCGGTTACCGCACCGCCCGGCGCGACCAACGCTTGAAGCATCCTCCGTTGCGCGACATTCGTGTCCTGATACTCATCGAGTAAGACGAACGGGAATCGCTCGCGATACCCATCGCGCACGTCTGCGTTTCCTTCGAGAACCTCAACGGCTTTTGTGATTTGGTCGCCGAAGTCGATGCGCCCGGCACGCTCCTTAGCGGATATGTAGGCGGCGACCGCTCGACACAGCTCCTTCCGTTTCTGAGCCGTCAACACCATCTTCTCGTCGACGTTCTGCATCGAGAGGATGCGGTCGGCCGCCGCTTCGATGTCGGTTACCCCGACCATGTGGTCCGCGATCGAACCGGCGAGGTTCAACGCCTGCCCGACGACGTAGGAGGAACGAATCTCGAGCGCATCGAACGGTGGGAGATCGTCGAGGCAACTCAAGACGAGTTGCCACTGCTGCGCTTCGGACAGCAGACCCGACTCGGGCTCCACATTCACGAGCAAACCGTTGTCGCGCACGATGCTCGCTGCGAACGCGTTGTAGGTCTGGACCGCCACGTCCTCGCCGGACTCATCGTGTAGGGCGTCCAGTGCGAGGCGCACCCTCTCCTGCAGCTCACCGGCCGCCTTGTTCGTGAACGTGAGGCCGAGGATCTGACTCGGGGAGAACGGCTGGTTCTCGAGGGCCCAGGCGATGCGCGCTGCCATCACCGCCGTCTTTCCGGAACCCGCTCCCGCGATCAGATAGAGCGGCTCGAGATCGTGGCTGATAGCGCGCCACTGTTCATCGGTCGGTTCGTAGCCCTTGAGTGCGGAGCGGATCGCATCCGACCGGCGCGGATCGGTCGCGGCGACGCTCATGCCGGCAGCTCCTTGCCCTCGGACCACAGCGGACACAACGGCTTGAACGTGCACCACCGACAGTTCGCCTCCGGGTTGGGACGGAAGTCTTCGGCGAGGACCCCCTCCATCAGTCCTGGAAGTCGCTCGAGCGCGACCCTGGACTCTTCGGGCTTCTGCGATCGCCTCTGGACGTCGCCTTTGGTCGGCGGCACGTTCGGATAGATGAGCTGCATAGAGACCGGGTCGCCCAGCGCCGAGAGGTCGGGGTCCTCCCGGGCCGCCAGATAGTAGATCGCCAGTTGCAGTGATTCGCGCGCCTCCTCCCACGAGACCGTCGACTTCGACGTCTTGTAGTCGGAGATAACGAGGTTCCTACCGATCGCGTCGACCCGGTCGATGCGCCCCGTGATGCGGTGTCCCTCGAGCTCGACCTTAAAGCTCGTCTCCGCCACGACCGCCTGGCCCGGCTTGAGGAAGCGCACGTAGCGGTCGATCATGATCTCGCCTTCGCGCCGGAACTGTCGCGCGATGGCCTTGTTCGGGAATACCGTCTCATCGAACAGGGACTTGTAACGAACGAGGGCCGCGTCGTGGTTCGTGATCGCGCCGGTCTCGCATTCTTCGAAGACCTTGTGGATCCACGAGCCGAACGCCATGTTGTGACTCGATTCGGGATCGAGACCGAGCGCGACCGAGAAGAGGTACTGAAGACCGCAGTTGTCATAGGTTCCGATGCGCGAATACGAGGTTCGCAGTTTGTCAGGCGGTAGGTCCTCGGCATCGCCTTGCTGTGCACGGATCGAGAGCTCGCCCTCGGACCAATCCCACCGCCACCACCATTCGCTGGGCCGCGCCGCACTGCAGTCGGGATCGAGGTCGTTGATGCGGGCGAGGCCGTGGAGGGCGGCGATCCGATCGGGCTGCGGGGCCCGCGCGTCCGCGAGCACACGGCGGTAGCGGGCGGCGGCTTCCGTGTAGGTCAGCGGCGGGAGATCGGCGCGGCTCTCGACCTCGGGCATGGCACCGGTGAGCTCCTCGATGAAGCGACTGGGCTCGCCGCGGCGCGTTGGCCCCGGCGACGTCGTCACGATGCATCGCTTGGACGCCCGCGTGACGGCGACGTAGAAGACCCGGCGGTCCTCCATCTCGTTCTTTCGGGCGCGCGCCACCGGGTTGGGCTCGTCCAGGAAGTACGGATCGAACAGTCCCGAAGCGCGTCGTCCTTTCGGGATGGCTCCCTGGACGACGCCGGCCACCGCGACGACGGCCCACTCCTTGCCTTTGGCACCGTGAAAGCTCGCGACGTTGACTCCCCCACCGGAACGCTCGGGCGGAAGCCAGGGGTCGGAGCCGAAGTCGGCCCGCCCGATCGTCTCGAGGTACTCGTTGAACGTGCCACTCCCGCGTCGCCGCTCGACGAAACGGCCCAGCGAGCGACTGAACGCGACCAGGGCGTCGAGGTCGCGGTTAGCGGGATCGTCCAGACTGGTCCGTGCGCGAGCCTGAAGGTCGGCGCACAGCCGCGACCTGTCCCACACGATCCAGAAGGCCTCGTCGGCCGGCGCGTCCTTCTTGGCCCGCAGCAGATCGCGCAGTTCGATGAGCTGATCGATCTTCGACCGCACCTCCAGATCTCGTTCGGTGTCGGAGTCCTGGTCGATCACTTCGGGGAGGGACTTCCCGGAGACGCGCGCCTTCCGTTCGAGTTCGCGCACCGCGGCGTCGTCGAGGTCGATCAGCGGAGAACGCAGTAATTGAGCCGTGTGCTCGGAGTCCGGCTCGTCGGCGAAAGCGAACTGGGCGAGGTCGGTGAACGACCTCACGATGGGCTCTCGGCCGAGCGGTCGATCCGGCGCGCTGATCGAGAACGGGACTTCGAGGCTGTCGAGCGCCCGCTCGAGGGGTGCGAGCATCGAGCGGGGCGAGGTCAGAAGGATCGCCATGTCTTCGTACGGCACGCCATCGGTGAGATGCGCCATCCGGATCGCGCGAGCGATGGACTCGACCTCGACTGCAAGGCTCCCGTAGCGATACACCTCGAGCGTGCCTTCGCCGGCGAAGTCGTTCGTCCGATGATCGCTCGGCCCGTTGCGGGCTATCAAGGACGTCGCCTGCTTCCCGAGCTCGGGGCTCAACCGGTAGGAGGTCGCAAGCACGACTGTCTCGTGCGCGCCGAACTCCTTCTCGAAATCGTCCATCCACTCGGGATCACCCCCGCGGAAGGTCTCGATAGCAGAGTCGGCGTCCCCGGCAAGAACCAGGCTACGGTCTTCTGATCCCGCGCGATCGCTCGGTGGGGCCAGGAAGTAGAGGAGCCTTTGCTGCACGAGAGCCAGTTCCTGCCCATCGTCGACGAGGACGTGGGTGAAGCGCTGGTGAAGCCTTTCGCGCACGTGATCGAAGTTCGCGATCAGCTCGATCGCCTCACGCAGGAGCATGGGGTAATCGATGCGCGAACGAGCCTTAAGCCGGGCGCGGTGCGCCTTGAAGAACCGGATCAACTCGGCCCACTTGGGACGGGTCCGGGCCAGCTCATCGAGCTGGGAATCATCGAGCGCCCGCTGCTCGGCGCGGATGCAGAAGTCGACCACCTCGTCCACGAAGCCCCGATTCCGAAGGAGGGTCCGGTGGTGGGGCCAGTTCGCCGGATTCTCTCTCTCCAGGGCGTCGCGCACGTCGCCCCACTGCTCGGGGCTGGTCAACAGCACGGGCGGCTCGCCGTAACCCAGGTCGAGGTAGTGCCGCGACACCAAGTGGTTCGCGAAACCGTGCCATGTGTAGATGGGCACCTCGACGATCGCTTCGAGGCCCTCGTCGAACAACAGCCGGTGCGTCAGTCGATCCTGAAGCTCGATCTTCTGGGCCCGGTTCGGGACCAAGAAAAGGATGCGATCGGCCGAGCAGTCCGATTGGGTCGCCAGTCTCACGAAGCGTTCTACGAGGGCGGAGGTCTTGCCCGTGCCGGGCCCCCCCAGCGCAACGAGAGGCCCCGAGCCGTGCTCGACGACCGTCCGCTGGGCATCGTCGAGCTGGAGGCGGGGTGCGCCGTCGGTGCGATCGTCGAGCCGGGAGCCGTTCATGGGTTCAACCTAGCGCGAGGGTGCGACACGTTTGATCTGAGCGATCGTCGAGACGATCGCTTTCTGGCTCACGCGGCGCGCGGAGCAGAAGTCACGACCGGAAATCGTGCTCCAGGTGGTCGGGGGCCAGGGGGAGGGTGATGGCGGCCCCCGAGAAATCAAGCACCGATGGCACGTTGTCCTTGCGCAGGAACGGGGAATCGGCCTGGCTGAGCTCGAGCACGATCCTGTGGCCGGCTCCGAAGCGCCACCCGTTGCCGAACAGGTCGAACCGGTGGCATCCGATCTTCGGATGCGAGACCTTGTTCACCCGGCACACGCCCCGGGTCACCATCGTCATCCGGTCATCGGGGGCGAGGTCATAGAACCGGACCGCGATCCAATAGTCGGTCGCATCGGTGGTGAAGTTCAGCTTCATGCTCGGGATCCCCATCAGCGTCATGCGACGCGGGGTCGGCTCGGAGGTGTACTGGACCACCCCAGGACCGGGGGGCGTGTGCGCCGTCGTGTGGCACTTGTTCGCTTGCCTGTCCCTGAACACCGGGTCGCTCTCGGGAGCGTGCCCGTCGACGGCTGCCGTGCTGGTCATCCCATCCCCCTCGAAGCTGAAGCGCGCCTCGCCCGGGGCGAGAGCGCGCCAGCTGGGGGCCCGGTACTCGATGCCTGGTTCATCCACCGGGTACTTAGCGGTGGCATTCGCGGCACAGATCGTCGTCGTCGCAGACACGTCGCGCGGCGGGGCCGGGCCGCGGTTGCGCAGGTGATGATCCAGGAAATCATCTATACGACTGTTGATCCCCTTGCGCACACGCGAAGGAGCGCGTTCGAGATGGAGCCGGCCGCCGGCGGTGTGATCCTCGAGGGTGCACACATGGTGGTCGCCCCCACACATGTCACTCCATTCCTTGTTCTTGTTCGCGGCGAAGTGTTGATAGTCACCAAGGTACATCTGCATCGGATATCGAGGGCTGATCCGCTTCAGCTTGTTGTAGAACCGAACGCTTTCCATCGTGGGGAACAGCGGGTCGGTCCACGTCGCGGCGATGAACGCCGGCACACGCATCCCCCGACGCACCCGCTGCCAGAAGGGGCGCTGGAAATAGGCAGAGCGGTTATTGAGGAAGTCATTCACCACGCGCTTCAGCTGCGGATCGCCGTCGTACGGCTCGCCGGCGGAGAGACGAGCGGCGGCCTCCTGAAGGTGGATCGGGAAGGTCGCGTGGTTGGTTCCGGGAGCGTTCCCCGCCGCGTACAACCCATCCACGATGCTCTCTTTCTTTACGCCGATGGGCCTGCGACTTACAGCACGCTTAGGATCCGAGGGCGCGATCACGGTGCGACCCGTGCGCGGGTCCCGGTCCCGGTAATGGCCCCCTGGCACGAGCGCCTCGGCCAGGTCGGTCCAGCCGTACTTCGGAACCACGGCTCCCAGCTTCATCCGCACGTCGTGCAAGGGGCTGCGCCAGGTCGGGTCGGTCAACGCCAGCCACGCGAATCCACCGCCGTAAGAGCCGCCCACCGCGCCGATGCGCCGGGGGTTGATGTCGAACACTTCTCGCCGACCGCTGCGGCGGCGCATCGCGTCGTGATCCGCGAGCAAGCCCACCAGGTACTGGTAGTCGTTGATCTCG
>Ga0136620_10001243_pt1 | contig 12046 bp, 16 predicted proteins | sample AntDrymUQ4162106_2_FD_104806 | JGI IMG/M metagenome (GOLD analysis project Ga0136620, IMG submission 104806) | Polar desert sand microbial communities from Dry Valleys, Antarctica - metaG UQ416 (21.06) | ecosystem: Environmental > Terrestrial > Soil > Desert | place: Antarctica: Dry Valley... | reverse complement strand
GTTCGTGATCCTCCTCCCCGAAGTCGAAGCCGGAGCCATGGAAGCAGTGACGAACAAGTTGCTCCGATCTCTGCGCGAGATCCGCGTCACGTCCGGAGACTCGAACCTCACGCCGTGCGCCAGCATCGGCGGAGTCACCTGCCTACCGCCCGGCGACGAGTCATGGACGCCCGACTCCGTCCTTCACGCCGCAGACCTGGAGCTGTACACCGTCAAAGCCAACGGACGAGACGGAGCGAGCCACCGCGACCTCGTCTCCGCCACTCCGGTACGACCCCCCGACCAGCCACCTCGACCCTACGATGGCCGGCGGAGCCGCAGGGCTCCCGCTGAGGGAAGGAACCTGGACCCCGTCTCGTGGCGGCCCCAGACGGCTGCAGCTCAGCGCGTGATGGTCGTTGGGACGCCCGGCGTGATCCGGCCCGCCATCCATCTGATGTTGCTATTCGCGAGGCGCACGCACCCGCGTGAGGCGGCGGTGCCTGGGCGTCCGCCGAGGTTAGCTAGCCCGTGCAGGGCGATCTGACCTGGGCCACCTTCGAACTCCTGCAAGACGTTCGAGCGCGCGCTGAGCGCCAGGGCGAGCGGCCCACCGGGCTTGCCCGCGGGCATGCGCACGCTCTCCTCGACGAAGAAGCGCCCCTGGGGCGTGGGCGTTGACGGCGCGCCGACGACCGCGGTGTTGAAGAAGTTGAGTTCGCGGCCGTCGGTGGTCGCGTCGTGCTGGAAGTCCAGCGCCCACAGGTGGCCGGGGAGGGTAGCGCGCAGGCGACCGGCACCCGCGGCTGTCGATTGCCCGAGTCGGCGACGCTTGCGCTTGCGTGCGGGCACGCGCAGCCCCTCCTCGCGCCAGATTGGACTGAGCCCTACGCCGCCGAGGCGGACTCGCCGCCAGGCGCCCTGACTGCGCCCTTGTGCCGCTTCACCTTGTAGAGATCTGCGTCGCCGCGGGCGGTGAGGTCCTCGAGGGTGTCGCCACGCTGTAGCTCCGCCACACCGACGCTGATCGAGCAGCCGGGCCGCCTCTGACTCAGCTCTCCCTGAATCTCCTCGAAGCGCCCCCGCACGCCCTCTACGTTGAAGTCCGAGAAGGCGCAGACAAACTCGTCCCCGCCGAAGCGAACCAATGGGTCGTAGGAGCGCAGGTTCGAACGTATGGTGGTGGCGACGTCGATCAGGAGGGCGTCGCCGGCGGCGTGTCCGTCGCGGTCATTCACATCCTTGAGGCCGTCGACATCGGCAAAGGCGAGCACGAGCCTGCCGCCCGAATGGCGGGCGCGATTGATCTCCCGCTGAAGCTCGAGCGTGCCGAGGCCACGACGGTAGGTTCCTGTGAGCTCGTCGAAGTGGGCCTGTCGAAGGGCAACCCTCACGTGCTGGCGATCGAGGGCCGCCTGCTCCCGGTCCGCCGCTGCCCGCTCCCGGTCCGCGGCTGCCCGCTTCCGGTCGGCCGCTGCCTTCGCCCGCGCCTCGGCCCGCGGGCCGTCCGACTCGACCTTCGTCTCGGAACGGTCGCGCTGGTCGGCGGCGCGGTCACGAGCCTCGGCGGCGAGATCGCGCCTCCGGCTCGCCTCATCCCGCCCGTCGGCAGCGTCGAGCCGCTCCGATGCCGCCTGGGCGCGGAGCACGGCCCTCATGGCACGTTCGGCGGTGCTGGCCTCCCTCTCGACCGTCGATGCCTCGTGGACCTGCTTGCGCGAACCGGGCGCGGGGCCGTCCTCGAGCATTTCCTGCTCGGCGGCCTCTTGGTCGCGGTCCGAGGCATCTTGATCGGCGCTGGCCAGCGCCTCGTCGCTCTCGGAGGCGGACTGGTCGGCGTCGGAGGCGGACTGGTCGGCGTCGGAGGCGGACTGGTCGGCGTCGGAGGCGGACTGGTCGGCGTCCGAGCTGGTCTGGTCGGTGTCGGAAAGGGTCTGGTCCAGAGTCAGGGCAGCTTCTTCCGCATCACGAGCAGCCCGGCGGGCGTCCTCCTCTTCTTCAGTGTGCACCGCTCCGTTGGACGAGCGCGCCAGGTGACCGTGGCTCATACTGCCTCCGTTCCAATAAGGGCGCCGGGCTGCCAAGGTGATAGCCCTGCGCGAAGTCCACCCCGGCCTCGCCCAGCAACCTCAACGTGTCGTCGTCTTCGACGCCTTCGGCGATGGTCTGCTGCCCAAAGCCCTTAGCGAGCCCGATGATCGCTTCGACGACATGCTGGTTGCCGGCGTCGGATGCGAGGTCGTGCACGAACTCGACGTCGATCTTGAGGTACTTGATCGGAAGTTGCTTCAGCCGTGTGAAGCTCCCGTAGCCCGTGCCGAAGTCGTCGAGGGCGAGCCCACATCCGATCTCGGCCACGCCGTGGGCGAAGATCTCCCCCGCCTCGACGTCCTCCATCAGCGCGGTCTCGGTGATCTCGAAGACGAGGTCCGACGGATCTGCATCCGCTTCGTCGAGCGAGAGGGCGATCAAGGGAAGGAGATCCGGGTTGGAGATCGACACCGCCGATAGGTTGGCTTGGACGCGCCGGCCGCCAGGTGGGCGGCCTCGATGACGACGCGCTGATCGATCTCACCGACGAGCCCGTACTTCTCTGCTGCCGGGAGGAAGGTCGCGGGTCGGATCACCTCACCTCCTCGTCCCATCATCCGCAGCAGAAGCTCCTCTCTGGGCTCGCCCCCGGCTAGAGGGACGATCGGTTGGGAGTACAGGACCAAGCGACCTTCATCAAGGGCGTCGCGCGTGCGCCCGACCCATGTGAGCGCCTCCAGCTGGCGCTTGGCCAGGTCCTGCTCGGCCCTCTCCTTGGTGGTGTCGTGGAAGACGACCATGTGGCCTGTGGAGCCGGGCCTCTCAGTGATGGGCGCCTCGGAGAGGGAGACGGGGAAGATCGATCCGTCCTTTCGCGTGAACGCCTGGTCGACCGTCTGAACACCCTCTTCGCTGCGCGGAGTGCCATCCGTGTTCTGGAAGCGGATCGTTGCGTGAACCGGCTTGCCGGTCAGGTCCTCTTCGCTCCAGCCCAGCATCCGCTCGGCCGCTGCGTTCAGGGAGGGATCACCTCCTCTCGGCTCGCCCGACCGTCTCGCTCGCGGGCGAGCTGGTGCCGGCGCGGCGAGCGGGCACTGTACTTCGCCTTCGAGGAATCGGAAGCGCAGATCGTGCGCAACATGGCCTCCGTGGGCATGGACCTCGGGCAGTGGGTGGAGCAGGGCCTGCTGAAGTTCAAGTGCGTGCGGCCCAGCCTGGCCGGTCTCGAGGCCCATCTCTCATCGATGCAGGACCTCGTGACCGAGTACAGCCCCTCCGTCGTCCTCCCTCCCGATCCGACCGCATGGGTACGAGGGACGGCGGCCTCGTGAGACGGCTGGCGCCGCTAAGCGCCTGACGATAGTGCGCTTGCCTTCGGCAGGTGGGCCGCGCATGGTAAGGAAGGGGTCTCCGGTTCGAGTCCGGACGAGGGCTTGTGGCTGACGATCGCGCTCCCGCTGATCGCGAGGCGCTTCGGGCTTTGCTCGCCAACGAACCACGCCGATGTGGGAGCGGCTTGGGGAAGAGGCACGGACGGTCGTCAGCTACTGAGTGGCCGAGGAAGCAGCAGCGCCTTCTCGGCGTGGCCAAGCCGCTCGCGTCACCATTCCAACTGCCGGCCGTCGCGGAAGAACCCGCCGGTCGGTCCATCGTTGGGGAGCAACACTGCCCACATCACGCTCGCGGCGCCGTCGGCCACGGGCCGCCCGCCGGAGCCGCCCATGTCCGTGGCAACCCAGCCAGGGCATACCGAGTTGACGAGGATGCCCTCGGTGCGCAGCTCACCCGCGAGCACTCGGGTGAGCGCGTTCAGGGCGGCCTTCGACACGCTGTAGGCCGGCGTGCCGGCCCCCATGTCGCTGAGGGAGCCCGCGCCGCTCGAGACGTTGACGATGCGCCCGTGTGCCGATTGGCGCAGCAGCGGCAGGCAGGCCTGGGTGGTGCGCCACGCGCCCAGCAGGTTGGTCTCGAGCGCCTCGTGCACCACGTCGAGGTCGGCGTCGACGCCGTGCTGCCAGGTGTCGTAGTGGATGGCTGCGTTGTTCACGAGTACGTCGAGGCGGCCGAGCTGCGACTCGAGCGAGGCGGCCAGGCTTTCGACGCTGCGTTGCGCAGACACGTCGAGCTCGAGGGACACCACGTCCAGCCCCTGCTGCTGTAGCTCGCCCGCGGCGACCCGCCCCTTCTCGGGGTCCCGTGAGGCGAGCACCACCCTGAAGCCCTCGCCTGCGAGCCGGCGAACCAGCTCGAGCCCGATACCGCGGTTGGCGCCGGTCACCAGCGCCACGTCCGGCTCATCCGTGCTCATTTGGCGGCCCCCCACCTGATCGAGCCTACTCACCTTCGGTAAGTGGGTAGGTTGCTCTCCGCGCTTGGCCCGCGCGCCCTGCTCGTCTGCTGGACGAGGCGCGGCGCGGTCAGGCCGCCAGCGGCGCGCCGACGGGGCCCAGCACGCGGTCCACGTAGCGGTTGGAGAAGCGGCCGGAGGGATCCAGACGGCTGCGCACGGCCGCGAAGCGTCCCCACTCCGGGTAGCGCGGCGCCAGCGTCTCCGCGGTCTGGAAGTGGCGCTTGCCCCAGTGGGGCCGCCCGTCCAACCCGTCCATGATCTGCTCGACGGCTCGGAAGTAGGGCTCCCACGGCATCCCGCCAAACATGTGGACCGCCAGGTAGGCGGTCTCGCGCCCGGCGGCCGGGCTCAGCAGCGCGTCGTCGCCGGCCACGAAGCGCAGCTCGAGCGGGAAGGGCACGGCGAGGCCGCGGTCCTCGATCGCGCGGCGTACCGCCCGTACGGCCGCGGCCGCGTGCGCGCGAGGAATTGCGTACTCCATCTCGGTGAATCGCACCAGCCGCGGCGAGGCGAAGATCTCATGCGAGCGATCCACCCGGCGGCTGTAGCCCGCGGCGCGGGACACCGTCCGGTTCACGCGCGGGATGAGGGACGGCCGCGCCCGGCCGACGCGACACGCAAGCTCGAACACGTGGTTGCGCAGCAGCACGTCCTCGGCCCACTCACGCGCGCGCGTGCGCGCGCGAGGGGCGACATCCACACGGCGATTCGTGCGGGTGAGAGCCAGGCCGGAATGAGGGAAGTTGTAGAGCTCGAAGTGATCGCTGCCGTCGGCAAGCTCGTCCAGACGGTCGAGCACATCGTCGAGGGGCATCGGGGCGTCGACCCCTTCGAGCGTAAATGCCGGCACCGCCTGCAAGGTCGCCTCGGTGATCACTCCCAGGGCGCCCACGCTCACCCGCGCTGCGCGCCACGCTTCGGGGTCGTCGTGCTCGGAGACTTCGGTCACGCTGCCGTCGGCCAGCGCGAGCTGCACGGACACCAGGCTCGCAGACAGGTTGCGCAGCCGCGATCCCGTGCCGTGAGTGGCGGTGGCGGTGGCCCCGGCCAGCGACTGCGCGTCGATGTCGCCGAGGTTCTCCACGGCCAGGCCGTGGGCGTCCAGTGCGTGGTTGAGCTCGCGCAGGGCGATTCCGGCCTGCACGCGCACCAGCCCAGAGTCGCGATCGACGTCGAGCACCCGCTTCATGCGCTCGAGCGAGATCAGCATCCCGTCGGTGAGAACCGCCTCGCTGAACGAATGGCCGGCTCCGGCGACCCGCACCTTGTACCTGGCGCCGGCGGCCCGGTCGAGCGCTTCCACGACCTCTGCGGCCGAGCCCGGCCGCGCGACCGCGGCGGGCGAGCACGCCTGGTCGCCCGCCCAGTTGCGCCACGCGCTCACGCAGGCGAGGGTAACGCTGCCGGCGCCCCGGCGCCGGGGCGCCGGGGCGCCGCGGCCCAGCCAGAGCCGCATCTGCTCGTACACCGCGGGGCGGTTGAGCAGCTGAAAGTGGTTCAGGCCGGGCAGGTGGTGCCCGTTGTCCATTAGCGGCTCGTCATATCGCCGGCCAGGCGGCCGGTCAGCGCCCCGAGTGAACGTGCCTCAGCGCCTCGCACGCGACAATTACATCAAACGATGGTCCATCAGCGCCCTAGGATGAGCAGGTGGCCGCCACACCGCAGCCGCTCACCATCGACCAGCTCGCCCAGCGGGTAGGTATGACCGTTCGCAACATTCGCGCCCACCAGTCCCGGGGGCTGCTCCCGCCGCCCGAGGTCAAGGGCCGCACGGGCTACTACGGTCCCGAGCACGAGGCGCGCGTGGAGCTGATCAAGGAGCTCCAGGCCGACGGCTACGGGCTCGAGCTGATCAGGCGCCTGATCGACGGCACCGGCGGCTCGAGCGCCGAGGTGCTGCGCTTCACGCGCGCCGTGCGCGCACCCTTCTCCGACGAAGAGCCGCAGTTCGTGGACCCCGCCGAGCTGTCCGAGCGGTGGGACACCGACGACCCTGAGCTGCTCGATCGCGCGGTGGAGCTAGGGCTCTTCCGGAAGGTGAGCGACGGGCGATACGAGGAGCTGAGCCCGCGGCTTGGGCGCGCCGGGCAGGAGCTGATCGAGCTGGGCATCCCGATCGAGCGCGCCCTCGAGGTCGTGGCCCGGCTGCGGCGCAACGCCGACAGTGCCGCCAGCACCTTCGCCAAGCTCTTCATCGAGTCGGTGTGGAAGCCCTTCGACGAGGCCGGGCGCCCAGAGGAGCGGTGGCCCGAGGTGCAGGACGCGCTGGAACGGCTGCGCCCGCTGGCCTCTGAGTCCCTGCTGGCGGTACTGCAGCTGGCCATGAACGACGTGGTCGAGAAGGAGTTCGGCCGCACCCTCGAGGGCTCGGGCAGGCGCCGCCGCAAGCGCTGATCTCCGCCTTGGTCAACCCGCGCTATCCTCAGTCGCTGACCCTGCGGCCGGCGGGGTTTTCCTTTGTCACGGCCGCGCCAAGACGAACCCCTCAGGAGCCATGGCTCGCGGAGACGTACGAATCGCCGTAACCCTGGAGTGCCAGGAGTGCAAGCGGCGTAACTACCAGACCCAGAAGTCCAAGCGGAACAATCCGGATCGGATTGAGCTGCGCAAGCACTGCCGCTGGTGCCACAAGCACACGCCGCACAAGGAGACGCGTTGAGCGCCTTCGTGCTCGCGCGCGTGTAGGCAGTCCGCGATCCCTCCCCCGAATGGCACGTAACCGGCAGAAGGCCAAGGAGCGTCAAGCGCGGCGCGCGGCCGAGCGGGGCGGCGACGGCGTCGCGCGCGACGGGCGCGACGACACCGCCGCCCAGCCCCCCGCGGCTTCCGAGCCGGTAGCGGCCCCGGAACCCCAACCCGATCGCGACGAGGTCCGGGACAACGTCGACCTCGAGGTCGACGCGCCGCCGGAGAACCTCGGCCGCTCCGATGCCGTCATTCAGGACGAGCCCGACCTCGACGACGAGCCCGAGCCCGACGATGACGAGCATTTCGACCTCGCCGAGGACCAGGCCGAGGACGACACGGCCCAGGCCGCCGGTCCACGCGGCCGTCGCGGCGAGGACCCCTCGGAACACAAGAACCGCCCGCGTCTCGTACAGTTCCTGTTTGCGGTCCGCGCCGAGCTGGGAAGAGTCCAGTGGCCTGACCGACAGGCACTGACCACTCTGACCGGAGTGGTGCTTGGCTTCGTACTGATCGCGGGCGGCTACCTCGGTGCGCTCGACGCGATCTTCTCCCGCCTGATCCAGGCAATTCTTTGATTACCTCAGCCGGGCATCCTGCCCGGCTTCCTGACGAAATACTTCGACTTCCAGTCTCAGATCCAACGAAGGACCTCTAGAAAATGTTCCGCTGGTACGCCGTCAACACCTACTCGGGCCACGAGAAGAAGGTCAAGCAGAACCTCGAGCACAGGGTGCAATCCCTGGGCCAGGGCCCGTCCGTGCGCCAGGTCGTCATCCCCACCGAGCAGGTGCAGGAGATGAAGGACGGCCAGAAGATCTCCAAGGAGCAGCGGACGATGCCCGGCTACCTGCTGGTGAACATGAACCTCACCGACGATTCGTGGGGCTTGGTCAAGAACACCCCTGGAGTGACCGGGTTCGTGGGCGCGTCCCAGAAGCCCGTGCCGCTCTCCCAACCCGAGGTGGACCGCTTGCTCAACCGCGAGACCGCCGAGCGTCCCCGCACGCGCGCCCAGTTCACCATTGGCGAGTCGGTCAAGGTCGTATCGGGTCCGCTGTCTGACTTCTCCGGGGAGATCTCCGAGATCAACGAGGACGCCGCCAAGCTCAAGGTGCTGGTGTCCATCTTCGGTCGTGAGACCCCCGTTGAAGTGGGCTTCGACCAGGTCAAGAAGGTATGAGTACCGCGGCTCGGCATCCCGCCTCGCCCCTGATGCCACACTTCGACTTCCAGTCTGGTTGCCACCGCTCGCTTCCAGCCTCGCGTCCAAACGAAAGTTCGACTTCCAGTCTCACATCCAAATGGCTAAAAAGGTTCTAACACTCATCAAGCTGCAGGTTCCCGGTGGCGCCGCCAACCCGGCTCCGCCGGTCGGCCCTGCCCTGGGTCAGCACGGCGTGAACATCATGGAGTTCTGCAAGGCGTTCAACGCACAAACCCAGAATGAGAACGGGACGATCATCCCGGTCGAGATCACGGTCTATGAGGATCGCTCTTTCACCTTCATCACCAAGACGCCGCCCGCCGCGATCCTGATCAAGGAAGCGATTGGGATCGCCAAGGGGTCGGGCGAGCCCAACCGCGAGAAGGTCGGCACGATCAGCAAGGCCCAGGTGCGGGAGATCGCCGAGCGCAAGATGCCCGATCTCAACGCCAACGACGTGGACCAGGCGACCAAGATCATTGAGGGCACCGCGCGCTCGATGGGAGTGGATGTGACCCGATAGTGGGGTGTGAGGCTGAACAATCCGATCGAGCGCGGGGCAGGATGCCCCGCGGAGCTAATCCATGAAGCGAGGCAAGCGCTACACCGACGCCCTCGCCCAGATCAACCGCGAGCACCGCTATACACCGCGCGAGGCCGTGGCGCTGATCAAGGGGACCCCCGGCACCAAGTTCGCCGAGACCGTTGAGGTGCACATCCGGACGGGGCTCAACGTGCGCCACGCCGAGGAGCAGCTGCGCGGCACGATTGCGCTTCCCCACGGGCTTGGCAAGGAGATGACCGTGGCGGTGTTCGCCAGGGGCGACAAGGCGCGTGAGGCCGAGGAGGCAGGCGCCGACCATGTGGGTGACGACGACCTCGCCGAGCGTGTGCAGGAGGGCTTCACCGACTTCGATGTCGCCATCGCCACCCCGGACATGATGCCCGTGGTCGGCAAGCTCGGCCGGGTACTCGGACCGCAGGGCAAGATGCCCAACCCAAAGGTCGGCACCGTGACCAACGACGTGGCCAAGGCCGTGTCCGAGTCCAAGGCCGGCAAGGTCGAGTACCGCACCGATCGCCACGCCATCGTGCACCTGCCGATCGGCAAGAAGGACTTCGAGGAACAGGCGCTGCTGGACAACTACTCCGCACTGATCGAAGAGATCACCCGCGCAAAGCCCGCCGCCGCCAAGGGCCGCTACCTGCACACCGTCACGATGACCACGACGATGGGGCCGGGCGTGAGGGTGGATCCGGGGGCGCGGGTTACCGAGGAGGCAGTGCCTGTAGCCTGATCCGTTCAGAACTTCCAGCCCCAGACCACCGGCGGGCGCGAGCCATAAGGCCGGTGTAGGCGAGTCCGAGTGAGCAGTACCACTCGAGCCCGCCTGCGTGCGGGCTTTTTCATTGCCGCCGGACACGAAACGAGCATTAATGGACAGAGACCAGAAATCAGCGGTCATCGACGAGGTGGCCGCCCAGATCACCGAATCGGCGGCGGTCTTCGCGATCGACTACCGCGGCCTGTCGGTGCCCCAGGCCGCCGAGCTGCGCGAGCGTCTCGGCGAGGCCGATGCTTCTCTTCGCGTGGTCAAGAACACGCTCACGCTGCTCGCGGCCGACAAGGCCGGCGCCGAGAGCCTGAAGGAGCTGCTCGAGGGCCCGACCGCCTTCACCTTCGTGCGCGGGGACGCCGCGCTGGCCGCCAAGGCCATCGCCACGTTCAGGCGTGAGCACCAGCTGCTCGAGTTCAAGGGCGGCACGATGGATGGCGCAGTGCTCACAGTCGATGAGCTCGAGGCCATCGCCCGCCTACCTGCACGCACCGTGCTCGACGGCCAGCTCGTGGGCGTGCTCGCCTCACCCATCACCGGCCTGGTGCGCGGGCTCAACCAGCTGATCGGCGGCCTGGCGCTCCAGCTCGGCCAGATGGCCGAGCAGGGGCTGGTGAGCGGCGAGGCCCCGGCCGAGCCGGAGGCCGCAGGGACTCAGGACGAGCCGGAGACCGCGGCTGAGGCTGAGGCCCCGGCCGAGCCGGGAGAAGAGGACGCTTCAGCCGAGCCTGAAGCGGACGCTGAGGCCAAGCCGGAAGCGGCCGCGGCCGAGCCGGAGGCTCCAGCTGAGGAGCCGGCGGCCGCGGAGGCACCCGACGAAGAAACTTCGGGCGACGAGCCCGCGGGCGAAGAGCCCACCGAGACAGAGAAAGATAACGACGCGCCCTCCGAGGGCGAAGTTGAATAAATCGTGCGCAGCCGGCCGAGCCGGCTGTTTCGCAAACAAGGAGGGCTAGATGGCAGCCACAACTACGGACAAGTGGATTGAAGAGTTGAAGGGCATCTCGGTGCTCGAGCTCTCCGAGCGCATCAAGGCGCTCGAGGAGGCGTTCGGCGTGTCGGCGACGGCCGTTGCGGCAGCGGCGCCCGCCGCCGGTGGCGCTGGTGACGGTGCCGCCGCTGAGGAGGAGAGCACCACTGTCGATGTGGTACTCACGGGCGCCGGGGAAAAGAAGATCCAGGTGATCAAGGTCGTCCGCGGGGCCACCGGCCTGGGCCTGAAGGAGGCCAAGGCGCTGGTGGACGAGGCGCCCAAGCCCATCAAGGAGGGCGTGGAGCGCGAGGAGGGCGACAAGCTCAAGGCCGACCTCGAGGAGGCCGGCGGCAGCGTCGAGTTCAAGTAGCTCGGTTCAGTTCCGCTGCAGTGCCGGAAGGGGCCGCCACCGAGCGGCCCTTTCGCATTGACCACCCCTACCTCACGCTTGGGCTGGGTTTGGGTGGCATATGGACCCGAATCCAGCCCAATCCTCCGAGGCAGCCTCCGGCCAGCTCGCGGCTACGACAGCACGGGAGCGAACACCAGCTCCCAGAACGCCGCGCCCATCACAGCGGCGGTGAAGCCCCACAGCAGCCCCCATTCCACGCGCTCGCGTGGCTTCATCTGCGGGCGCGCGTGGCCGAAGATCAGCCCCAGCTCAAGGATCACACTGAGCACCACGAACAGCACGAACGAGAACTCACCGGTGAAGGCGCCCACGATCAGCAGCAGAACCGGTACCGCCACCGCGGCGCCCACGGCGGAGATGACGAACACCACCAGCTCGTTGAACGGGTCGCGAGCGATCCGCCGCCGCGGGTCGAACGCCGCGCCGAGGGAGTGCTGGCTTGACTGACTCGCCTCCATGGGCGCAATCCTTCCACAACTGCAGGTCGTGCCCCGGCGCGCTACCCTTGCAGGCGGTTCATAGTCGAAGCCGTCCCTGAAGGGGTCGTGCGGCCGGCCCAGCCGGCTGCTTCGACCAAGAGCAGCTCCGCTACATATCCGGAGCCTCGGGACGGGGTCCGTGACGACCACGCCCGGCCCGCTCTGCGGGTCGGCACTCACCCCCGGACGGGGGTGAGTGTCACTGTGCTATTCTGAGCGGTCGCGCTTTGCGCCCCTCGCTCGTCCGCCGCAACCATCTCGAAGGAGCCGCTGTCTTGGCACGTGTTGATGCCTCCCGTCTTCGCCGCAGTTTTTCGCGGCTGGAGAATCGTCTCGACGTCCCCAATCTGATCGACATCCAGCGCCGCTCGTTCGAGTGGCTGGTCGACACCGAGAAGGGGGGCTTGAGGGAGACCATCGACGACGTATCGCCGATCGAGGACTACACCGGCAATCTCGCGGTCGTCTTCGAGGAGATCCACTTCGACGATCCGGTGGCGACCATCGCCGAGTGTCGCGAGAAGGACCTCACCTACGCGCGCCCGCTGACCGTCAAGGTCGCGTTCCAGAACCGCGAGACCGGTGAGATCCGC
>Ga0136620_10001242_pt1 | contig 12047 bp, 8 predicted proteins | sample AntDrymUQ4162106_2_FD_104806 | JGI IMG/M metagenome (GOLD analysis project Ga0136620, IMG submission 104806) | Polar desert sand microbial communities from Dry Valleys, Antarctica - metaG UQ416 (21.06) | ecosystem: Environmental > Terrestrial > Soil > Desert | place: Antarctica: Dry Valley... | reverse complement strand
CGCGTGAGCAGGCGACGACGTTCAAGGAGGCCGTCGCCGATCTCGACGGCGTGCACGTCGCCACACCGATGTCACCGGAACTGTCGTCTGGCATCGTCTGCATCGAGATCGACGGCGTCCAGCCGTTCGGGGTGCTCGCCGGCCTGCTCGAGCGCGGGTTCAGCACGGGTATCACGCCGTACCGGAACAACTACCTCAGGATCGGCCCGAGCATCGTCACCACGCCCGACGAGACCGAGGCACTCGTCGAGGCGATCGCCGACCTCGCCTGACTGGCCGGAGCGCTCATCGACGTGGCCTGAGTACGATCAAAGCGTGGCTGTAGACGCTTCCCCCGACGGTGCCGGACCCGGATTCGGCCCCAACTCCTGGCTCGTCGAGGAGATGTATGAGCAGTTCCGCGACGATCCCGACTCCGTCTCAGACTCCTGGCGCGAGTTCTTCGAGGATTACCGTGCGGCAGGCGAGCGCGCCCCGACGCCGCCTGACGGCGACGTCCGGCCGGCCGGCGTGCCGCAGACGGCGGAGCCCGAGACGGTAGAGCCCGAGACGGTGCGGCCGGAGGCGATGGAGCCGGGTGGCGATACGCCGGGCTCGGCGGCTCCCGTCCCACCCCGATCGGCGCAGGCGCCGGTCGCGGCCGCCACCCCGAAGCCTGTCGATCCGCCCGCTGCCTCCGAGCCAGCGAAGCAACCGGTCACCCCGAACGGGTCCCCTGGCGCAGCCGAGGTCGCTACCGCCGCGAAGTCGGCAGACAACACGGGCACGCCCATCCGCGGCGCCGGCAAGGCGATCGCCGCCAACATGGAGCGCAGCCTGACCGTCCCGACGGCCACGAGCTTCCGCAACATCCCGGCCAAGCTGCTCGAGGTCAACCGCAAGGTGATCAACGGGTACCGCACGCGAAGCGGGCTCGGCAAGGTCAGCTTCACCCACCTCATCGGCTACGCCGCCGTGCGGGCCGTCGCCGACGCCGTTCCCAACATGAACAACACGTTCGTGAGCGGTGAGGACGGCACACCGCGCCTCGTGGTCAACGAACACGTCAACATGGGCCTCGCCGTCGACGTCGACAAGGGCGACGGCCAGCGCACGCTCGTGGTGCCCGTGCTGCGCCAAGCCGAGTCGCTCGACTTCGCCGGCTTCCTCGTTGCCTACGAGGAGATCATCCGCAAAGTGCGCAACAACAAGTTGACGCTCGACGACTTCTCGGGGGCCACGATCTCGCTGACGAACCCTGGCACCATCGGCACCGCGCAGAGCGTGCCCCGGCTGATGCCTGGCCAGGGCGTGATCGTCGGTGTCGGCAACATCGATTACCCGGCCGAGTTCGAGGGCAGCGACCGATCCAACCTGTCCCGGCTCGGTGTGTCGAAGGTCGTCACCATCACCAGCACGTACGACCATCGCATCATCCAGGGTGCCGAGAGCGGCATGTTCCTGAAGCGGGTGCACGAGCTGCTGCTCGGCGAGCACGACTTCTATGCCGACATCTTCCGTGCCCTCGACATGCCGTACGAGGCCGTGAAATGGCGCCAAGACATCAACCCCATCGATCGCGAGCAGGCCAGGCTGCACAAGCAGATGCAGGTGGCGACGCTCATCCGCGTGCACCGGGTGCGCGGCCACTTGATCGCAGACCTCGACCCGCTGCACTGGAAGGAACCCCACATGCCGGGCGAGCTCGACCCGGCGACGTACGGACTCACCATCTGGGACCTCGACCGCGAGTTCCTCACCGGTGGGGTCGGTGGCAACGAGTCGATGCGCCTCGGCGATCTGCTCGGTGTGCTGCGCGATGCGTACTGCCGCACGATCGGCATCGAGTACATGCACATTCAGGACACCGGCGAGCAGCGCTGGATCCAGTCGAAGGTCGAGGGTGTTCACCTCACGGTCTCGAATGAGCAGAAGCACCGGATACTCGACCGCCTCAACGCCGCCGAGGCGTTCGAGAAGTTCCTTGCCACCAAGTACGTGGGCACGAAGCGGTACGGCCTGGAGGGCGCCGAGTCGGCGATACCGCTGCTCGACGAGGTGATCTCGGCCGCCGCCGATGACGGCCTCGATTCCTGCGTGCTGGGCATGGCCCACCGTGGCCGCCTGAACGTGCTGTCCAACATCATCGGCAAGAGCAACGCAGCGATCTTCTCCGAGTTCGAGGGGCACGTCGACCCGTCCTCCGTTCAGGGCTCTGGCGACGTCAAGTACCACCTGGGCATGATGGGCAAGTACCAGAGCGCTGCAGGCGCAGACATCGCCCTCGAGTTGGCGGCCAATCCCAGCCACCTCGAGACCGTCGATCCGGTCGTGATGGGCCTTGCCCGCGCCAAACAAGACCAGATCGAACCACCCGGCTCGTACCCCGTGCTGCCGATCCTGATCCATGGCGACGCCGCGTTCGCCGGCCAAGGTGTCGTCGCAGAGTGCCTCGCCATGAGCGACATCGGTGGGTACCGGGTCGGCGGCACGATCCACCTGATCATCAACAACCAGATCGGTTACACGACGGCACCGCAGTTCGCCCGCTCGTCGATCTATTGCAGCGACGTCGCCAAGACGGTGCAGGCGCCGATCCTGCACGTCAACGGCGACGATCCCGAGGCATGTGTCCGCGTTGCGCGGCTGGCCTACGAGTACCGCCAGCAGTTCCACAAGGACGTCGTGATCGACATGGTGTGCTATCGCCGCCACGGTCACAACGAAGGCGACGACCCGAGCTACACGCAGCCACTGATGTACAAGGCGATCGCCGAACGGCGAACGATCCGCAAGCTGTACGTGGAATCGCTCGTAAAGCGCGGCGACATCACCATCGAAGAGGCCGAGCAGGCGTTGTCCGACTTCCAGGGCAAACTGCAGACGGCGCTCGATGAGACGAGGGCGTCGCACATCGGCAACGTCAAGGCGGCAAAACCGCCGCGGCCCGTCGGTGTGCTGCCACACATCGAGACCGGTATCGAACGCTCGACGCTCGACACCGTCTTCGATCAGCTCACGGACTACCCCGACTCGTTCACCGTGCACCCGAAACTGGCTCGCCAGTTCGACAACCGGGCCAAGCTCTACCACGGTGACGGTCTCGTCGAGTGGGCGACGGCCGAATCGCTCGCCGTCGGCACGCTGCTGCTCGAGGGCCATCCTGTCCGGCTGTCGGGCGAAGACAGCCGCCGGGGCACGTTCTCCCAGCGCCATGCGGCCGTCGTCGACTACGAGACCGGTGAGGCGTGGGTGCCGCTCAACGACCTGCCGAGCGCCGAAGCCAAGTTCTGGGTGTACGACTCGCTGCTGTCGGAGTACGCCGCACTCGGTTATGAGTTCGGCTACGCCCACGGCAATCCTGAGGCGCTCGTGATGTGGGAGGCGCAGTTCGGTGACTTCATCAACGGCGCCCAGGTGATCATCGACCAGTACGTGGTCGCTGCCGAGGACAAGTGGGGTCAGCGCAACGGCGTTGTGCTGCTGTTGCCGCACGGGTACGAGGGACAGGGTCCAGAGCACTCGTCGGCGCGGATCGAGCGGTTCCTCCTCCAGGCGGCTGAGGACAACGTCCAGCTGTGCAACGCCACGACGGCGGCGCAGTACTTCCACCTGTTGCGGCGCCAGGTGCACTCGGCCCGCCACACCCCGCTGATCCTGTTCGCTCCCAAGCAGGGTCTGCGCATGAAGCAGACCCGTTCACCCGTCGACGAGTTGACATCAGGGTCGTTCCAGGAGATCCTCGACGATCCCGGTGTGACCGATCGCGACGCCGTCCGTCGCGTCGTGTTCTGCAGCGGCAAGGTGGCCTGGGACGCCATCGGCGAGCGTGACGAGCGTCAGGCACCCGTGGCCATCGTGCGTGTGGAGCAGCTCTACCCGCTGCCGCGAGACCAGATGCTCGAGACGTTGCAGAGCTACCCGAACGCCAAGGACGTGCTGTGGTTGCAGGAGGAGCCCGAGAACATGGGTGCCTGGTTCTTCATCGAGCACCGTGCCTGGCGGATCAAGGAGCTCGGCTACGACATCCACAAGGCCACGCGAGTGGAATCGGGCTCACCGGCCACGGGGTCCAAGACCATCAGCGACCAGGAGCGTGCCGACCTGATGGACGAGGTCTTCGCCGGCCTCTAGGGCTGAGCCCCGGCCATCAGTCGGGGGGTACGGGGAGGCCGAAGGTGTCTAGCGTGTGGGTGTGGATCAGTGCGGCGAATGTGGATTCGGGTACGCCTTGTCGGAGGCGGATCGAGCTGGCCCAGCGATCGTCGAGGGCGCTGTCGAGTTCGCAATATTGTTGAGTGACTCCGTCGGCGACGTCAGGGAAAGGCCCGATCCGCAAACTTGGTCACGACTCGAATACGGCTGCCACCTACGCGACGTGTTGCTCGTACAACGTGAGCGGGTGCTCGCTGCTCGGCGCGTCGATCGGCCGTCGTTCGATCCGATGGGACGAGACGAGCGTGTCGAACACGACGGCTACTCCGAACAGGATCCCTACGACGTCGCCCGCCAGCTCACCGACGCGGCGCACATGTTCGCCAACGTGCTCTCACGCCTCGATCGTGCCGACTGGGAGCGCACTGTGATCTACAGCTACCCCAAGGTGTCCGAGCGGTCGCTGCGATGGGTCGCCATTCACACACTCCACGAGGTTCGCCATCACCGTCTCGACGCCGAACGCCAAGTGGCGTAGCTCATCCATGCTGTTCGTGGGCGTGTCACGAGCTCGACAGGATGACGCCACCGAAGTCGAGGTGGACCCCGGAACACGGCTGCGACCCTACGATGGTCGAATGCATGTACGTGCTGCATTAGCAGCAGCGTTGTCCCTGAGCCTGGTCGCGGCCTGCTCGTCGGGGCGGGAGTCGCCAGTGTCGTCCGAGTCCGAGACGGCCGCCACCGATGGCGAGACGACCGGCACCGGCACCGACACGCAGACGAGCGATCCAACCGCAAGCGGTCCCGTCGCCAGTGATCCGGCCGCCACCGATCCTGTCGGCACCGATCCTGTCGGCACCGACCCCATCGACACCGACCCCATCGACACCGACCCACCGGCGTCCGAGCCGACGATCCCCGACGGCACGACGGAGGTCGAGTCGTCGTCGCTGGGCATCACGTTTGCCGTTCCCGAGACATACACCGTGCTCGACCCAGCGGAGCTCGGTGACGACTTCTACCAAGGGGCCGCGATCGAGGAGCTGGCGGCGCGGGCCGGCCTCACGATCGAGGAGTTCGAGCGCTTCCTCAAAGAAGTCGTCGAGCTGTACGTCTTTGCCCCGGCTGCGGCTGAGGGATTCGTCGACAACGTGACCGTTGCCAGCGTGCCGTCGCCTGATCTGCCGACGGCCGAGCAGCTCCAGCAGACGTTCGAAGGGCTCGGGGCGCAGAACCTGACGGTCGATCCCGGCAGCCAGCGCGGCCTCGACTACCTGCAGTCGGTGTACGAGCTTCCAATCGGCCAGCAGGTGGTGTACGGGGCCGACCTGCACATCTTGATCGACGGCACGCCCGTCGAGATCACCGCAACCGCCGGCACTCGCCAGACGGCCGACGACCTCGGTGCGCTCGTGCTCGACACGGTGGCGAGCCGATGAACGAGTCCCGTGACCTGGTGGTCGTCGACGGCTCCAACATCGCCACCGAGGGCCGAGCCAAGCCGAGCTTGTCACAGCTCAACGACGCCGTCATGGCGTTCCTGGAGGAACACCCGCTGGTCACGATCACCGTCGTCGTGGACGCCACGTTCGGGCACCGCATCGACTCCTCTGAGGTGAAGGAGTTCGAGTCCGGCGTCGCCAACAACGAGTTGGTGACACCTCCGGCAGGGGCCATCGGTCGAGGTGACGCCTTCGTGTTGAGCATCGCCAACAAGGTCGGCGCCCGGATCCTCAGCAACGACTCGTTCCAGGAGTTCCACGGTCAGTACGACTGGCTGTTCGACGAGGGGCGCCTGATCGGTGGCAAGCCCGTGCCCCACGTGGGTTGGGTGTTCGTGGAACGGTTGCCGGTGCGGGGGGCCACGAGCCGGCGATCCGAACGCGGTCTCACGACCCGACGCAGCGGTCGCACGAAGAAGGCCGCTGGTCCCACGACGACGGCGACTCAGGAACGGGCGGCGCGAACCCAGGCCGTCGCCGAGGGGCGCCTGCCGCCTGCCCCGCCGGGGGCATCGGGTGCTCCGGTCGAGCAGCCCGAGACCGCCCAGCGAGGCCGATCGCGACGCGCTGCGCAAGCGGTCGTCAGCCAGTCCGAGGAGACGCCCCGATCCACCGGTCGCAGTGGCAGTCGCCAGCGGGGCGCCGACCAGTCTGCTGCAGGTGACGGCAGCGGTGGCCAGAAGGCGCTCGAGACGGTCAACGACACGTTGCCGTTCATCGAGTTCGTGGAGAACCACCCGGTCGGAACGAGCGTCAACGCTGTCGTCGAGTCGTACTCGTCGCATGGGGCGTACGTGATGATCGACGACGTCCGCGGCTACGTCCCGCTGCACCTGATCGACGATCCGCCCCCCCGCAGCGCCCGCACCGTGATGACCATCGGCGACGCACTGACGCTCGTGGTCGCCAGCTATTCCCCGGCCCGGCGCAGCATCGATCTCGCCTTCCCGATGATGGTGGCCGCTACCGATGCGGCCCCGTCCGAGGTCGTGGACGTCGTGGCGCCGGCTTTGGCGCGACGACGGAGCAGGAAGGCCACCGCAGTCCCGGCCGATGACACGCCGGCGGCGACGGACAGCTCCATCGCCGAGGAGGCCGCGGGCGCCCAGCCGTCGAGACGCAAACGGGCGGCCAAGAAGTCCGTCGCCGAATCCGCACCGGCCGAAGGGGCGGTCGCCACGACATCGGGCCCGAGGACGGCGACGAAATCGTCCAAGTCGTCTACGGCCAGGACGTCGGCTGCAAAGTCGTCCGCTGCCAAGACCGCAGGAGCGAAGGCCGCAGCAACCAAGTCCTCGGCGACCAAGTCCTCGGCGACCAAGTCCTCGGCGGCGAAGGTGTCGCCGGCGAAGCGCCCTGCTGCGAAGATGTCGACCGCGAAGGCATCGGCCGCGAAAGCGTCGGCGGCGAAGTCGTCTGCGGGTAGGAAGGCAACGGCGGCCAAGAAGTCGTCGCCGACGACCGCACAGGCAGCCGCGGCGGCGGTGGAAGTGGGGCAGGTGGCGCCGACGCAGACGTCGTCGGGCACCAGGCGAACCCGGACGAAGCAGGCCTCGGGCCAGCAGCGGCCGGCCGAAGAAACCCCCGCCAAGAAGGCTCCGGCCAAGCGGGCGGCGAAGACGTCGGCGGCAACAGATGACGGTGACACCGGCCGCGGCCGGAAGCCTCGCCGCACTGCGCCAGGCGACGCGGGCGAGCGCGGATGACGCGTCTCGCCACATGGAACGTCAACTCGCTCAAGGTGCGCCAGGAGCGCGTAGAAGCGTGGATCACCGAGGTGCAACCGGACATCGTTTGCCTGCAAGAGACGAAGCTGAGCGACTCAGCGTTTCCCGCCATGTCGTTCGCAGCCCTCGGCTACGACAGCGCCCACTACGGCGAGGGTCGATGGAACGGCGTCGGCATCCTCTCTCGTGTAGGGCTCGACGACATCGTCGCCGACTTCGCCGACGGCGGCAATCCCGACACCGACGCCCGGCTGTTGTCAGCCACATGCGCCGGGATCCGCATCTCGAGTGTCTACGTGCCCAACGGCCGCGACCCGGAACATGACCACTACCAGTACAAACTCCGTTGGCTCGATCGCTTGGCCGCCCATCTCGCGGCCACCACCGAAATCTCCGACCCCGTCGTCGTAGCCGGCGACTTCAACATCGCACCCGGCGACGACGATGTGTACGACGTGACCAAGTTCGAGGGTGCCACCCACGTCAGCCAACCCGAACGCGACCGGCTCTCGGCCCTCATCCACTGGGGACTTCGCGACATCGGGCGCGAACAGGTCGGCACCGGCAGCGTGTTCTCGTGGTGGGACTACCGGCGTGGTGACTTCCACGAGGGTCGAGGCATGCGCATCGATCTCGTGCTCGGCACGCCCTCCGTGGCCGACCGCGTCGAGTGGGCGATCATCGATCGCAACGCCCGCAAGGGAAAGCTGCCGAGCGACCACGCTCCCGTGATCATCGACCTCACCGACTGAACGCTGCAGCGTCGTCGAGGGCTGCGGCGATGCCGTCGAAGAGCCGGGCTGCTGTGATGGGGCCGAGGCCGGTGGCGGTGATCAGCTCGTCGACGGTGCGAGGGCGCTTGCGCACGATGGCCGAGAGCTGCTCGTCTGTGCAGACCTGCTGGGGCGTCAGCATGGTCTGGTGGGCCCGCCCATCCCGCCAGGCGAGCAACTCCCGTTCCACCCGATCGCCGACGGGATTCGCCCGGGCGCGACGAAGCTCGATCGGTGGAGCCTCGGGTGACAGCTCGCCGAACACGAATCCGGCAACGAACGGCGTCGGATTGCGGGCGAATCCGCCGCGCCGTTCGGCCGAACTGATCACCAGTCGCTCACGCGCGCGAGTCGCCGCCACGTATAAGAGGCGGGCCTCTTCTGCCCGTCCGGCGACAGTGCCGGACGACCGGAGGGGGACGAGGCCGGTCTCGATCCCGGCAAGCACAACGGTGTGCCACTCGCGGCCTTTGGCAGTGTGGAACGTCAGCAGCTCCACACCCGAGGCATCCCGGGTACCGAACGGATCGGTGGCGTTGCGCCACGATCGGATGCCGGTCCCCGTTCCGTCCGGGTGCTCGCGCAGGTAGTCCAGCACGGCCTCGGCCACCAAGCGCTCGGCGCGGCACCGCTCGGCGTCGTGAGCGGACGGGTTCTCCGATGTGCTGACGGGTGTGTCGAGCACGTCATGGGCGAACGCCCGCAGCCGAGCCGCGGAGTCGAAGCGCGAGATCTCATTCAGCACGCCGGCGATCGGCGTGCCGGGGTCGTCGACGCGGCGGCGCACGCTGATTCCCCTCGCCTCGAGCGCAGCGCGCAGGAGCGACACCTGGGCGTTCGTCCTGGCCAGCACGGCCACGTCGCTCGATTGCAGCAGGCTGGGATCGAGCGCACCCAGCAGGTCGGCGATCACCTCCAGCTCGTGGCGCTCGTCCGTCGCCCGGTGCGCCGACACCGCAGGCCCGTCGAAGCGAGTGGAGGTGATGTCGGCGAGCTGGCCCGACGTGTGCAGCACGTGGCGTCCGAAGTCGACCACCTGGGGAGTGCAGCGGTGGTTGGCGCCGAGGCGCACGATCTCGATGCCGGGGAAACGATCTCCCACTTCCGCGAGCAGCGTCGGGTCGGCGCCGTTGAAGCCGTAGATGGCCTGCGACGGGTCGCCCACCATGTACAGATCGTCCACACCTGCGCGCAGCACGTCGATGAGCCGGTGCTGCACCGGGTTCAGATCCTGAGCCTCGTCGACGAGCACGTGGCGGAACCGCCAGCGCACAGCCTCGGCGAACGCCGGTTCGCGCTCGAGCAACAACAGCGACTCCACGAGCACGTCGTTGATGTCGATCACGCCCCGCCGCCGCTTCTCGACGGCGTAGGCGCCAAGCAGCCGAGCGATCTCCCCAGGCGGGGCGGGCGGACGGCGGCCAGCCGCACGCGCCATGTGGACGTAGTCCTCGGGCGGGATGCCCCTGGCCCCGCACCAGTCGGCCTCGAAGGCGACGATGTCGGTCTGGCGACCGGTGCCGATCTCCTTCAGCAGGCGGTGGCGGCTGGCGACGATCTGAGGTGCCGGCCGTCCGTGGTCCGTCGCCCGCTGGCGCAGCATCGCCAGCATCACGGCGTGGAAGGTGCCCGACGTGATCTGCTCTCGAAGCCCCAGCCGGCGCAATCGCCGCCGCAACTCGCCTGCCGCCTCTCTCGTGAACGTCAGCGCCAGTGTGTGGCGAGAGTCGGCGTCCCCCTCGTGGACGCGCCAGGCGATGCGGCGGGTCAGCACCCGGGTCTTGCCGGTGCCGGCACCCGCCAGCACGGCCACCAACCGTGACGCTGTGGTGACGGCGGCGAGCTGAGCGGGATCGAGATCATCCAACGCCGACGCCATCGAGCCGAGAGTACCGGCGCGGTACTGTCGCGACATGCCGTATCCGCAGAAGATGCTCAACGACAACGAGACGGTGGCCGTCGACCTGCACCCGCACTGGTGGTACTTCTCCGAGCCGGTGCTGGCCGTCGTGGGTTCGATCGTGCTCGCCATCGTCGTGTTCGTTCTCACCGACGGTGATGCTCAACGGTGGCTGGGGTTCGTGACCCTGGGGCTGATCGTTGTGAGTGCCATCTGGCTGATCACCCGCTACCTGAAGTGGGGTACGACGAACTTCGTCATCACCAGCGACCGGGTGATCTACCGCAGCGGCGTCGTCTCCAAGCGCGGCATCGAGATCCCACTCGAGCGAGTGAACAACGTGATGATTTCCCAGACGGTCGTCGAGCGACTGCTGCGTACCGGTGACCTGATGATTGAATCGGGCGGCGAGACCGGCCAGCAGCGTTTCACCGACATCCGCGAGCCGGACAGGGTGAAGAACCTGATGCACGCCATGATCAACGAGAACGAGCGCAACGTGTTCCGGGGCACCGAAGGAGGGATGATGCCGTTCGGCGGTGGCTCCGACGTCGCCAGCCAGCTGGAGAAGCTGGAGGGCATGCGCGATCGGGGCACGCTGAGCCCTGCCGAGTTCGACGCCCAGAAGCGCCGCCTGCTCGGCGGGTGAGCTGGCGCCGGAGGCGACAGGCCGGGCGCGCGACCGCCAGGGAGCCGCACGGCGATGGGGTGCGGGGGCGCAGCCCTCGATGAGGATCGTCAGTCTCGTCCCGTCGAGCACGGAGACACTGCTCGCCCTCGGGGCCGATGTCGCTGCCTGCACCCGCTTCTGCGAGCAACCCGATCTGCCCCACGTCGGCGGCACCAAGAACCCGGACCTTGCCGCCATCGTGGCCATCGGGCCCGACCTCGTGGTGATGGACGTCGAGGAGAACCGCATCGAGGACGCCGACGCCTTGCGCGCCGCCGGCCTCGCTGTGCTGGCTACCGACGTGTGCAGCCTGGACGACGCACGACGGGCGGTGGCTGCGCTGGCCGAGGCTGCCGGCATCGCCGTACCGCCGCTCGACGGCCACGGGGCCCTCGAGCGGGCGCCGGCGTCGCCGTGGGCCAGGGCGCTGGTTCCTATCTGGCGGCGACCGTGGATGGTCCTCGGTCGTGGCACATACGGCGCTTCCCTGCTCGCCCACCTCGGTGTCGACGTCGTCACGCCATCCCAAAGCGGCGATGGTGGTGGTGGTGGTGGTGGTGGCAAGTACCCGACGATCGAGCTCGCCGACGTCGCCGATCGACTGGATCTCGTGCTGGTGCCGACGGAGCCGTACTCGTTCCGCGACGAGCACGTCGACGAGCTGGCTGGTGCCTTTCCCCAGGCCAACGTGCAGGTGGTCGACGGCCAGGACCTGTTCTGGTGGGGGATCCGCACACCGGCCGCCACGGCGCGGCTGGCCGCTGCGCTCGGTGTTCCCGCCGGTCCGCCCCGCCCCGGATCGGAGGACCCGACGTGCACCACAGTCTTCGAACGGAAGCGATGACCGTGCCCGGTCAGCGCAGCGGCAGGGCGTCGGCGAACTGCTCCAGCGCGTCGACGTCGAACGGCGCTCGAAGCGCCAGGTTGATCTGATCTGCGCCGGCCTCGGTGTACTCGCCGATACGGTCGACCACCGCGCCGACGGAGCCCCCGAGCACGCCCGGCTTCACGTACTCGGCGATGGCGCCGAACTGGTGCGCCAAGCTCTCGTCGGTCCAAGCCAGCCCGAGGTTCACAGCGCATGTGATCTCCGAGATGTCGCGGTCAACGTCGTCGCAATGCTTTCGCAGAACGGCCATCTTGTGGGCGAACGTGTCCGGTCCGACGAACGGGACGTTCCATCCATCGGCGTGCTGGGCAGCGATACGAAGGGTCCGCCGTTCGCCGCCGCCACCTACCCACACTGGGAGCCGTTGCTGCACGGGCCGCGGCTCGTTGCGGGCCGACGTGGTGGAGAACCACGTCCCGGCGAAATCTGTGACGTCGTCGTGCAACAGG
>Ga0136620_10001241_pt1 | contig 12051 bp, 9 predicted proteins | sample AntDrymUQ4162106_2_FD_104806 | JGI IMG/M metagenome (GOLD analysis project Ga0136620, IMG submission 104806) | Polar desert sand microbial communities from Dry Valleys, Antarctica - metaG UQ416 (21.06) | ecosystem: Environmental > Terrestrial > Soil > Desert | place: Antarctica: Dry Valley... | reverse complement strand
GTCGACTGAGCCCAGGAGCGCTAGATGCTAGGCCCGGACGGCGACCGCGGCGAGGACGGCGCCGTCGGAGGCCGACCCGACCAGGCTGGCGTAGCGCGCCAGGACACCGTGCTCGCACCGCGGCGGCGGCGGCGACCATGCCGCCAGGCGACGGGCCAGCTCGGCGTCTTCCACGTCGAGCACGAGCGCACGATTCTCCACGTCGATCGTGATCCGGTCGCCGTCGCGGACGAGGGCGATCGGCCCCCCACGAACGGCCTCCGGGCTGACGTGCCCCACCATCAGCCCGCGCGTCGCCCCCGAGAAGCGGCCGTCGGTGACGAGCGAGACGGTCGGCCCGAGACCGGCCCCCATCACGGAGGCGGTCACGGCCAGCAGCTCGCGCATCCCCGGCCCGCCTGCAGGACCTTCGTTCCGGATCACGAGCACGTCGCCCGGCCGCACCCGCCCCTCCCCCAGCGCCTCCAGGCAATCCTCCTCGGACTCGAAGACCCGCGCCGGCCCCTCATGGTGGCGCCGATCGGTGCCGGCGACCTTGATCACCGCACCGTCCGGCGCAAGGCTCCCGCGGAGCGAGACGAGCCCCCCGGCCGGCTTGAACGGCCGCCCGAGTGGGGCGGCGACCTCGCCGTCGGGGGCCGGGGCGTGCGCGGTCGCAGCGGCGAGCGAGGGACCTGCCACCGTGGGCGCGTCCCCGTCGACGAGACCGCCTCGGATCAGCTCGGCGATCAGCACGGGCACTCCTCCCGCGTCCTGGAGATCCGTAGCCACATGCCGGCCCGAGGGCGTCAGGTTGGCGATCACGGGCGTCCGGGCCGAGATCTCCGTCAGCTCGTCGAGGTGCAGCTCGACGTCGGCCTCGCGCGCGACAGCCAGGAGGTGCAGGAGCGCGTTCGTCGACCCGCCGCTCGCGGCGATGCCCGTCATCGCGTTTCGCAGGGCACGGCGGTCGAGGAACGCGCGCGCACTTGGGCCGCGGCCGGCCAGCTCGACCGCCAGCGCCCCGCAGCGCCCCGCGTGCACCTTGCGCTGCGCGAGGTCGTCCGCCGGCACGAGGGTCTCGCCGGGTGGGGTGATCCCGAGGAACTCGAGCGCCATCCCCATCGTGTTCGCGGTGAAGTTGCCCGCGCACGTGCCGTGGCCGGGGCAGGCGACGGCCTCGAGCTCCGCGAGCTCCAGGCCCCCAAGGCGGCCTGCCGCGTGGGCGCCGACCGCCTCCCAGACGTCGAGGATCGTTACCGGGCGCGAGTGCCAGGAGCCTGCTCGCATCGGGCCGCTGTAGACGACGACGCCGGGCTTGTCGATCCGGGCCAGCGCCATCAGCGCCGCGGGCACGGTCTTGTCGCAGCCGACGACGACGACGAGGGCGTCGAAGTCGTGGGCGACATCCATCAGCTCGATCGAGTCGGCGATCACCTCGCGCGACACGAGCGAGGCCCGCATCCCCGGCGTCCCCTGCGTCTGGTTGTCCGAGACGGCGATCGTGTTGAAGCCGAGGGCGACGCCGCCCGCCTCCTCGACCCCGGCCGCCACAGCAAACGCGAGCTCCGAGTGGTTGAGGTTGCACGGCATCGTCCGAGTCCAGGAGGAGGCGACCCCGACGATCGGCGCCTCCAGTCGGCCCGGCTCGATCCCGAGCGAGCGGAAGTGGGAGCGCGCCCCGGCCCGCGCGGGCTCGTGCGCCAGCCCGCGCCTGGCCCGTCGCCGCTCCTCGGCCCACGGCCGCATCTAGGGCCCTACGCGAACCGCAGCGTCGCCTTGACGCCGGTGTAGTCGAAGGCCTCCTGGAAGCGGCCGGGCTCGACCCGCAGTCCGACGAGCCGCGTGGCCGCGTCCGGCCAGCGCGTGCCGACCTCCACGAGCAACTCGACCGCCCTCGCCCAGTCCTGGCGGGCCGCGTTGACGCTGCCAAAGAGCGCCCGGTTTCCGATCACGACGTCGACGCCGAGCGTGCGCCGGTCGACGCTCACCTGGCCGGAGTGGCCGTCGATGCCGAGGATGCAGGCGACGCCGTTTCGCCGCAGCAGCCCGAGCGCGCGGACCATCAGCTCGCCGCTGCCGGCGGCCTCGACGACGAGGTCGAAGTCGCCCGACTCCTCGAGGTCCGAGACCGGGAGGTAGCTCGCGCCCGAGGCCCCGACGAGCTCTGCCTTGTCGGAGTCCGCCCCCTCGCGTGAGGCGGTCAGGACCTCGAGGCCCTCGAGGCGCAGGAAGAACGTGGCCAGCATCCCGACGGCTCCCGCGCCGAGCACGAGCGCTCGTGCCGGCTCCCAGGGCTGGCGACCCCCGATCGAGCGAGCGTGCCGGATCGCCCGAGCGCAGACCGACGCCGGCTCAGCCAGCACCCCAAGCCGCCCGAGCTCGCGTGGGATCGGCACCAGGTGCTCGGGCCGCTCGCAGGCGAGCTCGCTCGCGAACCCGTGCAGCCTGGTGATCCCACGCTCGAGGTAGTCGCCGGTCAGGCAGGCGTCGGGAAATCCGGCTGCACAGGCGGCGCAGCGGCGGCAGGAACGGCGCACGGTGGCGGCGACGAGATCGCCCGCGGCGAAGCCACCCCCGTCCGCCGCCACCTCGGCAAGCAGTTCGTGGCCGAGGATCAGGTGGCCCTCGCCCTTGGGAGCGCTACCGAACAGGCCCGCGCAGATCTCGGCGTCCGTGCCGCAGACGCCGATCTCGAGCGGCCGCAGCAATACCTCCCCCGGCGCAGCCCGCGGCTCGAACACGTCCGCGAGGCGCGCCGTGGCGGCCGCGCCCGGTGTCACTACGAGCGCCTGCACCTGAGCGATCCCCTTAGGAGCGGTAGCGGATCGGCTCGCGCCCGCCGCTCTCGCTCGAGCGGACGATCGCGTCGCAAACCTCGGCCGCGCGGTAACCGTCCTCGAAGGTGGCCCCGTGAGGGGCGACGTCGGCGTCCTCTGCGATCGCCCGCAGCACGTGGTGGAGCTCGTGGACGAAGGTCTCGCCCCAGCCGATGATGTGGCCGGGTGGCCACCAGTACTCCCAGAACGGGTGGTCGGATTCCGAGACGAGAACGGTCTTGAACCCGCGCGCGCGGTCGCCGTCGGCGCGGAACACCTGGAGCTCGTTCAGACGCTCCATGTCGAAGGCGAGCGAGCCCTTGGACCCGTTGATCTCCCACTGGAAGGCGTTCCGGCGGCCGAGCGCGAGCCGGGTCGACTCGATTGTGCCGATGGTGCCGGTCTCGAACTCGACTGCCGCCTCGATCGCGTCGTCGACCTTCCGACCGGGCAGAAACGTCCGCACGAGGGCGGAGACCGACGTCGGCTCGCCGACGAGGTAGCGCGCGAGGTCGACGACGTGCGCGCCGAGATCGCCGAGCGCTCCGGAGCCCGCCTCGTCGGGCTGGAAGCGCCAGCTGTCGCGCGTCGGGTCGTCGCCCCAGTCCTGGAGGTAGCGCCCGCGGAAGTGACGGATCTCCCCGAGCTCGCCCGCCTCCATCAGCTCCCGCGCGAGCCGGACGGCCGGGACGAAGCGGTAGTTGAACGCGCAGAGGTGCTTGACGCCCGTTGCGGCGACGCGCTGCCAGATCTCGTAGCTCTCCTCGGCGGTCCGGCCGAGTGGCTTCTCGCAGATGACGTGCTTACCCGCCTCGGCTGCCGCGATCGTCGGCTCGGCGTGTAGCGAGTTCGGGCCGCCGTTGTCGAACAACCCGATCCGCTCGTCGGCCACGACGTCCCGCCAGTCGGTCGTCCAGCGCTCGTAGCCGTAGCGCGCCGCGGCGGCGGAGACGTGCTCCTCGCTGCGCCCGGCGATCGCCACGAGCCGCGGCAGGAACGGCGGCGGCCAGGTCATGTAGGCGATCTTGCGGAAGGCGTTCGAGTGCGCCTTGCCCATGAAGCCGTAGCCGAGCATGCCGACGCCGATCTCGCGGAGACCCGCGGCGCGCGCGGCCCCGGGGGTCGCTCCGATGCCGCTCAATGCCCTTCCGGAGGTTCGTCGCTGTGAAAGGTCACCGAGAGGCGATACTACGCCGCGTGGAAGACCTCTCGGGGAAGGTCGCGCTCGTCACCGGCGCCAGCGCCGGCATCGGCGCCGCGGTCGCTCGCTCGTTCGCGGAGCGCGGTGTAGAGCAGGGCCTCGTCTCGCGCCGCGGGGACGACCTGGGTCTCGACGGCGCTCTCGGCCTCCAGTGCGACGTCCGCTCGCTCGAGCAGCTCGAAGGGGCTGTCGCCGCGACGGTCGAGCGGTTCGGCCGGCTCGACATCCTCGTCGCGAACGCCGGCGTGGGGTCCTACCACTCCTTCCTCGAGCTGCCGGTCGAGCACCTGGAGGAGATGATCGACGTCAACCTGAAGGGGACGATCTACGCGATCCGCGCCGCGCTGCCGCACCTGCTGCGAAGCGGCGAGGCAGACGTCGTCAGCCTCGCGTCCGAGGCGGGCCGCCGCGGTCTCCCGGGCGAGGCGGTGTACTGCGCATCGAAGTTCGGCCAGGTCGGGCTGACCCGCTCGCTCGACCACGAGCTCCGCGAGCAGGGGATTCGCTGCACGAACGTGTGCCCCGGGGGCGTCGCGACGGACTTCGCGCTCGCCGAGGGCTACGGCAGGCCGCCCGACGCGCTCGCCGGGATGATGACGGCGGAGGACGTGGCCGAGGTGGTTGTCTTCGTCGTCACGCGGCCGCGTCGCTTCCGCATCCTGGAGACGGCGTTCCGCCCGATGGCCGAGGCCTCTTGGGGCTAGGACGCTCTGCCGGCGCCCCCGTCAGGTGGGGCATCGTCTCCACGGCGGACATCAACAGGAAGGTGATCCCCGGCGCCCATTCCTCGCCGAAGGTCGAGCTCGTGGGCGTCGCCAGCCGCGACCGGGGCCGCGCCGAGGCCTACGCCCGCACCTGGGGGATTCCACGCGCCTACGGCTCCTACGAGGAGTTGCTCGCGGATCCCGGCGTCGACGCGGTCTACATCTCGCTCCCGAACACGCTTCACTGCGAGTGGTCGATCCGCGCGGTCGAGGCCGGCAAGCATGTGCTCTGCGAGAAGCCGCTGTCGCGCCACCCCGAGGAGGTCGAGCAGGCGTTCGACGCCGCCGACCGGGCGGATCGCCTCCTGTCCGAGGCATTCATGTACCGACACAACCCGCAGACGAAGCGGCTGGTCGAGCTCGTGGCCGGGGGCGCTGTCGGAGAGCTTCGCCTGATCCGCTCGACCTTCAGCTACTCGCTCTATGACGCGGAGAACATCCGGCTGCGTACCGACGTCGAGGGTGGCGCGCTGATGGACGTCGGCTGCTACTGCGTCAGCGCGTCGCGCTTCCTTGCCGGTGAGCCGGAGCGGCTCTACGGGCAGGCGTGGTTGGGCGAGACCGGGACGGACTGGGTCTTCGCCGGCACGATGCGCTTCCCGGGAGACATCCTCGCGATGTTCGACTGCGGGACGGCGCTACCCGAGCGCGACGAGCTGGAGGCGATCGGCAGCGAGGGCTCGCTCTTCCTCGACGATCCGTGGCACTGCAACCAGCCGCTGATCGAGCTTCGCCGCGGCGGCGAGGTGGAGCGAATCGAGGTCGAGCCGAAGGATTCCTACCGGCTCGAGCTCGAGAACCTGAGCGACGCGATCCGCGGCGAAGCCGAGCTCCTGCTCGGCCGCGAGGACGCCCTCGCCCAGGCCAGGGCACTGGGGGCGTTGCACCGCTCGGCGAGATCGGGCGAGCCGGTCCTGCTCTAACGGGTAAGTGAACTTCAGCCTGGCGGCGACCAGCTGGGTCTCGCCGCCGATGAGCGAGACGGTGGCTTTGACCTACCGCTGCGAGAGGTCTCTCCCGCGACCGACCTAGCTGCCCGCCGAGAGCCCGGCGGCCTCGATCGCTTGCCTCGCCAGCGCCTCGTCGCTCTCGCCCTCCAGGCCGCTGACGCCGACGGCGCCGACTCGCCGGTCGCCCTCGAACGCCGCGAGACCGCCGAGGAAGAACGTGAAGAACGGGTCGAAGCTCGCCCGCTGCACCGGGTCGTCGCGAGCCTTCTCGGCCAGCGCGCGCGTCGAGCGCGCGTCGCTGCGGGCCGCCGTGTAGGCCTTCCGCTGCGCGTTCAGGCGCGTGTCGGGCGCCGCGCCGTCCATCGTCGCGGCGGCGACCAGCTCGCCGTGGGCGTCGGCGACGAAGACCGACACCGGGCCCGCCGCCTCGGCGACGACGGCCGCGACGATCGCCTGCGCCTGCTCCAGCTTCATGCGCCCGACTCTAACGCCGGTCCGAGGCAGCGCAGGATGCGGACGTTTCTCTCCACGTGGAGCGTCGCGGCGCCCGCGGGCACCGCGAAGCAGCGTCCTTCGCCGGTGCGCTCCGGGGCGGGCTCCGGCTTGTAGCCGCCCGGGGACCGAACCTGGTCGCCATCGTCCCGAGGGACCAGCTGCCGAGGCTCGTCTTCGGCGGCGGAGCCTACTGGCGCCGCTGCCGGGTCCGCTTGACTAGCGGCGCCGGATGGAAGAGGCTTCTACCGCTCTTCGACAGTCCGGTCACGAGGCAAGCCAAGGAGGAGGAAGCACGTGAAGCGAGTCTTCCGCAGCACGGTGTTGCTGCTCGCCGTCGGCGGGATCGCGACGCTTGTCGTCACGGTCGCAACCGCGGGCACCGCGAGGAAGCACGCCACCATTCAGGCCTGCGGCCTGATGCCGGACACCAAGACGTCTGTCCGGTGGGAACAGTTCGACAAGCCCTTTCTCATCAGGGCATTCAAGGCCGCCAAGATCACAGCGCGCGTCGTGAACGCACAGGGCGATCCGCAGAAGCAGAAGTCGCAGGCCGACCAGTGCATCGCCGACGGCGCAAAGGTCCTGATCATCGCTCCGATCGACTCCGGCTCCGCGGCCGCGATCGAGAAGGCGGCGTTGAAGAAGGGCGTCAAGTCGATCGACTACGACCGCCAGGTCGAGGGTGGCGTCGCCGTCCTGTACGCCTCGTTCAACGGCAAGACCGTCGGCGAGATCCAGGGCAAGGGCGTCGTCGCCGGCCTGAAGGCGAAGGGCACGTACAGCAAGAAGCCGGTCATCGCGTCCCTGTGGGGCGGTGAGGAGGACGCGAACTCGTTCCTCTTCAAGAGCGGCGTGGACAAGATCCTCAACCCGCTGTATGCCAAGGGCACGCTGAAGAAGGGCCCGCAGCAGTTCGTCCCCGGCTGGGACAACCAGAGGGCGGGCACGATCTTCGAGCAGATGCTCGTTAAGACGGGCAACAAGATCGACGGCGTCGCTGCCGCGAACGACGGGCTCGCCAACGCCGTCGTCGTCGCGCTGAAGCGGCAGAAGCTGAAGCCGATCCCGCTGAGCGGCCAGGATGCGACCGTCCAGGGCGTGCAGAACATCATCTCGGGCTGGCAGACGATGACGGTGTTCAAGGACGTCCGGACGCTCGCGACCAAGACCGCCGAGGCGGCGATCAAGATCATCAAGGGCCAGAAGCCGCCGACGACGGGGACGGTCACGACGAAGGGCCGCGGCCCCGAGCCGGCGTACCTGATCCCACCGGTGTCGATCACCAAGGCGAACTGGAAGGTCCTCACTACAGGTGGCTTCCTGAAGAGGAGCGAGATCTGCAGCGGCGAGTTCAAGAAGTTCTGCTAGCAGACCGTTGAAGGGGAGCGGAGGCGTCCGTCCTGCGGGCGCCTCCGCTCGTGACTGTGGTATGAGACACCGCCCGTGAGCGACCACCCCCTTCTCGAGCTTCGCGGCGTCTCCAAGTCGTTCGGCTCGGTGCAGGCCCTGACCGACGTCGACTTCGAGGTCCGCGCGGGGGAGGTGATGGCGCTCGTCGGCGACAACGGCGCCGGAAAGTCGACGCTGATCAAGTGCGTCGCCGGCATCCACGGGATGGACGACGGCCAGCTCCTCTTCGACGGCAGTCCCGCGACGATCCACGGCCCGAAGGACGCCGCGAAGCTCGGGATCGAGATCGTCTACCAGGATCTCGCGCTCTGCGACAACCTCGACGTCGTCCAGAACATGTACCTCGGCCGCGAGGAGCGCAACTGGTTCCATCGGCTGCGCGAGTCGCCGATGGAGGCGAAGACGAGCGAGACGCTGAGATCCCTGGCGGTCACGACAATCCGGTCGATCCGCCAGCCGGTCGCGACGCTCTCCGGCGGCCAGCGCCAGTCGGTCGCCGTCGCCCGCGCCGTGATGTGGAACTCGCAGCTCGTGATCCTGGACGAGCCGACCGCGGCGCTCGGCGTCTCGCAGACCGAGCAGGTGCTGGAGCTCGTCAAGCGGCTCGCCGAGCAGGGTCTCGCGGTCGTGCTGATCTCGCACAACCTGCACGACATCTTCGAGGTCGCCACCCGCATCACGGTGCTGCGGCTCGGCCGCGACATCGGCGTCTACGAGCGCGCGACGACGACGCAGGAGGAGGTCGTGCACGCGATCACCGCCGGCATCCCCACGAAGGTCGCAGGGATCGCGGGCACCGGGAACGGGGCTCCGGCATGAGCGCCGGGGCCGCCGCGTTCTCGGTCGAGCCCGAGCCGCAGAGCTACGCGGAAAGGCTCCGCACCAACGTCCGTACCGGAAATCTCGGGAGCACGCCGGTCCTGGTCGCGCTCGGGCTCGTCGTCCTCTACTTCGGCTTGACGGCCGACAATTTCTTCACCCCCCTCAACTTCTCGAACCTGATCGGGCAGATGACCGGCACGTGCCTGCTGGCCTACGGCGTCGTCTTCGTCCTGCTGATCGGCGAGATCGACCTGTCGATCGGATTCGTCAGCGGCGTCGGCGGCATGATCGCGGCGCTGCTGCAGCAACCGGACCCGCTCGGCCCGGGTCTGCCGGGCTGGCTCTGCATCGTGATCGCGCTCGCGTGCACGACCGCCATCGGCCTGTTCCAGGGATCGATCGTAGCCCTGATCCTGGTGCCGTCGTTCGTCGTCACCCTCGCCGGGCTCCTGATCTGGCAGGGCGTCATCCAGCTCGAGCTGCCGGGTGTGGTCACGATCCAGGACAACACGATCAACAACGTCTACGGCTACTTCTTCTCCGACACGGGGGGCTGGATCATCGGCGTCGCCGTCAGCGCCGTCTACGTGGCCTTGACGCTTGGCGGCGCTTTCGCCGGCCGGCGGCACGGCATCGCGATCCGCGACCCGGCACTGCTCGCCGGCAGGCTGATCGTCGTCCCCGCGATCACGCTTCTGACCGTTTCGATCTGCAACAAGGACCGCGGCGTCCCGTTCGCGTTGCTGCTCGTCGTCGTCATGCTCCTCGTCTTGACCTTTCTCGCCAAGCGAACGACCTTCGGCCGGCACGTCTACGCCGTCGGCGGGAACGCGGAAGCCGCGCGGAGGGCCGGGATCAACGTCGCGCGGATCAGGATCCTCGTGTTCATGATCTCCGGCTTCATGGCCGGCCTCGGCGGCGTCGTCCTCGCCTCCCGGCTCCAGAGCGTCGACCTGAACGCGGGCGGCAGCACGCTCCTGATCGACGCGATCGCGGCCGCCGTGATCGGCGGCACCAGCCTGTTCGGCGGGCGCGGCGAGATCCGGAACGCGCTGATCGGCGCTGCTCTGATCGCGACGATCGCGAACGGGATGAACACGAAGGGCTGGGAGAACGCGATCATCTACGTCGTGACGGGTGGGATCCTCCTCCTGGCCGTCACCTTCGACACGATCGTCCGCCGGATTCAGATCAAGGCAGGGCGGTGACGATTCGGTCGACCCCGACGTCCCGGAGTCGGGTCACCCTGCCTCCCGGGTAGCGGACGCGCAGCTCCGCGACGGTCCCGGCGGCCCCGAGCCCGAAGTGGACACGGGGATCTTCGGAGGAGAGGTAGCTGCTGCCGGCATGCACCTCGCGCACCAGCTTCCGGCCGCCGGGGAGGACAGCCGTCACGACCGCACCGGGCGCGAAGCGCGGCAGCCGCACCTCGAGCCAGTGGCCCTTCCCACCGGAGCTCCGCAGCAGCATCAGCTGGCCGCCGACGGAATTGACCGCAAGGTCGACGTGCCCGTCGTTGTCGTAGTCGGCGGCCGCGAGACCGCGGCCGTTGACGCGGGGAAGTCTCGCGGCGCCGGCGGAGCGGCCGACCTCGGCGAAGCCTCCGGGGGTCTTGCCGACGACCTCGATTCGCCCGGCGTCCCGGTTCAGGTTCTTGACCGGGATGTCGCCGTTCGTGAGCGCGAGTTCGAGGTTCCCGTCCAGGTCGAGGTCGACCCACGACACGCCCCAGCCGGTGCCGTTCGTGCCGAAGGCGGGCGTGAACGCGGAGCGCGCATCGACGAAACCACCTCGGGTGGTCCGGTAGGCGGCGTGCTTCTGGCCGCGCGTGTTGCTGACGAACAGGTCGGGCCGGCCGTCGCCGCTGTAGTCGGCGCTCGCGACCCCCATCCCGGCATTCGGATCGGCGACACGCGAGCGCCGGGCTCGCTCGACCAGCCGGAAGCCGAGCGGCCCACCCGGGAGGTTCAGGTAGAGGCGGTTGGGATCCTCGTCGTTTGCGACGTAGAGGTCGAGTCGGCCGTCGGCGTTCGCGTCAGTGAACACGGCGCCGAGGCTGTGGTCGAAGGGCTGCGGGTCGAGCCCTGCCGGCGCTCCGACCTCGCGGAACCTGCGGTTGCCCTCGTTCAGGAAGAGCAGGTCGCGGACGCCGAGGTGGTTCGTCGGGAAGCCGCGGTCGGAGCCCGGAATCTCGCCGTGGGCTTCCGTGTACCCGCTGACGAAGAGATCGGGTCGATCGTCTCCGTCGACGTCGGCGACCGCCGCCCCCGCGTGCCAGCCGAAGGAGACGACGCCTGCCGCCCGTGCTCCCTCGCCGAACGTCCCGTCGCCGTTGTTCCAGAGCAGGGCGTCGTTCGCGGCCGTGGTCACGAAGAGGTCGGTATGCCCGTCTGCGTCCAGGTCGGCCGCCACGCAGCCCTCGCCGCGCAGCCGGCGTCCGGCCCCCGAGCGGACGGAGACGTCGACGAAGCGGCCGTGGACGTTGCGGAAGAGTGCGCTCCGCGGCAGCCCGCCGCGCTTGTCCCACAGTCCGATGTCCGCGTCGGCGTACGAGTTGACTGCGAAGAGGTCGAGCCAGCCGTCGCCGTCGTAGTCGAGCCAGCAGACGCCGCCGCCCATCATCGCGGCCGGATCGTTCGACACGCCGAAGCGGAAGGCGCCGTGACGGAAGTCGAGCCCGACCTTCCGGGCGACGTCGGTCAGGCCGAAGGTCGCCGCAGCGGTCCGGCTCACGGGCACGGCCGCCGTCCGGCGCACGCGACTGACGAGGTACCGCGCGCCGCCCGGCGAGAGCTCGACCGCCTGACGGAACGAGGCGGGCTTCGCGCGCCGGACGATCCGCGCTTGCGGCCCGGCGTACACCGTCACCTGCCGGGTTCCGGCGAGAGCCGCGACCGCGATCGGCGGGCCCTGGCCCTCGCCGGCCTCGAGCCAGAGGCCCACCCGGTCGATTCGGTACGCGGGTACGGCGATCGGACGGCGGGCGGCCGCCCGGATCTGCCTCTGCAGCGCGGCGAGCCGGTCGCCGTCGGCGCCGCGCTCGAGGGCGCGGGCGTCGCGCGCCTTCAGCGCCTCCGTCTCGACCCGGAGGTCGGCAACGAGGTCGGCGGCGATCCGGCGCGCGGTTCGCCGGTCGAGCTTCGAGCTGACGCCCTTCGAGGGCCCGATCGCGATCTGTGGGAGCCGGCCCGTGCCGCTGAGCGGCGGGGCGACGATCCGGTCCGGCCTCGCCGGGATGCCAGCGGCGACGAGCAGGCTCGCGTACGCGGCGAGCGCCGCGACGCCGGCGATCGCCAGCCGGCGGGGACCCAGACGGAGTGCCGGCAGGGCCCCGAGGAGCGGCCTGGCGAGGCAGACGATCGCGAGCGCCCCCAGCACCGCCACCTTCGTCGCGAACTCGGTTCGCTGCGGCGCGATCAGGATCGCCGCCAGCAGCGCCACCGCGACCGCGTACCCGATCCGCGCCCCGCGGCCGCGAGGGATCGTCTTCGGGTCGGTGATCATGAAGAAGAGAAAGACCAGGATCTCCGGCGAGGAGACCAGCACCCACCAGAAGTAGCCGCCGGTGATCGGTCCCAGGTGCCAGCGCGCGGTCATCGCGTGCCCGGTCG
>Ga0136620_10001239_pt1 | contig 12057 bp, 3 predicted proteins | sample AntDrymUQ4162106_2_FD_104806 | JGI IMG/M metagenome (GOLD analysis project Ga0136620, IMG submission 104806) | Polar desert sand microbial communities from Dry Valleys, Antarctica - metaG UQ416 (21.06) | ecosystem: Environmental > Terrestrial > Soil > Desert | place: Antarctica: Dry Valley... | reverse complement strand
GCCCGCGCTAGTGGGCTCCGCACCGTCAACGACCACTTGTGGCGTGAGCAGGAGGGCGATCACGGCGATGACCGCCACGAGCGCGAGGCCACCGACGATCAGGCCAGCGATCACTCCGAGCGTCACCTTGGCGGCGGTGCTCACGCCCGCGAGTCTAAAGGTCCGCGCCTTCCGCCCCTCGCGCTACTCTGCGGCCTATGGCCGACCTGAATCAGCTAGCCGCGAAGCTGGTCGAGCGGACTGTTGACGAGGCTGAGCCGGAGCCCGAGAGTCCTCAGGTCAATTCCACCAGACGCTCAAAACGACCCCGGCGCAGGCGGCAGGCGTGGCCGATCACAAGTGGTCGCTGCGCGAGATCGCGGCGCTGCTCGACTCAAACTGACCCACTACCAGCAATTCCGACCCGACGGTGCTAAGCCGTCATCCGCCGGTGCTTGACTCCAGCCATGAGCTGGGAGCATCTGCCCAAGCCGGACGGCGTCGGAGACATCAAGCCGACCGAGCACGGCGTCGAGACCTCGATCTCCATCCCGCTCGACGAGGGTGGCTTTTTCGGTCGCGAGTGCCCGTCGTGCGAGGCGCCGTTCAAGATGCGCCACGACGAGTACCAGGCGCTCCCGGACGAACTCGAACTAACGTGCCCGTACTGCGGACATAGGGAAGAGCACAGCGCCTACATGAGCCCCGCTCAGCGCGAGCGCGTCATGGCCGCCGCTCAAGGCTTGACGGAGCAGTGGCTGCATGAGCAGTTCAACGACATGCTCGGCCGCACATTCGGCCCGCACCGCTCGCGACCTGGGCGATCCGGCTCGTTCATCAGCATCGAGACGAGCTACACGCCGGGGAGCCCACCGCCGGTGCGCGCCTTGCCCGAGGCGCTCGAGGAGCAGACACGCCGCGTCATCGAGTGCTCGGCGTGCGGGAACCACCACGCTGTCTATAGCGCCACGTCGTTCTGCCCAGTCTGCGGCCCCCGGCCAGCGGCCGAGAAGGTGCTCGAAGCGATCGTGGCCGCGCGGGAGGCACTCGCCGTCGAGGGCCGGCTTGGTGGCGAAGAGTGCGAGATGCTGCGCGACGCCGGCGTCTTTGAGCGCTTCGCCGTGGATGCGATCGAGTCGGTCGTCAGCCTCTTTGAGGTGTTCGCCCGTGAACAGTTCAAGCACCGCGTACAGGACGCTCAACAGCACACGAAGGGCAGGGGAAACGTCTTCCAGCGGCTCGACGACACCGCCTCGTTGTTCGCCGAACACACCGGTGTCGAACTGGTCTCCCTCGTCGGCGAGGACCGCTGGCAGCGGCTCGAGCGCACCTTCGCCCGACGCCACGTGCTCTCGCACAACGGGGGCATGGTCGACGACAGGTTCGTGGCGCAGGTTCCCGACAGCGGCCTTAAGCCGGGCCAGCGCCTGGTCGTCCGCCGCCCTGACGCGGAGGCCGCCCTCGACGACCTTGAAGCGGTTGTCCGCGCGGTCGCTGGCGCCTGATTGTCGAGATTCAGGCCGGCGTGAGGCCGCGCGCTTTGCATGGAGACGCTGCCGCTTCGCGCGATCGGCGACACCGTGGCGGCGCCGGGACCACGCGCGAGGAGTAGCGTCGCTCAGCGCTTCCGACGCTGCTCCTTCTCGACGAAGGAGCAGCGAGGGGCTCGGCCTCAGCGCGCTGCCCCCACGCGAAAGGGAAAGCGAGAAGCGTCGAGTGATCGCGAACCCCGCGGGAGCGCCGCTATGCCGCTGGAGAGCGGATTGCTTCACGAACCGGCCCCCGCGAGGGGAGCCGCTCACGTAGCCGGAACCGCCGCAGCTGAACTTCTTCAGCCATGTCCCCCGAGTGAGCGTCAGCGCACACGCACTATTGCGTCTTCAGTCTCACCCGAGACCCTTCTGAGGCGTTGTAACTGAAGCGAGTCGGTGTCGGAGTGGTACCGCCGAAAGCGCGCCTACCATCCGAACGTGAAGCAGGCCCGTCCGACACAGAACGAACCGTCCGATCGCCCGAAGATTCCCCCTGGTGAGGGTGAGCGCCGCGCGCAGCGCGGACTAGTGCCGCAGTACAAGATCGCCGCTGAGAAGGTGCTGGGACTGCTCAGCTCCGGGCGACTGCGGGCGCTCGGCCTAGCTGACCCCGAGGCGGACACGCTCGACGACCTGCAGACGGTCCGCGCGGAGGGTGCGCGCAACATCCTCGACGCGTATCAGGTCAAGTGGGGGGCGCCGGGCGAGGTGCTCACGGATGGCGAATTCCGGGGCCTGCTCGCCGACACGGTCTCCGCGCGTCGAACCGTGATCTCGTCGGCTGAGGCCCGTGCCACCCAAGGCGATGTGCCCGTCGATCGGGTGATCGCCCACCTCTACACGAACCGCGTCCCATCCACCAGCAGCCTCGGCAAGAGTCCCGATGGGGAGGCGCTGGGTGGCGACGCCCGTAGCCTCAGCAGCTTCCTCGAGAAGGTCTGGCAGCCGGCGCAGCGCGGTGCTGTGACCACCGCGAAGCAGGTTGCCGCAGGCTGGGAACCCTACCTTCGGGTGCTTGCCGACCGCTGCGGGCTGACGCCCGACGAGTTGCTGTCTTGCGCGCCAGACCTCCGGGTCGAGGTAGGGCGCGAGCTCGACGAAGACGTGCTGGACGCCGAGGACTGGCGCACACGCGAACGCCTCCAGGATCTGGTTGAGATCCGGGCAACCCTGCAGGATCTGGTCTCCCATCGAGATGAGCGGTGGGTGCGGCTGTCCGTCGACGAGCTGGTCGTACAGCTCGGTCCTGACTGGTCGGGCCGGTGGCGCCCTCGACTGGCGCATGAGTTTCCGACAGCGGGACCGTACGAACCGGTTCGCCCTTCCGTGCAGGCTCTGAGCACGGCGCTGGAGCACTACGACTCCGGCTACGTCGTGCTCACTGGCAGCCCAGGCGCAGGCAAGAGCACGCTCCTGACACGAACCCTGCGCACGGACGACCGGCGGGCCGCCAGCTTCTACGCCTACCTGCCGGCCGAGGGCGAGAACGTGTCGCGGTCGGAAGCGGCGGTGTTCCTGCACGACCTATATCTGGAGGTGGCGGGGCGTAGCGGGCGGGGCGGGCTCGCGCCGCGCGAGCACGCGCTCGAGGACCTGCGCGCAGCGCTGCGCGACGAGCTTGACGCACTCGGCCGACGGGCCGCCCGGCAGGGACGGCCCGAGATCATCCTGGTCGACGGGCTCGACCATGTACGGCGCGACCCAAGGCCAAGCCATCCCCTGCTCGCCGAGCTGCCGGCTCCCGAGCAGCTACCCGAGGGGGTCCTGTTTGTGCTCGGGACGCGAGGCCTCGTGGACCTCCCTGACCACGTGCGCACAAGCTTGGAGGGCACCGGTCGCCATATCGAACTGGAGCCGCTCGAGCGCGCTGCGGTGCTGCGGTTGTGCGCCCAGGCGGGACTCGAAGGGCTGGGCGAGCGGATTGCCGAGCTCTCAGGTGGACACCCCCTGCTTGTGCGGACGTACCTGGGGTTGGCGAGTGAGCTGCCGGAGGAGCGGCGCGAGCAGGCGCTCGCGGACATGCCGGTCAGCGGCGGTGACATCTGGGCGTTCTACGAGTCCGTCTGGGACGCGATCGAGCGAGAGCCAGAGATCGTCGCTCTACTCGCGCTGGTGACCCGCATACGGGGGCCGATCCGCCCTGCGTGGCTCCGTGAAACCGGACCACCGCCCGAGGGCTTGGTGCGGCTGAACGCGCTACGTCACCTGTTCGACACGCGCGATGAGCGTGGATGGCGCTTCTTCCACGCGTCCTTCCGCGAGTTTCTGCTGCGGCGCACCGCCGAGCACGCCGGCCAGCCTGACCCCGCGATGCATCGCGCCGCCCACCGTGAACTGGCCGAGCGCTGCCGAAACTCTCCTAGCGGGACGCCTGAGCGCTTCGACGAGCTGCACCACCTGCTCGAGGCCGGCGAACTCGATCAGGTGCTGGAGCGCGCCACCGTGGACTACTTTCGCGACCAGGTCGACGCGCTACGCCCCCTTGACGAGGTGGCTGCCGATCTGCGCATGGTGGCGCGTGCGCTCGCCGAACATCCCGACGGTCTGGCCGCGGCGCGTTTGGCGCTCGCCGCGCACGAGCTTCAGGTTCGGGACTATCAGTTCCCCGAGACGCCGGAGCTGCTCGAGCTGGTGGTCGCCCTGGGGTTGCCGGAAATCGCCGTGGCCAACCTACGGGCCATCGACAACGGGACCGTTGGACACGACCGCCGGGTAGCCGCCATGCGCCTTGCACAGGTACTGGACGACGCGGGCAGCCATGGCGAGGCCATGCGCGTCTTCGAGCAGCATGAGCCGCTCGACTGGCTAGGGGGGCCGCCGTCGCCGCTTCGCGATCCGACCTCAGGGCCCCGACCCGGGCTTTGGGCGTGGAGCCGGGCGGCTGCCCAGCTCCGTGGCTCGGACTACGTCTTGGAGATGGCCGGCCACCTACGAGCTCCGACCGACCTGCGACCGCATGAGGACCCGCGCCTCGACGACCTCCCCGGCGAGCTCATATGGTCCGCAGCAGACGAGCTCATCGGGTTGGACCGAGCCGGTGAGGCTAGTGTCCTTCGCGACGCGCTCGTCGCCTGTGGAGACACGGCGGTCGAGTTGCTGGCCCGCCTGGACCTCACGCTGGCGCTTGAGCGGCCCGATTCGGAGCGTGCTGCCGCCCTACGGGCGCTCGAGGTCCAAGCGCTGTCCGAGCCGGGCCGCATCACACTCGCGGAGGCCTTCGCTGCGCTGGATGAGGTCGAGGCCGCCTCTGCCGTCCTTGAGCACCTGCGCAGGCCGTCGCTGCCAGACTTCGCAGGCCGCCCCGAGGAGGAGCGGGCCTCGTGGCGGACGGTTTACCGATACTGGCGGCTGCAGGCCAGGCTCCGCGGCCGCCCGGACGCCGCGCAGGCGGTGCCAGAGCCGGAACGCGACTTCCATCGCCCGGCGGCACTCGGGGCACGTCACTTGGTGACTGTCGTGGGCCTCGAGGGACGGCTCCAGGCTGGCGAACCTCCCGCTGCGGCCGAGCTGCTCGGGGCCGTGCGCTCCATGCACGCCTTCTGGGACAGTCGACCGGGCCACCCCGCCGACCGCTGGCGCGCGGCGGCGGCAGTGGGCGTCGCGAGCGAGCGGGCCGTGGCCGTCGCCGCGGGCTTAGGGGAATCAGCCTTGCGCGCGCTCCAACAGCTCTTTGTCGAACGCTGGGCGGAGCGTCCGGCCACGCTGCGGTTCGATGGCGTGGAGATGATTGGCGCCTTCGCTCGGCACGGCGCCGGGCCGGTGACGCCGCGAACCTCGCTCGAACGGCTGGAGGAGCTCTTGGCTGCGGATGGGGCAGAGCCCGGCGACTGGGTGGACGTCGGAGCCGCGTGGCTGGTCCTGGAAGACGCCGACCGTGCCGGCCGCGCATTGCGGCGGGCGGTCCGCCACACGCTGTCGCCCAGCTCGGACAAGGACACCCAGCTCACGACCTGGACACGGCTGATGGTGCCACTGCTAGCCGGCGCCGACGGTCCGGCGCTTGGCGATGCGCTGGTGCGAGCGTTGACCGAGCTCGACCGGCGCGGCAGCGGCGGATCGCCGGAGCTGGCCGCCCGCAAGCTGCTCGATCGCGTCGCCGTGCGGGACGCGTCCGAAGCATGGCGGCTAGGTCAGCCCCTGCTCGAAGGCCGGGTCCTGCGGACGACCGAGATTGTCGAGGCGCTGTTGGAGGCGACCGCCCGGCGGCCGGGACCCAGCTGGTGGACGGTGGCCGGGGAGCTACTCGTTGCGCTGGGTGCGGGCCCTCCGGGCGACGCGCTCGAGCGTGCGTCGCGCGCCGACGCCGTCCTTGCGCGCGCGCGACTTCCATGGTTGGCCGAACGCGTGGCGGTCGAGGGGCGCCCCACCCAGCGCCATGCCTGGCGATCGGCGGTCGTGGTGGCCGCGCGTGCGGCCGACGTCGATGAGACCGCACTCCGGCTGGACACAGTCGACCAACCGCGCGAGCACGAGGCTGCGCGTTCGCAGGCCTCGCACGCTGACGATGCGCCGCGGCAGCCGCCGGCGGCCGGCGAGTTGCTCACGCGTGCCGAGGATCCCGATCTGCCCGACTACGAGCGCTCGGGTGCCGTGCGCGACGCCGTCGGTCGACTTGATGAGCTCGACCCGGACCAAGTCGCCCAGCTCGAGACGATCGCGCAGGGCACCGACGCCGACTGCGAGATGCACGGCCGCCTGGCACGGCGTGCCTTGACCTCAGGTGACGTGGATCTCGCGTGGCAGCACGCATTGCGAGCGCTGCGCGGTAGTCGCAGCACTGACTGGTCAAGGCAGTGGGCAAGAGGACCGGCTCTGGACGCGATCGCCGTCCTGCAGCAGATCGACCGCCCGCGCGCTCGGCGGGAGATCTTCCAACGCTTCGCGGAGCTGGCGGAGGAGAGCGAGTACTTCTTGAGCAGCGTCGGCGGCGCGCTGGACGACTACGTGGGGGCGCTTGAGCTGCCCGAGATCGACACCGCGCGCGAAGCGCTCGGCGTGGCTCGCGCGCTGCTGCGTGACATCGCCCCATTGCCCAGCCCAGATGTGCCGAGGCAGAGCGCATCGGTCGACGAGCCCGAGCCGGAACCGGACCGGGCGTTCGACGCGCTCATCGTCCACCTGCTCGGCTTCGAGCAGACAGTGGCCTGGGAGGCGGCACAGCGTGCGCTGCTCGGACTGCGCGCCGACGGACTCGGCGCGGACGTTCTGTCGTCGGCGCTCGCCGCGGCGCCTGAGGCTCCGTTGCGTGCCTGTGCGGTGCTGGCGACCACCGGACCGATCGATTCCGACGACCCGAGCTTGGTGGAGCGGCTCGAGGCGTTACGGCGGGCCGACCGGTTGGACATCCGCAACGCGGCCGCGCTCTCGCTCGCAGCCCTCGGCCGTGAGATCCCGCCTCCGCCAGCACCGGTCGAGCTGCCCGCGGCCCTGCGACTCGAGCTACCGCCGCTCGGCGACCGGCCGGCGCCCGTCGATCCTCTTGAGCGCGCGCTGATGGGCTGGCGGGACGCGATCGAGGCGCTCGCCGAGCTTGCCGGGGTCGACGAGGACGCACTGCACGCCGACGTGCTGCGCCGCGCCCGCGTCCTCGTGCGAGCGGGCGCCGATCTTGGCCGCACGCCCTCGCCCGACGACACGCTGGGCTGGGGAGGCCTGCGGCCGTCGGCGCGCGCAATCATGACCGCGCTCGCCGAGGTCGCCGCAGTGCTGTGTGACGCGGGGCTGGCTGGCGAGCGCGGCGCGCTGCGGGCGGCCGACCTGTACCCAACACTCGACGTCGCGCTGCTGCGTTCCCGCCCCCTGCGGCGACCTTCGGCGGTGCCGACCTTCATCGATTCCGCGATACGCGGGGAACTGTACCGCCACCGCTTTGAGGACCTGGCGGCCGGGGCCGAGGGCCGCATCGCGCGTGGGCACGACGGCTGGGTCGTGCTCGGAGAGACGACCGACCTCCAGCTGCTCGACCGGCAGGGCCACCACGAGCTGCGGCGCGCGGGTCTGGTGCGCGACGACGACGCGCCGTTCGGTCCGGCGGTGCTCCGACCGATCACCATGGCCGAGTACACGGCGCTCGGCCGCTCCGGCAAGACCTCCCAGGGCGTGGTTGAGAACCCCGACCGGCCCGCCGCGCGCGCTGGCTGGCTGGCGCTGCACCCTCGCTTAGCCGGTGAGCTTGGCCTGTCGCTGGCCGAACCGGGCGGTCTCGACTGGCTGCTGAACGGTCAGCCGGCTGTGCGGTCGCTGTGGTGGCGGTCTGGATTTCCGCGGTGGCAGCCGAGCTCCGACGGCGATGAGGTGGGCGAGGGCTGGCTCGTGCTTGGTTCGCCCGAGCTCGTCGCGCGGCTGCGCGATGATGGGTGCCGGCGATCCTGGCGAACCTGGACGATGCGGCGCTTCGCCGAAGACGGGGATCAGGAACGAGAGCTGCGCGACGAGGGCTGCTTCGAGTTGCCCGCCGACTGACGCTGTCAGCTGCGTCCGGCCTTTCGCTTTCGGTCGCGACGCGCGGACGGCCGAGGCAGCCGGTCGATCCATCCAGCGAGATCGTCAGCGGCCACGATCGGGAAGCGAACGTCCTGGATGTAAGGAGCCATCACTCGCTGACCCGTAACGAACATCCCCTTGACCTGCCAACGATCGGGTGGGCCGTCGAGCGCCAGCTCACGCAGCGCCTCGGCGCGGTGTGCCTCAAGCCAGGCAATCCGTGCGGCGTGCTTCGATGTGCTCACGCCGTCCTGCGTATCGAAGTGCTCGGAGAGCTCCCCGGCCACCTCGGTTGGCGTCAGGGCGCCCGCAAGATCCTTGCACTCGACGCCATAGAGGATCCAGGCAACCTTGTCGGCCGCCAACACGTCGATGTCACCGAGATCCTGCGCGTTCTCACGGCGGAGGGAGACGCCGTCCAGTGATTCAACGTTCTCTCGCACCGTGAAGCGAGGGCTGGCGTCGAAGACCTCCGCCACTTCGTGTTCGAACGCGTGCCCGGCCTCCTCAGCCAAGCGGCCGAGCTCAGCGCGCAATTCGTCGGTCTCCGCGAGAGCTTGGAAACGTCCGGAGAAGATCTGCCCGACGATGACCTGGAGCGCGGACAACGGCTGGCGCTGGCCCCAGAGAAGCTCGCCGTCGCGCTCGAGCAGCGGCCGACGGTTGAGCGAAAAGCGTCGCGCGAAGCGCGAGGGGACCACATCTCTCCAACTGCCGCCTGGCGGGTTGAGGAAGTCGTCGCGGGCGCCCATACTCAGGTACCGGACCGCCTGCTCGACCTTGTTGGCATCCCATCCCAGCTCAGCGCGCAGCGCGTCGAGCGCTGCATCGCGGTCCATGACCACGACATCGAGTTCGGCCTCGCGTGCCAGCGAAGCGGCGGCGTGCAGCAGCTCGCCGAGCTCGGTCAGGCTCGCGCCGGACTCCTGCGCCATGAGCGGGTCGACGCGTGCGCGGATCTCGCTGGGCTCAGCCTCGTGCGACGTCTCGAAGCGCAGACGGAAGATCTCGTCCGCGCGGGTGCGCTGCTCGGCGACGTGGACGTCGAAGTACTGCGACCGGCCATGCTGGTAGCGGTCGAGTTCCTGAAGGCGAAGCTGGCCATCGGAGTTGATGAGTAGGCCGACATCGCTCATCCCGTAATGCAGCGCGTCGTTGAGGTGCGCCCAGTCGAGCATCTCGGCCGCCAAGGCCATGGCACGGTCGTAGCGGGCGAGACCCCACGGCTTGTCGCCGTCGGGCGGCTGCGCAACGACGTACTCCGCCAGGAACCGGCAGGTGACTGCAGCCTGCGCGGAACTGGCCAGCTGCTCGCGCAGTCGCTGGCGGTCCGCCGCCGCCGGGTAGGTGGCGGCTCGAGCGGGAAGCATGGCGCGCCGCTGCTCGCCAGCGGCGACGATTCGCTCGTTGGCGGCGAGCAGCTCCTCCAGCAGACCGTCCGGCCGCGTCCCGTCCATGACCTCACGAACCTGGCTGAGCAGGAACTGGACAGCTTCGTCGGCGATGCGGTCGCGCAGCTCCGAGGGCACCGCGCCGACCTCTAGGTTGAAGCACGTCACCAGATGGCGTCCCAATAGCTCCCGAGCAGCGGTGAGATCGGCCTCCTGCACCAGGCGCGGAGGGCCGTCGGCATCCGCCAGCAAGGCGTTGCCCTCGAGGGGCAGCAGGAGCAGGTGCTTCTTGAGGCCTGGCGGAGCGACCTCCTCAACCAGCGCGTCACGCCTCCACGACGGCATCGGCTCAAGACCCATGCCAGACGCCACCCCATCGAGCGCGTCGAGCACCCGCGCGACCAGGACGCGCTCTCCCGCATTGTTGGGGGCCGGAGCGGCGCGGCGCAACGCCGGCCCGAGGACTAGTCGTGCCGTGCGTCCGTCGACCGTGACCTGATCGTCACCTTCTGCCCCAGGATCCGGACCACCCTCGAACCAGAAGGCGGGGTCGGCGACGTCGACGTCGATGCGGAGGCACGGCGTGTGCTCGGCGACTTCTGCCAGCTGGTCGTTCAGCGGCGCAACGAGCTCCCCCAGCCAGTAGGCGACGGTCTGCACGAGGTCCCACGAGGCGCGCACCAGGTCGACGCCCTCTGGCCCCGAGACCCACAAGTCCAGGGGCGCTCCGGCGACGTGCAGGATAAGCTGCGGCTCAGCGATGTCAGTCAGGTGGTAGATGCGTTCGCCGAACCCCTCGTCCCGCTCGCGCTCCACTTCGCGCACGCTGCCATCGACGTACAAGGCCCCGTGACGGTCACGTCCTCGCTTGGCGCGCCGGCGTAGCTCGCCACCGGAGCCAGGAGGCACGGCGACCCAGCTGGCGCCAGCGAGCGGCGTGAAGCTGCGCTCCTCAGCCAGCCATGCGTCATACGTATCGAGGGTCGAGAAGGAGTTGACCCGCGCAAAAGACAGCAGGGCGTTGTGGGCGCGAGCGAACTTCCAGAGCGCGAGGCGATCGTCTTGCTCAAGAAACGCGAGTACCTCGAGGTCCGCAGCATTGATGTGTTCGAGGATCAGGTCCGTAGCTTCTGGCTCGCGCATGCCAAAGATCGCGGTCCGCCCCGCCGGTTGAACGACCACAAGGCCAAGGGTCATCTGCGGTTCCTCGGCGGCCCGCTCATCCAGTCGGCGCTGGACCTGTTCTATTACGTCTCGCGTCGCGAAGGTCCCGTACGGATCCGCCGATAGTCCCTGGATGGAGTCAGGGATGACCGCGCACACTAGGCGCAGGTCGGTGTCTAGCTCGGCATCGAGCTCGCTCCACGGCTGAGCCGCGTCACGACGCCGCACCTCCGCTGCGGGTACGCCCATTCGTTGCAACGAGCGGAGGACGTCCTCGTGAACCTCGTGGGCGAAGGCTTGCGCGACCCGCTCCGACCCCACCTCATCCGCAGCGCGGCGGACGATGTAATGACGTAGCGCGAGCGCCAATCCGAGTGGTCGTGCCGTAGCGATGGATCCGCCGGTGCGGGTGAGCGGCCAGCGGTCGGGGTAACCCTCCGCGATCTCCTCATCCGAAAAGTGATGCTCACCGGCCTGGAGCACCAGAGGATCGAGGACGGCGGGGACGATTCCGAGGGCCGCGAGCACATCGGCGTCGAAGGTGCACAGATCCATGAGCCGGCGCAGGCGAGTGGCTCCCGGCACCTCGCAGCCTCGCTCAGGCGGCCGCGCAGGCTCCTCGTGCCGAGCGAGTCCCGCCCCACGCAAGACCGTGTCGCTGAGGCGCAGCCCGGCCACGCAGATGCTCGTGAGCTCCGCCCGAAGTCGATCCGGCAGCACTGGCCTCAGCAGCAGCGAGCGCGTGAGCAACCGCAGCACGTAGACAGCGTCCTGCGCTAGGCCTGAGCCCACGAGGTAGACGCCTCCGGTAAAGATCAGCTCTTCGATCAGGACATCGTCGTACGGGTCATCCTGCATATGGGCCATGTCGGCGAGGTCGCCAGCAGCGAGGAGATTGCGCAGCTGCGTCTGCCCCACGGCGCGCCCTCCGCTGGGCCGCTCTGCCGCCAAGGTCGCCAGGGCGCCCAGCCGCCACAAGCGGTGGCCGTTAGCCGGCAACAGCGAGAGCGCACCAGCCGCCGCCGCCAGCTGCGTCGCGTCGAGTTCATCCAGAGCCACGCGACAGGTGGCGAAGCGGCTGCGATGGGACGGCTCAACGTTCAGCGGCACGTTCTCGCGAGCATAAGACGCGCGTTCCGCGCCTTCTCGAACGGATCGCGGCATGCATCGTGAGACGCTGCAGCTGTGCGTGCTCCAGGCCGCGGCGGACGCGTGCGTGGCGCGGGCCGGCTGACAACAGATGAGCGCGAGCGGCTCATGGCGTAATGACGACACGGAGCAGCGGGTCCGTGCCGACCGGTCGCTGCCCCTTTCGCGAGAAGCGACGGTCTGGGGCCCTCGCATGTCCCCGACATGGAGGCGTTCCGCGGAAGCTCGCCCGCTTCCGCTTCGCGCGAAAGGGAGCAGCGCCGGGAACCGCAATCGACGGCGAGGCGCGCACTGCTCCTATCCATGCAACGCAGGAGCGGCGGGCTCCGTGCTGCTCGAACTTCCACTAACGCAGATCG
>Ga0136620_10001237_pt1 | contig 12061 bp, 9 predicted proteins | sample AntDrymUQ4162106_2_FD_104806 | JGI IMG/M metagenome (GOLD analysis project Ga0136620, IMG submission 104806) | Polar desert sand microbial communities from Dry Valleys, Antarctica - metaG UQ416 (21.06) | ecosystem: Environmental > Terrestrial > Soil > Desert | place: Antarctica: Dry Valley... | reverse complement strand
GTCTCGAAGGGCTCGTGCGGCGCGCCTGCGCTGCGGGTGTGCGCGCGCGGCTGGAAGAGCTTGCCGCGGGGGCGGGCTCGCACGCTGGTTTCGCCGCGCGCGTGCTCGAGGCCAACCGGCCCTCCGACCCGGTGCCGGCATCGTGAGCGCGCAGACCGCATCGCTGGCGGGCGAGGCCCTGCGCACGTTCAACTACGTCGTGCTCGGCTACTTCGCCCTGATCACGGTCTCCTACCTCGCGATCACCCTGCTGTCCGCAGTCGCGTCGCAGCGCTACACGCGCCGCCGCTCGAGCGCGGCCCTCCAGCGGGCGCTGCGGTCGCGACTCACGCCCCCGGTGACCATCTGTGTGCCGGTCCACAACGAACGAGTCTCGATCGCCGGAGCGCTGAGGGCGATGCTGACCCTCAACTACCCCGAGTTCGAGGTCATCGTCACCAACGACGGCTCGACCGACGACACGCTCGGGCACCTGATCGAGGAGTTCGACCTGCGGCGCGTCGACCAGCCGTTGCGCCGGGACATGTCGACGGCCGCGGTGCGCGGCGTGTACCGCTCACGCATGCACGACGGGCTCGTCGTCCTCGACAAGGAGAACGGCGGCCGCGCCGACGCGCTCAACGCGGCCTTGAACGCCGCGCGCTACCCGCTCGTATGCTTCGTGGACGCCGACTCGATCCTCGATCAGGACACTCTGCTCACGGCATCGCTGCCGTTCGTCGAGCGCCCCGATCTCACCGTTGGGGTCGGCGGGATCATCCGCGTCGCAAATGGCTGCGAGATCGTCAACGGGCACGTCGTCGCGGTCCACCTGCCGCAGAGTCCGGTTGCGATGTTCCAGACGGTCGAGTACCTGCGCGCGTTCCTTGCGGCGCGAACCGGTTGGAGCCTGATCAACGGCCTGCTGATCATCTCGGGCGCGCTCGGGGTCTTCCGCCGGTCCGCGGTCGCCGAGGTCGGCGGGCTGGCCGCGGGCTCGATCGGTGAGGATTTCGAGCTCTGCGTGCGACTTCACCGCAAGGCGCACGACGAGGGCCGCGACTACCGGCTCGAGTTCGTGCCGGACCCAGTCTGCTGGACGGAGGTGCCGGAGCGCCTGACCGAACTGGGCGGCCAGCGAAACCGCTGGCATCGCGGCCTGATCGACACCCTCTGGCGCCACCGCCGGATGATCGGCAATCCGCGCTACGGCAGCGTCGGAATGCTCGCGCTCCCGTTCTTCATCCTGTTCGAGTTGCTCGGCACGCTGGTCGAGGTGGCCGGCTACGTCGCGATCGCCGTCGCGTTCGCGTTCGGGGTCGTGAACACCGAGTTCGCGCTGATCTTCGTCCTCGTGGCGGTGTTCTCGGGCGTGTTGCTGTCGCTTTCGGCCGTGCTGCTCGAGGACCTGGCCTTCCGCAGCTACGGCGGGTTGCGCGAGCTCACGCGGCTGATCGCCTACAGCGTGTTCGAGAACTTCGGCTATCGGCAGGTGATCACGCTCTTTCGGATCGGCGGCTTCTTCAGTTACCTGCGCGGCGACAAGACGTGGGGCGTGATCGAGCGCCTCGGGTTCCACTCCGCCGAGGACGCCGCCGGCTAGCTCGCGCGTCCCGTCCGCGCTACCATCGTCGAAGGACCGTGCTAGGCGGGGAGGTAGCGGTGCCCTGCACCCGCAATCCGCTCTAGCGGGGCTGAATCCCCGGTCGAGGGGCTTTCGGTCTTCGGGTCGGAGCGTCGGCGAAGGCGTTGACGACCGGGTCCTGCGCGGTGGGCGCTTGTGAACCAGGTCAGATCCGGAAGGAAGCAGCCTTAAGCGATCCCGTCCATGCGCCGCAGGCAAGCCCGGTAGGAGCCACCGCCGCCGCGAAGCCCCGAGGGCCCGCCGCGACACCGGGTGCACGGTCCACTTTTTTCAGCGTGCGTGTAACGGATCCACTTTCGCGATGACCACACGCCCATGAAGACCGTGCGGACAGGGCTGATCGGGGGGATGCTGGTGGCGGCGGTTGCTCTCGCCGCGTGCGGCGATGAGGACAAGGACTCCGGCTCCAAGGCGACGACGAACGAGAGCGCAGCGACGGCACCGGAGAAGATCACAACGCAGGCCGAGGCCAAGCAAACCGAACGCACGGGCACGACGATCCAGGTCGATTCGAGCCAGTTCGGCGACGTCATCTGGGACGGGAACAAGCAGGCGATCTACCTGTTCGACAAGGAGAAGGGCAAGCAGAGCGAGTGCTACGACGACTGCGCCGTGGCCTGGCCGCCGGTTCTGACCGAGGGCGAGCCCCAGGCGAAGAACGGCGCCGAGCAGGATCTACTGGGTACGACCACGCGCAAGGACGGCAAGAAGCAGGTCACCTACGGCGGCCACCCGCTCTACTACTACGACGAGCCGCCCAACGAGATCCGCTGCCACAACGTCAACGAGTTCGGCGGGCTGTGGCTGGTGGTCAAGCCCGACGGAGAGGCGGCTCAGTAGGGGCGGTGCGCGAGCCGGCGGCTAGTATCGCCGCAAGCTGGTGAGTGAGACGAGCGGCAACGGCGATCGCCCGCAACGGTCCGTGGGGATCGTGGGCGCCGGCTTCGGCGGCGTCGGCATGGGGGCGCTGCTCACGCGCGAGGGCGTCAGCGACTTCACGATCTTCGAGCGCGGCGACTCGGTCGGCGGCGTCTGGCGCGCCAACACCTACCCCGGCGCGGCCTGCGACGTGCCTTCCCATCTGTACTCGTTCTCCTTCGCTCCCGGCGGGCAACACTGGTCGCGCCGCTACGCGCCGCAGGCCGACATCCTGCGCTACCTCGAGGACTGCTCGCGTCGCTTCGGCCTCGAGCCGCACTTGCGCCTGAACACCGAGGTCGTCGAGGCCTCGTTCGATCCCCAGACCGGCCGCTGGACGGTCGTCACCGACTCCGGCGAGCGCCACGAGTTCGACGTCCTCGTCTCCGCCTGCGGGCAGCTGACCCGGCCCGACGTGCCTCGAATCCCCGGTCTCGACGACTTCGACGGCCCCGCCTTCCACTCCGCCGAGTGGGACCACGACCTCGATCTCGGCGGGCGCAACGTCGCGGTGATCGGGACCGGCGCCAGCGCGATCCAATTCGTGCCCAAGATCGCCGAGCGGGTCGAGCGGATGACGATCTATCAGCGCTCGGCGCCGTGGATCATCCCGAAGTCGGACCGCGTCTATCCCGCCTGGGAACGGCGCCTGTTCGAGCGCTTCCCCGCTCGCGTGGCAGCCAGCCGGCTGGGCCTGTTCAGCTTCTTCGAAGGCCTTACGTACGCCTTCACCGGCCACCCGAGAGTCATGAGGCCGATGACGGCTATCGCCAATCTCGCCCGCAAGCAGGCGCTGAAGGATTCCGAGCTGCGGCGCATGGCGACGCCCGACTACGCGATGGGCTGCAAGCGGGTGCTGTTCACGAGCGACTGGTACCCGACGCTGATGCGCGACGACGTCGAGCTGGTGAGCGGGGGAGTGGAGCGGGTCGTTCCCGGCGGCGTGGTCGGTGCCGACGGAATCGAGCGTGCGGCCGACACGATCATCTTCGGAACGGGCTTCCAGAGCGGCAACTTCGTCGCCCCGATGAAGGTCACGGGCCTCGAGGGCAAGGAGCTGAACGAGGTCTGGGCCGGCCGGCCCGAGGCCTACCTCGGCACGACGGTCTCGGGCTTTCCGAACCTGTTCACGCTCTACGGGCCGAACACCAACCACGGCTCCGGCTCGGTCCCGTACACGCTCGAATGCCAGTTCAACTACGTGCTCGACGCCGTCCGGCGCCTGCGCGAGGACGGCCTCCGCTACCTAGAGCTGCGGCCCGAGACCCAGTCCAACTGGCGGCGCGAGATCGAGCAGCGCAGCGAGAAGACCGTCTGGCTCGATGGGGGCTGCACGAGCTGGTACACGAACTCGTCCGGACAGAACACGAACAACTGGCCCGGCCCGTGGCTCGAGTTCCGCCGCCGCACCCGCCGGATCAATCCGGGTGACTATCGAGCGGTGGCCGCCTGACCCGAATCGCGCTCGGGGGTGTTCAGCCGGCGCAGCCCGCGTACAGCAGCCACGAGCGGTTGCGCGCCACCAGCCGGTAGCCGCGCGGCACCTCGGCGTCGAGGCGCTTGGGGTCGTTCTTGTCGAGGATCGACAGGCGCTCGACCTCCGCGCTGGCGGGCGCGAGAAAGGCACCGGCCGCGGACGGGCGCTCGAGCTGGGCCGAGACGATCTGCTCGGGGCGACGCTCGAGCCAGTAGGCGAGCGAGGGGACGGGCCGGTGGTTGGGCACGTACAGGGGCCGGCACGCCGCGAGCGCGTCCTCGCCGTGGTCGGAGCGGACGAGGTCGCGCAGGTCGGCCTGGATGCGATCGCGCTTTGCGATGTCGTTGCGCAGGTCGCGCAGGCGGTCGAACTGCTGCGGCACGAGCGCCAGCATGGCGACGATCACGAGCCCGCCCCCGAGCTGCCAGGCGCGGCGCAGCCACGGTGGCCGCGAACGCGTCGGCGACTCGCCCGGCTCGGTACGGTCGAGCGCCGTCCAGCCGAGCGCGGCGAGCGCCGCGAACAGCGCCAGCATCGAGGCCGCGAGGAACAGATAGCGCGGCAGCAGCGACAGGCCGCCGGCAGCGAAGCAGACGAACGCGATCCCGTTCAGCGTTGCCACCGCGAGCGGTAGCAGCGTGCGGCGACGCATCCAGACGAGGCCGGCCGCGCAGCCCGCGGTCGCCGCGATCAGCTCGGGCAGGCGCAGGATCTCGCCGAGCCGGCGCGGCAGGTACTCGGGCACGTTGCCGAGCCCGGTCGGACGCTCGAGCTCGGCGGCGAGGTCGCTCGTGCCGTGCAGCGAGAACAGCGCGTCGCCGGTTATCAGCAGGTCGCTGAACGCCCACAGCAGCGGCGCGGCCACGGCGAGCGCGGCCAAGCGCAGGCGCTCCGGCCAGTCGAGCGGCGGCGCGAGCCAGAGCCAGTAGGCGACGGCGAACAGCCAGGCCTCCGGGCGCAGGAGTCCGGCCACGGCCAGCAGCGCCAGCACCGGCCACCCCCTTCGCTTCCGTCGCGCCTCGAGCACCGCCGCCCAGAGGATCAGCGCCACCGTGGGCAGGTCGACATAGCCGCGGATGCCGAAGTTCAGCACCGGTTGGCGGGTGAGGATGATGGCGGCGGCGAGCAGGCCGATCGGCCAGGCGTAGAGGGTCTGCCCGAGCCGGAACAGGGCGACCCCGATCGCGCCGATCGCCAGCAGCACGATCGCCAGCAGCACGTCCTCGGCGCCGTCGCCGAGCGGCGACACCGCGGCGCCGACGAGGCTCGCCAGCGGATGCGGGGTGGGGGCGACCGAGACCTCGTAGTCGGGCGTGCGGCCGCTGACGAGGTCGTCGCCCCAGACCAGCGTGTAGAAGGTGTCGTAGTTGAGGAAGGAGTGGCCGAAGACGACGAAGATCGCCGCCGCGATCACGATCGTCGCGACCACGTCGGGCAGCGCCCTGCGCACGCGGGACATGGCGGGGGACGCTATCGGCCCCGGCCGGATGGGCCACTAGGATGTCCGCTCCGCCGATGCTCTCGCTCTACCGTCGCCACCGCCCGCGCACCTTCGAGGCCGTGGTCGGCCAGGAGCAGATCGTGCGCACGCTGCGCAACGCGGTCGAGCTGGACAAGGTCCACCACGCCTACCTGTTCGTCGGCTCGCGCGGGACCGGCAAGACGAGCATGGCGAAGCTGCTCGCGAGCGCCCTGAACGCCGAAGGCGGCCCGCGCACCGACTTCTCGCCCGAAGACCCGGCTGTCGTGGCGATCGCGTCGGGAACCTCGCTCGACGTCGTCGAGATGGACGCCGCCTCGAACAACTCGGTCGACGACATCCGCGAGCTGCGCCAGAACGTGGCGCTGGCCCCGGTCGGGGGCGGGCGCCGGGTCTACATCCTCGACGAGGCGCACATGCTTTCCCCTGCGGCCTGGAACGCCTTCCTGAAGACGCTCGAGGAGCCCCCGCCGCATGTCGTCTTCGTGCTGGCGACGACCGAGGCGCACAAGGTGCCGGCGACGATCGTCGATCGCTGCCACCGCTTCGACTTCCGCCGGCCCACGCTCGATCAGATCGCCGGGGTCGTCCAGCGCGTCGCCCAAGCGGAGGGGATCGAGCTCCCGCAGGCCGCCCCCGGCATGATTGCGCGCTCGGCCGAGGGCAGCTTCCGCGACGCGCTCGGGACGCTCGAGCAGCTCGTCACCTACGGCGGCAAGCAGGTCGAGCTCGACGACGTGCTCGAGAGCCTCGGCATCGCCGACGCCGAGCTCGTGCTCGCGACCGCCGAATCGCTTGCCGATCACGATCCGAAGGCCGCGCTGCTTGCCGTCGAGCGGCTCTCGGAGGCGGGGCGTGACTACCAGCGCTTCATGACCGACCTGGCCGCCCATCTGCGGCACCTGCTCGTCGTCCAGACGCTCGGCGAGGTGCCGGAGTCGTTCGCGGTCACCGCCGAGAGCGGCGACCGCCTCGCCGCGCAGGCCGAGCGACTCTCGCAGGGCGAGATCGTGCGCACGATCGAGCTGCTCGCCGTCGGTCTCGGCCGCGTCCGCGACGGCGCCGAGCCCCGCATCGAGCTCGAGGTCGCGCTGCTGAAGGCCGTCCAGCCACCCGCGGACAGCTCGCTGCAGGCGTTGATGTTCCGGATCGAGCAACTCGAGCAGCGCTTGGCAGGCCAGGCAGCAGCGCCGGATGCGGCGGGCGGCGAATCGTCACCCGCGTCGCCGCCCACGCCGGGTGGCGCGCGGCGCGCGCCCGCGGAGGTCTCACGCCCGGCGGAGCCGTCGGCGCCCCCGAGCACGACCGGCGCCGGCGCCGCGCCGGCCGTCGCCTCGGAGGTCGAGCCCGAGCCCGCCCCTGCCCCCGCGCCTGAGCTCGACCTCGAGCGCGTGGAGGCCCTGTGGCCGGCGATCGTCGACGCCGTTCGCGAGACCAGTCCGCGCGTCGGTGCGCTGCTCGGCGAGGCGCGCCCGACCGCGCTCGACGGCCTGCGGCTGACGATCACCTTCCCGACCGGCGCCGAGTTCTACCGCAAGCAGGCGGAGGCAAAGAGCGAGCACGTGCGCGATGCGCTGCGGGGCATGACGGGCAGCCCGCTGGCGCCCGAGTTCGCGTCCGGTGGCGAGGCCGGGCCGGAAGCGGCGGCGCTGTCCGAGGAAGAGCTGGTCGCGCGGCTGAGCAGCGAGTTCGGGGCGCGTGAGATCGTTCCCGAAGAGATCGCCCCGCCAGCGGACGAAGAGGAGCAGTGACGATGGCCGGCCAGCAGCCGAACATGAACCAGATGATGAAGCAGGTGCAGCAGCTCCAGGCCGAGATGGTCAAGGCCCAGGAGGAGCTCGCGGAAGAGGTCGTCGAGGGCAGCGCCGGGGGAGGCATGGTGAGCGCCAAGGTCTCCGGCCAGCTCGAGCTGCGTGAGCTGACGATCGCCCCCGAGGCGGTCGACCCCGACGACGTCGAGCTGCTCCAGGACATGGTGCTCGCGGCGGTCGGACAGGCATTCGCCGCGGCGAAGGAGCTGCAGGAGCGCAAGCTGGGCGCGGCCACCGGGGGCCTCGGCGGCCTCGGCCTGCCGGGCATGTAGCGCTACGATCAGCCGTATGGCGAAGCGCACCGTCCGCGCAGCTTGTCCTCATGACTGCCCGGACACCTGCGCGATGCTCGTCGAGGTCGAGGACGGGCGCGCAACGAAGGTCGGCGGCGATCCCGAGCATCCGATCACCGACGGCTTCCTGTGCGGGAAGGTCTCGAACTATCTCGACCGCGTCTATGCAGACGATCGCCTCCTCCATCCGCTGATCCGCGAGGGGGAGAAGGGCGCCGCGAGCTTCCGGCGCGCAGGCTGGGACGAGGCCCTCGATCTGGTCGCCGAGCGCCTCGACGGTCTCGGCGAGTCGATCCTTCCCTACAGCTACATGGGAACGCAGGGCTTCATCCAGGGTGACGTGATGAGCGCCCGCGTGATGAACGCGCTCGGGGCGAGCGCGCTCGAGCGCACGATCTGCGCGACGGCTGGGATCTACGGCGTCGGCGCGGTGCAGGGCCTCTCGCCTGAGGTCGACCCGGAGCTGTGGCCGCAGGCGCGCTACCTGCTCGTCTGGGGATGGAACCCGCAGTCGACCGCGCCACACCTGTGGAAGAAGCTGCTCGAGGCGCGGCACGCCGGTGCGCAACTGATCGTGGTCGATCCGTTCCGCAGCCGGACAGCCCGGGTCGCGGACGAACACCTGCAGCCGCTGCCCGATCTTCCGCCTCCTGGCGGCGCGGATGGGGCTCGACGATCCCTGTTTCGGCGACAGCGACGAGGTCCTGCTGCGCGAGCTCTTCGAACATTCGCCGGTGCCGCTCGAGCAGTTGCGCGAGCACGGCTGGGCGAAGATCGATCTCGGCCAGGGGCCTACGCCGCACGCCGACGGCGCGTTCGTCACCGAATCGGGGAAGCTCGAGCTCAGCGCGCGTTACGTGCCGTCAGCAGAGGTGGCCGACGAGTCGCTCGCGGCGCGGCACCCCCTCTCCCTGATCACGCCCAAGACTCACCTCTTCCTGAACTCGACCTTTCCCAACCAAGCGCCCCAGCACTCCGCGCAGCCCGAGCCGTTCATCGTCATCAGCCCGGCTGATGCAGGATCGCGCTCGATCGCCGACGGGGACAGGGTGCGTGTCTTCAACGATCGCGGCGACTTCGTCGTCAGCGCGCACGTGTCCGACGATGCCCGGCCAGGCGTGCTCGTCGCTCCGATGGGGTGGTGGAACGCCGACTATCCGGAGCAGCGCAGCTCTCAGGCCACGACCCCGCAACGCCTGACCGAGATCGGGGCTGCGCCGACGTTCAACGACAACCGAGTGGAGATCGAAGCGATCCGACCCGCGTCGTAAGTAGATTCGCTCCCCCGACCAATGCTCGCCGCACCCGTAAACCGCCTCGTCACCGAGCTCGCGCGCCTGCCGGGCATCGGCCAGCGCACCGCGCAGCGGCTCGCGTTCCACATCCTGCGCGCGCCCGACGACGAGGCGCTCGGACTCGCCGAGGCGATCCGCGAGGTCAAGGCGACCGTCGGCCTCTGCGAGGTGTGCTTCAACCTCGCCGTCGGGCCGCACTGCGAGATCTGCCAGGACTCGCGCCGCGAGGCGGCGATGATCTGCGTCGTCGAGGAGCCGAGCGACGTGATCCCGATCGAGCGCACGAACGAGTTCCGTGGCCGCTACCACGTGCTCGGCGGCGCGCTGTCGCCGATCGACGGGATCGATCCGGAGGACCTCCACATCGGCGAGTTGATCGATCGGGTCTCTGGAAACGGCGTGCGCGAGGTCGTGATCGCCACCAACGCGACGACGACCGGCGAGGCGACCGCGCTCTATCTCGCCGACGCGCTGCGCGAGCGCTCGCCCGATGTCGCGGTGACGCGGCTCGCCAGCGGCCTGCCGGTCGGGTCCGATCTCGAGTACGCGGACGAGATTACGCTCGGCAAGGCGCTCAAAGGCCGCCGCGACATCTAGCTAGCGCGAGCTCTGGATCAACCCGAGGTTCTTCTTCGCGGTCAGTGAGCGCCGCAGCGCCTCGTTGATCCGCTCGCGCGAGATGATGCCCTTGCGAACGGCGTTTAGGACCGCGAGGTAGGCGGCCTCCTGGCTGCCCTGGGGCCGGGAGATGTAGATCAGGTCGGCGCCGGCGTTGATCGCGGCGACCGCGGCGTCCGGCACGCGCGAAACGGCCGTTACCGCCGGTGAGGAGAGGTCGTCCGCGATCGCGACGCCCTTGAAGCCCAGCCGGTCGCGCAGGAGATCGGTCGTGATCGACTTCGACAGCGACGCGGGGGTGACGAAGTCGTCGGTCGCGTAGAGGCCGTGACCGACGACGATCGCCGGGGCCTTGGCCTTGATCGCGGCCCGGAACGGGATCAGATCGCGCTCCTCGAGCTCGTCGGGCGTCAGCCCCACCTGTGCGGGGCCCGCCTCGGTCGATTGCGAAGCCGCGCCGAGCCCCGGGAAGTACTTCGGCGCGGAGAGCAGCCGCGACTGGCGATAGGCGTCGATCGTCGCGCGCGCGAACGCGGCCACGGCGCGCGGATCGTCCGAGAAGGCGCGCTCTCCGATCGTCTCGCCGCCGACGTCGATGTCGGGCGCGAGGACGCCGGTGACGCCGAGCGGCGCGAGCGCCTTCGCGGCCGTGCGGGCCTGCTCGCGTGCCTCGCCCGCATCGGCGATCTGCGACGGAGCCTTCGCGGGCGGCAGGTCGGCGAACTCGTTGAAGTCGCCGCCCTCCTGCGCGGTCAGCACGAAGGGGGGCACGTGCTTCTCCTGCTGGGATATCACGCGCGCCTCGCCGGTGAGGCTCGCCAGTTGCTGCGGGGTCTCGTAGTTCTGCTGGTCGAGCACGATTCCGCCGAGGTCGTTCTCGCGCAGGCGGCCGAAGATCGGCGCGAGCAGGTCGGTTCCGTCGAAGCCGACGAGGAACAGCTGCGCGACCTTGCGCTCGAGCGGCAGGCGCTTGGTCAGGTCTTCGACGCTGCGCGGCGCCTTCGGCCCCTCGACCTTCTCCGGCGGCGCCGGGATCAGGCGCGCCAGGAACGACTGCTCGGTGCCGGGCGCCGTGCCGCCGCCGGCCTCCTCGACGGTCTTCGAGGCCGGCTCGTCGTCGCCGGTGAGGGCCCCCGCTCCGACGATCGCGCCGGCCGCGAGGGCGACCACGGCGATCCCGAGCAACGCGAGTCGAGCCCGCTGGATCGCCGGCGGCCCGCCCGGGCGGCCGAGCAGATGTGAGAGGGAGCGACGCGCTCGCGCCCAGGCGCGCTCGAGGGTGTCCACGGCCGGGAAACTAGTGATTCGGGGCGCGGCAGCCGCCACCACTATCTTTGGCGGATGCCCGCGCACGCCCAGACCGGCGACACGGTGGTGATGAAGTTCGGCGGCACCTCGGTGGCCGACGCCGAGCAGATCACGCGCGCCGCGCGCCGGATCGTGGAGGCGAAGGAGCGCGGCGACCATGTCGTCGCCGTGCTGTCCGCGCGCGGCAAGACGACCGACGAGCTGGTCGCGATGGCGCGTGAGGTGTCCGCACGGCCGCATCCACGCGAGCTGGACATGCTGCTCTCGACCGGGGAGCGCATCTCGTGCGCGCTCGCCGCGATGGTGATCAACGACCTCGGCCACGAGGCGATCTCGCTGACCGGGTCCCAGGCGGGCATCGTCACCGACGCCACGCACACCAAGGCACGCATTCTCGACGTGCGCGCCGATCGCATCCGGGCGGCCCTCGACGAGGGCAAGGTCGTGCTCGTCGCCGGCTTCCAAGGCGTCTCGACCTCGTCCTCGGACGTGACGACGCTCGGCCGCGGTGGCTCGGACACGACCGCGGTCGCGTTGGCGGCCGCCCTCGACGCACATGTCTGCGAGATCTACACCGACGTGCTGGGCGTCTTCAGCGCCGACCCGCGGATCGTGCCCGACGCCCGCAAGCTGGCGGCGGTCTCGTTCGAGGAGATGCTCGAGATGGCCTCCTCCGGCGCCAAGGTGATCCAGCTGCGCGCGGTCGAGTACGCGCGCAACCACGGCGTTCGGATCCATTGCCGCGCGAGCTTCGACGATCGACCCGGTACCTTCGTCCTGACCGAAGAGGGAACGATGGAGCACCCGATCGTCACAGCCGTGACCCATTCAGCCGTCGACGCGCGCGTCACGCTGACCGGGGTCCCCGACCGGCCCGGCATCGCCGGCCGCGTGCTGACCGCGCTTGCCGCGGCGCAGGTGAACGTCGACATGATCATCCAGAACGAGCCCGCCTCGGCGGACCGCTCCGCCGACATGTCGTTCACGGTCCCGCGCGACGACCTGCCCGCCGCGGGCGACGCGCTCGCCCCGCTCGCCGCGGAGCTCGGCATCGGCGGCGTCGAGACCGATCAGGAGATGGCGAAGGTCTCGCTCGTCGGTGCCGGGATGAAGACCAACCCGGGCGTCGCCGCCAAGGCGTTCACCGTGCTCGGCGACGCCGGCGTCAACATCGAGATGATCGCCACCTCGCCGATCAAGATCTCGTGCGTGATCCGCGAGCAGGACCTCGAGCGCG
>Ga0136620_10001236_pt1 | contig 12064 bp, 8 predicted proteins | sample AntDrymUQ4162106_2_FD_104806 | JGI IMG/M metagenome (GOLD analysis project Ga0136620, IMG submission 104806) | Polar desert sand microbial communities from Dry Valleys, Antarctica - metaG UQ416 (21.06) | ecosystem: Environmental > Terrestrial > Soil > Desert | place: Antarctica: Dry Valley... | reverse complement strand
GGCCTGACCCGCGCCTTCAACGACGTGCTCAAGTCGACCCGGTTGCTCAAGGTCGGTGATCCAGACGTGACCAAGGACGACGTCCTCGAGGGCCTCACGGCCGTGGTCACCGTGCGGCTGGCCGAGCCGCAGTTCGAGGGGCAGACAAAGGAGGTGCTCGGGACCCCAGCGGTTACGCGGATTGTCCACGCGGTCGTTTCGCGTGAGCTGAAGGCCTTCCTTACCTCGGGCAAGGCGGCGCAGAAGATACCGGCCCGACGGCTGATGGAGAAGGTGGTCGGCGCTGCCAGGACGCGGATCATGGCGCGGCAGCAGAGGGACACCCAGCGGCGCAAGAACGCCCTGGAGTCCAGCGCTTTGCCGGCGAAGCTGGCCGACTGCCGCAGCACCGACCTGGACCGCTCCGAGCTGTTCATAGTGGAGGGCGACTCCGCCCTCGGTACCGCAAAGTCGGCCCGCGACTCCGAGTACCAGGCGCTGCTGCCCATCCGTGGCAAGATCCTCAACGTCCAGAAGGCCTCGATCGGCGACATGCTCAAGAACGCGGAGTGCGCGTCGATCATCCAGGTGGTCGGTGCCGGAAGTGGTCGCACCTTCGACATCGACGCGGCCCGCTACGGCCGGATCATCTTCATGGCTGACGCCGACTCCGACGGCGCTCACATCCGCTGCCTGCTGACAACACTGTTCGTCCGCTACATGACGGGGCTCATCGCAGCCGGCCGGGTGTTCGCTGCGGTCCCGCCGCTGCACCGCATCGAGCTGGTTACCCCTAAGCGCGGCATGGGCAAGTTCGTCTACACGTACTCCGACACGGAGTTGCAACGCCGGCTCGCTGAGCTGGCGAAGAAGGACGTGCGCTGGAAGGAACCGGTGCAACGCTACAAGGGCCTAGGCGAGATGGACGCCCCGCAGCTGGCAGAGACCACGATGGACCCTCGGCACCGCACCCTTCGGCGCATCACGCTCGACGACGCAGCAGCCGCCGGTGAGGTACTCGAGCTGCTGATGGGCAACGAGGTCGCGCCGCGCCGCGAGTTCATCGTGAGCAATGGTGGGCAGCTGAGCCAGGACGAGCTGGACATCTGAGGTCACGACAGAAGGGGCGTGCCCGGAGGAGCTGCGATGAGGACCGGACAGCCGTGGTCCTGGCACGGCACGATCCACGCAGCCGGCGTCGGCTCCCGCACCCTGAGTCTACGCTCTGGATGGTTAGGGCTTGTGGTCGTTCGCGCAGCCACGAGCCCTAACGTTCCGTCGGCTCGGACCGGAGCCGCCCAGCGTGAGCAGCGCCGCGACCGCGGCGACCAGGGCACAGGCCCCCGCCCCCGCGAACACGGTCTGGAGCTGGGTGATACCGGCATCGAGGACGCGAAGCCGGTACTCGTCGCAGCGGGACGGGTCCTGCGGGCACAGCTGTTGAATGGGAGGGATCGAGGCAGAGGTGGCGTAGAACCGGCGTAGCCCGATCGCTGTGAGCACCGAGATCCCGACCAGCATGCCGACCATCCGGGCGACGACCACCAGCGCACTGGAGATGCCATGCACCTCGGGACGGGTGCTTGCCAGCAGGGCCGTGTTCACGGGCGCGATCGCAGCGCCGAAGCCGAGCCCGGCAAGCACCAGCGGCACGCTGGCGGCTGGCTGCCGCAGTGCGTCGAGGTCCCACGTCGCCATCCAGGCAAAGCTCGCGGCGGCCATCAGCATCGCTGCGGCCGTCAACGGACCGGCCGGCAACCGGCGTGTCGCCCATCCGCCCAGCAGCGCCCCCACCGGCAGCGCAGCCAGGAACCGCAGCAGCACCAGCGCGGCATTGAGCTGTGAGTCGGGGTAGACGGTGAGACGGGCGAAGAACGGGATGTCCACCAGTGCCGCGATCAGGGCGGCACCGACGAAGAGCGAGACGAGCAGTGCCCCCCACGCCGGGCGGGGCCGCAACGTGCCGTGTGGGATCAGGGGGTCGTGGGCATGGGACTGCCGCCAGGCGAAGAGCGCCGCACAGACAGCCGCCCCAGCGAGCAGGTACGGCCCGGTCGGCGGCAGCACCGCAACCTCCGGGTTCGCCGAGGCGAAGGCGACGATCACACCGCTCAGCGCCAGGGCGAGCGCAGTGGCACCGAGCAGGTCGACACGGCGCAGGGTCGGGCCCCACGAACGGCAGGCCAGCAGTGGCCGGGCAGCGGTCGCCTGCCGGACGGCGAAGAGGACGAGCAGGGCCAGTGCCGCGAGAGCCGTTGGGCTGAGCCACCGGTTGTCACCGGCGACCGGCAGGAGCGCTACCCCGTACGTGACGTCGCTGGCCAAGGCCTCCGGTTGTCGCATCACCAGCACCACGCAGCCCAAGGCCAGCATTCCGAGCAGCGCCCCGAGGACGTCCGGTGCTCTCTTCGTGACATGGTGCGGGTCTCGGCGTGCGGCGACCAGCGCCGCCACGAGAACCAGCGCCACCGCAGTGTTGAGCCAAAAGATCGCCCGCCAGTCCGCGGCTGTCAGAACGGCAGCTCCGTAGAGGGGTCCGACGACGCTGCCCAGCTCCTGCACGGCGCCGACCACACCGAGTGGCAGGCCTCGCCGATCGGGCGGCCAGAGGTCGGCGACCAGCGCGAGCGTGGCCGGGACGAGGCCACCACCACCGGCGCCCTGCAAGAAGCGTCCGACGACGATCGACTCGAGGTCGTACGCCGCTGCGGTGAGGACGGACCCGAGGGCGAACACGACGAGCGAACCGATCAGGACCGGAACTCTGCCGCGCACGTCGGCGATGCGGCCGACGAGCGGCAGGATCCCGACGTAGCCGAGCAGGAACCCGGACACGATCGGCGCGGCTCGTTGCAGCTCGTCGATGTCGAGACCGGCCGCGGTCATCATGTCGGGCAGCGCGAGCACCACGACGTACGTGTCCGCAGCGGCGAACGCGACGGCGGCCGCGGCGAGCCCGAGCAGCAGGCGGGGCACGGTCGCACCGTTCGGCGCCGCCAACGCCGAGTCGGGGGAGCCTGCGGAGCTCACGTCGGTGCTGTGATCTTGACTACCTGGTCGGAGGGGTCGAGCGACAGTGTGTACGTGACGTCGTCGGAGCCGGGGTAGAAGGGGCCGGTCACCACCGCACTGCGCAGCTCGTCGTCGTCGGTCAGGCCATACTCGACCGCGAAGTCAGCGGCGGAGTCGGCCGATGGGATCAGTGTTTGGACGGTCTGCCCAGCCAGCGTGCCGGAGATCGTGGTCAGGACCTCCTCGCCCTCGCGCGCCGGTTCACCTCCGGCGACCGCCTCGGTCGACGTCAGGAACGTCGACACCCCGGTGTCGGGGTCGAGCAGGGCTGCCGGGTCGGGAGCGCCGTAGCTGCCCGGGTCGATCGGGAAGTAGGTAGGGACAAAACCGACCTTGGCATACACCTCACCAGCGACGCTGACCAGGTCGATGGGCAGCGTGGCGCCTCCGGTAACGACGTGCCCCTCGCCCTCGAAGGCCGGGGTATGAGTGCCCACCCCGTCGGCGTCCAGCAGGCCGCTCACGCCGGACGGGAGGCTCTCGGTGGACATCGAGAACGCCACACTTGCCGCCTCGTCGAGTGACTGCTTGGCCATGTCCAACCGGCCTTGCAGGTCCTCCGGCGGGTCGCCGGTCTCACCACCGCCGCAGCCTGTTAGCGCGAGCACGGCCGTACCGGCGAGAACACCTGCTACCGAGCGGGCTGTCGCACTCACGATCTCAGCCTCTCACCGATCGAGGTGGGGCCGCGCTGTCCGCCGGCGCGCTGACGGCCGTGATGGGCTGGCTGGCGGGCGTTCCCGACCCGTCGCGGCGCCCCGTCGGCTCGGGCAGGTCGACCGGGGCGCTGCTCCCGGCGCTGGCCAACGCCGGCCCCGTGCCGGCCCACGCCAGCAGCAACGTGTCCTCGCCCTTGAGGAAGCGATGACAACGCACGCCACCGGTCGCTCGGCCCTTGGCCGGGTAGTCGGTGAACGGGCTGACCTTGACGGTGCCCGGCTGCGTCGCGGCAGGCGACACGCTCACACCCGCAACCGTCACGAGCACCGCGTCGGCGGGGGCCACAACGGCCCCGAAATGCACCGCGCGCGCGTCGTGTGCCAGCTTCATGCCCGCGATCCCACTGCCGCCGCGACCCTGCGGTCTGACGGCGGAGGCGGGGAAGTGAAGCAGCTGCGCGTCGGTGCTGACGAAGCACAGCTCCGCCGTGGCGGTTGTTAGCTCGGTCGCGCCGACGACCTCGTCACCGTCGTCGAGCCGGATGACGTTCCATACCTCCTTGGCGGGGTGGTCCGGTGTCACCCGCTTGACCACACCGGCCCGCGTACCGACGGCGAGACCCATGGCGCTCGGGTCGAGCGTCGTCAGGCACAGCACCCGCTCGCCGGACTCCAACCCCAGGAACTCGCTGACGGGGGCGCCTCCTTGCAGGTGAGGCGCGGTCGCGGTCATCGGCAGTGCGGGTAGGTCCAGCACCGCCAGGCGGTGCAGTCGACCGGCGCTGGTCACGGCGCCGACGGTCCCCCGTGCGGTCGCCGGCACCGCCGACGACACCGTGTCGTGCCGGGCGCGGGGCCCGCCGCGGCTCAGCGGCTCGTCGGTGGTGGTCCGGGCGAGCAGCCCGGTCGAGCTGAGCAGCACCAGGCACGGGTCGTCCGCGACCTCCAACGGCATCGCTGCGCTCACCGCCTGGCCGGCGAATTCCAGCAGCACGGTCCGGCGTGGGGTGCCGAACGACGTGGCGACCTCCGCCAGCTCCTCGGAGACGACCTGACGGAGCAGCGACTCGTTCGCGAGGATGGCGTCGAGCTCGGTGAGCGTCTGGTGCAGCGCGCCGCGCTCGCTCTCGAGCTCGAGCCGGGAGAACTTTGTCAACCGCCGCAGCGGCATGTCGAGGATGTATGTCGCCTGCGCCTGCGACAGCTCGAAGACCGTCATCAAGCGTTGGCGGGCCATCTCGGCGTCATCACTGGACCTGATGAGCTGGATGACCTCGTCGATGTCGAGGATTGCGACCAGCAGGCCCTCGACCAGATGCAGCCGGTCGGCCGCCCGGGCCCGCCGGAACACGGTGCGTCGGCGCACCACGTCGTAGCGGTGACCCAGGAAGACCTCGAGCAGCTGCTTGAGCCCGAGCGTTCGCGGCTGACCGTCGACGAGCGCAACCGCGTTGATGCCGAACGAGTCCTCGAGCGGTGTCTGCCGGTAGAGCTGCTCGAGGATCGCGTCGGGGTGGAACCCGTTCTTGACGTCGATCACGAGCCGCAGCGCGTTATGCCGGTCGGTGAGGTTTTTGACGTCGGCGACGCCCTGCAGCTTCTTGGCCTGCACCAGCGCCGTGATGCGTTCGATGACCTTCTCCGGTCCCACGTTGTACGGCAGCTCGGTGATGACGATGCCCTGGCGTCGTGGCGTCACTGCCTCGATGCGCGCTGTCGCGCGCATGCGGAAGGAGCCGCGCCCGCTCGCGTATGCGTCCCGGATGCCGTCGAGACCGATGATCTTGCCGCCGGTCGGCAGGTCGGGGCCGGGCACGAACCGCATCAGGTCGTCGAGTGACGCCTCGGGGTGCCCGATCAGGTGACGCAGGGCGGCCACCACCTCCACCAGGTTGTGGGGGGCGATGTTGGTGGCCATCCCAACCGCGATGCCCGACGCCCCGTTGACCAGCAGGTTGGGCAGGGCCGCTGGCAGCACCGACGGCTCGAGCTCACGATTGTCGTAGTTGGACTTGAAGTCGACGGTGTCCTCGTCGAGCGACCCGGTCATCGGCAGCGCCGAAGCGGCCATCCGGCACTCCGTGTAGCGCATCGCGGCCGGCGGGTCGTCCGTACTGCCGAAGTTGCCGTGCCCGTCGACGAGGGGGACACGCATGGCCCAGGGCTGCACCAGGCGGACCAGCGCGTCGTAGATCGCCCCGTCACCGTGCGGGTGCAGCCGGCCCATGACCTCTCCGACCACTCGGGCGCACTTGACGTGGCCGCGGTCGGGCCGCAGGTTCATGTCGGTCATCGTGTAGAGGATGCGGCGTTGCACCGGCTTGAGCCCGTCGCGGGCGTCGGGCAGGGCTCGGGAGTAGATCACCGAGTAGGCGTACTCGAGGAAGCTGGACCGCATCTCCTCGCCGACGTCGATGTCGACGATGTGCTCCTCGAACTCCTCCGGCTCGGCGGTCTTGCTGCGTCGGGCCATGACGGTGACGCCTCCTCCTGCTGGTCCTCCTGCCGACGGGCAGGACGCCATTGTCTCCGGTCGCCCTGACGGTCCCGTGCAGGCTCGCCCTCCCGGTACCGTCACTGGCATGGCCTCGGGCAAGTGCGCGACGTCCGGTGCCCTGACCCTGACACCGGAGGCCGACACAGCGGATGAGGCGCGACAGCTGGCGGGGCTCCTGGGTGACAAAGTGGGGCTCGGCGGGCTGCTGGACACCCTGCCCCGGCAGTCGCAGCAGGTCCCGGTGCCCGGGGGAGACGTCACAGGGTTCGGCTGGGACGACGTCGACGCCGAGACGACCGCGTGGTGGCCGCAGGGCCTGGCCACGTCGGCCGAGGCGGACACGCCGGTCGTCGGCTCGCAGCGAACCGTCGTGCTGGCAGCGTGGTACGCCCGCAACCGCGCGGGCCAGGGGGATGTGGCCTGCCGGGTGTCGGTGCTCGACCTGAGCGACGACGATCGGCCGCGCTACGGGCATGCCCTGCTGGTAGATCCGCACCGTCGGTTCTGGTCACGCCGCCGGCACCGCGACGTACCGGTCCACGCCGGGGGTCTGGTCTGGTCCGGCGACCTGCTGCTCGTGGCCGACACCCGGCGCGGCATGCGTGTCTTCGACCTGCGCGACCTGACCCGGCTCCCGCCGGGGGCGAAGGGGTTCTGGGGATGCGACTACGTCCTGCCCCAGCGCGGGCGATGGCTCGCCGGGGCCTCGGGTTCGGCTCCGCTGCGCTGGTCGTTCGCCTCGCTCGACCGCACCGACCCCGCGGGGACGTGGCTGGTCGCCGGCGAGTACTCGGCCAAGGGGGTGGGGGCTCGGGTGACCCGGCTGCCTCTGGAGCCGCTTCTTGCGGGCGAACGAGCCGAAGCCGTGGAGGTCCTCGTGACCGATCTGCCCAGCATGCAGGGTGTCGCCAGGGTCGACGGCAGCTACTGGGTCAGCACGAGTGCCGGACGGCGGCATCGCGGACACCTGTGGACCGGTCGGCCCGGCTCACCTTTCACGCAAATGGCCGAGGCATTGCCTGTCGGTCCCGAGGACGTCTCGTACGACCCGACTCGGCGCGGGCTGTGGACGCAGACTGAGCACCCCGGCCAGCGCTTCGTGTTCTGCGCCGTCCTCCCAGCCGCCAGCCGCGTGCAAGACTGAGGCCATGGCCGAGGTCGGGCCCCGCGGAGGGGCAGCGCACCGCAGCGCGGCCCTGCGCGCGGCGCCGGGCAAGGACCAGCCCGCCGATCGCTCCGGCGAGCTGCGAGATTCCGTCGAGGCGAGCGGCTACTACCCCAATGTGGTGCTCGACGGCATCGATGCTGCCCTCGCGAGCGAGCCGGTGCGCGGCTTCGTCGTGCACCATGAGCCGACTTTCGACCGGGACGAGGTGCGCCGCCACGTCACCGTGGTGGCGCTGACCGCCGGCCGGCTGGTGGTGGCCCACACCGACGAGCACCCCGCCGACGACCTGCTGCCGGAGCCGTACACTTCCACCACCACCGAGGCGATCCCGCTGAGCTCGGTGTCCTCGGTCGTGGTCAACCGCATGGTCGCCAATCCGGACCGCTTCGGTGGAGCGGCGCTCCCGGTGGACGCCGCCAGCGAGGCCGTGGTCACGATCGGGTGGGGTGCCGTTGGCCGGATCGACCTGGAGCCCGCGGTGTGCAGCGACCCGGCATGTGAGGCCGACCACGGCTACACCGGCAGCGTCTCGGCCGACGACTTCTCGTTGCGCGTCAGCACCGCCGCCGACGGCGCCGGTGCCGTTGACCGGCTGCTCGCCTTCGCCCGCGACCTGTCGGCAGCGACCGCGCTTCGATGACAGCACCCTCGGTGGTGCTGCCGCGGTACGGGCAACGCGCCTTGTCCGACCTGCTGCCCGGTGTCGCCGCCGCCCTGGGGCTTCCTGGTTTCACCGACCACCTGGGTCTGCCTGCCGCCCGGCGGTACGTCGTGGTCCTCGTCGACGGGCTGGGCCAGGACCTCCTGGAGCGACACCGCGACGCCGCGCCGTACCTCGCCTCGCTCCTCGACCGCGAACCGTTGACGAGCGGTGTCCCGTCTACGACCGTGACCAGCCTGACCTCGCTGGGCACCGGGTTGGCGCCCGGGCGGCACGGGGTCGTCGGCTACACCAGCCGGATTCCGGGGACCAACCGCCTGCTCAACGCCCTGAAGTGGCCGGCCGACGTCGACCCGCTTGCCTGGCAGCCCCACCAGACCGTCTTCGAGCGGATGGCCGAGGCCGGCGGGATGGCGGCCGCAGTCAACCGGACCTCGTTCGAAGGCTCCGGACTGACCGTCTGCAGCCAGCGCGGAGCGGTTTACCACAGTGCCGACACCCCGTGGGAGCGGCTATCGGTGGTCGCCGAGGTGGCCAAGGCAGAGCAGTCGCTGACGTACGCGTACGAGTCGACGCTGGACCACCACGGCCATGAGATCGGGTGTACGTCCCCGGAGTGGCTGGCGCGGTTGGCCGGGGTGGACACCGACCTGCTGCGGCTGCGAGCCGCGCTGCCGGCGGATGCAGTGCTGGTAGTCACCGCCGACCACGGCATGATCGACCTGGCGCTGCGGGGACGCATGGACGTCGACGACTATCCAGGACTGCTCGACGACGTCGTCCTGGTCGGGGGCGAGGCGCGGCTGCGCCACCTCTACTGCCGGGCCGGCGCCGCCGATGACGTCGCCCAACGGTGGCGGGAGGACCTCGATGACCGGGCGGTCGTGCTCACCCGAGACGACGCCGTGGCGGCCGGCTGGTTCGGACCCCTCGACCCGCGGGTGCGGCCCCGCCTGGGTGACGTGCTGGTGGCGGGGCTGGGGGACTTCGCCACGTTTTCACGGCGGTTGTTCCCAGTGGAGGGGCGGATGGTGGGCTTCCACGGCTCGCTGACCGCAGCCGAGATGCTGGTCCCGCTGCTCGTCGATGCACCTCGCGGCTGATCGTTCCGGCAGGATGGCGAGCCGTGGCTGAGCTGGCGTTCTTCACCGGAACGATGGACTGTGGCAAGTCGACCCTGGCGCTGCAGATGGACCACAACCACGCGGCGCGCGGCCGGATCGGCCGGATCTTCACCAGCCAGGACCGGGCCGGTCCCGCGACGCTGTCCAGTCGGCTGGGGCTGGAGACCGACGCGCTGGAGGTCTCACTCGACTTCGACTTCTGGCGCTACACCGTCGACACGTTGACCTCCGGCGGCCGCATCGACTACCTGGTGTGCGACGAGACGCAGTTCTACACCCCCTGGCAGGTGGAGCAGCTGGCGCGGATCGCCGACGAGCTACAGATCGACGTGTTCGCGTTCGGCGTCCTGACCGACTTTCGTACCCGGCTGTTCCCCGCCTCCGCTCGGCTGGTCGAGCTCGCCGACCGTACCTCGGTCCTGCAGGTGCAGGCACTGTGTTGGTGCGGACAGCGGGCGACCCACAACGCCCGCACCATCGACGGTGAGATGGTGACCGAGGGCGAGGTCATCGTCGTGGGCGACACCGAGCCCGACCCCGTCGACCAGTCACGCGGCGAGGTCGGCTACGAGGTGCTGTGCCGTCAGCACCACCGTCGCACCATGACTGCGGCTCGGGCCAAGGCGGCGGCGTTGTCGCCCGACGTCCTCCCGTTCGAGAGCGAGGCACTGCGGTGAACCCCCTGATCTCGGCCGGCCGGCTGGCGGAGGTGCTCCAGGCCGCGGACCCCGTGGTCCTGCTCGACGTCCGCTGGTCGCTGCGCGGCTCACCCGGCCGCGAGGCGTACGCCGCCGGACATCTGCCGGGCGCAGTATTCATCGACCTCGACGCCCACCTGAGCGCCCCACCCGGTGCCGGAGGGCGACACCCGCTACCCGATCCCGAGCGGTTCGCAGCGGAGATGCGGCACGCCGGCGTCCGCCGCCACGTACCGGTGGTGGTCTATGACCAGCGCGACGGTACCTCGGCGGCACGCGCCTGGTGGTTGCTGCGCCACCACGGCCACGACCGCGTCCATCTGCTCGACGGCGGCTACGACGCATGGGTCGCCTCAGGTGGCAGCGTCTGCGACGCGGAGGTGGTGCCGCCGCGGGGTGACTTCGTGCCGGCGCCGGGTTCGCTGGGCGTACTGGACTCGGACCAGGTGACGGTGACGGCTCGCTCTGGCGTGCTTCTGGACGCGCGGGCCACCGAGCGTTACCGCGGTGAGGTCGAGCCGGTCGACGCCGTCGCCGGTCACATCCCGGGTGCACTCAGCGCGCCGACCGCCGACAACGTCGACGGCGCCGGACACTTTCGCAGCGTCGACGAGCTGAGGACGCGTTTCACCGCGCTCGGCGTGGCCGACGGCGTCGCTGTGGGGGTCTATTGCGGCTCCGGCGTCACGGCGGCGCACGAGATCCTTGCCCTTGCGGTGGCCGGCTTCGACGCCGCGCTCTACCCCGGCTCCTGGAGCCATTGGATCCGCGACGACGCGCGCCCCGTCGCGACCGGGACCTCCCGACGTTGAGGTCGTGGACGCGACGCCGTTGTCGGGAGATCGGTCCGTTCCGCCGCGACGGAAGCGGTGTCCCACGGACAACCCCTCACCATCCGAGACTTCTGACGCGTCCCGCGCCCGTCATAAGTCTGGGATCGTCATCGGGGCCGCGGGTGGGTTACCGGCGGATGGACCTGAGCATGCGGACGACCGTGTTCGGCGCTTCTTCCTTGACCTCCCGCAGCACGAGGTCGGCGGCCCGTGCAGCGCTGAGGCCGGGCGACGCGTCGAGGCGGACAGTCGAGAACCTGATGCCGTCCCCCAGCAGCTCCGAGGACCACGGCAGATCCGACTGCGCCCCGACCGAGGTGATGGTCACGACGTGACCGGTCCCGGCGGCGTGCAGCGCAACGCTCAGACCACGAACCAACCGGATGGCGCCGAGACGGCTGAGCTGCGCCACGGGCCCGGCGTCGGTGACCACCACGACGCGGACAGCGTCGTGGTCCTCGGTGACCTGCTCGGCCAGCGCGTCGATGGTGGCCAGGTCGGACAGGTCGCAGACGTAGGTGTAGGCGACGCCACCCGCGTCCTCGATGTCGCTCGCCACTGCCGCGAGGGTCTCAGGATTAGAGGCCACCAGGACCGGGACTCCGCCCGCCTGGGCGACCTTGAGCGCGATGGCCGTGCCGATGTCGGCCGGCGACTCGGTGATCACGACCGCCCGCCCCTCGAGCGCGCGGCGCAGAGCGGCGTCCTTCGCCGTGGCGCGGTCCAGGCGCTGCTCCCAGTACTCCCAGAGCAGTGTTGCGTACGACTCGAGGTCAGGACAGCCGATGCCCGACCCGGCCAGCTCACGCTCGGTCTGCCGGGAGGCGAACGTCGTGGGCAACGACAAGACATCGAGCACCTGCGGCGGGAAACCGAACCGGCCGAGGGTCTGACGCAGCGCGAACCGACCCGGCCCACTGGTGACCACGGCGCGGGCTGCCCTCGTCGGCAGTCCCCAAGTGGGGATCAGGGACGTCGTCCGGCGGTCCACGGGCACCGCGAAGCGGGGTGCCTGCGCGGCCGCTGTGAAAGCGTTAATGACCTCGATCGTGGGTTGCGGGGCCGGGTTCACGAGATGGAAGGTGCGCCCGTCCAGGCCAGGTTGGTGCGCGAGATGGTCCGTGGCCTCCACCACGTAGTCGACCGGCACGATGTTGGTGTCGCCGAGGTCGAGCCCGACCAGCGGAGCCCACTGCGGCAGTGTGTCGCGCAGCCGTCTGAGCAGCGGGAACATGGAGTACGGTCCGTCGCCGCAGGCAATGGCACCCGTCTTCGATGAGCCCACCACCACCGCAGCCCGGTAGACGCGCCACCGCACCGACGACTGCTCTCGTACCGCACGCTCCGCCTCGAATGCCGTGCGGTGGTAGGGC
>Ga0136620_10001233_pt1 | contig 12067 bp, 11 predicted proteins | sample AntDrymUQ4162106_2_FD_104806 | JGI IMG/M metagenome (GOLD analysis project Ga0136620, IMG submission 104806) | Polar desert sand microbial communities from Dry Valleys, Antarctica - metaG UQ416 (21.06) | ecosystem: Environmental > Terrestrial > Soil > Desert | place: Antarctica: Dry Valley... | reverse complement strand
CGTGGTGGTCGCGTCGGAGACGCATCCCCTGGCGGCGATCGAGCTCGCGGAGGCGATCGCCACGTCCGACGTTCCCGGCGGCGTCGTGAACATCCTCACCGGGCATCGCGACGAGCTCGCCCCGATCCTCGCCGGCCACATGGACGTGAACGCGCTCGACGTCACCGGCGCGGACGGCCAGACGCCCGAGCTCGAGCGCCTCGCCGCCGAGAACGTGAAGCGGATCGTGAAGGGCTCGGCCGAGGAGCAGAGCCCGTGGACGATCGCGAGCTTCCTCGAGCTGAAGACGATCTGGCATCCGATCGGCCAGTGACGGCTCGGCGCCTCAGCCACGCGATCTCCCACGGCGAGGGGATCTCCCTGATCGTGCAGGTCGACGGGCCTGACGCCGCGCGCGCCGCCGAGGCCGGCGGCGCCGGCGCCCTGCTCGCGACGGCAGCGATCGAGGAGATCAGGGCTGTGACGAGGCTCCCTATTCTCTCCTACGAGCGAGTCGCTGACGCGTGCATCGTCTCCGCCGGCCACGATGGCGAGTTTGCGTCCGATGTCGAGATCGTCGTCCGAGTGGAGCACGAGGAGCAGCTGGCCGACGTGCTGGAGCGGCTCGACCCTGAGCTGCTCGTCCTCGCCGCAGACGACTCCGACGAGTCGCTCGAGCACGTGCTCGCGCTCCTCTCCGACGTGCCCGCCGGCAAGCTCGCGATTGTGGAGCTCGGAGGCGTCACGCGCGCCGAGATCGATGAGCTCGAGCGGGCCGGGGTGGACGCGGTGCTCCTCCGTGACCCGCTTCCCGCGCTCTAGAGGCTTCGCGCTCGCCGGCCTGCTCGTCCTCGCGGCGGCATTGCGTGTGCCGGGGCTCGACTACGGCCTGCCGTTTCCGCTGCTGAACCCGGACGAGCGCTCGATCGTGCCCCGCGCCTGGGAGCTCGTGCACGGCGGCGGCCTCGATCCCGGGTGGTACGACTATCCTTCGCTGCTGCTCGCGCTCCTCGCGCCGCTGCAGCTGCCGTTCGACACGCCGTCCTACGGTGCCGCCCGGGCGGTCGCGGCAGCCGTCGGGATCGGTGGCGTCGCGGCCGCGTGGTGGCTGGGCCGGAGTGCCTACGGCGCGACCGCCGGCGTGCTGGCCGGTGCAGCCTGCGCAGTCTCAACGGTGCACGTCGTCTACTCGCACGTGGCCGTGACGGACGTGCTCCTGACGACCGGCGCGACCATCTCGCTCGCCCTGCTCCTGACCGGCCGGCTCGAGTGGGCTGGCGCCGCCGCCGGCCTCGCCGCGTCCGCGAAGTACCCGGGCGTACTGCTCGCGCTGCCCATCCTCCTCGTCGGCTGGCGTGAGTGGCGCCGCCTCGGTCTCGCCGCGGCCGGCGCCGCGGCGGCGTTCCTGCTGACGAGCCCTTTCGTCGTCTTCCACGCGGGTGCCGCCTGGGAGGACGTTAGTCGCGTGCAGCGGCTTGCCCGTGCAGGCTGGCTCGGCTTCGAGGACGATCCCGCGACGCCGCTCGCCTTCCTCGACCGGCTCTGGGATGCGCTCGGCCCCTTTCTCCTGGTCGCCGCGGCCGGGCTTGCCCTGGCGCTGGTGAGCCTCGTGCCTCGGCGACACGGGATCGTCCGCCGTCACCGCGCTGCCGATCTCGCGCTTGTGTCGTTCGCGCTCGTCTGGTTCGCGCACCTGCTGACGGTGAACGCCTACTTCGACCGCTATGTGCTGCCGCTCGTGCCCGTGCTGGGCGCGCTTGCTGGTCGCCTCCCGCGCCTGGCGCCCCTCGCACTCGCCCTGCTCGTCGTTCCCTTCGTCTGGTCGGTCGGCGAGGTTCGCGAGCTGACGCGCACGGACACCCGTCTCGTCGCGCACGCCTGGATCGAGCAGAACGTGCCCTCCGCTGCGCTCGTCGCCGTGGAGTCCTCGACTCCTGTGCTCGGCCCGCGCCCGACGCTCGGGCTCGAGCTGCCGGGCCCCGGCCGGGCGGCCGATCCGAACCGCGACCTCGCCCGACTCCGCGCGCGCGGGGCCGACTACGTCCTCGTCACGGGTGCCGTCGCGGACCGCGTCCTCGCCGCGGCCGACAGCTATCCGCGCGAGGCCGCGTTCTACGGGGAGCTGGAGTCCGGGGCCGAGCGCGTCCTGCTGGTCGAGCCGGGCGGCGAGCTCGCCGGCCCCTGGGTGGCGCTGTACCGCCTGTAGGCTGACGGCGATGAGGGGAGAGCGCCTCAGCGCCGCCGCGATCGGCGTCGCAGTCTTCCTCGCCGGAGGCGCCCTGCTCAGCCTCGAGATCGCTTCGAGCCGCGTGATGGCCCCGTACTTCGGCAGCTCGCTCTTCGTTTGGGGAGCCCTGATCGGAGTCGTGCTCGCCGGCCTTTCGGTCGGCTACTGGATCGGCGGGATCGTCGCCGACCGCCGCGCAACCGCGCCGGTGCTCGTCGGCGTGCTCGGGCTCTCCGCCCTGCTCGTCCTCGCGATTCCGTTCGCGGACGGCTGGCTCCTCGACCAGGTGGTCGCCTGGAACCCGGGGCCCCGCCTGAATCCCGTCGTTGCGACGATCGCGATCTTCGGCGCGCCGTCGGTCGTGCTCGGCACGGTCTCGCCGATCGCCGTCAAGCTGCTCGCGCGGTCGCTCGAGCGGCTCGGACGAACGGCTGGTCGCCTCTTCGCCGTCTCGACCGCGGGCTCGATCGCGGGCACCTTCGCGACCGCGTTCTTCCTGATCCCGGAGCTCGGCACCGATCAGCTGATCGCGACCCTCGCCGTCGTGCTGCTGCTTGCCGCGGCCGGAGTGGCGCTCGTCGAGCGGCTCGTGCTCGCGTCGGCGCTCAGCCTCCTCGTGGCAGCGGCGAGCTTCGGTGCAGTCGTCTCGCTCGCCCCGGACCAGGGTGGGATCGTCGCCGCGTCCCAGTTGCAGAACTGGTCGCCGGTCTACCGCCAGCGCGGCGCCGAGGACCGCACCGGCGGCCCGGCAGCGGGTCAGGAGGGCTACAAGCTCCTGTACGCGAGGGACAGCCGCTACCACCGCATCGCCGTCGTGGAGGACGCCGACAGCCGCTACCTGCGGTTCGACAGCTCGTTCCAGAGCGGCATGTACCAGGACGATCCCTACGCGACGCGTTTCGAGTACTCCGACTACCTCCAGCTCGCGCTCGCCTACAACGCGGACGCGGAGAATGTGCTCTTCGTCGGTCTCGGCGGCGCGTCGGCCCCCAAGCGAATGTGGCGCGACTTTCCGTCGGTCCGCTTCGACGCGGTCGAGCTCGACCCCGACGTCGTCGACGTCGCCTACCGCTTCTTCGAGCTCCCGCGGGACGAGCGGCTACATGTCGAGGTCGAGGACGGACGGCGCTACCTCGTGCAGAACGACGGGCCGTGGGACGCAATCGTGATCGACGCCTTCTACTCGGACTCGATCCCGTTCCATCTCGCGACGCACGAGTTCCTCGAGCTCGCTCGGTCGCGGCTCGCTCCGGGCGGGGTGATCGTCACGAACATCATCGGCGCGGTCGGCGGCAGCGAGTCACGGCTGCTGCGCTCGATGCTGCGCACGTACCGCACGGTCTTCCCGACTGTGGCGGTGCATCCAGTGCGCACGGAGGGGGATACCGATCTCGGCGGCGTGCGCAACGTGATCTTCGTCGCCGGCGAGGGGGCTGCTCCCTCGAAGCCGTTCCTGCTCGAGCGCTGGCGCGAGGTGCGGCGCCGCTCGCCGGGGACTCCCGACCTAACTGCCGCGATCCGAGACCGCGTCGACCGGCCGCTTGCGACGAACGACGTGCCGGTGCTGACCGACGACTACGCGCCGACCGACGCGCTGCTGCTTCTGTTCGGTTAGGCCGCTGCGTCTGGAGTGAGCTGCGGGGCCGAGAGCACCTCTGAGATGAAGCGCGACACTGCGGCCGGGTCAAACGGCTTCGTGAAGAAACCGACTGCGCCGGCAGCGAATGCAAGCTCCTCGACCTCGCGCGGAGAGTGCAGGGCCGGTCTCTAGGGCCCCGCGGCGGTGCTGCAGTCTCGCCAGCTGCTGTGGCGTGCGGGGCTCATCCCACCGCGTAATCGTCCCGTTGGAAAACCCCCGATTCCGCGCTAGAATGGCCGTACAGGGACGACCTCGACGTGCGTCGCCAATTCATTCCTCACCCTCTCCGTGCGGCCCACGGAAGCCGTGGCTGAGGGCCCCGCGCGGTCGCTCCGGATCCTGATCGCGAACGAGCGCAAGGATCGACTGCAGCGGATCGCCGAGATCGTGACCGGGCTCGGTCACGACGTGATCTCACGGGAGCTGGAGGTCGCCGAGGTCGCGGCGGCCACCGAGCGCGAGCACCCCGACCTCGCCTTCGTGGGTCTCGGCATCAGCGGTGAGCACGCGCTGGACATGATCTCCGAGATCGTCCGCGAGGCTTCGTGCCCGGTGATCGCGCTGCTTGAGTCCCACGATCCGCTCTGGGTCAACGAAGCCGCGAAACGCGGCATCTTCGCCTACATCGTCAATGGCAATCCGGAGGAGATGCAGGGCGCGATCGAGATCACGATCAGGCGCTACGCCGAGTACACGAACCTCGAGGGTGCGTTCCGCCGCCGTGCGGTGATCGAACGCGCGAAGGGAATCGTGATGGCGCGACAGGCGATCGGAGAGCGCGAGGCGTTCGAGCTCCTACGCGCGCAGTCGCAGCGCAGCGGTCGCAAGCTGTTCGACGTGGCCGAGGCCGTGATCGAGAGCCACCTGCTGCTGATCCCGTCGACCTAGAGACCGGATCAGCCGAAGAACGCCCGCGCGGTCTCGTACCACTCGGGCGGTACCGTCTTCAGCTCGGCGGTCGCCTCCTCCAGGGAGACGTCGACGATCGAATCGCCCTGGAGCGCGGCCATTCGGCCGAAGCGGCTCTCATTGACGAGGTCGGCGGCCTTCAGGCCGTACCGGGTGGCCAGCACGCGGTCGCGCGGTGTGGGCGTGCCGCCTCTCTGCACGTGCCCGAGCACCGTGACGCGGGTCTCGAACCCCGTTCGCCGCTCGATCTCCCGTCCGAGCGCGTCGCCCACTCCGCCCAGCACGAGATGGCCGAACTGGTCGGTGGCCCGCGCTTCGCCGGCGACGAGCTTGCGCTCGCCCGTCTCGTAGGTCAGCTCGTAGCCCTCGCTGACGACCACGATCGAGAAGTCCTTGCCCCCCGCGTGGCGTTGCTCGAGCTGCCGGCACGCCTCCTCGACCGTCGTCGGGTGCTCGGGGATCAGGATCGCGTCCGCGCCGCCGGCGATGCCGCTGTGCACCGCGATCCAGCCGGCGTGGCGGCCCATCACCTCGACCACCATTACGCGGTTGTGCGACTCGGCGGTCGTGTGCAGCCGGTCGATCGCCTCCGTGGCGATCGCGACAGCCGTGTCGAAGCCGAAGGTGTAGTCGGTGCCCGAGAGATCGTTGTCGATCGTCTTCGGCACGCCGACGACCGGGAAGTCGTGCTCGCGGTGGAGGCGCGCAGCGACGCCGAGCGTGTCCTCACCGCCGATCGCGACGAGGGCGTCGAGCCGCTCCCGCTCGAACGTGGCGCGCACCTGCTCGACACCGCCGTCGACCTTGTACGGGTTTGTCCGCGTGGTGCCGAGGATCGTGCCGCCGCGCGGCAGGATGCCCGCGATCTCGCGGGCGCCGAGCGGCGCGACGATGCCGTCGACGAGCCCGCGCCAGCCCTCGCGCACGCCCGCGACCTCCCAGCCGCGCGCGAGCGAGCGGCGCGTCACCGCGCGGATGACCGCGTTCAGCCCGGGGCAGTCGCCGCCCCCGGTGAGGATCCCGACCCGCTTCGCCACGGCCGAAGTCTATGAACGGCGAACCTGTTTCCGTCGCGCCGGTCCGGGCGGTTGAGCGGGACTTCGGTCGCCTGGTCACCTTCGCCGGCCGGGGGCGAACTCTGCCGCTCGCGCTCAATCCCGGGCTTGTCCTTGCCGATAGGGGTGCGTGACCATCTCCTGAGTGCGCCGCATCGGGCTGCTCATCGTCGTTCTCGGGACCGCTGTGCTGGTCGTCCGGTGCGTGATCGGAGGCGAGGTGGGATCCGTTGTCGAACTCCGGCTCGACCGCGTGCTCTACAACGCAGTTCTGCTCCTCGCGGCGGCTCTCGTTCTGGCGCGGGCACTGCGCGGGCCCGACCGCCTCGCCTGGTTCTGCGTCGGCTCGGCGAGCCTTCTGTGGGCTGGCTGCTCGCCCTGGCGCTCCTGGCGTTCGCCGCCTGGGCTCCCGAGGCACGCCTGCGCGCCCGGATCGAGGGCTGGCAGCTCCTCGCGGCGCCGACGCTCTTCGGCATCGCGGGCCTTGCTGTTCTCGTCTACGACCACTGTTCTCGTGTCCACACACTCGCCCTGGCTCTCAGCACGGTCTGCATCGGCGCGCTGATCTTCCGCCTGATCCTCGTCTTCCGCGACAACCTGCGGCTGATCGGGACGAGCCGGAGTGAGGCGCTGACGGACGCCCTCACAGGCCTGGGGAACCGCCGGCGGCTGCTCGAGGATCTCGGCGAGTCCGAAGGCACACCCCAGGTGCTCGTGCTGTTCGACCTCGACGGCTTCAAGGGCTACAACGACACCTTCGGTCACCCCGCCGGGGACGCTCTCCTGGAGCGGCTCGGAGCTGGCCTCCAGAACGCGATCGGCCCCATGTCACGCGCCTATCGGATGGGTGGCGACGAGTTCTGCACACTCCTCGCGGGGGACGAGCCAACGTTCGCCGTCACGCGGGCAGCCGCCGCTCTGTGCGAACGAGGCGAGGGGTTCGAGATCTCTGTCTCCCACGGCTCCGTGACCCTCCCGGACGAGGGATCCGACCCCTCCATCGCCCTCCGGACAGCCGACCAACGGATGTACGACCAAGCACGGAAAGCGTGCCTCGGCCGGCCGCCAGATCACGAACGCCCTGCTCCGCGTTCTGATGGAGCGCAACCCACTTCTCGCCGGACATTGCGACAGCGTCTCCGAGCTCGCTACGGAGACCGGCAGGCTGCTTCTGCTTTCCGAGCACGAGCTCGACCGGCTCGCGCAGGCAGCCGAGCTCCACGACATCGGCAAGGTCGCGATCCCGGACACGATCCTGAACAAGCCCGGGCCGCTCGACCCGGACGAATGGACGTTCATCCACCAGCACACGGTGATCGGCGAGCGGATCCTCGCCAGCGCGCCGGCCCTGATCAACGTCGGAGCGCTCGTGCGCTCGACCCACGAACGCTGGGAAGGGAACGGCTATCCGGACGGGCTCGCGGGCGACCAGATCCGCTCGGCGCCCGAATCATCGCGGTCTGCGACGCCTTCGACGCCATGAGCTCGGAACGTCCCTACCGAGCTGCGATGTCCGCCGAGAATCGCCCTCACGACACTCGGCGAGAACTCGGGTACCCAATTCGACCCGTCGATCGTCGCCGCCTTCGAGACCGTGCTCGAGCAACGGCACGTAAGCCAGGCCGTGTCTGCCGCGAAGCCCCGAACGCTGCTGGCCTCCGCCTAGGTAAGACCATCCATCGCCGCCCCACGCCGTGGAGAGTCCCCGGCTCCGGTGCGACCTGCTCGAAGCTCGACGATGGGAAGCTGAAGGCGAGCAGCCAGGTGGGCGTTTCGTGGTCGCGCGTCACTTCTGGCGGAACAGGGTCGCCTGGACGCGCACGCCTTGGCTCAGGCCGACCAACAGCAGCCGCCGGTTGTTGAGCAGGAACAGCTGGAAGGCGTCGGGCGTGTAGGCGTCGTTGAAGCCAGCGAGCACGCAGGCAGCCCCTTTGCCGGCGGGGCTGCGCGGGATGCCGGCAACCCACGCCGTGGGCGTGAGCCTCTTAGAGATCCGAAACCGAGCCGTACATTTGGGGGAGCGTGGAAGCTCGGCCTTGAACGTTGCGCCGACGCGGGCGCTCCCGATCCTGAGCGTGAGGATGTTACGGCCGATAATCGCGCCCTCATGGATTCTGACCACGTCGCCCTTCCAGACGCCGAGAACCGGAGACGCGCCGGCACGATCGGTGTGCGCCGCAGCGCCGGCGGTAAGCACGGCCGCCGAGACGACAGCGAGGCAGTAGGCACGACAGCGCTTCATAAAGACTTCATCTCTCCATCAAGACCGAAGCGTCGCCGGGCAGTTGACTGCAACCCGTCCGTGCCTCCGCGTACGGAATTCGGTGCGCGGGGAACTGCGAAAAAGTTCACGTACTCGAGCCCGGTCCCATCGCATTCCCGTGGCTAGCTTTCGCACCCGACTCCGTCGTTGTCGCGGCCGTCGAACCCGTGAGGGTCGCTGCCGACAACACGGATGTCCGTGAACGGGACATCGGCGCAGTCGAGATCGCCGACCTTTTCGTAGGGTGGGATACACACGTCTGGATATGACGAGTCGCAGTTCGATCGCGTTGTGGGCGAGGAGGCAAGCGGCACCGGTGCAGTTGTGGTGCCGCAGCGCCAGACGCTATGGCCAAGGCGTCGCCCGGTCGTCTCGGCGGCGCGGTAGGCGGCGACACGCTGAAAGTCGCGCCGGTTGTAGACATAGACCTTTGCGAAGCCGCCGGCGATCATCTGATAGCCGAGGTCTTTCCCGTGCGGCAGCACCACGTAAGCGAGCAGCCGCCCGTAACGGTCGCGGGTGGCTTGCGTCGGGTCTCCTCGTAAGACGACGCGCTTTCCATAGGCGAGGTGCGTTGCTGCCGCGGTCGCCGAGCCGGCGTAGCAGTCACCGCGCTCCGGCGCATCGATCCCGATCACTCGGACCCGCTCCGTCTTGGAGCCGATCCTCACGTCGAGGGTGTCGCCGTCGACTACCTGGGTGACGGTTCCCTTGTAGGTGAAGCTTGCAGACGTTGTCGGGGACGAGGATGCGTTCGCGGTCGCCGCGGCCCCTTTGCAGAGGTGGAGTCGACCGTCGTGGACTACCCGCATCTTGAAGGTCTCGTTACGGTACACAGAGGTGGGCTTCACGCAGAGCAGCTGCTTCGGTCCCCAACGGTAGGTCGCGTGGTCGCTCGGACATTCGTGCTGCTGATGGCACTGTGCCCGGTGCGCGGACGCAGAATCGGCTGCGTACCCGAACGCGAACACCGACACGGCCAGGCAGCCGAGCACGACGAACACGACCCCGATCCGCTGCACCGCTTCCCCCTCGAGACGGTAGGTCTGGACTGACCTACGCTCTTCACACTAGGTGGCGTCCAGCACAAGTTCAATAGGCCGTGTGGGCCGTTTCGCTATGGCCTTGCCCCATGAGCCGGGCGCTTGAGCGGAAGCGGCGGCAGCGCGTCGAACAAGACGGACATGAACGACCGCGGCACGAGAATCGCCCGGCACTTCGAGCTCCCGATGCTTGTCGCCGCGCTGCTCGTCATCCCCGTCATCGCCGTCGAGCAGTCCGAAGCCGGCGAGCCGTGGCGCGCGATTGCCGGTGTCGTGAACTGGGCGATCTGGGTCGCGTTCGCGGTCGAGCTCGTCGTCATGCTCGCCGTCGTCCCTGACCGCTGGCGCTGGCTGAGGTCGCACCCGCTGGACGTCGTGATCGTCCTCCTCACGCCTCCGTTCCTGCCGTCCAGCTTGCAGGCGCTCCGCGCCCTCCGGGTCCTTCGGCTGCTTCGGCTGCTTCGGCTCGCCCAGGTTGCGCGGCGGACGTTCTCGCTCGACGGCCTCCGTTATGCCGCGATCCTCGCCGCCCTGTCAGCGGTAGGAGGAGGCTATGCCTATTCGGCTGCCGAGGCTGCCCAGAGGACACCGCCGAGCGTCTGGACCGAGGGCGAGCTGCTTTCGGAGTTGCGTGAGATCAGGTCGCGGCTGGATCGACTCGAGAGCCGACTAGGTGGAACTGCTCGCTGAGTGGGCATCTCCGTCAAGGAAGGTGTACGACGCTGAGCGCGTCGTCCTCGCCTGAGCTCGTTCACGCGGCTGCGATGGCGATCAACCTCCTCGGGTTCGGCGACCGGGTCGGCGTGCGCTTTGGAGTGGATGCCGAAGGCGGGAATCGAACCCGCACTCCCCGAGGGGAACCGGATTTTGAGTCCGGCGCGTCTACCAGTTCCGCCACTTCGGCCTGCTCAGGGATGGTATCCGCCGCCTGGAGCCGTCTCGCGCGACGGGTAATAGTTGAAATCCGGTGGTCAATCACCGGATACTTGCGTCGTCCCTCGCTGAAGGGCTGCGCCTCGGCGTTCAGAACTCCAGCGGACTTACGGTCATCCGGGTGTGGAGGAGGAAGGCAGTTGAATTCCAGAAAGCGTGATCTGTTAGGCATTCTCGCTCTGCTCGTCGCAGCGTTCGCGCTGCTCGCAGCGGGCTGCGGCGGCGACGACGACGACGATGCGGGCGGCGCTGCGACCACGGAAGCAACGACAGACGACGGCGACGACGGCGGTGGTGGCGGCGAGACGCTGAAGATCGTCTCCGACCTGCCGTTGCAGGGCTCCGACCGCGAGCAGACCGCACAGATGAACAACGCGATCGAGCTCGTGCTCGAGGAGGCCGGGAACCAGGCCGGCGACTTCACGATCGAGTTCGAGGCCTTCGACGACTCGACCGCGGCCAAGGGCGCCTGGGACGAGGCCCTCTGCGCCTCGAACGCCCGCATGTACGCCGAGGACGAGTCCGTCGTGGGCGTGATCGGCACCTACAACTCGGGCTGCGCAGCGATCGAGATCCCGATCCTGAACGAGGCGGGTGTCGCGATGATCAGCCCGGCGAACACCGCGGTCGGGCTCACGCACACCGGCCCCGGCTCCCAGGAGGGCGAGCCGGAGAAGTACTACCCGATCGGCACGCGCAACTACACGCGCGTCGTCGCCTCGGACGACCTCCAGGGTAAGACCGACGCCGAATTCTTCAAGAACGAGCTCGGCGTCACGAAGGTCTTCATCCTCGACGACAAGGAGCAGTACGGCAAGGGCGTCGCCGACGCGTTCGAGAACTTCGCGAAGGAGGTCGACCTCGAGGTCGTCGGGCACGAGGGCTGGGACAAGAACGCCCAGAACTACACCGCCCTGATGACGCAGATCGAGGGCACGGGCGCCGACGGAATCTTCCTCGGCGGCATCTCGACGAACAACGGCGGCCAGCTCGTCCGCGACAAGGTGGCCGTGTTGGGCGACAACGAGGCGGTGAAGCTGATGGGCTCCGACGGCTTCGTGCTGACGACGCTGTTCGAGGAGGCCGGGCCCGAGAACGCCGAGGGCATGTACGGCAGCGCGCCGGTCATCGCCGCGGACAACTTGACCGGGGCAGGCGAGGACTTCGTCACCTCGTTCACGGAGAAGTACTCGGGCGAGTCGATCCAGGTCTACACGTCCTATGCGGCAGCGTCCGCCCAGGCACTCCTGGACGCGATCTCGCGCTCGGACGGCTCGCGGGAGGACATCGTCGCGAAGCTCTTCGAGACGAGCATCGAGGACGGCATCACCGGGCCGATCTCGTTCAACGAGAGCGGGGATCCGAGCGAAGGCCGGATGTCGATCTTCATCGGCAAGGACGGCGACTGGGCCTTCCACAAGGCGGCGGAGGTCTCCGCCGAGTAAGCAGCCATTGACGAGAGGGGGTCGCGACGCGGCCCCCTCTCCCATGCGGCTCCATGGCCTCCCGCGAAACCGCAGCCCGCCAGTTCTCCGGCCGGAGGCTTCCGCCGACCTCCAGCCTGCTGCTCTGGGCCTTCGGTGCGATCCTCGTCTTCGGCGTCGGCTACTGGCTGATCGGCGAGGCGATCAACTCGCCGAGCCGCTTCGTCGAGTTGAGCCTGATCGGGCTGACGAACGGGATGATCTATGCCCTCGTCGCGCTCGGCTACACGCTCGTCTACGGGATCATCGAGCTGATCAACTTCGCCCACGGCGACAACTTCATGCTGGGCACCTTCCAGACGCACTCGCTGGTGATCGACGGTTCGTTCCAGATTCCGCTCCTCTTCACCGTGATCAGCATCCCGCTCGGGACGGCCGCGATCGGGGGCTCCGACCTCCAGCGCGGCTACACGATCGGCGCGGCGCTCGTGCTCTCGATGCTCTTCTGCATGGTCATCAACGTGTCGATCGAGCGAATCGGCTACAAGCCGCTCCGCAACCAGCCCAGGCTGGCGGCGCTGATCACGGCGATCGG
>Ga0136620_10001232_pt1 | contig 12069 bp, 13 predicted proteins | sample AntDrymUQ4162106_2_FD_104806 | JGI IMG/M metagenome (GOLD analysis project Ga0136620, IMG submission 104806) | Polar desert sand microbial communities from Dry Valleys, Antarctica - metaG UQ416 (21.06) | ecosystem: Environmental > Terrestrial > Soil > Desert | place: Antarctica: Dry Valley... | reverse complement strand
TTTTCGCCGGCGATGGATTCGCCCGCAACGACGCTCACGGCGATTGGAAGAAATATCGGAAGTATGAGGGCGAGCGCAGCGGCGGGAAAGAGCGCTCCGTTGCCGAGAACCTGGGCCAAGAAAGCCGGGCCTTCGCCGGGCCGGGGGCCGATCCCTGTGACCCTCAGCAAGACCGCGACGAGTACCGGAAGCCCCGTAAGCAGAGCGATGATCACCCACGTTCGAGGGCGAAGCAGCATCTTCTTGAGCTCAACGGCAAACATCTAAGTGCTCCGCACCGGAGATACGGCCAGCATCGAGAGCGTCACTGCGGGGATGCAGGGCGTTCGAATGCGACCGGATTGACGGGGAGGTGCACTAAGCGCCTGTGAGTCGCAAGAAGACGTCCTCGAGTCGTTCTCGCTTCAGGCTGAACTCGCGCACGCCTACTCCCGCAGAGACCAAAGATGCGTTCACCTCGCTTGGCTCGGCGCCGTTGAGATCCAACACCAGACCGTCCGGTGTCTGCTCGAGTACTGAGACTCCGAGGATCGACCCCACTGCGTTGATAGCGTCGGCAATGTCGTGGGTGACGACGATCACGCTCTGCGAAGTGGAGAGGAGGTCCTGCACCTTCGACTGGGCCACCAGCCGACCCTCGCTTAGGATAGCGGCTCGCGTACAGATGAGCTCGATCTCGGTGAGGAGGTGGCTCGACACCAGAATGGTCGTCCCCGAACGCTGGAGCTGGAGTAGTAGATCCCTCATCTCGCGGGTTCCCGAGGGATCGAGGCCGTTCGTCGGTTCGTCGAGTATCAGGAGGCGGCGTGGCCGCAACAGCGCAGCGGCGAGCGCCAGCCGCTGTTTCATCCCGGTTGAATAAGCCCTGTAGGGCAGGCGACCTGCGTCGAGTCGCACGCGCTCTAGAGCTTCACGAACGCGAGCACGGCGCGTTCTTCGACCGTTCCCACTCGAAGCGTCGAGGAGCGTGAGGTTGGCCCGGCCTGAGTGGTGGGGGTAGAAAGCCGGCCCTTCGATCAAGGACCCCACGTGAGGCAACGTGCGGGAAGCCGCAGACGGCATGCTGTGGCCCAAGAGCTGGATCTCACCCGAGGTCGCGTAGACGAGGCCGAGCAGCATGCGGAAAGTGGTCGACTTTCCCGAGCCGTTGGGACCGAGCAGCGCGAAGAGATCCCCTTCCTGGATGTCGAGATCGACTCCATCGACGGCCGTCACCGAGCCGTAGCGCTTGGTCAGTGCACGTGTCGAAACAACGCTGGTCATCGCTGCACTGCCACGCCCTGATCGAGCAGCTTGGAAGCGACGGCGACGAGCCTGTCAGGTGTCACCGTTCCGCCCAGGACGTAGGCGGCCCCGCCGTCCACCACAGTCAGCGCGTTCAGAAGCGGAGACGCGGCTAGCCGGGCCGAGTCCCAAGGTCCACCCACTTCGGGCAATGCGCTCAGCCGGTCCTCGGGGAAGAAGCGGTCCGGCAGGACCAGGACGGCGATCAGCGAGAAGCGCCGTCCGTAGGTACCGGCGGCCCCGGCTCCCGCGCGCTTCGTTGCCCCCGCGATCGTCTCGGGGAGCACGTAGGGCGAATAGCGGTCGACTGCGCGCGCAAAGTCGGGAGCTTCGGAGAAGTGGGCGTCTGCGTCCTCCGGCAATTCAAAGCTCGTGATGCTAGAAGCGGGCCTGCGTTGCTCGAGGTCCAGGAAAGAGCTCGAGATGATCGGCTCCTTCATCCCGCGAGCGGTGATCGCGACCCGGACCACGAGCCCGGACGCGGGATCGGCCCACAGATCGGCATGGTCAAGAGTGGTGCCGTCGCCGGCGGGTGTTATTCGAAGGCCGGCCGCATCGATACCCGCGATCCTCTCCGTCGGCAAGAGTGAGAGCTCGGCGGGCGACGCGGGGGCGGCCAGGCGGCGGCCGAGCTCCGGGGGAAGCAGGTCGGCAGGGCGCGCGAAGCGCACTGTTCCCTCCCCTTCGGTCCGTGTGGCGTGCCGTCGTCCCGAGTCCCAGTACCAGGTGCCGTAGGGATCGCGATAGAGGTCTCGCTCCCCGATCGGGGTGAGCTCGTCCACTCGCCAGAGCGTCGGGCCCTCGTACCACACCCGCATCCGGGTCTGCTCGCCGAACATCGCTGCGAGTCGACCGGCCCCCTCGACGTCGGGCAGGCTGAGGCCGGCAGAGCTTTCCGCCAGCCCCGAGTAAGAAACGCCGGCCGAGGCGAGCACGCGCCGGAGGAGGGAGGGGGCGGAGACGGCCGCCTTGCTCACCGGCACGAGGCCGAGCGCGCTGGGGATCAGCGCCGCCGCCGCAGCCACGGCCACAACCATCGTCCAGCGGTGAGCCCGTGTCCCGCCTAGCTGCGCTGCTTGGCTTTTCATCAAGCCATTGTGGGGCTCTCCGGGTTTTTAGGCGCGAATAGCGCGAGATCGTAAGGAAAGTTCACACCGCACGGGAAAACGAACGGGCGTGCGCTTATCGTCCCGGTGTCCGAGTAACTCAGATGAGAGGGAGGGTCTCATGGCCGGGGGGTCACCTGCTCCGACTGTTGCCGACGTGCGCGCAGAGTCTCAGAAGCGCGGCATCGACTTCTACTTCGCTCAGTTCGTCGACATGTACGCTCGTCCCAGCGCCAAGCTCGTTCCCGCCACCTACCTGGACGAGCTCGTCGAGGAGGGAGTCGGTTTCGCCGGATTCGCCGCCGGGGAGATGGGCCAAGGCCCCCATCAGCCCGACCTCATGGCCCGTCCCGATCTGAACAGCTTCACTCCGGTCCCCTGGCAGCAGGACCTCGGGCGCTTTGCTTGCAACATCTTCGTCGAAGGGGAAGAGTGGCCCTACGAACGTCACCCCCTGGGAGGTGAGGGAGTACCTCACCCGGTTCTGACGACGCTACTACTTCTGTAGTAGCGTCGGGTGGGTGCTTTCCTACGTCATCGCCAGGTTGCTGTGGGCGGCGATCACGCTTGTGCTCGTGGTCACGGTGGTGTTCGTGATCTTCTTCGTCCTTCCCGGTGGAGGCGGGCGCCGGGAGCCTCGAGGGATCAGCCCGGTCGCTGTTCTGCTCGCAGGTCGCGGGGCCCGGGTACCGGAGATGCGGGCCATCGAGCAGCGCCTAAAGCTCGATAGACCGGTCTTGGTCCAATACCTCCATTACGTCTCGAGCCTGGCGCGAGGCGACCTGGGCTACTCGTTCGCCTCCAACGCACCGGTGTCCAGCGTCGTCCTTCCCGCCCTCGTGCCGTCGTTGTCGATCGCGCTCGGAGCGTCGGTGCTGTGGGTCCTGGCAGGAGCTGTGGTCGGGACGGTCTCGGCCAGCCGCCGCGGCAGCACCACCGACCGCGTCCTAATGGGGCTGTCACTCGCGGCGCTGTCACTTCCGGTCTTCTTCGTGGCACTGATGACTCTGGCTGCGATTCTCAACACAACCGGGATCTACGCGGGCAACCGCTACGTGTCCCTCTCCCAGAGCCCCTGGGAATGGCTGGAGGCGATGTGGCTGCCGTGGATCTGCCTTGCGTTGCCGTTGGTCGCCGTGTACGCGCGCATGATTCGAAGCAAGGTGCTGGAGGTCAAGGCGGAGGACTACATCAGGACATCGGTAGCCAAGGGCCTGTCGAGCTCGGCAGTAATCAGACACGAGCTACGTGGCAGCCTGACTCCAATCGTGACGATGTACGGGCTCGATCTGAGTCTGCTGGCCGGCGGGAGCATAATCATCGAGCGCATCTTCCGCATTCCAGGTTTGGGGAGCCTGCTGCTCGACGCGCGCGACTTCTACGACTTTCCGGTAATGGCGGGAGTCGTCCTGCTCTTCTCGCTGATGATCATCGTTACCAACCTGGCGGTAGATCTTCTTTACTGCGGCATCGATCCGCGAGTCAGGATTAGCTCCGCGCCGGGAGGGTCGTCCGCGCGGGTGTGAGTGCGCTGCTTTACATGCCTGGGCGCATGAAGTGCCCGAGCATCTTCTGGGCAACGATAATTGCTCTCAAAGCTTCCTGTACGTCGATGCGCGCAAGAGGTGGAAGCTCCAGGGGATCGATGAGGTTGTCGGGGGCGCGACCTGCCTCTATCTGAGCCGCGTGATGCTCCAGCCGAACCTTGCACAGGATCGCGAAAGCCTCTCTCAACCCGCGCGCGGTATCGGTGCCGAGCGCCCCCAGCTCCGTTCTTGCGACGCCGCCCGCCATTCGACCGTTTGACCCTGGAGGAGCTCGCCGCGGTCGAGGACTCGCTCGAGACTTGGTACTGGCCTCGTGGAACCTGGCTGCACGAGCCGGGCGCCGACGGGCGCCTTTACCTGATTCGCACAGGCGTGGTGGAGCAACCGGGGCTGCGAACATGGGCAGCGGGGGAGGTACTGCGGCCCTCGGACAGAGCCGGCGCCTGCCTGGTTGCACAAGACACCCTGGTGCACGTGCTCGGCCCCCAGGCTAAACCGAGTGCTTCTTCGAAGGGTCCAAAAACTGGCAGCGGGGAGGTAGGCAAGCTTTCGACGAGCCTCACTTCACGCAAGCGGATCAAGAGACGCATATCGCGGTGGGACGACCCGGTCTATTGGGCACTCGATCTGGAGACCGGCGGACTGGACCCCCGCCGGCACGGTGTCGTCTCGGTGGGGATGGTGCCCATTCGCTCCGGGCGCATTCGAGTGGGGGAGTCCTTCTACTCCCTCGTCAATCCGGCCCAGGAGATGACTGCAGAGAGCATGACGATCCACCATCTCAATCCAAGAGACCTCGAGGCAGCGCCGCGCCTCCAGGATGTCCTCCCCCTCATCTGTGGCCGCTTGAGCGAAGGGGTTCTGCTCGTTCACTGCGCCATGGTTGATGTGCCGTTCCTGCGGCGGGCCTGCGCCGGCGAGGGGCTTCCGTGGCCCCGTCCTCAGGTCGTGGACACGATGAGGCTGTTGGCTCGCTTGGCGCGCCGGCCCGGTTCCGAGCCGAGGCCACCGGTGGCGTTGGCCGGGGCTCGGGCTCACTTCGGGCTGCCTCCCCATCGCAGCCATCATGCGATGTCCGACGCCATGGCGACGGCCGAGCTCTTTCTGATGCTCGTGCACCGGCTGAAGGCGCGCAAGCTGCACAGCCTGCTGTGAGCCCCCTCCGGCCCTTGTTGGCAGGGGCGGCGACGGGCGCAGGTTACGGTTATTGAGAATGGCTAGCGGGGGAGGGCCGGGAGTGAGCGAGGCCGGCGTCGTTCAGGATGAGGGTCGCCGCGCGGCCCCCACCGAGCGCGCAAGCGACCCAGTCATCTCGGCGCGAGGCGTGTGGAAGATCTTCGGTCCCCAGGCCGAGGCCGAAAAGATCATCGGGACCGAGGCCGCCACGCTTCCGCGAGCGGAGCTGCGCGAGCGCACAGGCTGCATCGCCGCGGTGCGGGACGTCGACTTCGAGGTGTGGCCCGGCGAGGTCTTCGTGGTCATGGGACTGTCGGGCTCCGGCAAGTCCACCCTGGCGCGCGTCTTGATCCGGCTGATCGAGCCCACCGGCGGCGAGATCCGCATCGCAGGGCACGATGTGATGGCCGCCGACACGGCCGGGCTCCGCCAGTTGCGCCGCGGGACCGTGGCAATGGTTTTTCAGCACTTCGGTTTGTTGGCACACCGCAGGGTGGTTGACAACATTGGGTTCGGTCTCGAGATCCAGCAGAAGCCCAAGGAGCAGCGCCTGGATCGAGCCCGCAAGATGGTCGAGCTCGTGGGACTCGACGGGTTCGAGAACCATTTTCCCGATCAGCTCTCGGGAGGCATGCAGCAGCGAGTGGGTCTGGCCCGCGCGTTTGCCGTGGATCCCGAGGTGATGATCTTCGACGAGCCGTTTAGTGCTCTCGATCCACTCATCCGCCGCGACATGCAGAACGAGGTTATCCGGCTCCAGAAGGAGACCGGCAAGACCATGTTGTTCATCACCCACGACCTGTCCGAGGCACTCCGGCTCGGCGACCGCATCATGATCATGCGCGACGGGGAGGTCGTGCAGCAGGGGAGCCCCGAGGACCTCGTCGGCTCGCCTGCCGATGACTACGTCCGTAATTTCGTGCAGGACGTACCTCGCAGCCAGGTCCTAACTCTTCGCTGGATCATGCGGGATGCCACCGCCAGCGATGACCTCTCGGGGCCGACGGCGCCTGTAGACGAAGTCGTGCGCGATGTCGTCTCGCTGGTTGCGGATAACCCGAAGCCGGTGCGGGTCATGGATGGCGACCGCATGGTCGGTGTGGTCGACCGTGTAGCTGTGCTGCGCGCCGACGGGGGCCGATCCTAGGCATGTCCGCAGTCACGACGGCCCGCCCCGCCATCAGAGCGCGCCTCCCACACCTCGGGCGCTCGGCGCAGGTCGGCGTCGTCTTGGCGATTCTGCTCGTCCTTTTCGTCCTGCTCGAGAATAAGTTCCCTTGGCCCTCGGGTCTCATTTATCCACTCAACAAGCGCTTCGACACTCTCTACGAGTGGATTGTCGACAATCAGAACTCTCACTGGCTGTTTCTCTATTTCTTCAACCACATCGCGAACTTCCTCGACCAACTGGTTGCCTACCTCAATGGCGTGCTGGTGTGGCTATCCTGGGTCGGCGTCACGGCCGCGGCCACGCTCATCACGTTGCGTTGGAGCGGCCGGCGTGTAGCTCTGCTCGTATGTGGCTCCTTCCTCTCCTTCGGCCTGCTGGGGGTCTGGGAGGAAAGCATGGAAACGCTCGCGCTCATGCTTTCCGCAGTGTTGGTGTCCCTTGCCATTGGCATTCCGGCCGGGGTGCTCGCCGGACGCAGCGACCGCTTCGACAAGGCGATCACTCCGGTGCTCGATGTTATGCAGATCGTTCCTGCCTTCGCCTACCTCATGCCGGTGGTGATCTTCTTTTCCGTTGGAAACCCTGCCGCCGTCATCGCGACCGTCGTCTATGCGGTTCCGCCGGCCGTTCGCATCACCGCCCTCGGCGTGCGAGGTGTTGCTCGAGAATCCGTGGAGATGGCCGAGTCTTTGGGCGCCACCAGGCGGCAGGTGCTATTCGGGGTGCAGCTCCCTCTGGCGCTGAGATCCATCATGCTGGGAGTGAACCAAACGATCATGATGGCGCTTTCCATCGTGATCATTGCCTCGCTCATCGGCGGAGGTGGGCTCGGCGACACAGTCATCTCGGCGCTGAGTTTCCTTGATGTGGGACTGGCGATCGTGGCCAGCTCGGCCATAGTCATTATGGCGATCGCTCTCGACCGTGCAACCGAGGCCGCCGCCGCGCGTATGGACGCCAGTCGCCATCCCGAGGGCGGCTTGCGCACTCCTCGTTTCTCGGCGAGGACGTTAACAGCGGCCGTGTTCGTCGCGATTGCGGCGTTCGCGCTTGCAGCGAGGGCTTTCGGCATTGCCTCCTTTCCGGACACTGTTGGCGTCGGTGACTTCATTGCGGGCATCATCAACGACGTCATCACCTGGGTGCAGGATCCAACAAAGCCGGTGTATCCGGTCACTTCGTGGCTGGGGGATCATCTTGTCTTGTGGGGTCTCGAGCCTCTGCGCGTGTTCCTGAGCGACTCTCCCTGGTGGGCGGTGATCGGATCCGCCGTTGCGATAGCTTTGATCGTCTCCGGCGTTCGTCAGATGATCATCGCCGGCGTGCTGCTGACCGCAATCGGCGTCATGGGCGTATGGGGGCCGGGGATGGACACGGCCTCTCAGGTACTCGTGTCGACCGTGCTTACTCTCTTCTTTGGGGTGGCACTGGGAATTGTGGCGGCGGAGACGCCTCGTTTCGAGCAGATCATCAGGCCCATTCAAGACGCTCTTCAGACGCTCCCGCAGATCGTCTATCTGATACCAATCGTGGCCCTGTTCAGTGTCGGGCGGGTCCCGGGAGTGATCGCCTCTGTCCTCTATGCGACGCCGGTGGTCATCCGCCTGGTCGTGGTCGGGATCAAGGAGGTGTCGCCGGCCGCGGTCGAGGCTGCCAGGGCGTTCGGGGCCAGTCGCGCAGAGGTACTGCTCAAGGTGAAGATTCCACTCGCTCGTCCGGCCATCATGTTGGGGGTCAACCAGGGGATCATCATGGTGCTGGCAGTCGTGATCGTTGCGGGCCTTGTGGGCGGAGGTGCTCTTGGCTACGGCGTCGTGGTCGGCTTGCAGCGAAACGAGTTCGGAGACGGGGCGGTGGCCAGCCTCGCCATCCTTGCATTGGGGATCGTTCTGGATAGGGTTACAAGAGGCAACCTGCAGAGACGAAGCATTTAGCAGCAGAGCGGTGGTGCCCGGCGAAAACGCTGGACCACTCGGAAGCGATGGAGGTGGAGTAGTGAGAAACAGGCTGTGGATGGTTGGAGCCGTGCTGGCGCTGGTTGCTTCTGGTTGCGGCGCCCAACAAAGCCCGAGCTCCGATGGCGGCGGTAGTGCTGCCGGTGGTGGCGGAGGCGGAGACTGCGGTGACTTGACCATCAATGAGCAGTCCTGGGTTGGTTCGACCGCTAACGTCTATGTGGCCAAGAACCTGCTCGAGAACGAGCTTGGGTGCACGGTTTCGATAACCAAGATCGCCGAGATCCCGGTATTCGAAGCGTTAGCGGACGGGAAGGTCGACGTGATCCTGGAGGATTGGCAGCACGTCAAGCTCTACAAGAAGTACGTCGATGACCTAGGCAAGGTGAAGCAGGCGGGGTCACTAGGCGTCACGGGTCACATCGGCTGGTATGTGCCCAAGTACCTCGTTGATGAGAACCCCGAACTTGCCTCGTGGCAGGGCGTCGCGGAGAACTCGGAACTCTTCCAGACCCCCGAATCCGGTGACCAGGGGCAGTTTCTCTCGGGCGATCCCGGGTACGTGACGAACGACCAAGCTCTGATAGAGACACTCGGTCTCAACTTCAAGGTCATCTACGCAGGTGGCGAGGCCTCCGAGATCGCTGCGATCCAGCAGGCCTACGCGCAAGAGGAGCCGCTGCTCTTCTACTGGTACGAGCCGCAGTGGTTGAACGCGGCTTTGGACTTCGTCGAGGTGAAGCTACCCAAGCGGACGCCGGGCTGTGACGCCGATCCGGACAACGTCGACTGCGCCTATCCCGACTACGACCTTCGCAAGCTTTACTCGAGTGAGTTCGCCGAGTCGGGCTCGCCTGCTGTTGAGTTCGTCGAGAACTTCAAGTGGTCGAACGCGGATCAAGAGCTGGTGTCACAGCTCATCGCCGAGGAGAAGATGACTCCCGAGGATGCCGCCGCACAGTGGATCTCCGACAACAAGGACAAGGCCGATGCGTGGCTGGAGGGAATCTCGAGTTAGAGGTCCGGTGCCGGGCCCTCGGCAGTTATGACCTCTGCCGAGGGCCGCAACACCATTCAGAGGTGGCTCGACCTTGCGCGCTACGAGGTGATTCCGCTAGAGGGGGCCGAGGAGCGAGTCCTCCAGTCGGTCGGTAAGGAAATCAAAGTCACGGTCACGGCATCGCCCCGAAGAGGACTCGACCCGACTCTGGAGCTGGCGGAGCGGCTGGCGCGGCATGGCTATTCGGCCGTGCCACATATCTCGGCGCGCCTCGTAGCCGACGGCCGGCACCTCGACGAAGTTGTCGAGAGGGTACGGGCCGCGGGTATCAAAGAGGTGTTCGTTGTTGCGGGAGATGAGGCTCAACCGGAGGGGGAGTTCTCGAGTTCCCTCGAGCTGCTTCAGGCTATGCACGAACGCGGTCACTCGTTCGACGACGTCGGCATAGCCGGTTACCCCGAGAGCCATCCGCTGATCGATGACGACGTCACGATTCAGTCGATGTGGGACAAGCGTCAATTCGGCACCTACATCGTGAGCAACATCTGCTTCGACGCCAAGGTGATCGTCCGATGGGTCAAGCGCGTGCGGCGGCGGGGCGTCGAGCTGCCCATCTACCTCGGATTACCGAGCATCACCGATGCCGCGAAGCTGCTCCGGGTGTCGCGGAAGATCGGAGTAGGGGACTCGGCTCGGTTTCTCACCAAGAGCAGGGGTGGCTTGTTGCGCCTGGTTGTTCCCGGCGGATACGACCCGACCCGCCTTCTGGAGAAGTTGGCCCCTCGTCTCGGGGACCCGGCACTCGATGTACCGGGGATACACATCTACACGTTCAATGAGATCGAACAGACCGAGGCCTGGCGCAGGCAGATCACCAGAGAGGCGCGCTCACGAGGTTGAGGCGACAATCTGGCCGTCGTGATCCGCTCTCAGGAGTCTGTCCCTCAAGCTCACCACTTCGCCGATCACTATCGTGACCGGAGACTCGACTGCTGCCTCTGCGGCCGCTTCCGGCAGATGCTTGAGCGAGGTCACGATCACTCGTTGCTCGGGCAAGGTGCCTTTCCGATGATGGCCGCAGGGGCCCCTGCCCGAGCGAGCCCCAGAGCCCTGCCTGCACCCAGGTGAGGGAGTGAACCTTGCCAACAGACCGGGCCGAGCGGACCCAAGCGCAACCCGTCGAAGCGATGAGTTTCGACTCCCTTTCGGTCTTATCCAGGAAGAATGCGATAAGGAGGCCCGTGATTGACTCTGCCGGGGAGACGCCTGAAAAACGTGCTCGTGGAGTGAATGAGTGCTCCGCGCCGAGCACGATCGTCCTGGTCGTCGGTGGTCCGCTCACTCCTTCAAGCATCCTGGGACTTCGAGCCAGCCTTGATCTGTTGCTCGAAGGCAGCCCCGGTGATCCTGTCGTCTGCGACCTGGGCACACTCGACGGCTGGGATGCCGGCACGGTGGATGCCCTGGCGCGTCTGCAGCTCACCGCTCGACGGCTCGGCCGGCAGATCCGGCTGCGTCACGCCTCGGGCGAGCTCCAGGAACTGCTCGCTCTAATGGGTCTCTGCGACGTGCTGCCGCTCTGCGAGCCCTAGCGGGCGAGCCGCGGAGGCAAGCCGAACAGCGGGAACAGGGTGGCGGTGTCGAGAAAGAAGATGATCCCGCTGATCCGATCGTCTGATATCTCGAGCACCTGGAGCGACCATGGCTCGTAGCCGCCTTCCGCCGGAGAGGGCTTGTACTGCCCGAATGCGGGCATGCCGTTAGCCACAGTCGGGACTAGGCGGGAACCGTTGCAGCCGATACCGGGCCCCAGGCACCAGCGCTGGATGTCGAGATGACCCCGCAGCCACAAGTCGTAAGGCGGCATCGACCAGGTGGCGTCCTCGTAGAGCAGTGAGGTGAGCGACTCCATGTCGTAGCGCTCGAAGGCGTCGACGTAGCGGTCAAGGAGCGCCTGCTGCGCCTCCTCCACCGGCTGGGAGGGCTGGATCTCGCAGTCCGCAAGGGCGGCGCGAGCGCGTTGGAGGGAGCTGTTGACCGACGCCACGCTGGTTTCGAGCAGCTCGGCGACCTCGCCCGCCTTCCAGCGCAGAACTTCCCTGAGGATCAGCACGGCACGTTGCCGGGGCGGCAGGTGCTGCAGGGCGGCGACGAAGGCAAGCCGGACGCTCTCACGCTGCTCGGCCACCTCGGCCGGGTCGCCGTCCGAGGCAACGACGCTGCCGTCGGGGACCGGCTGGATCCAGGTGGTCTCCGGCAGGGGAGCACCGAGAGGGGTGTCGGCGGTGCCGGCGGGCCCCAGGTCCATGGGGCGGGCGCGCCGCTCTCTACCGCTCAGCATGTCCAGGCAAACGTTGGTAGCAATGCGATAGAGCCACGAGCGCACCCCCGAACGGCCCTCGAAGCGATCGAAGCTGCGCCACGCCCGTAGCAGCGTCTCCTGCACCGCGTCCTGCGCCTCGAACGCCGAGCCCAGCATCCTGTAGCAGTGGGCGGTCAACTCGACCCGATGCTGTTCCAGCCGGCCCTCGAGATCCTCGGCGCCGGGCGTTGGAGTGCTCTGGGCTGCTCGGTCTCTCGCCGCAAGCTCAGTCAATTCGGGCCCCTTTCTCTCTCCCAAACTCATCAACACAATATGACAGACGGGCCTGCGGACGGGAAAATGATCGCCGTTCTCCTTGCGCCCTGGGCCGCCCCCGGACCACCGCCGGCGGTGGCATGGGAACATCACGGGCGAACGATGAGTTCTGGTGCTCGGCGGCGTCTCAATTCTTGAGAATCACGCGAAAGGAGGATGGACGATGACGCAGAACGAGGCTGTGGTCGCACC